>ERZ773027.268-NODE-268-length-33886-cov-17.338743_pt1 | contig 33886 bp, 44 predicted proteins | sample MGYA00511032_ERZ773027 | MGnify/ENA primary metagenome ERZ773027 (study PRJEB29015, sample SAMEA2738138) | human oral metagenome | biome: human oral; feature: human-associated habitat; material: saliva | place: China | collected 2190 ... | reverse complement strand
AATTACAAGTGTATTTATATCATTAGAAACTAATTGATTCACTATATATCTTGAAGCTTTATGAAAATAATCTTCAATTTTATTTGAACGTTTATAATTTAACCTTTGAATTCTTTTACTTGTTTTAACATGATTTACAGTTTCACAAATTGATTTGTGCTTTGCAACTTGTTTATTATAAAATTGATTTATCGATTTAACCGGTTTACCATTTACAATGAAACTATTTATAACATTAGAACTGCAACTGCATAAATTATTAATACCTAAATCAATAGACATATATCTTTTATTATCTTGTTTAGGTTGTATATCAGTAACTTCATGTATAAACTCTAAAACTATATAACTGTTTTTAGGTATCAATCTAATTTGCTTAATATTTAACTTACTGACTTCTAACCCAACTTTAATTAATATTTTTGTAGTTGGTATTTGTAATATACCATCTCTAAGTTTTTTATTTGACCATTGATCTAAAACTATTTGATTATATCCATCAATTTTTAAATATTGTGGCATCTACACAGGTAAGGTATACATACCTCTATTTTTCTTCTTTAGAAGTGCAAAGAAACTACTAAAATTATTATCAACCTATCTAACTACATATGCTGCAATATGAGTTGGAAGTGCTTTAAAATCTGGATTTTGTGTTGATTTCATTAACCTCCAGTTTGCATAGTAATTTAAGTATTTGTATTTAACGGTGGTGTCATCTTTAACTTTAAAGTAATACTATCTAACATTGTATAAAGCTGCATTATAAAGATTCTTTGAAAGATGCATCATCTCTATTAAATCTTTATAAAATTCATGATTTGACTTTATTATATGTTTCTATACTAATTTCATTTATAATTTATTTATCTTAAGGTATTAAATACCTAAATTATTTATTCATAATATTTTATATAGTAAATATAATTTTTATAATCTTTATATAATTTATTAATAACTTAACAACCTAAATAATAAGAATGACCATTGTAAATTCGAGGATTTAAAAATGTTGCAGTCTTTGTACAACGTAATTGACCAAATAAACCATCATTTTCAGAAGGCTATTTGGTCAGAAAATAATCCGCGGTATTCCATCGAATAAGTCCATTACATTTTTTACATGTATATAAATTCTTATCTACTTGTATACTTTCAAGATATGTTATTACCTGCTCATCTGATAAAAATCTATCCTAATTATATCTCTTCATGTGTATATGGGTCTACATTTTTATATACTTTTTTTAATGTAACAAGTTTATCAGTGTCTATATTAATATCTTTCGCTTTAATAGAAATTAACTCCCCATTTCTAACTACCATACATGAATGATCTCCTGTAACTTCTACTTTTTTACCACTCTTAGATGTAATTGTAAATTTAGGCTTTGTTACCTTATGCCTCATAATATAGTTTATACTTTTAAATTTCTGATTTAAATCGTTATCTATTGCCAATGTAGTGCCACCTTTTACTGGTACCACTTCGGAGCCATCTGCACATTTAATAACAATATCTTTATTTAAAAATTTACTAATCTTAAAATAATTATCAATTCGCATTTGACTATCATCTTCTACATATATCATTGTATCTCCACTGACACTATCAGTATCACCAGCACAAGTTAGGGATTCATCACCTTTGAGATAATCCAAGTCAAGTTTTTTCATTGGTGTTGTTTTACCTTTATCTATTGTAACTTGTTGTGCAGCTTCTGTGGAAATTCCGAGTTTTTTATGTAGTTCTGTATCATTTTGGAATATGCCACTGAAGTAATCATTTACAGAATTTTCAGAAAAGTGATTAAGGTCTTGTCCTTGAAGTGTAATAGATTCTGCAATATCTGTATTATGTGCAATAAAGAATTTGGATGCTGTTGCACCGTATACAGAGTTAATGAATTTTTTAAGTGCAAGCTGTTTAGTTTCATAATATCCAGATATACCTTCTAATCTTTTAACTTCATTTTCAAGAGTTTCAAGATCACATGTATAAGGGTCAATATCTGTAAATCTTCTTTTTTTATCTTCCATATATTTTATTTTGTTACTTCTATTATTAATGGTTTATAAGTCATTTTATAGTGTTCGTCTAATAATGATACACATGCTGTTTGTGTACCATCATAATTTATTAATTCATGAGATGATGAATGTAAATGACCTGTAAATTGGTATAAAGGTTTTTTCTTTTTAACCACTTGTAATAACTCATAATTTCCTATATGATTATTAGGTTTTATCCATGGCGCTGTTTCTAAACATACATCATTTCTACCATAGCATGCATCATGTGATAATACAATATCTACATTATCTGGCATTTTATTAAAATGTTCTGTTTCTGTTTCAGGTTCATACATAAATGCCCAATTACCGAATATATGACAATCTGGTGTACCAAATATAGTCCATGTAGTTACACAATCTTCAGCTAAGTATTCATATGTTTCATTACATAGATAATGTACTTTATTATATGATTGTAATAATTCTTTTACTTCTTTTGGTTTTCTCTCAAATATAAAATCATGATTACCTCCTATAATAAAAATATCTCCTGCGATATTTAATGATTTTAGCCATGACATAAATTTCTTATTTAACCATCGTAACGAATCACATGAATTAGTTTGACAGTATAGCGGTACAATATCTCCACATATAAAGAGGCATTCTGCTGTTTCTGTAATATTTGGTAATTGACCATGTAGGTCTGATATTGCTATAATTTTCATATATAATTATATGATAAAAAAATAATTTAGTCTACTATATAAAAAGTGAAGAAATGTTTACTACCATTTCTTCACTCAACTTTAATAAATTATCTATTATGCAAAAAAATTATTTCTTGTTCTTCTTATTTTTCTTGTTATTCATTGTACTAAAAACCTTAGGTTGTTCAGCCTCGGCTACAGATGCTTCATTTACAATGTCTTCCTCCTTTTGTGTAATTTCTGCTACTGTATCAGCATCTGGTGTTGCTTCTGCAATATCCTTTAAAATTTCAGTTTCTTCCTCAGGGGTTGGTGCATCAGGAGAAATATTATTATCTACTTCAACCTCTATATTATTAATTAGTGCTTGACCCAAGTCTGGATCTACATATGATGAAATTTGTGCCATATCTATTTAAATTTTATGTAAATTTTTATTAAAATCAAAAGATTCTCTTAAATTATAATTATTATACGTTATTTTATGCACACTGTCTATTTTTAATGGTATTATTTCATTATCTATTTTATCTTGTACATATGCATATATAACTTTTGGTTCTTTACCTGCATCTATAGTAGGATCATAATATAACCTTATAATTCTACCAGTATGTTTTTTATTATCATATGGACATATACCATATACTTCTTCACCTGGATATACTTTACAACTACATTTTGTAAATCTATTAGATTTCTTATAACGTGTTCCTCTCTATAAATTAAACTATAATGGTAATATAGAATAATTAAAGCCCGACATATTTCCAACATGCTGGGTAACGATATGAGAAGGCTAAAATAATGGTCTATTATTTGGTATGTTCGGTACTAATGCCATAATTTAATTTTTTACTTAGAAAGTCTAAAATTATAGATTGCTGTATGAATAGTCTTTATAATATCAATATTCATTAATTCCATTCCTTTATATTCTACATCATCTTTATGGTAGTCTACAAAGTTATTAACACATTGCTTTAATTCATTAACAACTTCTAAAGGATTATCACTAATAGGTAAGTTTAATTTCTTAAACATATCATTAGTTAATTGACCTATGATAGATTGTACATATTCAGTAGCATTATCAATATAATATCCTAATGCAAAATATAAATCTTGTATATGCTTACGATAAACTTGATTTTTTTCAGTCTTTATTAACATATCAAATTTATATTTGAAAGCATGTAACTTTACAATATAAAGTACATCATCTGAATTTTCATCTGATATAACTGAGCTATTTGAAACTGCGTCATATACATTAGAAACGCCTGCAACATATTCAGTTTCTTCGGGTGTAATAGATGTAGTTATATATTTTATTGTATCTTTATCTATAATTGGAACCATTTATATAATAATTAAACATTATTTAATTATTTATTTATATGAAAATGAAAATATTTATTTGTTAATTACTAATTTCTTACTATTTATAACACAATTTATAAACTGTATTTTAGAATGAAATTTTAAGGTATTTGACGTGATATTTAAATTATATATTTTACAATTAGATTCATGTATCCATGAAAGTAATTCTAAATATTTTCCAAAGATTATATTAACACCTGATGGACATACTAAATATTCGTCTAAATATAAAATCCATTTACCATTAAATTTTATTTCTGTAATGTTTTCATATTTTTCAACTAAGTTATTAAATTCTGAAGACAATATAGAATATAAATGATTTTCATTTTTTACATTTACTTCTAATGTACTGCCACTTAATACATAATTAATTTCATTGTTATTTTTTATCATTATTATAAGGTATAAGAATATGTTGTTGGTAATATGGTGGTTTACGCTTGTTATCATATCCAGTATAATAAGCAAGTTTTAAATTTATATTTACTGACTTTATATCTACTTTATCTTTTGAAATACGGTGGGGAATTAATGGTAATCCTGTATAAAATATATATGTATTTGTAATTGTATTTTCAACATTTAAAATAACACAAATAGCAGCATTATATAAAAAGTATGCAACATACTTATTTATATTTTTGATTTTTAAACTATTTATAAATGCATTTACAGGAAATGTGTTATCACCTAATAAGGTTTCTAATGGTATTATATAGCTTTTTGATTTATCATTATTAAGATCTGGTAATAAAGAGCTAATAGTATTAATGTCTTTTTTGATATAATTATAATTCATAGCCCATTCTGCATTATTTGTATACTTACCTATTACGCTGGCTAATGCAAGATAAAGCCATTTATTATTAGAATATAAAATACCACAATTCTCCTTGTTATGATCAGTTATATATTTAATTTTAAACGGTTTATTTAATTGTATAATATTATCCGATAAAATATATTCAATGGGATTTTCTTTATCTAAATCTTGTAAACTTAATAATCTTAATTTATCATTTTCTTCTGATAAAATATCAGTATCAAATATACTACTCATAATTATTTTGATTTGTACTTGCTTTAGTTATATATGTGTCTAATGAACAACTAAGACTATCAAAATTAGTGAATTGGTGTATAAAATCAGCTACACTATTATATCTGGAATAACTATAATCATGTATAGATCTATATTCAAAAAGTTGTTCAAATATTTTAAAGAATTCGAAATTATTTGTTTTAATTTCATATTTAAGTTGTTGCCATTCACAGTCTGCAACATAGCTGTACTCTACTAATTTACTGCATGCTTTTATTTTTTTACCATCAATTTCTGTTTTATAGTAATAAGGTTTTTTTAAATCATAAAATGTAGGTCTTTTAAAATCGTGTATATAATATAAAGTATAAGATTTCCCGTTATAATTAAACCAAATAGAATAAACTCCGTTACAATATTTAAATCTATTACATTCTCGCTCATGATTATTCGCATATATTTCAGAACTAAATGTTGTATTAAATATACTTGTAAGTTTCTCTGATGGTAATATCGTATTGATTTTCTTAATGCCTGCTTCGTTTCCAGTATAAAAAATATAGGTATATGCTGGAAAGTCTTTTGTTGAATATTTTTTTCTGAAACCTGAACTTATACTTGGTATTGCAATACATATAGATGCATGTTCTATAAAATGAAATACATATGTAATACCATAATGTAAATATTGTTTTATATCATCATTTTTTACATTTCTTAGTTGTTTATATAGTTCTATTATAGGTGTTATTATTTCATTTTTTATAGTATTAGTCTTTAAATTGGAACATATATTGTTAATAAGTAAATGTAAATCATCTGTATAATTATAAGTATATCTATATTGCGTATGTGTTGTATTTTGTTGATGATCATAATAATCAAGTACATAACTTATGATACGTGAACCAATATATTCATCCTTTATTACTGCAACATCACCATATGCATTGTAAGTAGGCATAAGTTCGTATTGTCCAAAATATAAACCCCTTGTAGTATATAAATAATCCATTACATTATGAGTATAGCAATAAGAACGAAAATCTAAACACTCCAATATAACATCATTAATTCCTTCGTCAACATTATCCTTTAATAATTCATTATTATCACTATCAAATATACTACTCATAGATTAAAACTTTTTTATTATATTTTTTATATAAAGAAAGTAATTATAAAAGTTTATATAAGTTAAAAGTTAAAATATGTAAAATATACAAAACTATTCTAAATGGAATGACAAACCTATAATTTTTTTATATAATAGGAAAATAAACAAACACAATTTTAATTAGATGAGTAAAAAGATTATTATTGCATGCATTGATACAATGTATGGTTTAGGTAAGAACAATGATTTGCTATATCATATTCCAGCTGATATGAAACATTTTAAGGAAACTACCACTGGTAATACAGTTATTATGGGTTATATGACATATGTTTCATTAGGTTCCAGACCATTACCAAATCGTCGTAATATTGTAATCAGTGAACAACCACTAACAGCAGAAGGTATTGAAGTTGTAAGTACTTTAGATGAAGCATTTAAGATTAGTGAAAATGATGAGAAAGTATATGTAATTGGTGGTGCTTATACATATAAGCAAGCAATAGAGTTTGTAGATGAGTTGGATATAACACTGGTTGAAACAGTAAAAACAGCAGACGTATATTTCCCATCTATTAATAATTTAGAATGGACTTGTGTAAAGCAGGATTTCCATAATAAAAGTGAAGGTAATTCAGGTGGGTATAATTATGTATTTAATACATATACTCGTAATGTTTAATTAAAATAAAATAAGTTATGACTTGGACTTTTTATCTATATGGGTATTTTATTGCATTGGCTTTAAGTTACACCCTTATAAGGTATTGTGATCTTCCACAAGTAAAGGAAATTAGAGAAGATACACCGGAAGATGTAATTTTATTTTCATTAATTATTATAAGCCTGTTAAGCTGGGGTGCAGTAGTATTTTGTATATTTGACATGATTTATTGGGCCAGTAGTAAAATAACTAAAAAATAAAAATTTATGGCAAAGCAAGGAGTTATAGAAGTAGAAGGAATGATTATAGAAACATTGCCTAATACTGTATTTGAAGTAGAGCTTGATAATGGTCATATAGTAATGGCGCATATATCAGGTAAAATGAGAATGAATAACATTCGTCTTATGACCGGAGACAAAGTAAAAATGGAAATGAGCCCATATGACTTATCTAAAGCTCGTATTGTTTATCGCGTAAAATAAATTAAACCATGGATAGACAATTATTTATAAGTATAATTAAATACCTTGGATGTGTTGTTAAAGGTACTGAATATAGGAATCATCTATATGCTGTGGGTGGGTGTATACGTGATTTTTATTTAGGGGATGATACTATCAAGGATATTGATTTAGTTTTAGATATTGAAAACGGAGGTGTTAAATTTGCTAATTGGTTATATGATAATAGGTTATTAGCAAGTAAACCTGTTATATTTGAACGGTTTGGAACTGTAACATTTATACTTAAGGAATTCCCAGATATTCAATTAGAAGCTGTACATACAAGAAAGGAAAAATATGATGGTAAAACTCGTAAACCTATTCAAAGTTATGCTTCAATTGTAGAAGATGCATTAAGAAGAGATTTAACAATTAATGCATTATATCTAAATGTTAATGATGAGGTAAATATTGAATCTATTATAGATCCTACAGGAAATGGTTTATATGACATAGAAAATCATATAATTGATACCCCTACAAATCCAGTCGTTACATTAAATGATGATCCACTTCGTATTCTACGAGTATATAGATTTGCAGCTAAGTATGGATGGAAAACATCATATAGAGTGGATAGAGCATTATCTTTAAATATGGATAGGCTTTCTATAGTATCTCAAGAAAGAATATATGATGAATTTATTAAAATGGTACAGATGCCATTTTATAATGAAGTATTAAAACTTATTCCTTCTACTTTATTAAAAATAATTTTTCATAATTTAACTAATTTTGATTATAATGTAAATTATACTGAAGAACTTGGTTTAGTTGGTTATATTGCATTATTATTAAAAGAGAATTATGAGGATGACATTTTTATGTCATTAGTATATGGAAAATTTCCAAATAGTTTAAGGGATAAGGTATGTCAAGTTATTCATTATTTGCATTATAATTCTATAAATGATTATGATATTAGAAAGTATGCATTACAAGATAAAGAATGTTATAGAATTTATTTAATGTGTACTATTATTACATGTGAAAAGAGGTTTAATAATCGTATTCCTTCATTAATTCGAAATCTTAAATTATTTGATAAGTATGTTGAAAAATTTAATGACTATAAGTTACCTATAGACGGTAATGATATTATTGAACACTTAAATTTATCGGATAATGAAAAACCACTAATTAAAGAAGTTCTTAATTATATATATGATTATATTTTTGCAACAGGACTTCTATTAGAAACTAAGGAAAGTTGTTTAGAAAAAGTCAGACTTTATAAGGAACTTTACTTATAAACAATTAGATAAGATAATTTTAAAAAATACTTTATATGAGTAAGCAAGATAAGAATTTAGTAGATTTTCAATTTGCATATGGCACTAAATCAAATATTCCATATATTGTAGTATATCGTCGTAAGGATAAAACTACATGGCATATCTTAAATGAAATGGTTAATCATTTTACAAAGGATAATAGTATTATGCCTATATTTAAGTGGGGTATTGATAATGATAGCACAAAATGTTATATCTATACCGAATTGAAAGAAACTATTAAGAAATATAATAGTAATAAGAAAAATCCATATAAATTATATATGGTAAATTCAAATAAACTTGAAACCAGTGGTATTACCATTGAGCCTATTGAAATTTCTAATGTACAGAAACATTTAAATAACATTAGTCAATGAAAAAATTAAATAGTAATTTTAAAGAAATTAGAAATGAAGACCGCTTGTTATTTGAATATACAAGAGGCTCTACTGCATATAATTTAAATACTCCTGAATCTGATGTAGATACAGGTGGTATTTTTTTAGCTGAGCCTTTTGAATATTGTACATTAAATCCAACCGTACAAGTAAGTGATGATAAGCATGATACTACATGGTATGAATTATCAGAGTTTGTTAGATTATTGAAGAAATCTAATCCTACTGTATTGGAAGCATTATTTGTACCGGATGACTGTATACATTATATGCATCCATTATTTAAGGAATTAAGAGATAATAGAGATAAAGTATTATCTAAAGAAATCTTTAATCCATTTTATGGGTATGCTAAGCAACAAGTGATGAAAGCTCGTGGACTTAATAAGAAAATAGTTAATCCTATTGAGAGAAGAAAAACTATACTGGAATTTTGTTATACTTTCCGTAAACAAGGTTCTTATACAATAGAAGAATGGAGTAAAGAATATGACCTACCCCTACAATATTTTGGACTTGTAAATATTCCAAATATGCATAACATGTTTGGTGCATATTATGATTGGGCTTTATATTTTAAAGAACATCCTAAACGTATAGACAAAATGTTTAGTGAAAATTCTTCTACAGAAGATAATAAATTATTATCATTACTTAATAATACATATAAATCAAATGTAGCAAATAATAGCATTGGGTTATATATGTTTAAGAAATGGTTAAGTGAGCAGAAGGTCCAAAATTATTATGGACTATTGAAAAATGATAGTTCTACACAATTACATTTATCACCTGTAGCAAAGGGTGAGGTACCATTGTTGTATATATCATATAATGAAGACGGCTTTATATCTCATTGCAGAAAGTATAAAGAATATCAAGAGTGGGTACAGAAACGTAATCCAGTTAGATATGCATCTAATTTAAATAAAAATTATGATTCTAAAAATATAATGCACTGCTTTAGATTAATTCATATGTGCAAAGAAATTCTATTAGGACAAGGTTTTAATGTTAAAAGAACAGAAGACAGAGAATTTCTTATGAATATTAGAAATCATAAATTTGAATATGATGATCTAATTGCACAATTAGATACAGAAGTAAAGGAGATTGAAGAAGCATATAAGATCTCAACATTACCAGAAAAACCTGATTGTGGATGGTTAGATAATTACTTGGCAAAAACCATAAAGGAATACATAATTAATTAAATTTTTAATGGAGGACTTATTTTTTTATAATTAAGTCCTCCATCTTTTTATAAATACATTATGAAATACATTACAGAAGGCTTTGATTTTAATGATGCTTTATAGTCTGAACTTAATACTATATCTGATACATATAATAATAAAATGAGTGAAGAATTTATATAGCAGTAGACTAATTATGCATTATAGTGGATTAAAAATAATGCAGTTTTTATTAGAAATAAAGATAATATAAATTTAGAATTTGCTGAAGTAGATAATAATAGTTATATTAATTTATTTAATTTAGATGTTAATAATAAACATCAGAAGAATTATATTAAATTTGATTTGGCGAAGGATAAAATGCCATTTGGGTTTAATAATATAAATGGAGATATTATTAGTTTAACTTATCTTAATATAGGAAACAATATTAATATCTTACCATATAATATTATTAATAATAATATTAAAGGTAATTCATATAATAGTAATATGAATTTAACTATATATGATTGTATTATACCTAATCTTTTTTAGAGTATTAATCATAAAATAAATTATGATAATAGTAATATTAGTATACATAACTCTAATATATCTACATTAAAAGGATTAACTTCTTGTAATATATTAGAATTATCTGAATGTGATAATATAACCACATTAAATGATTATATCCCTAAAATTAATAAAACCTTAATAATAGAAGATTGTAAAAATTTTACACTTACTAATAAAATAATAAATTCTGTTCCTGATATTCAAATAACTAATTTAGAAAATCTTAATAAAGAAACATGTAAAGTATTAAATCAACATAATACTACTACGCAATATTATAAATCTGAATTTAATGACCCTACTATATTAGATATTTCTAAATTAATAAAAGGATTTAGAGAAAGTGATAATTATAATGATAATTTATAGTCTATGTTTGAAGATGCCAATTTTCTTAATTGTGATGGAGAAGTAGTGATATTTAATTTAGTAGAAGATATACAAACTACAGATACTGAAATTTGGTTCCATGCTACATGTAAATCTGATGCATATTATAATGGCAGTGATTCTGTAGGAAATGTAGAGTTTGAAAAACTTCAAATAATAATTGATGATAAAGATATTCTTGAAAATATATCAGATGATAAGAAAAATGATATATTCTTTGACATCATAGATGATATGATAGATACAGTATATAATGGTATACTTAAGGAAGGTTCAGAAAATTGGAGTGATGATGATGGGGACTACGATGAGTGGGACAGATAAAAAATAAAACTGTATTAAAAAGTATTTAAATTTATATATATATAAAGCAACTATTTTTTGTAAATAGTTGCTTTATATTTTAATAGTTATAATATACCTCAATAAATTTATCAAGTTTACCATTAAGAACTTCCGTTGGATTATTACTAACAACACCAGTTCTATGATCTTTTACTCTACTATCATCAAGTACATAACTTCTAATTTGACTACCCCACTCTATTTTCTTTTTACTATCTTCTATCTTTCTTTGTTTTTCTCTCTTCTTTTCAAGAGCTTTATTATATAAGATAGATTCAAGAATACGACGAGCATTATCTTTATTCTGTCCTTGCTTTCTATCTTCTGTATTTTCAACAAGAATTTCTTCAGTTTCTCCTGTATCTGGATCTGTATACATATATCTTGCACGCACTCCAGTTTCTACTTTATTTACATTTTGACCACCTGCACCACCAGATCTAAAGTAATCCCAAGATAGTTTACTTTCATCTATTTCAACATGTATACTATCATCAATTAATGGAGTTACAAATACACTGGCAAAGCTTGTCATTCTCTTACCTTGTGCATTATAAGGGCTAACTCTTACTAATCTATGTATTCCTGTTTCTGATTTCAAATGACCATATGCATTAGTTGCAGTTGCTGTATTTTCAACTCTAATTGTAGCTGTTTTAATACCGGTAATTCCTCCTGTATCGCTATATATTACCTCAACCTTATAGTTATGAACTTGACAATACATTATGTACATGCGGAGCACCATACTGGCCCAATCTTGAGCTTCTGTTCCACCAGCGCCTGCAGTAATCTTTAGGATACAATCCATGCAATCAGCTTCATCAGTAAATCGCATAGATTGTTTAACATCCTGTAATATATCATATAATTCTGTATAAGAATCATCTATAATATCATGTATACTTTCATCTGGTAAAACATCTATAATATCATTAATACCAGAAATAAGTGTGTTAATCTTATTATATAAAGTTTCTTTTTCCTTTACTTGCTGATACAGTTTTCCAGCATCTTCAAACTGTTGATTAGAAGATGCTGCATTTGCATGTAACTTAAGTTCCTCAATTTCAATCTTTAATTTTTCAAGATCTATTGAATCTTTAAGTTCACTAATATTATCCCTTAACTTATATATGTCTTCTTTAGTTACTTTCATTTTCTTTCCTGTTTATAATCGGAAATCCCACCGCATTTATCATATTGTTCATGGATAATCTTATCAACTTCATTCCATGATACAGGAGTGTAATTATTATTATCTACACCTACATCATATTGATAAGGAAAACAATTTACTAAACGTGGCAAATCCCTTCCAATATCACAATTTGGTCCACTATGTACATGTCCATGTAATTGATATACTGCATTTTTATCAATTCTACGGTATGAACCACCATAACATAAAAATGGATAATGGTTCAAATATACAGATCTTCCATCTATATTTAAATAAAGTTGTTGAACTACTGCTTCAAAATAAGGCTCTAAATTATTCTTATAATTAATAAAGTCGTGATTCCCCATGACTAATACGATATTACCATGTAACTGCTCAAGTATTTCTTTCCACTTAGTAGTACCACCAAATACCATATCACCAAGAACAAATACCAAATCATGCATCCCAACCTTATCATTCCAATTCTTAATGAGATCTGCATTCATTTCTTCTACATTTGCAAATGGTCGAGCACTATAACTAATCACTCCTTCATGCCACCAGTGGTCGTCTGAAGTAAAAAATATATGTTCTGCTTCAGCTTTTGTATACTTTTCTTTTAATGTCATATAAATTATAAAGAATAATTAAGAATTTGTCTTTACTTTTCTTCTGAATTTAAATGGACTACTTCAATACCACACTGCTTCAGAAATTCAAGGCCTGTTGTATCTTTATATGTACGAGTATATACAACTCGTTTAATTCCGGCCTGTACAATAGTCTTTGCACAATTAGGGCATGGAGATAATGTTACATATAATGTTGCATTATTTGTACTATTACCATAACGAGCACATTTACTAATAGCATTCGTTTCTGCATGAAGTACATCCCATGTAGTTTTACCATCATCTCCTTCACATACATTAGGAAAACCTGGCACTGTACCATTAAAGCCCTGTGAAATAATCTGGTCATTTTCTGATACGATAATTGCACCAACCTTCTTTCTCTCTGCATATGAGAGCTCTGCAAAAGTTTCAGCCATCTTTATATAAGTACGATCAAATAATAATCGCCTTTCTGGACTATGCTTCATATAATGTAACTCGTTCATAACTATTTGTTACTTTAAATGTTAGACATAATCAACTTAATGATACGGTACAAAAGATAAATTCCAAATACCCATGCTACAGTAGTACCAAGGAAATAAAATCCTACTAATACCAATGGAGTAATCCATATACAGAACCATACCTTATTCTCTGTGGGTGGAAACACTGATCCTACAAGAACCCACATACAAACTAAAGTTATTAACAATAATGTATTCATAATTTTTATTTGTTTTTATTATTATGTTACAAAGATAATAAAAAAATAGCATTCTAAAAAATTTAGAATGCTAAATTATGTTAACTTTATAACAATAGTAGTATACTTAATTAATTTTTACCATACTGCTCTATAAAATCTTCAACACAAATTTTAGAATTTGGTTTGGCTTTAATAGTAATAGCATACATTTCTTCCATGATATTACCTGGAATTCGCTCAATTGTTTCAGATGAAACATTAATTAAACCATATATAATACCATCAATTATATAAGAGAATACTTTATATGTCTCAGGTCCATCTTGTAATTTTGTTCGAAGTTCGTCTACATATGACTCATCAATTTTAGCTGGTAAGTCTTCTTTAATAAACTTCTTTACATCCTTCTTTTCATGAAAAGGTTTCACTACTCTTGGGAAATGCTTTAATGCAACATTAACATCTGACCCATCAAGATTTTCACCAAACGCACACATATCATCAAAGTTAAACATGTTCCCTTTATAAGATAGAAAACTGCGAAGTACTTCATCTTTATCAAAATATACAATGAAATATACTGGTATTTCCCAATCACCTCCTACACGAATTAACACATATTCAACACCATCAGGGGTTTGCTTAATACTATAAGCTTTGAAATTTTCAATGTCTACATTAATAATTTCACAGTCTTTTGTGAAGGCCTTTGTTAATGGATGCGTATATGTTTTATTTTCAGGGTCAAGAAGTGAATAAAGCATATTATTAGCATTCAACTTCTCGTCATATTCTTCAAACATAGGCATATCAGCCTTAACTTGATTATAAACTTTTGTTAGCTTTTCTATAAACTTCCCATCACGTGAAGGATTTACTACTTGTAGATTTATTGGAATATTCATAACTTTTGTATTTTAATATTAGTAATTACTTTATTATTATGCTACAAAGTTAATAATAACTTTTAAAATGTAAAAATTATATTTACTAAATTATGTTAAACTTTGAATCCTAATTTCTAACAACTTTCTATTACCTTATCTAATATTATATCTTTATATACTTGTAATTCTGGGTGATCTGTAATTATCTCTTTCGCTAAACCAACTGCTGTTAAGTATTCTGGAATCCATTCCTATGTATAATGTATGCAATTAGCATCTATCACAAATGCATCATAATCTATAGCATATGGTCCTTTTCTAATAGCATATTGCAAATGGTGTTTATTGTGTAAAATATGCCAATTATTAGTTTTTTCATAATTACCTTTCCATCTCCATAATAAAAATAGTTTATCTACATTATGAAGAAAGAAAGGTAATTTCCAACATCTACATAATAATGCAGTCATCTAAAATGCAGCCCAATTGGCCATCCAACATTTATATGTAGTTCTTTCACTTTTTTCAAATTTCTTAAACATGCTTTGTTAAATCATTTCTACTTTAACTGTAGACTGTTGATTCCATTCTGGCAACTCTAACCAAGTCGACAACAAAATTGGTCTTGCTTCATAGTAATTACAGCCTGTGTCATATTTATATGACATTTTTATGGCATTTATTTCTGAACCTGTTACAGTAGAAAGTGCACCATGTATTTCATAGAACATAACAGGAGTATTGCCATATTTTGAGCGAACTGCTACAGTACGTGTCATATCAGCACCAATATGTGAACGATGCCCCTTAACATACTTAAATTTCTTTTCCTTCTTCAATCGAATATAAGTATATGAGAAATTCGCTTTCTTTAATTTCTTCACATTCTTATTTAGAATTTCGCCTAACATAGTAGCACCTTCAATATGAAGCACTTCATTCATTGCACGTTTTACATCCCATACAGTTTCAAACTTACCTGCGCTATATCTGGTTGCGCAGTAGTTAAGTACTTGCGTATATAAAGCGCTTGTATGCTTTTTATTGTCAAGGTCTAAAGTATTCTTATACGTTCTAAGTACTTCCTTAATGCCTTTTACAATAAGCGCTTCCTTTAATGTTTTAGGACTTACAAGCTGCTGGATTTTAAATTTACGTAGTGTTGCCATATTTTTATTTTTTATTTGTTTTTATTATTATGCTACAAAGATAATAAAAAAATAGCATTCTAAAAAATTTAGAATGCTAAATTATGTTAAAACTTAAAAAATATGGTAACCGCGATATTTATGCTTCGTCACATTTATTTTCAAACTCTTCACGACATGCATACATATCACATTGAACATTATCTAATAGATTGTCTGTCCATGCAGGGAGACTATCTTCATCATCCTCTTCCTCTTCTGATAACCAATCTTCATCATCCCAGTCATCATCTTCATTGAAATCATCATTAACTTCATCATCCCAATTAACTTCTCCCTTAGCTTGCGCCACAAGATCTGGATAATTATTCATAAGAAACTTAATATCCTCTTCATCACGTGAAAAACCATCATTATGGCCAATAGATGATTTGGTGTCATGATTAAAATAGTTTCCACTAAATGGCACGTATGCTCTCAAATCTCCTTTAATATCGAAGTATGCAATCATGATAACAGGGACTTCTCCTTCCCCACAAATAAAGATTGTAACATATTCTACATCATTATACTTATAGAGAGAAAACTCAGTATATCCATCATCATATACATTTAGCATATCGTTATAGAACTTTCTATACTTACTAACTGATATATCATCACAACTAATCTTATTACTGATAATATTTCTGAGAATATCGTCATAAGATGAATCCTCTGAAGTTCCCAGGGGATACCATGCATTAGTTTTTACATCTTTTGCTGGTCGTGGCTTTTTATACAGCTTACGTAATTTCTCCACGAAATTAATACCTTTTGCTGGTTGAATCTTTTCTGGATTAATTTTTGGAATAGTCATCCTTTTAAATTTTAATTTATTTTACTTTATTATTATGCTTACAAAGGTAATAATAATTTATGAAACTTAAAAATTTTTATTTAATTATTTTCCAGAATTTAACAGTTTTTAATAAATAACATATGAAATAGTTAAATGAATCATTTCAATCATAGGAAATCAAGAATATAATACAAAATAATGAATTTTTAAAGTATTATATACCTGAACCATTTTTCACACCACCTACATTAAGTAATCTTACGGTTTTTGGTGAAAAACATAGTAACATGTTATATTATATTATACATTATACTATTGTTAAATTATATCATACTTATTTGAAATTATTTAATGAAGAGACACAAGATAAATTTATAAATACTAATACTACAACTTATTTTACAAAAGTACTTTAGCTATTCAACCCTCGTCAATATAATAAAAAATAGAATACTAATTTAACTACAAGTGATAAAGCTAAAATATATAGAGATATTAATGTATATGTAAAGTAGTTATATTCTTTATTGCAATAGGTTGTAAACCATTCTAACTATGAATCAACTGCAGTAGATTTTTTATTTAGACGCTATCAATATTCAAATTTTGGTGATCTGTGGGAATTTAATGGTGATACCCCTACTATTAATATACCTACGAATCTAACTAAATATGAACATAATGATATGTCAGAATTAATATAGAATTATGAAAATATAGATTTTGATGTAGTATTTTTTTATAATAATGATAAATTAACCAGTATATTTAATACAACAGGGGTTTTACTTACAGATATTAATTATTTAACAGATTAGTATAAAAAAATATATGATATATTAATAAGTAGTATTAAAAATATTAAGATTGATGTTTTATCTACATTAGATAACTATAATATTTTATATCTTACTAATTTAGAAACATTATTTAATAAAGATATTGATATTAAAAATATGATATTTAATGGTAAGGGTGCATATGACACAAATATTGCATATTAGTTGAGTTATACAAATAATATATCATATGATTATGCACTAGTTTCATTAAATCCAAAAGAATACCTCATAAATCCATTGTCACGTAATCCTCATTATGTAGGTCCTGGTAAACATAAAATAAATGATTATGGCAGAAGAAATGAAATAAGAGTAAAGTATAATAGTAGAGATTATAATAAAGGCTCTGAATTTATATCTAATATTAATTATAATAATATGTCCTTATTACGAAGTCCTATATCATTGAGTACTAACATAAAGTTTTGTAAACAATGTGATATAGATTATAAAGATTGCACTACCGGGGAAATTGTACATAAGTTATTAAATATATTAGATACAGCATATTCTCATTATTCTGGTATACTTAGTAAATATTTTATATTATATAATAAAAATCGTATTAAAGGAAAAGAACATTATGATTTTAATACAGCATAGAAATATGTAAAATATATTGGTATGTATAGAAATGCATTAGAACCATTGGTATAGAAAGTAGTTGATATTATGTATAAAATAAAACATAATATACCAATTGATAAAAAAGTATTAGAGAATTCTGATATAACTTCTGTTAAACAGGATATAATAAAGGTTATTGAAGAATTAAATAAATATAGAGCTCGACTATTAAAGTTTAGAAATAGAGTTTATTATAATACAAAAATAAATGAAAACTTCAATCCATGACTATTGATTTAAGAATTTTGATACAATATATGCAAATACTTTTAAATATTATACAAGGGTATTTTATATGGTTATTTAATATTATTTTTAAAAATACTTCTATAAATTCACGTCGGCGTTTATTGATATGTAATAAATGTATATACAATAAACATGGAGTATGTTAGTTATGTGGTTGTATTATAAAAGCAAAGGTTAGAGTACACTTTTAGTTAGATGAAAATGGTAAATCTATAGATGGTTGTCCATTATAGAAATGGTAAAAATATAAAAGGCATTGAATTTATAAAAAATAAAATTCAATGCCATACTTTTATAATTAAAATAATATAATAAGTACCTTAGTACTTCTGCTCAGCTTCAATATCTGTTACACCTGCAGTAACATCCTTACCTTCCTTTTCAAGGAACTTTGTACACTTTAACTTATATGCTTCTGCTACAGGGTCATTATCAATACGAATAACGACACCTTCACGTGGACACTTATTTCTGCAATGTACTTCATTCTGTTCCATGCCAAACTTCTTCTCATTCTTTAGAAGTTCAAGTACATTCTCATGCCAATGCTCCTTAACATCTACTTCTGGATAAAGATCTTTCAATGTACCATGGTAGAAGATTTCAATTGGCATAATCTTATCCTTAAGCTCTGGATGCTTATTAATAAGATCCATTGTGAAGTCATATACTTCCGATACATTATATTCCTTCTTTGTACCATCTGGCATATCCTGTACAACACGATAGAACATTACCTTATTTTCATTAACTGCACAACCGTAGTCATAAGGAGTTTGAATGAACTTACCATTCTTACCAGTATATCCGAAGATTTCACCATACAGCATAATACCTTCTGGAATATAATCCTTTAGAATATTATACCAATGTGACCAAATATCTACATCATAATAACCAGTACCTCTATCATTAATGTACTTATTCTTAATCACTGTACGTGAAGAATAAATTACATCATATACCTTTTTCTTTGACTTCAACTTTTCTGGTATTTTACTATATACCCAATTCAATGCATTATCGATTACATTGATACCAGTCTTAGAATACCAAAAATAATTAGTTAGAATATTACCAATAATCAATGAAGAACCATGAATTTTATTAGTAATTGTAACTACATCAGTAGGCTTAATAGCATACATATTCTTATTAAGCTGCTGCGTATCATAATGGAACTTAAACTCACCCGGAATGATACGATTATATCGTAGAAGTTTCTTTTCCTTCTTAGTCATTCCTGTACCTGTATGATGTGGTTCCTTCTCAGGTAACATATATACCTTAATGAATAACTTTCCATTAACTGTATCAAAATCATAGATACCTGAAGGATTATCGATTAATGATTCCAAATCTACATCCTTAATTTCTGGGCAGTACTTTGCCATTGCATCTACTGAGAATAAGAAACCATAAGATGGGCACTTTCTCAAACGGATAAGCTTTACTCGTCCATACTTATTGAAGAAACCAAGTTTACCCTTAATTTCAGCATCAATGCATCCGGCTGCTGTATTATCACCAGTAGACAATGCAAACTCTTTCTTTTCAAGCAACTCATCTACTTCTGCACTATTTGCATTCATTGTATAACATGAACGATCAAATAGGTTATTAGCACCAACAAAATCAGGATCTAACATTGTTTCATTGGCAGCATAAAACATAATATCTCCTGTTTTAACTTCGTCTTTTCTAACAACTACATTAAAACCTGCAATCTTAGTTTGTACAAGAAAATCAGATCCTTCAATAGGTTCTAACTCTCCTACTCTAATAACAGATGCACAATATTCATGTGACATCCCTTCTGATGCTGTTAAAATATTCTTCATAATTTTATTTTTTATTCAAAATTAGACTCATCCAATGTTGTTTTACATATACTTATACGCATTTCAAAGCTTGATATATTTGATTTTAAAATGATAGTATTGTTATCATCATGTCTTTTATAAGTAGTATCGTCACTAAATCCATATTCTTCAAGATAATCATCAGCACACAATTTCATTTCTTTCTTTGCCGCTAATTTATTAGAAAAGGTTCCTTCAATATCAAGCGTATAATCTCCGTCACTGTATGTTTCGGTAGTTACTACAAATATATTTTTACTCATTCTTCGTTATATTTTAAAATAATTATTTATTCAATGTTGTTTCTTGTATATACATACAAATTTTACAGCTTGCATTATTTGAGTTTAAAATAATAGTGGTACCCTGGTAATAACATTCGTAATCACTTTCACCAAATTCATTAGCATCCTCCATAAAAAGATCTGCGCGTTCTTTTATTTCTTTAATTGCATCCTTTCTATTAGTAAAAGCACCCCCCATTTCAAAGTCTTTATCTCCGTCACAATATGTTTTAATAATTACAACAAATATATTTTTACTCATTTTCTTTTTTATATTTTAAAATAATTGTTCTGATGCACTTTCATCCATACGAGCTTTCATACCTTGATTTGTATAATAATCCTCTAATATTGCTTGTTTCATTTGAGGTGTTAATACATTTTTATATACATAATCATAATTAAACTCATAAAATTCATTTATAGCGATAACCTCTTCTATCGCAGTTAAAGTCTTAACTTTTTCTAATTCTTTACGTGTATAATTAAATACTTCTGCAATATCTTCCTTAGGTATCTTTACTACATTATATGTATCAGGTTTGTATTTGTCTGAATATTTAGAGTTTTTAAATATTTCATAGATTTTTTCTGCAGTATCTTTGCGTTCATTTAATAATACAATATCATCTGTAACTGCATAATCATACTATTCAGATACTGCAGAATGCACAACCATTGGTCGCTATGAATTATATTCAGTTTCCATCTTCGTACCTTCAAAGTACGAATTATTTAAGACTTTACTTGTCTATATTCTGTGTTCCATTTTAATTATTTCTTTATATTACATTTTAAATAGGTCTGCCCCCGTTAATTGAGATTCTGAAATTCCTAATTGTGGCGTTTGTATTAAAGGTGTTCCTTGTTGAATAGGTGCAGGTTGTTGAGGTGTTTGGTTGTTATTATATCCTCTATTATTTTGTTGATATTTCGCAACTCCATTTGCTGTTGCAGATACATATATTGAAGGAATATCTACTCCATCTGCAATTATTTCTTCAGTTAAATCTTCTGCAAGTCTAAGATATGTATCATTGAATGTATATCGTTTCTTACAGCCCATTAACGGAGAATCTCGCATTGCCACTGCTTTAAGATAATAACAACCTTCAGCTCTCATCATAGTGGTACGAATAATACCAAATAATGCATCCACTGTTGCTGTAAGACCTGCAGATTCTGATACATCGGTCATATTAAGATCTGAAGATTCTGTACCCCCACGATTGGTTTGTGTTACTGATATTACACACCACTCATTTCTTTGTGCCATTGCACGTACATCTTCACATATAGATTTTATTTTTAGATATGTATTTTCAGAATTAGGATTTTTCATATCTCTCATGATATTCAAATAATCTATATATACATTATCAAATTTAAAATCTTTACCGGTTAATGCACTAATTTCCTCTTGCTTTTTAATAGCAAAAGCTTCAATCATTTCTGCTGTGGCAGTAGAGGTTGGAAATTCTTCTAATATAAATGTGCCAATTTTACCTAATTGATTTGCTCTAAACTCTTGTACTTTTTTTGAGAATAAATTAGTATCATTCACAGTCTCATTATATTGTGCCATTGGAATATTAAACATATTAGCACCAATACGTTGAGATACTTTCTGATATGGTAACTCCAATGTAATATATAATGTATTATAACCATTCTTAACAGATTGTGCCGCTAAATTACACAACCACATAGATTTACCTGTTTTTGGTCCACCCATTAAAACAACAAGTGTTTTATTAGAATAACCACCATTTAGTGATTTATCAAGGAATGAATATCCGGTAGTACGAGTATTTAATGCAGCAAGTGTATGTGTACTAATATCAAAGAAATCATGACCTTTTGAAGTATTGGTTGTAAATGCAGCACCGATAGTAAAGAGGTTTTTAGCTTTTGCTATGTATTCTGCAGAATCTTCAAAAGACATTGTAGGTGGTAAAGATTGTACATAGGCAATAGTTTTTTCAAGTCCTGTGTAAAAACTTCTCCATTTACACCAGTTAGGTATATTAGTATCCAGCCACTCCTCATCATACTGTGCTAATGCAGATTTATTATTCCATAATGAATTAACTGTATCTGCCGGTATAACAGTAGACTTTCCTTGTAGATTTATAATCTCTATTATCTAAGCTGCAGATGGCTCCGCTTTGTATTTAGTTACAAAATCCTTTGCAATATTAAAAACATTCTTAATAGTAGGCTCACTAAAGAAATCTGTTTTAACAGTAGATATTAAATCTGGATGCTTTATTGCATAGAAAAATGCGATAATTTCAAAATATATATTATTCATAAACTAATAATTATAATGTACTTTTAGGAAAAAGTCGAAAAAACCTCCATTAAAATTTACAAATAAATTTTAATGGAGGAAAAATGATAAACATTGTGGAGACAACAATAAATGTTTATTTAAATTATATTTTTATTTTACTTACTTGTTATTAGTAAGTTTTTCTAAATGCTCAGTTTCACTCTCATATAATGAATTAAATAACTTTGAAGAATACTCGATAGCATTTGTAAAATCTTCAAAATCTTCAAGCATCTTATTCAAAACATTACGAGCCGTTCTATAAGCTTTTTCCTTTGCACGTGATTCAGCAATTCTCATACCAGTAGTGCTATTAAACTCATCATTTTCATGACACTTCGCAACCCCAGTAAAAACCATACCATTAAAGAGGTCATCATCGAAACCCAAATACATACATGGTGCAACATCATTAGGATTATATGAAGGCACTAAACCCGCAGTCAACTTACAAATAGTTGCATTATTATTCTGAATAAACTCAGTATTAGCAAAAACTAAAGTGAACTTGAAATTCTTAAACTTACTTTCTCTTGTATCAAACATTCCCATTCTTATAAAAATTTAAATGATTAAAAATTAATTGTTTATATAATTTATAATTAAAATAATTAAATAGTTTACTTTTTTACTATAAAATTTGCATCATATTTCTTTATTTCAGAAATAAGATCATTGTATATGTTAATATCTTTAGTATGTCGAGGGTCATTCAAAAATTCATTTAATATATTATTTCTAACTTCTGAACCATACTTATAATCAGTAGAGTATAACACTTTGATAATATTTTCATAAGATATAGACATATTATAATCAATATTATCTCCAAATATCATTGTAAGTATTTGCATAATATTATCAGTAATTTTCTCTTTACTTATAGTATATGCTTTCTTACACATTCTTGTTTTCCCTAATGTACTTTTCTTTCTTAATTCAAGTCCATTATCATATGTTAATGTATACTTATAGAATTCTTTTAATTCTCCTGTATACTTACCTTCAAAATCTTCATTAGTATAATATGTATTTGGGTATATATTTTTATCTAATGGAATATTACCAGCACATATAATTAAAAGATTAGTTCTATATAATCCCTTAAATCTTGATTCATTTTTAATATAATCAGGAGAATAATACATAAATTCAGAATACTTAATATTTTCAGTAAACATAATATCTACTTGATGAACTAAATTTGTATTATTATCCTTATAACCATAAGATACCAATTTAAGTCCCTGTGATATTACTACTTCTGTTATATGTAAATGTTCCAATCCATATTGCTTTATTCGTTCTACATTATCTTCTGTCCATGGTAATTGTATTGCAATATCAATATCACCACAATACATATAATCTGGTTTTTTCATAACTGAACCTAAAATAGCTGTAGGAACATTAAAATAATTTTGTAGACTTTCACTTATGCTTAGTGCTATTTTTCTGGCATTGCGAGCTTGAACTGGAACACTATTTTTAATTGCATTACCCCCCATAAAACGTAAAAATTAAAAAGAGTAGACTTATTATTTTTAGTTAAAAAATAATAGTTTCTACTCAAAAAAATATTATTATGATAACAATAATAACTGCCAATAACAGCCATTTTACTTAATACACATACTGCACCTTAGATACAGAAATCTGCAAAATCTTCCACTCGCCCATAAGACCATCCATCTGCTTTGCTACCTTATGTTCAACATCTGCAACATTAACACCATCTACAAGATGAACTTCCTTAGTCTTCTTAGGCTTACCTGTTTCCATATCATCTGTTTCTACCTGTACTGTTACTTGATAAAAACAATTCTTTGCTTCAATTACTTTGTTCTCTTCCATTTTACAAAATTAATTTAGTGTTACTTTTCTTATTTTCTATTTCTTTAGTACCTTCATCTGCTCCATTAGTTGCATCCTTATACTCAGGCATAAGTTCACCACACTTAGAACAATAAAATACATCAATTGGTACTATTTGATCCTCTAATCCTTTTCCTATTTCTAAACCTGGTATCTTCTTAAATACATATCCATGCACAAAGACTTCATTACCACATTTATCACATTTAATAGACTTATACTTTAGAGGATTTACTGCAACAGTAGAATTTGCTCTACTAATTGCAGTTTTATCCATTGTTTCACTCATTTTTATTGTGTTTTAAATCTTTTCAGCTAATGCACTAATATCAGTTGCACGAGCAGCTTCTTCCTCTGCTTCTTCTGCTTCACGCTTCTTAATTACAGCGTCACGTTCTGAAGTAGGTACATCTGAAAGAATAATACGATTACCTTCTATGCTATGAATATAAACTGTAATATCCTCGCCATTCTCCACAGTACCTTGACGCATTCTATCACGAAGTGCATCAGAAACAAGTGTCTTATGGAGCATACCTGTAATATACTCATCAATCTCAACAAAGATACCATAATCAGTACTACCTGTTACTGTACCTGTAAATGTAAGATCTGGATTTTCCTTAAGCTTCTCTACAAGTTCATGCAACTTAGTTGGCAACATAGTCTTCAAATACTTCTTACGAGAAACTACAAAACCATTATTAGGGTCATATGACTCTACCATAACTTCCATACTCTTACCAACCATACCATCATAATCAGTAATCTTATTTGCTGCAGCAGCTGAACCTGGCATAAATGCGGTTAAAACTCCTGAAATCTCTACTACAAAACCCCCACGATTTGTACCTGTAATTACTGCATTATATGCTGTAGTAGGCTTAGTAATTTGTCCAATCATCTCCTTTGTTAGTGATGCAACATAACCGTCCCATATAGAGCCCTTCTCTACATCCGCTCCAACCTTTGCAGACAAATCCATCGAAAGAATTTGTTTCTTAATTTCTGGAACTTTAATACTCTCAATAAAGGTATCTTTTGTCATCACATTCTTACCCACAGTAAGAAGGCTAAAGAACTTAGTTTCCTTGTTAAGGTCAATAATAATATCATTAGCACCATGATTAACTGTAGCCAATATGGTATCTTTATTAACTACCTTCAAATCTGAAATAGGTACAATTGAATCTCTCTTCAATTCCTTTGTTTCTGGTACTACAATACCCTTATACTTATTATAAGTAGCTTGTGCATCAGGTGTAAATGAAAATACCTTATCTGTAACATCATTTTCTACCTTTACACGCTTATTTACACGGAGATTATCTACATTATTTGCCTCAAACATCTCCCAATCAAATCCTTCAATTCCTTCAGAAGGAATATTAAATTTCTCTTGATACGTCATTTAAATTATTCGTATTAAAAAATTATTAAAAATTATTATTATAAAATTAAAAAAAATTATGCTCCAATAATTGATGCTACTACAACTTTTGCATCACCACAACCAATTAGTAATTTAGCATTACTTGATTGATCTAATGTAATTTGTAAATTACTATCAATTCCCTTTACAGCATTAATAAAGTTATCACGTGAAATAACTACATAAGTATTATCACACTTAACATCACCTTGTAAAGTACCTAACAAATAATCATATGCATTATTATCATAATCATAAGCATATAAACATACTTTGCCTTCATGTGTCTTTGTATATAACTTAATTGAGTTCTTACCTGCTACCTTAGTAACAGAAGAAACCTTAATTAAATTATTGATTGATTCCTGAGCTATATCAAATACAACTGGGTCTTTCACTGAATATACATTATTAAAAAACAACTCATCTGTACATCTATAGAAAAATTCAGAAATTTTTGAACCTGCTACATGAATTGTTAATAGTTGTGATTTAAATACTATATCAGTTACTTGATATTCTGGATATGGTTTACCATCTTGAATATATTGAACTTGCTTACATAAGTCAAAATCAATTGTCATATCAAAATTAACATCATTAAACAAATTAATATAGTTAATGAAAGTTGGTAGCATTTCATATAAACCAATCTTTACACGGTTTCCACCATCAAACTTACTACCATAAGTTTCATTCCAATTTTCAACAGCATTCTTTTCATTATCATTAATATATAATAATTCAAATCCAGCATCTTCAAATGATAACTTAGAATATCTTACAATAGACTTAGATGAAGGAAAGCACTTTGCAATAAAAGCATTTTCAACTAAATCAATTTCTAATAGAAGGGAATTTTGTATATCTTTAAAACCTTTTAACCAATTACTAAATTCACTTGCGTTTTTATTATTCTTAAATTGTAACTACATATAAAATTATTATTTAAAAGTTAAACTTAAATTAAATTACTTTTTTCTTACTTTATAAATTATAAACAATATTCAAAATAAAGTCTTTCATTTTCTCTAAATTTTTTTCTGGATAAGTTGGATCAACTAATGCAGGTGTATTTATCATTTTCATATATAATTCATCGTTATTATCAATTTCTTGTATTTGTTCTAATACTTCTGAAAATTTATTACATTTACCTGCATTAATAAATGAATCTTTATTGAAAACATTTTCTACGTAAGGATCACCTAAATAAATTGGTATTGTATGTGCAGCAAAGGCATCTACAATTTTTTCTGTGCAATACCCTGCTTTTATTCTGTTTTCAAAACATAAATTAAATTTACGGTCCTTTAAAAAATTATGTTTAGCAATAAATCCTTTTGGTAATTCTATAGAGGTATTATGTAATACTTTACCAGGACAATCTACAGTTTTATAATTTTTAGAAACAAATCCACAAAAGTTATCTCTAAATAAAACTTCAGTGCTTGCAACAAATGAGCAAAACCCTGTTTTTGTATTTAATATATTATCATTATTAAGATGTTTTTCTTCCATCAATATAGAACGTGATTTATTATAAAAGATAGGAAAATCCCTGTCATATAACCATAATGGCATATAACAATGTTTTTCTTTTTCTGTAGATGTACAAAATTGTTCAATAGATAATTCATATGCCGAACGTTCCATATCAATTACATAATCAGGATTTCCAAAATCTGACCCATATGACTCTCCATTAAATAATACCTTAGGCACATGTTTATATTGTTCTTTTCGATGTTCTATACCAAATAAACTGTAAAAAATAATATCTGGATTTTCCTTATCAATCTTCACATAATAAACATCAGATATGGTATTAATGAATACATTATTACATAATTGGAAATGTCCATCATTTGGCCAAAAATCAAGTATTGCAATTTTTATTTCTTTCATTATATCTTATTTAGTTTTCACCTATGACCCAATTTATACCACTTGCAGATAGCATTAATAAAACTTGGTATATATTAACATCTTGAATATTCGTATATCCTTTTATATCCTTTAGATATATTTTAAGTAAATCTATATCAAAAGTTTTTTTATTCTTAATTTTTTCTACTGAATAATCAAATATATCAGAATATAATCGTTTCATTTCAAATGGAATATCATCTTTAGACATTATTATATCTTTTATTTTATATGATATTTCTTCATCGGAAAGTCCTTCTAATGATTTAGTCCAATCATCATAAGACATTTTATTTTTTTGTGCCATGCGTTAAAAAGTAATAAGTGTGTAAAAAGACCATGTTGCCATTATGATCAGGGTGCCTTTCTGTATCATAAGTTTCAAGATCATATTTAAGGCAATTATAAAATTGCATATATTGTACTGATAACTTAGCAAAAGACTTATATGTAATTGAGTTCAATAATTCTAAATCAACTGGATTAATAAACTCTTTTTCTATATTTGGTAACATATATTTCCCATATAAGTATTTAACCATTTTATACAAATATATAAATACATTTTCAGATATTATATGGTAAGGTTCATTGAAATAATTTACTAATGTATTTTTATAATTAGCTTCAACATTCCTTGCTAACAACTACCTATGTTCCATATACTCTTTAGCATACTTTGGAATTTTAGTGTACTTCCGTTTCTTCTTTACTTCTTCTTCCATAATTAATTAATTTGCTTTAGTCGTTGTACAAAGCTTTCTGGATATTGTGCTCTTGTTTTATTATAAATGAACATGAAGCTATTGTCTAAAATAAAAGTTTCACAATAATCTGATGGAGTTCTATTACCTCTACCTATTGCCTGTATAATTGTATTACTTGTTTCTGAATAATACCAATTAGGGAATAATTCCATTTTAGACTTTACTAATTTATCTCCAAGATTAGGATATGGAATTTTCATAATTATCATAAATCTGCAATGTTCTTCTGGTAAATCTATACCTTCTACAAGTGTAGGACCTATTAAAATACCGTTAGTAGAATCTTTAAATTCCTGGAGTACTTGATTTTTATCTTGTGAATCTTTATAAATATGAATTCTCTTTTTCACATTATATGGTAACAGGTTCATAAGTGCATACGTATTTTTATAAGACCCTGTATGAATAATACCCTTTACATTTTTATATCTCTCACTTGTAATAATCTTATTAATCATATTAGCCATTTCTGGCATATTTTTTGTTATATTTTGGTGATTCATTGAGAGACGTGTGGAATAATAAATAGGAGATTTTGAAAAATCAAATGTACTTGGAATTCTAAACTCTTGTGTACTGCTATGTTCATTCTTTAATCCTATATTATCACAGAAAGATTCAAATAATCCAACTGTTGCAGATAACATAATTTTCTTAGGTGCTTTATCTAATAAGTACCTTGATGATAATGTATCTTCTTTTGAACATGTTAATATACAAGAACGTTCATGTTCCGCATCTATAGCAGTATTCTTTACAATATACTTTATGGCATCATCTTCTGTATCTGCACAATTCATAACTGCATTAAGATATGTAGAAAGTGTATTATATAATTCAATAGCATGGTTAATAGCACTAATGAGTTTAACTTTCTTTCTATCTTCTTTATTAGTTTTTATATAATCTTGTGCTTTTACTGCACAGCCTTTAATAGTTAAATATATATCTTTTATTTTTAACAAATCATCATATATATCTTTCTTATCTTCATGATCATATAAATCATTAAAATGTTTCATGAAATCTTCTAACATTTCATCTACATTATAATTAGTTACATATATACAGGTTTCATTTATATCATCTTCTACAAATAATGTATTATCCTCATTATGTAACTGTCTATAACCATATAGGTCAATCTTAAAATCATTCTTAATAGCATATTCTAATACATCTTTTAATACTTTAGTATTATATTTTGGATATATAGTGGGTTGAGCATACATTTGAATAATATTTGGAATATTATGGCACTCATCACAAAAAATAACATGTCGTTTACTAAATGTTTGTGACTCATGATTCATAAAATTTAACCATAATTGATATGTTAATAAAGTTACATCTGAACTAATGGCACTTCTATAATCTTTAATATATTCACAATTATTAGCACACCCAAACCATTTAGATTTTTCACACCATGATTTTGATAATATATCTTTCATTGGTACTCTCCATAATTTACAATTCGCAAATTGAAGATCATTATCAACAACATGACATCTATAATTATTTCGTGACCCTTTTAACATTCCAAATGGGAGTTTAGCTGCTTTAATAGCATCTTCATATTGTTTATACAAATAAAGATCTGAACATAAAATATAAGAAGGCATATCATAATATTTTGCTAAAACCCCCGCTGAAATTAAACATAATAAAGATTTACCGGAACCTGTTGGGGCTTCAAGAACTAATGTTTCATAATTACTACCTTCTCCTAAACAATTTGAAATAATTCCAACTATTATATTTTCTTGATATTCTCTAAATGTAAAAGATGGACCCATGTATTTACGTGTCCATTCTTTTACATTATTTAAGATTTCATTTTCTTTATTTGTCATATCTTCTTATATTTTAATTTGAAGCGTACATTTCTAATAATGGTTTTCTATATTTCTCCATATGGAATTTACGTAATTCATTCATGGCAAATTCCTTAGTAATGTGTAGTTCTTTATTCTTTTTCTTACCTTTCTTAGAAGGCATATCAAACATTGCATAGGTCATAATATTTTCAACAATACCTCTCAATGCACGTGCACCTAATTTATTTTCTTGTGCTTTTTCTACAATATATGGATATACATCATCATCAATCTTTAATGTAATATCATCAAGTTTAAATAGCTTTTCATATTGTTTAATAATAGAATTTTTAGGTTCTGTTAAAATTCTACATAACATATCATCTGTTAAAGGATCTAAATATGTAATAATAGGTAAACGACCTACAATTTCAGAAATAAGACCATACTGTTTAATATCTTCAGCATTTACATATTGCAACATATTTTCTTCTGTTACATCTGCAGTATCTTCATTAGTTCTGATAAATCCTATTTCTCTTTTATTCATGCGAGATTCAATAATTCCCCTCAACCCATCGAATGCTCCACTACAAATAAAGAGAATATTATTAGTATTAATAGTTACATACTCATCTGTTGGATTTCTTCGTCCTAATTTCTTTTGTACACTTACATCCGCACCTTCCAATAACTTCAATAAACCTTGTTGCACCCCTTCTCCACTAACATCTCTTGTAATAGAAGGATTTTTACCTTTACGAGCAAGCTTATCAATCTCATCTAAGAAAATAATTCCACGTTCAGCTTCTTTAATATTACCATCTGCCGCCATCAATAGTTTAGTAAGCATAGATTCTACATCCTCTCCTACATATCCAGCTTGAGTTAATGATGTAGCATCTGCAATAACAAATGGAACATTCAATAATTTAGCGATAGAACGGGCAAGTTCAGTTTTACCTACACCAGTATCGCCAATCATTAAAATATTACTTTTTTCTATGGTAATACCATCAGATTTCTTAGATTTCTTATTTGAAACTTTAATAACTCTCTTATAATGATTATATACTGCAACAGATAAACGTGTCTTCGCCATATCCTGACCAATCACATGCTCATCTAAATATTGTTTAATTTCATGGGGTGTTGGAACAATAAAAGATTTATCTTTTTGCTTAACTACCTTATCCATAGAACTTATATTATTTTGTTCAAGAATAGCATTAGCATGTTGAACGCATGCATCACAAATATATGCATCATTCAATCCATTAAAAAGGGCATTCACTTCATTTGATGAACGTCCACAAAAATTACAAGTTCCTATGTTTTTATTCTTATTTGTCATTTTATCTTTATATTTCGTTAATAAGGTTTTTCATTTGTATATACTGTTACCATTGGGCATTTGATAATTTTATCTTTATATGTCCAACCAGTATTTAAGGGTTCACACTTTGCTATTATATCATCCTTATCAGGATCTTCATTATAAAGTAAAGATAATGCACAATGTAGTTCATAATCAAACTTAGTTTCCCCTTCAATTACAAGTATTGGCTTTATATCAAAACTATTTAGAATTTTAAGTAATTTATCATAAACAAGATTTAACCCCTTTGCAACTTCATCCCCTTCATGGAGAGTTATCATATGTTTAAACATATTTGCAACTTCCACTATATTAATTGCAAAATCCTCGTTTTTATACTTACTAAGATTTTCTAATTCTAAACTATGTATTCGTTTTATATTTTGTATATCTGCTAAAAGTCTGAGATTTTTATCCTTTAACTCTTTATTTTCTTTTATTAACTCGTCTAAACTTAAATTATTTTCTTTGCTTTCTTCCATTATGTTTTATATTAATTATTGCATCTGGTTTTCTATTAATTAAACTTATTACTTTATTATATGAAAAATTATTTAAAAAGTCATCACTAAATTTCAATTGCTTCTATGTATTATCATTCTTAAATAAACCTGAATATATCAAGGTTCCATTATTATTATAAACAATCTTAAAACATTTGTCTGGAATTAAATTGTTAAAATCTACACCACCACAAATAATAATTAAAGTATCAGTCTAACTCCATTTTCTAACTTTGGTTTCAATAGATTTCCAATTACCTCTATTTAATTTAGGGCTCTATGGTATACAATTTACATAATTAAAAGTAGATAATAATTTTTCTTTACTATATGCAAAATCCTCCGCATCTGCTAAATGCCCTTTATCGTAACCGCTATTACTATAATTAAAATGAGGATATGTACCTGTAAATGTCATACCTGTTCTTTTTATATTACCACCACCTTTATAAAGTTTATAAATTATAAAGCTTGGTGCTTTTATTTGATATGAATAAAATGATTTATAAGTTTCACCTTGTAATATTTTATCATATGAGTGTAACTTCTATGCATATAAACTTACAACAGTAAAAAATAAAATAACCAATAATACTATTTTATGTTTCATTAAAATTTTAATTAACCTTTAAATATTTACATAGAATTAAAAAAATAGCAAAAAGTATTTCATTTTAAAACACACTTAAAAAATGGCTCATTTTCTATCAAAATAGGCTTAAAATTATGCTAAAATTTAATAAAAATACCCAAATTTACTCAGTTTTTGTCTCAGTTTTTAGTGCCCAGTACTGGGCACTTGGAATTTTATTAAAATAATTAAAATTTCTTAATTTTAGAAAATACTTACTTAAAATGAATTAAATTAAAAAAGTGGCAATTCCAATATAATTATATAATGTGATATTGGAATGTAATATATAATATACGAAGTTAATTATAAAAATTAAGTTTAATTAAATTTATATTTTATATTTTAAACAAATAAAAAATAATTAATTAATA
>ERZ773027.266-NODE-266-length-34006-cov-56.733410_pt1 | contig 34006 bp, 23 predicted proteins | sample MGYA00511032_ERZ773027 | MGnify/ENA primary metagenome ERZ773027 (study PRJEB29015, sample SAMEA2738138) | human oral metagenome | biome: human oral; feature: human-associated habitat; material: saliva | place: China | collected 2190 ... | reverse complement strand
CTCTGAGGGCGATGCACTGTACCTGGCTCCGGAGGAGCGCGTGCGCATCTGGTAGTACCCCGATAAGGGTATATGCTTTATTGCACATATAAGAAAGGCGCCCGCCTCGTGGTTTTTAGCCACGGGGCGGGCGCCTTTTAGGTGTAGAAGCTATACGCTTCTAGGCTGCTGAATTTTAGGAAGCAGAAGCCGATGCCGTGGCGCTAGAAGTAGCAACCGGATTCACTGTAAGCTTCCAGTCGCCATTCTCATAAACTCCACGAATGATGACATCTCCAGTAATTTTGCGGTACTCCTTGGGAGACTCCATCACTTTCCCCTTGTATACAGCAAACTCACCATTCTCCAAAACCATCTTTACATTCCAGATATAGCTATCACCATCGCGGGTCGGTTGAGGCGTATTCATAGCGGCAGTAACAGTTTGTTCTTGGCGCCAGACCTCCCCCTTTTGCAAAGCATCATCGAAGCTACCAGGCGTGGGTTCAAGGGTGGTCTTCATTTCTGAAATATCAATACCGCTTTCACGCAAAGGTTCGGTCTTTCCGGTACGTCCATAATATTCAGAGGCCGCTACATAGAACGCGATGGACTGATAGAAGCCTTCCACGCTGTTCTCGTTAGCAACAGCGGGCTTCACAGGCACAGGAACATTCTTAGGCGGCTCGGTGCGGGTTGCGGGCTGGTAGTCGGAAGGCTTGGAGGTGTAACCGTCCAGGACAGCAGGACCGGAGTAGTCGCTACGTGCGGTCTTAGATGCAGTTGCGGAAGCAGAGGCGCTACCGGATGCAGATGCAGAGCCGCTGGCTGCCTGGGGCTGAGCGCCGCATGCTGCCAGGAGGGTCGCACCACCGGTTGCCGCGAGCAGGCCGAGGGCGGATCGGCGGGTTACGTTCTTCATGGATTCTCTCTATCTGTGGTGTGGTTCCGCACCGCGGTGCGGGTGATGCCTGGGGCATCTAACGGGAAGACGGCACTACACGGGATGTAGTGCCGTCTTCCAGTATATGTTTTGTGGCTTGGGATTCTTTAGCCGCCGTAATAGTAGTAGTGGCTGTAGGAGCTGCCGTAGTAGTCGCTGATGACGACGCGGCCGCGGCGGCCGTAACGGTTGGAATAGTAGCCGTTGTAGGGGGTGCGGCGCACGGTCGGGCGGTAGGTGGTTGCCTGTGCGGGGGTGAGCAGCGCGCCGAGGGCGGTTGCTGCGCCTGCGCCTGCGGCGGCGAGTGCTGCGCGGCGGGTGAGGCGTGCGGGCTTCTTGGTGGCCATGATGTGCCTTTCGGGGTCGGTGTTTCTGTGAAGTGACATGGTGCGTGCACGGCGTGCGGCTGTGCATTGACCATTTCTTATTGTAAGCCTCAACGTTAATGTTTTTACGTGCAGAGTACACCTTCTAGTTGAGGCTTAAACCATGCGGGCTAGTCCACGTTTTTCCGGCAGAAAAATTGCGGAAATATTGGTTGAGAAACACGCCGGGTGCGCGCTAAATACGGGCTGAAAACAGCCTAAATTGCGGGCTACATGTCTACTTCGGCGAGACCACTGATTTTGCCGTAGCTGAAGTACCGGAGGGTAGAACGGCGGTTCGCCCAGGCATTAATCTGGGCGGTGTCCTCGGGGTTGCCAATGTCTGGCCAGCGGTCGTTTTCAATCCTGAATCGGGTCATTGCGAGGAGGGGGTAGCTGCCGAAGACGGGACAGAATTCTGCGACCAGTTTGCCGGATTTTGTGTAGAAGTGGAGGGAGTCTGCGTATTCGCGGTCGGTGTTGTTGTCGTATGAGACCGAGTCAATCGCGTTGAGCGGGAAGAACACCGTATCGTTGCACGGCTCTCCCCTTTCGATTCCTTCGGGCGAGATTTTAGTGTAGGTACCGGCGCCGTTCCAGAAGAAGAACATAAAAAAGCCGGTCATGCCGAGGCCAATAAAGTCGAATGCGAAGTGGAATCCTACGTCTTCCCCTAGGTGAATGATGAAGACTCCTATCGCAAACGAGAGAATTACTAGGGCATAGGTAGCAATTTCGAAGCGGTTTGTTCGGATGACGTATACGGCTTCGGCGCGTAGTTTCTTGTCGCGGCGTCGGTTGAGTTCGTACGTGACGACGGTGCGGAGGACCTTGTAGATCAGTACGGAGTCGAGTGCGCCCCATATGAAAATCATGATGGTGTTGACCATGGTCGCTCACCAGCCTTTCTATCTATCGGTGACCGGCAGCCTCCCGGCAGCAATGCGGAGGGTGCAGGTTCGTTCTCAGAGTAGCCGAGGAAATTGGGTGGTTAGGCACGGATTCGGGCTATCTGCGCAGTGGTTGCCGAGTCTTCACCGGAGCATTGCGTCGAGTTAACCTTCTGGTCAGATACGGTGCGATAGGCTAAGGATGTGCCCGCCACCTCGCCGTAGCGAGCACGATTCACCAACCGCCACCGCACAAGGATGTACACACCATGAGCGCAGCAGAAGACGGAGCCCTCGCAGGACTTATCGTCGCCCTGATACCGGGTATCCGTATTAAGCTCGGCAAACCCACCCTGAATAAGAGACAGAAAAGACCCCTTTTTGGATTTCTCTTCTCTTGGACCGCCACGATCCTTGGGTTCGTCATCTGGCCTATTATTTGGCTGAGCCTGGGATACCCACGTCCTTCCGGCGACCGAGAGATTGTCAATCAATGGGTTCTACTTTTTGTAGGTGTCTTTGGGCTTGGGTTACTGGGCGCTCTCCCACTGAACCACTGCTACGCCTTCTACCTCGAACTGCGTGAGGATCACGTGCGGTGGCGTAATTGGCGGTGGAAGGAACGCACTTTCACCTACCCCTCGATTACGTTCGCCCACGTGGAGAACAACGGCAAGAACGGGTTCTTACGTATCGGCAGCACCGAGATGGGCAAGCGTACTTGCAGCTTCGACCCATATCAGTTTGATGCGACGATTCTCATGGCGCAGGTGCTGTACCGTGATGATCACGGGCGTTGGGCTGAGGAGGACGGCCTGGACGTGATGAGCGTGGTCGGGATGTATGGTTCTTCGCGCGATATTTATGCCCAGTTTTATGACTTGTGTGAGACGAAGTATGTGGTGGGTGTGACGAAGAGTGAGCGTCAGCGTCGCCGCCGTAGGGCTGCGCGTAATGAGGCGCGTAGGTTGGAACGTCAGCAGGCGCGTGAGGCAAAGAAAGCCTAGAAATCCAGCAAGGAAAGCTAACTATCTAGAAGGGGTAAACCGATGGAAATTAATTACAAACGCCGCCAAAGAGTGGCACTCATTATTTCATTCATAATTCTTTGGTACATGTTCTTCGTTTTCCCTAAATACTCACGTGATGACAGTGACGGAATCACCGCCACCTGCACCGTAACTAAGGCATATACAAAAGAGATTGGCGGAACAGTAAGCGGCATGAATGATACTAGGCCCAAAGGTGTTTTTGAGACAGAAGAATGCGGCACTCTCACGATGATTGTGCCGCCGGAAGGTCGAAAGATTCCCGAGTACGTTGAGACCGTCAAGCCTGGCAAAAAATACCTGTTCCACGTCGCAAACTCATCTCTTAAAAAGGAACGAGATTTTGATACAACCCGCTTTGAAGAGATTAAGGAATAGTAATTCCAAGGGGCGGATTATACATAGATTTATCCAACCCCACAATCTATACCCCGACCCAAATACCTCTAAAGAGAGTTTTCCAATATGTTTATTATAGATTGCATAAAAGATTTCATAAAAGGCTTCTCCGAAGGATTCTTCGGTGAAAGGCGTCCAAGCAATATCATAATAATGACAAGTATCGTAGCAATTCTCATTTATATCCTCGTACGCTTTCCATATGAATTGCGTGACGACAGTGATGGCATCACTGCTACTTGCACCGTAACGAAGGCATACACCAGGCCTCGAGGCGGCACGATAGGCGAGCTGAATGATAATGCCCCGGTGGGCGTCTTCGAAACAGAAGAGTGCGGCACTTTGTCAATGTACGAGGCTCCAGAAGGCTGGAAAATCCCCGCATACGTTAAAACTGCTCAGCCGGGTAAAAAATACCTATTCCACGTATTAAATTCATCCACAAAAAAGGAACGAGATTTTAGTACAACCCGCTTTGAAGAAATCAAAGAATAACCAGCTCATGAGCTAAAAATAAAGCCCTGGGTGGTGCGAGTTGAAAACTCGCACCACCCAGGGCTTTCTATACGGCATTCGTAGTCTATTTCTCCTTAGCCGACTTCTTACTATCTGCCAGACCAGAGGCCTCCTGCAGCCTCAAGTAGTAATAAACAATGGACTCACGGTTAGTCCACTCATCCACCAGGGCACGATCTGAGGGGTTGTGCATGTCCGGCCAGCGTTTCTTCTCAATCCTGAAACGAGTAATAGCCGGTAGGCGATAGTTACCGTAGATGGGCTGGAGCGCCACAATCTCATCACCGGATTTTGTGTAGAAATGAAGGGACGCTGCACGCTCACGATCCGAATTGTCCTTGCACACCACTCTGTCGATTGCAGTAAATGGGTAGAAGGGGTCGCCTACCTGTTCCACACCATCCAAGGAGACCGTAACGTACCAGTAGCGGATGCCAGGAAGACCCCTCGTGAAGAAGGGCGAGATGATGAAAGCTGCGATGTCGAACCAGTGAAAGCCCAGGTCCATCCCTATATGCATGATGAACATAGGGACCGGGAACATGAGAGCTGCCACTGACCAGAAGGCGACTTCAAAACGGTTCAGGCGAACGACGTAGATACCTTCAGCGAGTAGTTTCTTGTCTTTGTGCCGGTTTATCTCGTAGGTGATGACAGCTCGGAGTACTTTGTATCCGACAACGGCTACGTATATGCCCCAGAAAATAAGCATGATGGTGTTGACCATGATGGCTTACCAGCCTTTCTATCTATCGGTGATTTGCTGTTTTCCGGTAGCGGTGCGGAAGTCAGCGGGTTTGTTCTCAGGGTAGCCGAGGAAATTGGGTGGTCACGCACGGATCCCACCCCTCTGATGAATGGTTGCTCAGTCTTCACCCGAGCATCGCGTCGAGTTAACCTTCTGGTCAGATACGGTGCGATAGGCTAAGGATGTGCCCGCCACCTCACCGGGGCGGGCCTGATTCACCAACCGCTACCGCACAAGGACGTACATACTATGAGCACAGCCGAAGTAAGCAGCGAAGCGTAAAAAGGCAACGAAAGCCTAGAAACCTAGCAAGGAAAGCTAACTATCTACAAGAGGCAAACCGATGGAAATTAATTACAAGCGCCGCCAAAGAGTGGCACTCATTATTTCATTCATCATTCTTTGGTACGTGTTCTTTGTTGTCCCTAAAGACTTACGTGATGACAGTGACGGTATCACCGCTACCTGCACCGTAACTAAGGCATATACGAAAGAGCGCGGCGGCACAGTAAGTGGCATGAACGATATTAGACCCAAAGGTATTTTTGAGACAGAAGAATGCGGCACTCTCACGATGTACGTACCTCCGGAAGGCCGCAAGATTCCCGAGTATGTTGAGACCGTCAAGCCTGGTAAAAAATACCTATTCCATGTCGCAAACTCATCTCCTGAAAAGGAACGAGATTTTGAGACGACCCGCTTTGAAGAAATCACAGAGTAACAGCCTGCAGCCCAGAAAGAAGGTGAAAAGCAGTGAAAAAGAACTCCCCGAGGAAAAAGAATGTTTCAAAGAAAAGGAACACCTCGAAGAAAAAGAATTACCCAGAGGCGAATTACATTACCGAAACTGGGGCTATAAAAAAGACCCTCAAAAAGAGATACACCAAGAAAAAGAAGAATAAAATCGACTTCAAAGAGTATCTTCACAAAAAGGCAAAAGCTGCGTGGGATGCACGCGGCTCCATCATAACCGTAGTAGTCATTCTAGGGTTCTTTGCGTCCATACATTTTATGACCAACTACAACCCGGGCAATGAATCCGCTATCTGCACTGTTACCTCCGTCGAAATCATTGAGCACGAGGACCCCTACTGGACCTCCGGTGAATTCGAAACGGAAGAGTGCGGAATCATCACATCGAGCAAATCCCCTGATGGTATACCCATTCGCAAATACCTCCAGAACTTTGAGACGGGCAAGAAATACAGGGCGTACAAGTCCTTCGATACCCGTAACGATGAATACGACTTCAGCGTCCTCCGCTTTGAAGAGATCAAAGAGTAACCCCACCTCCGCAGAAAGGAATCCACCATGGACATTATCGGCGACTTTATCATCGGCTTTTTTGAAGGGGCCATCGCGTCCTCAACAACCCTGCAGCGAATATTCCTGTGGATTCTTTTCTCCATATCCATTCTTCTCATGCTTGTCCCAGTCGTGACGGGTGAATACGCGTGGAGCATCCTATCCATCTCGATAATGCTGTTTTCTGTCGTGACGATTGACGGCACTCATGAGCACTGCGTGAAAAACACCAAGAATGGCGGCGCGTACCATTACTTTCTGCTGACGGTGGGCACGTTCTGCGTTGCCGCGATTGTTCTGCTCGCTGCTCTCTCCCTGGCGGGTGTCCCGCCGGTTGCTTTCACCCCGCAGGCGGACGGCATCAATTTTGCGCCCTGGTATGTGGCGGCGTCCGCGCTGGTTCTGCTGCTGTTCTTCTACAATGCCGCGCAGCCGAGCGACGAGATCCCTAACCTGCGACGCATGGAGCGCATCAACCGGTATGTGCGCGCGGTGGTGCTGGGTGTGAGCGCCCTGATGGTGCTCTTCTGCCTGGTTATTCCGGTGGTTTCGTTCGCCGCTGCCGGTTATGAGCCTGTGGGTGTTTCGGTGGTGCTGTGCCTGGTGCCGGTTTTCCTGATTTTTGTGCGCCGCGCCCTGTTCAAGCTGTGGGCGTCGACCTTTGAGGAGGGTACTGCCGGGTATGGTGTGTTGCGCGGCTTCTGCGTTGCCCTGGTGGGTTTGGGTGGATGTTTGGCGGCGGTTCGTCTTGCCGCTGATGTTGTGCAGTACGGTAGCGGGTTGTCGCTGGTGTACGTGGTGCCGGTTATCGCCTCGTACCTGCTGGTGAAGAGGTACGTGACCGTGGGTGTTGCTATCCCCGAGAAGGAAGATGAGGAGGACCCGGAGGCTGAACCTGCAGCAAGCTAAACCGTGGAACCCCGCGGGTTGAGGGATATTCATTCCCCACTGTAGAACCATACTGTTTTATCGAATCTATAGGCCTAGTACATATATCAGCCAAGAGAATTACTTGAGTGATAAAAGGAGGAGTTGATTTAACTATCACCTCAAGGTTGAATCGAATCTCCTAATGAGGCACCGACTAGGAGGAAAAAATATCAACCTTCCCATATTGGACTGATAAAGTGGTACGGGGCTTTTTCTCTTTCCGGCTTTGCCCCTGACCCTATCCACTCAGGTGGGCACTATACAGTGGCGTTTCAGACTTGCCACTGTTGTGTGTCTGCACGGTATATAACTCAACGAAAAGATCATCATGACCGACCACACCACTACACGTCAGCGTCTACTCCGCTTCCCTTTGATTTTGGGTGTCACGACGGCACTCATTTTCTCTTCCTGCTCCACGGGCACGAACAATAACAGCACCCCTTCCGATAAGGGCACTGTTACTTCTCAGAGCCCCCGCCAGGTGGAGAACGCTACTAATGTTCTGCAGAACGTGAATGTTCAGATGGGCCGTGACGGCGAGGTTTCGTCGATTGAGTCGACCAACATTTACGTTAATGACAAGGATCGTACGAGCTCCACGAGTAATGTGCAGTTCAAGCCGAAGGACGTCGTTAATGACCTTCCTGTGCGTGTGAGCCTGCAGTATTCTACTGAGCGCGGGAGCGGCACTAACCTGAATGATTTGAACGGTTACAGTGGCGAAATCACGATTAAGGTTACGGTTGAGAACCTGACGGTGAAGACCGAGGACGTCACCTATGATGCATCCGGTACTAGCCGTACTAGCCCTGCACCGGTTGGCACTCCGTTCTCTATCGCTGCTTCTACCGTTCTTTCGGGTTCTCCTACTCAGGTTATTACGACCCCTGATGCTGCTGATTCGTCGACGAATGGTGTGGTGAGCACCAATGATGAAGGTAAGGCGGTTGTTCAGTGGGGTGCTATTTCGGCGCCTCCGGTGACTGGTAGTTCTTCTTCTTTTGTGTTGAAGGTTAAGGCGAAGGATTTTAGTGCGCCTACCTTCAATATTTCGGTGCAGCCCGGTTTTGCTTCTGATTTGTCTGGTGCGGGAATCATTACTAATGGTTTCACCTCTCAGGATGCGTCTCAGGTGGCGCTTCTGCAGCGCACTATTGATACGGTCAACGAGGTTAATACGACGTTGACTAGCGCTAGTTCGCAGGTTGCTCAGGTGCGTCAGAGCCTGGATGATACGTCTGCGACTTTGGGTAAGGACACTGCCGAGCATCTGAAGACTCAGAATGAATCGTTGACGAAGACCATGCAGGGTCTGCAGGCGAATATTGAGAGCCTGCAGAAGGATCTTTCTGAGGCTTCGCGTACTAACAATTCTCAGCTGATTTCTCAGTTGGAGCGTACTGTTGCTGCTCTTCACTCGATGTTGGGTGATACGACGGCGCGCCCCAATGTGTCTGTTTCGCATAGCGGCGGTCGTTGTGTTGTGCATCGTGAGGAGGGTGCGAATAGCCGCAGTGTGTACGGTAATTTGGTTCAGCTGTCTGCTGTTCTGAATGCGTATGCGGAGGCAAGTTCGGATTGTCAGCAGGATCTTACGGCTTCGATTCGTGAGATTGTTGGCCCGGAGCACCCGACCGCTGAGACTTGCTCTTCTAACGGTTCGGTGACCTGTGCCCTGTTTGGTGCGTCGGTGACCGTGCAGAGTTCTTTGATTGCGCTGGTTGCTACCGGTGAGAAGATTGTGGATCACCTGCAGCCGGAATATTTGAAGGGTGCGAACAACAACTATTCGGCGTTGAAGCGTCAGATGGATGAGCTTGTTGAGCAGGTGGAGAAGGATCCTTCTTCTCTTGATGGTGATGCTGTGCGTTCTTTGAGTGAGAAGGTTAGTGCGGCTCGTCAGAGTGTGAATCAGATGAAGGAAACGTCGAGTCGTCTGATTGAGAGCATCAAGAACGTTCATTCTCGTGCGGCTTCTGCTCGTGCGGAGCTGGTGGACGGTTCGGGATCTATGAGCGCTCAGAATAAGGAACTGGCGGAGCAGCTTTGTGCGCTGTCTACTGAGCGTGGCGGTTCTCTGTCTGCTGAGCAGGTGGAGCATCTGCGTGGGTACTTGACGGCTTCTTCTTGTGGTGGCGCGGCTTCGCCGTCTGCTGCCCCGTCTTCTGAGGCGCCGTCTGAGGCTCCTAGCCCTGCGCCGTCGGAGTCTGCTTCTGTGGCTCCTTCTGAGGAGCCGTCGAAGAAGGTTGAGGCTCCTTCCGCTGCTCCCTCTTCTGAGGCGCCTTCCGCCGAGCCTACTGCCACGGAAGGTAATACTCGCGTCATTACGGTGGAAAACGCGAACGAGCGTACCTACACGTCGAACACCCCTGCCGCACGTACTCCGATGGAGCAGCGTATTGCTGCCGCGGTAGCTGCGTGGGATGAGGTTCTTGCCGCTACTTCGATGGATGACCCCAAGGAGGGTCTGGCTCGCGACGCTAAGGACCTTAACGATGCTGTGAACGCGGTAGATGGTGCCCTGGGCGAGGTTGAGAAGACCCTGAACGATGCCGCAAACGCGCAGAACCAGGATGCGGAGAAGAAGGAAGAACCTACTGATCAGGCTAAGGTTTCTCTGCGCGATCGTATCCATTCGGCTTCGGATGCCGTCAATGCTTTGGGTAAGAACCTTGAGGATATGACGAACATGCAGGCTGACCTCTCCACCGCTATTAAGGAAGCGTTCAAGGAGTCTGCCGATGAGACTCGTGAGAGCCTGACGAGCATGATTAGCGAGGAGATTCGTAAGGTTTCGAGCGATGGTTCTTCTAGCGCTTCGGCTGCTAAGGCGGCGTTCTCTGCTTCGATTGCTGGCATTACTGATACCGCGAATACTGTGGTTCAGGTGGCTGGTGAATCCATCGAGGTTCAGCACAAGGATATGAATGATCGTATTGAAGGTCTGCGCCAGTCTCTGGATTCGGTGACTGAGCGTTCTCTGGTTGCTCTGAGCACCCGCGCTGAGAACGCTACCCGAGATTTGGCTGGTGCGTCCGTTCAGCTGAATAACGACCTGTCGAAGCTCATGCTTGATTTGGGCGATAGCAACGCTGAGGGTGCTGGCCTCTTGGGCGCACTCAAGAGCAATAGCGCGAAGGCTGGTGCGGCTGATTACCAGCTTGCTTTGGCGATGCAGAACGCTCAGGGTTACACGAACCTCCGTTCTGAGGATATTGCCGCTCTGCAGAAGCGTCAGGCGCAGTTCAAGGCGTCCCTGCAGCGTCTGCGTTCGTTGCCGACCTTCCATCTGTCGAATGCCGGCAGTGCAGAGGTGAAGACGGTGTACACCTTCCAGATTGGTGATTAGCCGTGGGGTTTTCCCCTCATTTGGGTTCTGATTCAGGTCCTCACCGCCGCGAGGGCAGGCGGCTCACTCAGCGCACCGTGGTGTGGTGTGTCAGTCTGTGTGTGCTGTTTAGCCTTGCGGTGGTGGGGATCTGGTATGGCGTGCGCGCTGTGACTCCTCAGCCTTTGCCGCTTGGTACGGGTACGAACCCTGCGTCTGCGGTGACGGTTCAGCAGGCTATTTCTCTTCCTGCGTCTGGTCGTGAGCCTGTTATTGGTGTTGTCGCTACTTTTGGTGATGATGCTGAGGGGTCTGCGTGGCGTCTGAATGCTCAGGGTGCTCGTGTTGCCCAGTACCGTCTGGCTCTGGGTAATTCTTCTGTGAAGGTTCTTTATGCGAACGATAAGGGAACGGAGCAGGGGGCCCGTGAGGCGGTAGAGAAGCTCTCGTCTGAGGGCGCTTTGGGTATTGTGCTTGCCTCTCGGGGTGAGCATCTTCGGGGTGCTACGGCTGCCGCTAAGGAACGCAATGTTGCGGTGATTGAGGCGTATGACCGGGTAGATGCTGGCGGTGGGGTGTGGAGTTTTGCTCTGGACCCTGAGCAGGAGAAGCAGGCCTATACGGCTGCTATTCGTTCGCTTGCCGGTGTGTCTAGTACGGGTTCTTCGCAGCAGCTTGATGGTGTGCGCACCATTCTGTTGGATGCGGGCGAGGGCTCTGCGCCGGATCTTCCCTATACGAGTCGCGTTCATGTTTCTGCTGATGAAGACGGTATGAAGGACGCTCTCAAGGAGCTGACGCGCCTTCTGGGGGACAAGTCTTCGGGCTCTTCTCCTGTTCTGGTTTTGACGGGTTCGGCGTCGACACAGGCGAAGGTGCTTCGTTCTCTTCAGAGGGCGGGTATTACTTCTCCGATGATTGCGGGTGAGGAAGCTTTGACGGAGCCTTTTATGCGTCTTCTTCTGGAGAACGGTGGTTCCCTGACTGACAATATTCGCGTTGTGGGGCGTGTTCAGGCACGCGCTGCGGCGTTGAGCGCTAATGATGCCGGTCGTGCTTCTTCGGCATTTGTATCAACGGTTGAGCGTATGAAGAATGATTCTTCGCTAAAGGACTTGTCGGGCGAACAGGCGTTCTCGAAATCGGCAGCGTGGGCGGATGCTCCCTCCCATAACGCGCTCTTGGCTTTTGCGTATGCCACAAGCCAGGTTCGTGAATACACTCCTGAGGCAGTTCGACGGGTTCTAGGAACTCTCCGGCTGGACGCTAAAGATTCTACGGTCGCGTATCCGTTGGATTTTTCGTCTTCTTACGCCGCTGGCGGGCAGGTGGGTCTTCTTTACCCGACCGCGGAAGCTTCGATGATTCAGGGTGGATCTTCCTCAACGGATGCGGTGAACCCGCCGGTGTGGATGCTTCGCACGTTCACCTCAGAATCTCGCGACTAGCTGTTCCGAGCAAAGCCTCATCCGTACAGAGCCAGCCCATTACACCCCGGCTTTCGGGGGTTCCCTCCTAGTCCGTTCACCAGCGGGGCTCACGATTTATCTATTTTGGAGAACACCTTATGCGCTTTTTCCTTGATCTTGAAGAGCATAACGGGAGCTATGAACTAGACTCCTGGCAGCCTGAGACGACCATCGCTGATCTCATTCAGGCGACCGGTGGTCCCTCCCTGCCTGCAGACGAGCCGCTGTATTGCGATAACCGCCCGGTGACGGCATCCTCCACCCTGGCGGAGGTCAAGCCGATGGAGGGTATGCGCATCTCTAGGGCACCGCTCTCCTACCCTTCCCTGGTGCAGGGCTGGAGCGTCTGTTTGAGCGGCGGTTCGACGGTTACCCTGCCGCACCCTATCCCTTCTTCGCGTCCTCTGGTGGCGGGTCGTTCCCCGTACGCCGATATTGTGTTGCCCACGGCGAGCGCCTCGTGGGAGCATCTGCACCTGCAGGTGGTTCATGATGAGTCGACAAACACTCAGAAGGTGCGCATCATTGACCCGGGTTCTACGAACGGTAGTTTTGTGGACGGTCAGAAAATCCCTGAGGAGGGTCTGACTGTTTCTGAGAGCACCACTATCCATGTTGGTGATTGTGTGCTGACTCTGCAGCCTGCGCCTCAGGAGAAGGCTGCGCCTCGCCCCGGTAGCGCCCCGAATGTGAGTGCGTCGGGTACTGCACCGTTTAACCGTCCGCCGCGTCAGGGTGCGTTGAGCGCCCCGGATAAGGTGGAGGCGCCTACCCGCAAGAATGTTTCTGACCCGCCAAAGTTCAATATTGCGATGGCGGTGGGCCCGATTATTATGGCGGCGGCAATGGTCGCCATTATGCAGGAGATTCGTTACGCCCTTTTCGCGATGCTCAGCCCCATTCTGAGTATTGGCATGTGGGTGGAGCAGAAGCGTCGTCACGCTAAGGATAAGGTGAAGGAGCGTGTGCGTTTTGAGCAGGAAATGGAGAAGTTTAAGGAACGTATCGCTCTGAGTAACCGTGAGGAAATTGAGCGTCTTCACGACCTTGCCCCGGCACCGGATGCCGTTCAGCTGCGGGCGCTTCTTCCTGCAATGACGCTGTGGCGTCGCCGGAGCACCAGCCCTGACCTGTTGACTTTCCATGTGGGTACTGGGCATATTCATTGGGCTCCTGAGCTGACGAAGCCGAGCAATCCTGAGCCTGAGGTTCAGCATATTCTTGAGCACAATACCCTGTGGGATGCCCCGCTGGTTGCTGACCTGCGTGAGGGTGGCGCTATCGGTATTGTGGGTCCGCGTGAGCAGTCTCTTGCCCTGGCGCGTAGCCTGGTGCTGCAGGCGGCGACCCACACGGGTCCTGCTGATATGACGATTGCGGTCTGTGCTGACTCGGCGCGCTCGCAGGACTGGGTGTGGACGTCGTGGCTTCCTCACATGCATATGGCGCAGAACCAGCAGATGCGTTGGTTTGCTTCTGGTAAGGAGCAGTCGGATCAGATGCTGCGCTCTCTATACAACGACATTGAGTCTCTTCCGACCCGCGGCCTGTGCGTGGTCGTTGATTCGGATACCCTCACTGAGGGCCGTGAGTCGCCGGCACGCGACCTTTTGGCGTATGGCGATGAAGTGCGTCTGATGGCGAATAAGACTGCTGCTGCGGGTGCTCGCCGTGTTGCCGGTATTGTGTTGGCTTCTTCTGTTGACCGTCTTCCTGCGTCGTGTACTTCGGTCGTGGAGATTGGTGAGGAGGCTTCTATGACCTATTCGGAGCCTCGCCGCCGTTACACGGTCACTGACGGTGTGCTCGCCGGTGTGAGCGCTGAGGATGCTCTTCATGTGGCGCGTACTTTGGCGCATCATGAGGACCCTGAGCGTCTGCTTCTGGGTGGCGGTTTGCCGCAGCTGGTGAAGCTACCTGAGCTGGTTGGTTTGCCGACCCCTCCGGGTGCTGAGGATATTGAGGCGTTTTGGTCGCAGGCTAATGGTTTCAGCACTGAGATCGGTGTGGGCGACTCTGGCGCGTTCACCCTGGACTTGGTGAAGGACGGCCCTCACGGTCTGGTGGGTGGTACCACGGGTTCGGGTAAGAGTGAGTTTTTGCGTTCGTTGGTGGCGGGTTTGGCTGCGCACCATGATCCGAGCCGTTTGAACTTTATTCTGGTTGACTTTAAGGGTGGTGCGGCGTTTAAGACGTGTGAGCGTCTGCCGCATACGATTGGTACTTTGAGCAACTTGGACGCTCAGTTGGCTCACCGCGCTATTGAGTCGTTGGAGGCGGAGATGGACCGTCGTCAGCGCCTGTTTGCGGCTGCTGGCGAGGGCGTGGACAACATTAAGGATTACTTGGCGACGAACCCGCCGGAGCCGATGCCTCGCTTGCTGCTGGTGATTGACGAGTTTGCGATGCTGGCGAAGGACTTCCCGGATGTCCTGTCGTCGCTGGTGAGCATTGGTGCGGTGGGTCGTACCCTGGGTGTGCACATGATTTTGGCGACTCAGCGTCCTGCCGGCGTGGTGAATGACGATATTCTGGCGAATACGAACTTGCGTGTGGCTTTGCGTGTGCAGAGTCGTGAGGATTCTTCGAACGTGATTGGTGTTCCGGATGCTTCGGAAATTTCGCGTTCGCAGATGGGTCGCGCTTATGTGAAGCTGGGCCAGAACGATATTTCGCCGGTGCAGACTGCCCTGGTGACGGGTCAGAGTGGCACTGAGGTGGTGACTTCTCTGGAGGTTCGCGCGACCGATAGTATCGGTATTCCTCGTTCGGAGCGTGCGCGCCCGAAGGTGTCGTCGAGTGATGCGAATGACCTGGATCTGCTGATTGATGCTGTTGTGGCAGCCCATGCGGCTCGTGGTGCGGTTGCTCCTCGTAAGGTGTGGCCTGAGCCGTTGGGTTCGTATGTTGATTTGGCTGATTTTGGTGTTCGTGGCTTCCCCGATCCGGATCTTCCCACTGTGGGTGGTGTCCGGGACGGTGTTCTGATGTGCACTTTGGGTGATGAGCCTGAGCTGCAGCGTCAGGTGCCTATGGGCTGGAATATTGAGATGAGCAACCTGCTGTTGGTGGGTGTTGCCGGTAGTGGTACGACTACGACGATTCAGTCTGTGGTGTTGGGTTTGGCTCAGCATTATTCGCCGGAGGACATCGATATTGTTCTGGTGGATATGGGCGCTGATGGCTTGTTGCCGTTGGGCTCTTTGCCGCATGTTGTTTCTGCTGTGGGTACCGGTCAGGGCGCTAGGGAGCGTCAGGCTCGTTTCTTGCGTTTTGTGAAGTCGGAGCTTGATGCTCGCCGTGCTGATGCATCACGCCGTAAGCCTCTTTTCATTGTTTTGGATGGTTTTGCGACGCTGCGCGATGAGTTCTCTGATGCTGTGAGCATGGATTTGTTGGCGAATTTCTACCGCGTGTATGCGGATGGTCCTGCTGTTGGTATTCACTGCGTGGTGTCCACGAGTCGCGCGAAGAATATTCCCTCGCAGATTCTTGATGCTTCGTTGCAGACGTGGTTCTTCCAGCTGAGCGATATCCACGATTATTCGTCACACGGTATTCGCGGTACGAATGTTCCGGCTGCGGTTCCTGGGCGTTGTGTTGATCCGAAGCGTCTGCGTCAGATGCAGGTGGCTACTCCCGCTGTTGGCGTGGAGGAGGCGGTCTCTATGATTCGTGAGCGCTTCCCGCAGGCTCCTGCTAAGCGTGATGTGATTGGTCAGCTGCCGACGTGGGTTTCGTGGGAGAGCATGCCTGCTGCTGAGTTTTCTCCGAGCCTGTGGCGTATCCCTGTGGGTATTGCGGAGGCTACGTTGGAGGCTTGTGCTTTCGAACTGTATGAGGGTGAGCACGCCATGGTTGCGGGTAATCCGCGTTCGGGTAAGTCTTCTCTGCTGGTTGCGTTTGCTCGTCTGGTTTCTCGGGCAAGGGCTGCGGCGGAGCAGGCGGTGTCTGCCGCGTTGGCGTCTGGTGACGCTGTCGCAGCGGAGAACGCACGCATGGATGCCGCTGAGGTTCCGGAAGTTTGGGCTGTCTTCGATCAGCGTTCCGGTCTGGTGAATGCGCCGGAGGGCGTTTTTGACCGGGTGTTTGAGAGCAAGAACGCTTCTGCTCAAGTGCAGGCGGCGTTGCAGGATGCCGCGGGCCCGGTGCTGTTGCTGATTGATGACGGTGACCGCGTGGATGACCCGATGAACGTTTTTGATGCGATTGTGAAGGGTGACTTCCCGGACGTTCACATTATTGCTACGGGTAAGCCGACTGATTTGCGTCCTTTGTATAGCCATTGGACGAAGGCTATTCGCAAGTTCCGCACTGGTGCTGTGGTTCAGCCGAATGTTGATACGGATATGGACATGTTCGGTTCTATTCCGAGGCGCGCCCCGGTTCAGCTGAGCGTTGGTCGTGGCTACGCGTTCCTTGCCGGGTCGCCGGTTCTGGTGCAGCTGATGAGCCCTGAGGATTCTCAGCACCGTGGCGGGCTGTAGGGCTTGTTTATCGTGTGGTGAGGTATCGTGTAACTTTACCGGCTATTTTGCTGTAGGGGTCGCCCTGTCCGGGGTGTCTTCCTGCTTGTTGTGAAGTTGATGTTAAGGAGTTAGCCCGTGACTGTACCTGCTGGTTCGCCGCAGTACTCCGGCTCGGAGCGTCGTGATGCTCATCCTGCCCCGCAGGCTGCTGGTCAGCCTGTGGGGGGCTTGGCTGCAGGCGCTCCCCTTGGCTCTTCGTATCGTTTGGTGCGCCGGGTGGGTTCTGGTGCGGTCGGTGAGGTGTGGGCTGCTACGATGAGCGGCTCGTGGGCTCTGTATGCGGCGAAGGTTTTGCGTCCGGAGCTTGCGGAGAACCCTGTGGTTCTTGAGTCTTTTGTGCGTGAGCGTTCGGTGTTGTTGGCGCTGTCGCATCCTCATATTGTGCCGTTGACGGACATGGTGGTTGAGGGCGGTGTGCTGGCTCTGGTGACGGAGTTTCAGCATGGCGGTTCGTTGCGTCAGAAGCTGGATTCTGAGGGTCCGTTGCCTGTTAGTTTGGCGTTGAGTCTGATGGTGCAGGTTCTGAATGCGGTGGAGTTTGCTCACCGTCAGGGCGTGATGCATCTGGATATTAAGCCGGAGAATGTTCTGCTGAGCGGTGTTTTGGGGGAGTCCCTGGATCAGCAGGTTCGTGTGGCTGATTTCGGTATTGCTTCTTTTACTGGCTCTGCGGGTTCGGGTTCTTCTCGTTCGTTTTCTGGTACTCCGGGGTATATGGCTCCGGAGCGTTCTGCGCATGGTGTGGCTACTCCGGCGGTGGATGTTTATGCGTGCGCGGTGACTCTTCATGAGTTGTTGGTGGCGGCGCGTCCTCTTCCGGCGCGTGGTGGTGCGGTGCAGGTGTCGCCGCAGATTCCGGCTGAGGTTGCTGAGGTGCTTCACGGGATGTTGGCGGAGAACCCGGTTCAGCGTCCTGGTGCGGCTGAGGCTGCCGCTAAGTTGCGTCTTTTGGCTGAGGGTTTCGCTGCTGATACGGTGCTTCCTCGCTGGGTTGAGGTATCTTTGGGTGCTGTGGGGTACACGCCTACGGTGGTTCATGGTGCTGAGCCTGCTGTTTCTGCGGTGTCCGGGCAGAATGTTACGGAGCTGTATGGTGCGGGCATGCCGTCGCTGGGTCAGGCGCAGAATGAGACGGTTATCCGTGCTCCTTTTGTGGTGGAGCAGCCGGTATATGTGCCTGATGAGGTTGTTGAGGAAGAGGAACCTGCTCGTTCGCCGTTGCGCCGCCCGCTGGTGTGGGGCGCTATCCTGGGTTCTTTGATTCTTGTGGGTGTGCTCGCTTTTGTGGGTTTGAGCGGCGGTAAGAGTGCGTCTAAGACGGCTGAGTCGTGGTCTGCTTCGAGCCGTAGTTCGGCGTCTTTGCCGAGTGGTTTGGGTACCCGTATTGAGGGTACGTATAACCCGCGGGATAAGAGTGCCCGTCTGACTTTTGAGTTTTCCTCGCAGAAGTCGGCTCTTCGGGGCGATATTTTGCAGGTGCTTCCCGGTGTTGAGGGTGGTTCGTGTGCTTCGGTGACGTGGGATGCCGGTCAGGCGTCTTCTGGTGTGGCGAAGAATCAGTCGAGTGTGACTGCGGTGGATGTTCCGTGTTCGTGGAATCTGTCTGAGGTGAGTATCCCGGCTAATGGTGTGGTGCAGGTTCGGGCGAATGTGTCTGCTGAGTTTAAGGATTCGCGTGCTTTTGAGGAGTGGGTGAACCGTATTGATTCTGAGACGTCGAAGGCTATTTCTGACAGGGAGGTTCGTTCGACGGCGTATCCGATTCAGCGTTTGCGGTCGATTGAGTTGCGGGTTCCTTCTCGTGTGGTGAATCAGAGTGTTTTGCCGGTGACGGTGGTTCCGGTGTGGCCGAGTGGTGCGGATGAGTTGAATCCGTTGATGGTTTTGCCGCGTACGGGTGAGTTTTCGACGCTGGTTCAGGCGATTTCTCCGGATGCGCAGTTGATTAGTTTTTCGGATGGTTGTTCGGGGCATGTGTTGGTGTCTGAGGATCAGCGGGTGGTGACGGCGCTGTCGGTGACTTCTAAGTGCCGCCTGAACGCGCAGATTGGTAATTTCACGAACCTGTCCAGCAGCGACTTCGCAATCATCACCCGCTAACGGTGGTATGCAGAAAGCCCCTAAGCTGAGAGGTCATCTCTCAGCCCAGGGGCTTTCTCTATACGGTGCTACATGTCGACGTCGGCGAGGCCGGTGACTTTCTCTTTTTCCCTGAAGTACGGGACTGTTTCAGGGCCACTATCCAGAGCATCCACCCGAGCAATATCACTCGGATTATTCATATCAGGCCAGCGGTCATTATCAATCCTGAACCGCACAATCGCCATCAGACGATAATTCTTGTGAATAATCGGAGAGAAAGCAGCAATCAACTTCCCAGACTTGCTATAGAAAGAGACGAGGTCCTGACTATCTACAGCAAGTGCCTTATAGTATTCGATTCCGTCAATAGCGTTGACCGGGTAAACGGTTGTACGCGCCGACCACATACGCTGCTCAATACCTTCAGGGGAAATCTTCACATAGGCAATGTGTACGTACCAGGCATACATCATGAGCCCAATCGACAGAAATATCCCAATGAATTCATAAAAGGCACCTGGAAATCCCTCGTCTATAAGATGAGCAAAGAGAAAGAGGCACGGAAATCCAGGGGTAAATATTGCTAGAAGAGCCTCTGCCTGATTAACTCGTCGGATGTACGCGCCTTGGCGGCGACGCTCTATATCCTTCCATCGCTGAATCTCGTAATTGATGATGATGTAGAGCGTCCCGGTTACCGAGATGAAAGCCAGGATACCCCAGATAATAATCAGGAAAATACGCATGGTGGGTTCTCGTTTCGTGTGGTTGGTGAATATCCGGAAGCGCACCACCGGCAGGTGGCGTACCTTCCCCAAGGATACTCTATGCGATTTAAAGCTCTGACAAGTTGAATTGTCGAGTACTTTGATGGTCTATGGGCTAACCAGCCAGAAGGATAACTAGGCGCAAGGCTTAGGTGAAGACTGGGCGACCATCCACCAGCAGCTGGGATTAGACCCGTATCCACCCGAGTTTCTTGGCTGACCCTGGTATGCAGAAAGCCTCTGGGCTGAGAGGTAATCTCTCAGCCCAGAGGCTTTCTCTATGCGGTGCTACATCTAAATAACGTTATTTAGATGAGGCATCAAGGATGCACTGCAGGTGCTCCGGGATCGGCAGGTACCCCTCCCTACCGACAAGCGAGCCAATCTCATACTTGCGGGCGTAGCAGAGGATTTTGATAAGGGTATCCATCTGATCATAGTCACCAAACTCTACAAAGAGCTCCGGCACATATTTAGGAGGCCAAACACCGTAACGCTCACGGAAAAGAATCATCTGGTAGATATAGGTAATGTCAAAGAGGACAGGGCTGACCCCCAGCCAGCGTTTACCCATTTGGCTACTATTGATGACAAGATAGCCACCTCTGTTGTTGACCTGCATATTTATTTTGGTGATGCTGCTGTAGTCGAACTCGCGGGTCTTGAATCGCCAGTTCCGCCATTTCACGGAGGTCTCATTTTGTTCAACATAGAAAACATGAGAATTTATGGCTAAGAACCAGAAGAATAAACCAATAATATTCATGAAAATAAATGCAGGAATATAGTCCAATGGGTGTTCAGCCGGAAAAGTGAGAGGAAATAAAATGCACACCAGTAGCACGAAGGAATCTGCAGCTAGTACAGCGAGTAGCGGCTTTTTCTGCCGCTGACCCAGAGGAATGTAACCTTTAGGTCGCACTAAACCAATCGAACCATTAGTTACAGTTTCAGATATAAATCTATTCATCATATATTTACTTCTCATTCTTAGAATTTTGATAACCAGCTATAAATTCGGAAAAAGATTTATCCGATTTATTAACTACTTCTTCTCGGTGATCTTTAATATAAGAGGACATATCTTTCAATTCATCCTTTCCCCTTGAAAATACATTATCTCGACCAAGTTCATACATAATTTGATCCAACTCCCTCTCTTTCTTCTCCAGTAGAGCTTTATTCTTTTCTGGGTTACGAACATATGTAATTCGAGACAAACTCGTATCATGGCTCATGCCAAGCTGTGCAATGGTGCGCGGGTCTTTAACTGAAGATCCCTCATGATACTTATTCCTCCCTGAAATACCTGCTTTGAAACCATTAGTGCCGCTCCAAATTATGTCGGTTAGGCCTATTTCTCCCTTTTTTCCCCAGGTCTCAATGAGATCCTGGCTAGTTTTCAAAACAGCGGGAGTTAAGGTATCAAAAGCGCTCTGAATTAGAGGACGCGGCTCATCAACCTTAGTCTTTTTGATCAAGTTACTCACTTTTTCAGAGGTAAAATCAAATGCATTAGTAATCTTTTCATTATTTATCTTTTGAATATAAGGGGTTATCTTATTCTTTGCTTTTCGCGCACTATCATATGTTTTTTGATATGTTTTTTCCATCGTCGAAATGAGGGTTGGAGATGCCTTTTTAGCTAACGAACCAGCGAGTGCACGAGGAGCAGCATTGGACAAACCTCCAAAGATGCCACCGCTGACGGTAGAAACCACATGCTCGCGAATAGAATACTGCCCCTTATCGCCAATCTTGCCATTCACAGCATCATGGGCAAGGTTCTCAAAGCCGCCCACAAAGTTGGCTGCGACCTCGGGAATTGCATGCACGCTCGCCCTGGTCGCGAATACCTTCGCACCCTTCGACCATCCACCGGTGATAGCTTGTTCTAGAGCGCCGACAGCTTTAGTGCGCCCCAATGCGACCATGACGTTGCGACCCTTCAACGCGATGCCACCGCCGATAGCGCCAAAAGCTCCACCAATTGCTGCGTCAATTCCGACACGTCCCCAGTTCACACGACCATTCTCATCTCGGTTACTTGAGATTGAGGAAGCCGCGGCAAGAGATGCGCCAGCAACAACTCCAGCGACAATAAGAGCCACAGGTCCGAGGGAAAGGAAAGCAACGGCAGATGCAACTATACCTACAACGGTAAGACCTGCCTGAATCCAATTTGAATTACGATTCAGCCAGCCGTTCACGCCTCTATCAGCACAGGACTCGCGATACTTCTCAAAGTCCTCCACCGACACCGGCGACAAACCCCACGGATCCACCAAAGAAACCGGATTACCACCCACCAGCGAGAACGGGTCAGCACCCCAACCAGCACCCACAGGAGCCGCCAAAGGATCAGGCGCAGTAAAACGAGCCACACGCGAATCCACCACACGGGCGCCCAACACCTCAAACCCAGTAGAACCCAACACCAGGCCCGAAGCCGCAGATACACCAACCAGCAAATCCGGCAACACAGGCACACCAGTAGCAGAAGCACCCTGAGCAGACGGCACAGCAGGTGCAGCAACGCCCAAAGAAGCCCAACCATACGGATCCAACAGACCAGCACCAGAACCAGCACCAGGAACCAGCGAACCCACAGAAGGCATCGAGGAGCCAGCTACACCCAGCACACGCGGAATGAACGAATTCTCATCCCACACCAGCGGGTGCATCACCGAAGCATCAAAACCAGCCACAGCACCAGCACCCGTTGAGAGTACACCAAACTCGGGTACACCAGTAGGCGCACCGCCGGCGGCAAGCACGCGACCATCGTTAGAGGCACACAGCAGGGAGAAGGACACTGCAGAATCGTCAGCAGAACCCCACGACGCCACGGAGTTCACAAACCCAGCCGCGCCATAGGTTAGGGACGAGCCGGAACCATCCGAAGAAACCTGCAGAAGACGCGAATCATTACCGTCATAGGAGAACACGCTCGTCGAGACCGGCACCAAAGTGATGCCCTCAACCTCTACAGACTCCGGGCACTGCGGAAGCCACGCCTGAGCATCCTCAACAGCAGAAGCAAACTCAGCCGACTGGGAGCCAGCCTTTGCCTCATCCTGCACGCCGTAGAGGCATACTGCGCGAACGCGGGCACCTTCATCAGTGACCAGCACCTTCACCCAAGCATTCTGCGGCTGGGCGCTATCAAAGTACTCAACACGCACCAGCGAGCCAGCGGCATCAACACCCCAGAAGACAGTGAGGAAAGTGCGCATGGTGGTGGGTTCTCGTTTCGTATGGTTGGTGAATATCCGGAAGCGCACCACCGGCAGGTGGCATACCTTCCCTAAGGATACTCTATGTGCTTGAAAGCTCTGACAAGTTGAATTGTCGAGTACTTTGATGGTCTATGGGCTAACCAACCAGAAGGATAACTAGCCGCAAGGCTTAGGTGAAGACTGGGCGACCATCCACCAGCAGCTGGGCTTGGGCCCGTATCACCCGAGTTTCTTGGCTGACCCTGATATGCAGAAAGCCCCTGCTGAGAGATAATCTCTCAGCCCAGGGGCCTTCTGTATATTACTATTTAGCCAGCTATGGGTGTAGTTTCGGGGGCCTCATCATCTTCTTCCTTCTCAGGAATAGTAATACCCACAGTGACGTACTTCTTCACCGACCATGCATTCATCGCCACCGACGCTGCGAAGAACAGTGCAGGCAGCAACTCCAGACGTACCAGCGAATAGCCCAGGTACCCGAGCGCAATACATCCCGCTAGGCCAGCCACGCCAATACACACGGCACGCAGGGTGCGATACCTGTCGGTTCCTTCTTCAAGGCGGGTGCCCTGCAGGTAGAAGAGACCTTCACGCACAACACGCAGGAACCCCGGGGTCAGGAAGAGTGCAACCGCCAGAGCCGCCGGATCGTAACCTGAGGTCATGAAACTGGTCAGGGGAACCACAAGGCACAGAACCGTGAAAATAGCCGCTGATATAACGCCCACTCGGGTTGAGTACCTATTCATCTGTTCCATGCGCTGCAGGTCAGGAATATCGTCGTTAGGCTCGATTTGGTAGATAAGGCAAACGACGATGATTAGCCCGCTAACCATGTACCAGGAGGCGAAGTTCGTCTCTGGTGACCAGAATCCTTGAATCTCACTGTGGAGTACCCCGAAAGCGGTTAGAACCGTCAGAATAATCAAGCCTACCGCGCTGATGAACATAAGAAGGAGAAAGAAGAAGTTGAAAGAACCGCCGTTTGCTTTACCTCCCATGCTTTCGCTGTGAGCCATATCTATAACTGCGAGGAATACGGGACCTGCAACAAAGAACATTGCGCCCCAAGGCCATCCCCCAATAACGACCATCGCCAGAGATACAAGAGCTATGAAGCTAAAGCAGAACCACAGGAAGATTAGCCATAAAATCCTTAAAACCTCAGAAAAAGTACTCATCTTACTACCTCATCTATCTATTTCTTATGAATATTACGCCACACATCCTCAGCAGTATGCATCGTCGATGTTGCTACAGAAGACGCACCAGCAACAAGACCACCCACAGCATAATTAACTGCGAACTTAATAGGTTGCATAGTAGTCACCTGCGACACAGCTAGATTATGCCACCAGCCACGAGAGATAAACATTGTATGTTCGCCGGGAGCCATGAGTCGTGCAACCTGCTTCGACATAAACTCCTTAGCTTCTCGCGCTGGGGCCATCATAGCTACATCATCGGCCACCCCTGAGGTTCCCTTCAAACCTGCCAGAGGCTTGAAATCAACAGGCTTACGAATCAGGTTATTCGCCCACTTCCAATCAGTGCTTCTGGCAACGGGGCCAGTAATCCAATTAGGCTTCGTAACCACGCCAGCAGCCTGCTTAGCACCAGCTATAATACGACCACCAATACCGCCGGTAATGCCACCAACTACTGCGCCAATCGCAGCATCTTTCAGCATCTCCCCCGTGTCCACAGACCCCTTCTGTGCCTTTTGGGTAAACATAGACGTGCCAGCGCTAGAAATTGCCCCTCCAAGAGCACCAAATACCACCATGGTCAAAGGACCGCCTGCAACAGATAGAGCACTTATGCCTATTCCAAGTGCCACCAGCCCGGCGCCTGCAAGATACTCCCAGTTTTCCCCGAACCACTTCTTAGTCTTGTCCCAACCGACCTTAACAGCTGTGGTTGCTTTATTCCATAGGTCCTTTGCAGTCTCAGTAGCAGCCTGATACAACTTCTTACCTTGATTCCACAAAGTTACTGCACCATTAGCAACACCTGTAGCCGTCCTCTTGACCCAACCGGTAATACCAGAAGAGCCCTTCTGTTCACGGTACTTATTGAAGTCCTCCACCGACACCGGCGACAAACCCCACGGATCCACTAGGGAAACCGGATTACCACCAACCAGCGAGAACGGGTCAGCACCCCAACCAGCACCCACAGGCGCAACCAAAGGATCAGGCGCAGTAAAGCGGCCCACACGCGAATCCACCACGCGGGCACCCAACACCTCAAAACCAGTAGAACCCAGCACCAGGCCCGAAGCCGCAGACACACCAACCAGCGAATCCGGCAACACAGGCGCACCACCAGCAGTAGAAGCGCCCTGAGCAGAAGGCACAGCAGGCGCCACAACACCCAAAGAAGCCCAACCATACGGATCCAGCAGACCAGCACCAGAACCAGCACCAGGAACCAACGAACCCACAGAAGGCATCGACGAGCCAGCCACACCCAGCACACGCGGAATGAACGAATTCTCATCCCACACCAGCGGGTGCATCACCGAAGCATCAAAACCAGCCACAGCACCAGCACCCGTTGAGAGTACACCAAACTCGGGTACACCAGTAGGCGCACCGCCGGCGGCAAGCACGCGACCATCGTTAGAGGCACACAGCAGGGAGAAGGACACTGCAGAATCGTCAGCAGAACCCCACGACGCCACGGAGTTCACAAACCCAGCCGCGCCATAGGTTAGGGACGAGCCGGAACCATCCGAAGAAACCTGCAGAAGACGCGAATCATTACCGTCATAGGAGAACACGCTCGTCGAGACCGGCACCAAAGTGATGCCCTCAACCTCTACAGACTCCGGGCACTGCGGAAGCCACGCCTGAGCATCCTCAACAGCAGAAGCAAACTCAGCCGACTGGGAGCCAGCCTTTGCCTCATCCTGCACGCCGTAGAGGCATACTGCGCGAACGCGGGCACCTTCATCAGTGACCAGCACCTTCACCCAAGCATTCTGCGGCTGGGCGCTATCAAAGTACTCAACACGCACCAGCGAGCCAGCGGCATCATAGGTCCAGCGCAGAGTCTCCGTGCCACGGACAGCAGAAGAGAGCATCTGTGCGTCAGTGTAGGTGTACATGACCAGGCCAGCAGGCGAATCCACGCCGCTAATACGGCCCAAATCATCACGGATAATCTCAGTGTGCAGAGCCTCAGAAGAGTCTGCCACAGCCGAGTCTGCCTCAGCGGGCTGCTCGGTCACAGAGGTCATGTGTGCGCCACGGTAACCAAACTCGCGAACCCAGGTGCCCGCCAGATCAGACACCTGCGCACGCACCAGCGCATCTACAGCGTTGTACTCGAAGGAAGACTCCACGCGAGACTCAGAGGTAACGGCAGTTCCATCCAGACGGTACGCGGTAATATCAGTCTGCTTGACCATACGGCCAGCAGCATCATACGCATAAGCGCTCGAACCCAGAGGGTGCACAAACTCAGTGCGCAGACCATCAGCATCGTAAGCATAGGAGAGCTCATAGCCGCCAGTCTCGTCCATGTACGCAGTACGGAAAGACTCCGGAATCTGAGCGCCAAACTCACGGCGCTGACGAACCAGACGACCCAAACGGTCATACGACTCGACGGTCACTACGGGAGCACCAAACGCATCAACGCCCGCGTGATCATAAGTCGTCATCGTACGGCGCGCAGAATCACGCTCCATACGGTACAACAGAGAGCCATTCACCGAATGGGAGCAGGGGACGCCATCTCGGTCGTAACCGAAGGAATGTACAGCACCATTACCGTCAGTGCTGGTCAGCAGACGACCGGCAGCATCATAGGTAGAGGCAGTGCGCACACCCAGCGGATTGGTTACCGCCAGAACATTGCCCATCAGGTCGTACTCGTAGCTGGTAATGCGACCGGCAGGGTCCATCACGGAGGTAACGTTACCCGCCTCGTCATAGCGGTAATGGGTCACGCCACCGGCACCATTAGTCACCGCAATCACCTGAGAAGCGGCGTCATAGGTGAACGAACGAGTGCCCCACTTGTTATCGCGGATGCTCTTCACGCGGCCACAAGAATCCCAGGTGTAGAACACCGGAGCAGCCACACCGGAACCGGTAATGGACAGCACACGACCGCACGCGTCATAGCGAACGCGCGCCTCAGAACCGTCACCGTACACCTGGCGAATCAGTCGGGAATCAGCATCGTACTCGTAGCGAGTCACAGACTGCTCAGCAGTGCCGACAGCCTCATAGGTTGCAGCCAATCGACCGCACGCATCGTAGCTGTACTCGGTCACACGACCCGCGGGGGAAATCATGCGCACCATCTGGTTCGAACCGTTGTACTCGTAGCGGCTCAAACCGCCCTCAGCGTCCAGCACCTGCACGGGGTTACCCGCGCCGTCATAAACCATCGTGGAGACAGTCGGGTCGTCAGCATCTGCACTAACCTGCGGACCGGAATCCTCGGAGAGAACCTCGGTACGCACCGGGCGCCCCAGGTAATCGCACGAGATACGCACGCGATCAACACCATCATTAGTGGTGAAGGTCTTGCGCGAGGAATCGACCGAAGTACGTACACTCACGCCGGTCGGGTCAATCAACGCGGTCAGAGTGCTTGCGGCATCATATTCGCGAGTCCACACACCACCGGCGGGGTCAATGGTTCGGACCAGACGCATCAAACCATCGTAGGCGTAGCTGAACTGCGCACCACCCGGCAGGGTAATGCGATCAATATTGCCGTTCGTATCAAAGGAACGCTCCATGCGGCGACCCAGCGGGTCAACCACGGCAACAACATCACCGCTCGGACCGTACTCGTACTCGGTGCGAGCACCAGCAGGATCCACCGAAGCCACCAAGCGACCACCTGCAGCGTACTCAAAACGCCAGCGGGAGCCATCCGGATCCTGACGGCACACCATGTGACCGGCAGAATCATAGGTGAACTTAGTTTCCAACCCAAGAGCAGAAATAATCTTCACCAGGTGACCTGCAGCAGAGTACTCACAACGGGTCAGCTGCTGCTCAGCATTACGAATACCGGTCAGCAGACCACACTCGTCATATTCCAGGGAGACGGTAACACCTTCAGGGCTCACCACACGCTGCAGCAGGCCGTCAGCCCACTCAAAACGGGTCACATGACCGTTGCCGTCGGTCATGGAAGAAGGGTTACGCTCAAAATCGTTCGCGTACTCGTAAGTCACCGTAGTCATCGGGCTTACAGCAGGGCTCTGGGCAGACTCCTGCCCCGAAGTAGCCTCATCGAGGGTACGGCCCTGAGCCTCAGCCTCCAGGCGAGCACGACGAGCCAGACGGGCGGCACGGCGGGCACGCGGATCCGTCTCAATAGCGCTCATCGCCACAGAGACTACGCGGTCATGCTCGTCATACGCGAAGAGGGTTTCAGCACCCTCATCGGTGACCTCACGAATAATGCGGCCTCGCTCATCACTGTAGCGAGTGGTGCGGGAACCATCGCGGTCCACCACACTCACACGGTTGCCAAAGTCATCGTAGGCATAGCTACTACGCCCACCTTCCGCGTCAACAATAGCGGTCAGACGTGCGTACTGGTCACTAACCCACAGGTTCGTGTAGGAAGCATCTTCGTTCGAAACGTCAGTAATGCCGTTCGGCAGGTAGCGGTAGCGAACACGGCGACCATATTCGGTGTCCTGCTCAGTAATACGACCGGCAGGGTCGTAGTAGTTGGTTACCTCAACGGTGCCGGTGCTAGCCACCACGCGGTGAATCAGACCGGCAGCGTCATGTTCATAACGGCGGGTACCGGCGTCACCGTGCACAGCGCACAGGTGGGTACGACCATCAAGGGTGACGTACTCGTAACGCACCGACTGACCGCGTGAAGAGTGAATAGCGCCGACAAGGCCGCCTTCGGTGTACTCCACGTCGATACGTGCACCGCGCTGATGCACGATAGCGCCAACGCGGCCCTCTTCATCGCGCAGGTACGCGACAGCAGTACCTGCTCCAGCGCTCATGCCCAGGTACACACCGGTGAGGCTATAAATGTGCTGGGTGCCAGAGTTGTCAGAGATACGCAGCAGGGACGAGGCATCATAGCTCGTAGCGTGCAAAATATAACGCAGGGAGGGGTCAGCAACAGAGCCATCCTCACCCATCAGCTGGGTGAGGGGCAACTCTTCAAGCCACCATGCTTCACGCGGAGCACGAGCATAGCCGTGGGTGCCATCCTCACGAATCATTCGGTCGAAGGTAACCTCACGACCGTCAACCATAGTCCAGACAGCATTCTCAACGTTCAGCTGCACACGGCTCTCAATATTCGAGGACCAGCCCGCGCCAAACACACCGGATACAGCGTGCTGACCGAAAACAGCCACACTGTTGTACATGCGAGTTACAGAGCAAGCAGAAACCACGCCAGAGAACGCCATATCGGTCTCTTCTTCAATGAAGTTACCGGTCGCAACGTTCACGGGGTCATTCACATAACCGCTTGTGGTGGACATTCCTACTACAGCCGGCGTTGGAACTTCCAAATCGTGGCGCTCAGTACTAACACCAGCTGCGCTGATTGCACCTTCCAGAGTCGAATTGGCAACGGTAATAACCTGGCCCGAGCTACCGTACTTTTCAAAAGTATCGGCTACGATACCCAGCCAGGTCTTATCGTTGGCGTTCGACTTATTCCACGCTTCAAACGTGCTAATGAGATTTTCAGCATCGACGGAGCCCCACTGGCACTTAACCATAAACTCTGTGGAAAGGTTACGCAGCTTGCCAGGCTCAGCATCAAAGCTAGTACCAAGGTTCGCCAAAGTATTAGAGAGAGCACGCACGGTCGAAGGGCGCGCTGAAGAGATATACATGCCCCCCGAACGAGTTGCAGTGCTCTCACGATGACCTAGCGATGTGGTGTCAATCGAGGTATCCGGCTTATACGATTGCGGCTTAGGCGGTTCACCTCCGAACGTTTCAACCCACCATTTACGGAAACCACCCAAGTCATGCTCATAGTGGTACATAAGGTCGCGGTTCTCATTTTCCTTATGAGCTGACTCTTTGAGGCGATCCACTACATCAGCCAGTTGACGGAAGATGCTGGCGATATCACGACCATCGCTAATGGTGGTATCAATATTTGCCGCCGCAACATCGGCGTAGTGACCTCTAAAGTCTTCCAGAGCCGTTGTCAGTGAGTTCTTAAGAGGGGGTAATGCATTATCAATATTCTGCGCGACAGTGCGGCAGGCATTGGCAAGGGCATCCGACGTAGCATCATCGTACTTGACTTTTTCAGTATTCAGATCCATGCTCTGTTGTCTTTCAGTGTGGTTAGTACGGAAGTGTGGTGATTAAACAGATGTAGACAGACATGCACACCATGCCTGGAAAACAACGTGGGTATAACCGAATAACAGAAAACGCCGCCTACCGCTCACCGCCCCGTAGCCGGGGAGCGGGGCGGTAAACGGCGTTTACCAGGGAAGGCTTAGGAGCCGCCACCTGCCTGGAAGATATCGGTAGAAATCTGGTTGAGCTGCTCGCGCAGGTCAGTCAGTTCCTGAGTCAGGTTACGCAGGGTGTTTTCTACACCGGGCCAGGTGTCATTGCGGAAACGCTCAGCCAGGGGGCCGTCCCAGTTGTTGGGGTCCTTCAGCTGGTTACCCTGCTGGTTGAGGTTGTTGATTTCGTTCTGCAGACCGCCATTGATGATGTTCTGGAGAGCAGTAATGGCATCCTTGGCTGCCTGCGATGAGAGTACGCGATCGGACACGATGTTCCTCTTTCGTCGTTGAGTTGCCGGAAGATGTGCATTAGATACGCGAATATCAAATACGCACCGTTAGTGCTTTGCACCACTCCGAACATTACACTATTTCGCGGCAAAGCGCACCCTCTACACCCTGTTGTGAGAAAAATTTCTCATAGTAGACATTGCACAGCAGTGAGTGCATATACATCTATCTACTCTCATCAAGGGTTTTCTCCCGCTACGGTATCCTTAGGAAATGCCAGCCCACTCGGGGTGGCGTCACACCAATAGAATCACCAACCACATACGAAATGAGGACTTTCATGTCTGAAAACACCCCGCAGCCGGCTGCACCGCAGCAGCCGCAGTTCACCCAGCAGGCACCCGCCGCACAGCCCGCATACGGCGCACCCGTCGAGGCACCGAAAAAGAAGTGGGCGGCAGTAACCGCACTAGTCCTGGGCATTATCTCCGCCCTGACCGGCATCATTGTCCTGGGCGCATTCACCGCAATCCCGACCGTTATTTTCGCGATTATTGCCCTAGTCATGGTCAAGCGCGGCACCGGCAAGGGCAAGGTCATGGCTATCATTTCGCTCGTACTGGTCGCGGTTGCGATGGCCACCTTCGTTCTGGGTAACAATGTGCGCGCTCAGAAGCGTGCGGAGCGTGAGCAGATGGCTCGCGAAGCAATCCAGAAGTGTGAGAGCAAGGAATTCGTGGGCGCCTACTACACCGAGAAAGACGGCAAGCGTTACTGCGCATACGGCGGCTGGCTCTACCCTGTAGACGACAACAAGTAGACCGACCGTCTGGTTTATTGACCGATGATGTGATGGGTGGGGGCGTTCGTTCAAGCGGCAGTCGCCGCACCTGCGGGCGCCCCTCAACCATATCTTCTGGAGGCGCCATGTACCTGGCCGTGAGTATGCCCCGGAGCACCTGCAGCGCATCCTCGATACGCACTCCACTACCATCACCGACTCTAACCCGACCGAAGGAGCGAATAGCTAAAATGATGTCTCAAGAATCTGCTATTACCTTTTGGGGCGTATGCTCCATCATCACGACTATTTTCACGATTTTTACCCTTGCCGCTTACATCATCAATCGACACCGTGACGAGAAGAAGAAGCGTGAAGGCATCTACATTAGTCGTCTGCAAGCACTACTGGCGTACATTATTGTCTTTACCCCGGGCTTCCCGCTTGTATGCTATTCCCTGTCATTAGAAAGGGAAGAGACGAGCGCTTTCATGGACGTTGCATGCATACTCATGGCTGCTTTCCTCTTGTTCTACCTGTGGCACGTCAACGCCACGTACATGAAGATTTCTTCTGAGGGTATTAATATGCACACCCCTGTTCTCGGGTCGAGGATCTGCCCCATCGGCTCGATTGATAGCGTTGTTTATAGTGAGTCCAAGGATGAAGATACCGCTAGCCGGATGTGGTTCCTCACTAAGTCGCGTGCACGTATTAACCCGTTGAGCGAAAATTATGATGAGTACTATCTCTTGGTCATTACTCGGTTCAGGATTGAGTATGGCCGCTGGCCTGATCTGGATAATCCGGCTGACGTGGATAAGGTGAACCAGTTGGATAACCGCGATGAAGTCATTTCATACTTTAAGCGCCAAAAAGAGATTTCGGGTCTTGCTGACGTCGATATGTAGCCTGCCGGTTTGTGGGCTAAAGGCTCCCGGGGATGCGTAGCTCACCCCCACGCTACTCCGGGGATTTCGGGGCTCATGCCCTGGTATCCTCAGCACGTAGGTACCGCCGCCTAGCCCAGACGGGGCGTGTGCTCTTCCTATTCACCAACCACACGAAACGAGAACCCGCCATGCGCACTTTCCTGACTATCTTCTGGGGTATCTTTGCTACGTTCACAACAGTTGCGACGTTTTACGTCCTCATTAATTACGAGGTGCAGCGCTGGAAAGATAAGCAACGGCTACGTGAGGGTATTTATATCCGACGGGTTACTCGGCTCGAAGTTCTCATTACGATATTTACCCCCGTTTTTCCGTGTGCTATGTTTGCAGGTCATATATTTTTTGACCCTGAATCAGCAAGTATAACGATTGACATAACGGCCTTGTTAGTATCAGCGATATTTGCCGCATACTTGCGGTATGTGCACGTTGCCTACGTGAAGATTTCTTCCGAAGGCGTCGAGCAGCGCATTTGGTTCTCCAACCCGACCCGCTACCCTTTCACCGCGATTAACCGCGTCGTGTTCTACAAGGCATCGAATTATGAAGACGATGACATGGTGGGGTTCTACGCCAAGTCAGGCACCCAGATTGCCCTGTTTAGCCCGTTGCCTTATAAAAATTACCGGCTTTTGGCGATTGTGCGGTTCAGGATTGAGAACGAGCGTTGGCCTGACATGGACAACCCGGATGATGTGGCTCAGGTGAACCGTTTGGATTGTGCCGGGAAGACGATGCGCTACTTTGAGAATCTGGGGAAGGTTACTGGCCTTGCCGACGTCTACATGTAGCCCGCTCGATAAGCGCCGACTACCCCCTACATCCGAAGAGCCGTAACCGGCGCGAACACCACCAACACCGCGAAAGAGGAGCACGCATCATGCACACCTTTTTCCTTCTGCTCTGGGGCACCTGCACCCTCACATCAATCATCGGCGCCATCACCATCATTGTTCTGCATGATAGGCACCGACGTCAGGACAAGAAGCTCCGCGACGAGGGTATCTACATTACGCGCGTGCCCCGCCGTGAAGCACTCATAAGCCTTCTCACGCCCACACTCCCGGCAGGTTTCTTCGCTCTCTACCTCTACACGCAGGTTGAGCTCGGCATCCTCTTCAACCTCCTGATGTTCATCCTGCTGCTGGTCTTCCTCTACCATCTTCTGCACGTTCACCTGGTGTACACGAAAATCACGCCCGACACTGTGGAGCAGAAGCTCTCACCGTTCGCTACCGTGACCCCCTACCCGATTAGGGCTATCGACCAGGTTTTCTACTTCCAAGGTAAGACGGAGGCGGAAGATTGGGATGGGGAAGCGACCGACAGCGCCACCTTCTACACCAAGAAAGGCAAGCAAATCGCCAAGCTAGACCCCGTTGGAAGGAACCACCGGCTGCTGGCAATCGTACGGTTCAGGCTCGAGTTCGACCGCTGGCCCGATATGCGGGACCCACAGGATCTGGCGTGGGTTGATACGTGGGATAACCTCGAGTGGACCCGACCCCTGTTCAGGAAGCTGTACAGAAGACGCAACAAAATCACCGGCCTAGCGGATATCAAGATGTAGCGCCGCACGGCAGCCGATACGATAGACCCAAACACCGAACCATATTCACCAACCACACGAAACGAGAAACCACCACCATGCGCATTTTCCTGATTATTTTCTCCGGAATTATTTTCGTGCTGTCCTTTATCTCTGCTGTCTACATCATTATTAGGTATGAGATTAATCGACGCCAAGATAAGAAAAAAGAAGCGCAGGGAATTTATATTAAGCGAGTAACTCGCGCTGAGACGTTACTCTGCCTGTTTATTCCGATGTTCCCTTGTCTTGCTTTTATAGCGAATATTCAAAGTGAAAATGTGAACATCTGGTTGAATACATTAAATATTATTTTTGTATTTTTCTGCTATCTTTATGCCCGCTATGTTTTTGTCGCTTACGTGAAGCTCTCCCCCGAGGGTATTGAGCAGCGCGTCTGGTCAGCCAATCCGACCC
>ERZ773027.260-NODE-260-length-34228-cov-5.751470_pt1 | contig 34228 bp, 25 predicted proteins | sample MGYA00511032_ERZ773027 | MGnify/ENA primary metagenome ERZ773027 (study PRJEB29015, sample SAMEA2738138) | human oral metagenome | biome: human oral; feature: human-associated habitat; material: saliva | place: China | collected 2190 ... | reverse complement strand
CTTCGGCGGTGTAGTGTGCCGCTATTTGGATGTCACGAGCTAAGGCACGATGCAATGCTTCGCTGGTGTTTTTCTCTCGCTGAGCCGATAGCCTTTCGTTAAGCGCGAGCCCACCATCGGGGGAGGCATAGGCTTGTACTTCTACAGATACACGCTGATTGGGAGCTTCGTGTGCATTATCAATGAGCTCTCGTAGGTCGCTGACTTCCTGCTTTTTCAGCTCGGAGGAGCGTACATTGGCCTGCTGTATCAAGAAGAGAATATCAGCATCGTAGCGATCTTTTATTATCCGTTGGAAAGCATCCGAGGCAATTACAGGAGTGCAGCCCGATACTCCGGCAAGCGTTACCGTAGAGAGTACTCCCTCGCCTACTTTTACATCGGGTAGTGTTACCTGTTTGCCCTTTATCGTGGCTCTAAAAGAGAGATAGAGATCACTCTCCTGCATGCGAGGAGTGTAGGCAAAGCGAGTAGAAAAGTGGGTCGTACCCCCTGCTTCGTAAGGGACGACGGAGTTATTGTCTCGCACGTTTTCGCCCTGTATGGTATAGGTTGTTCCCCAAGTTTCTCCCCCTTTGTAGCGCAGTACGGGTACAAAGCTCACCTGTGCATTTTTGTTCATCCACTTAGAGGGGATATTGATTGTGAAGGAAGCGGGAACCTCTGTACCCACTAGCTCTAGAGGGCGTGGGTCTGCGGTAATATGCTCAGAGGCTAGCGGTTTGAGTTTGGCAGCGCACGACGAAATAAGGACTACCGAAGAAAGTCCTACTGCGAGGTGGAAAAAAGATTGACAACGGATCATTTTAGGGAGATTATTGGGGTTATTTCTATTTAGGATTGTAGGGAAGAGGGGGTAGATTCGGCTCTCTTACGACGGACGATAGGGAGTACAATCGAGAGTAAAGCCATGAGTAAAAGAAGTATGCTTGCTGACCAAGCAACCGCTTCGAGTGTGGAGATACTCCTAGGCGAGAAGGTGAAGCGCAGGGTGTGCTCTCCGCCGGGGACAATGACTGCGCGCAATACATAGTCCGCCCGTAGGATCTCTGTTTCTTTATCATCGATTGTGGCATGCCATCCCTCGGGATAGTAGATTTCGGAGCAGACAGCAAGGGCTGTCTCTCTGTTTTTTGTCTTATAAACAATCTCTTTTGGGGTATAACTAACAATCGATATAGAGGCCGTACTATCTGTTTGCTGTGCTGGGAGGGAGCGCAAAGCCTCGCTAGCAAACCGCTCATCTACCACCGCCGTAGTGCGAAGGTCTACCTTGCGGAGAGCTTGCATCTCGCTATTGGCATCGGGTACGATCTCTACCTTTTGCGCAAACCATGCTGCTCCGTATGCATTGGGGTTGAGTATTGCCTGAGGCTGCCCCTGCGGAGTTGGCTGTATCACATAGCGTGTATTGAGCATGTTTACTACCTCTATGTTGATAGCAGAGGCATCGTATTGCCCCGCCCTCTGGGGCGTTAATTGGTGCGTTATCAGGTCTTGATAACGCTGTAGTTTGGCAGCATGATACCCTCCAATGCTGTGATGCCATCGGCTGGTTGTCGCATCGTTAAAGGTATTGACAGATTGGTTCCAAACTCGGAATCCGGGGGTCTTGTCGGCTAGTATCGTCTCATCCGCAGGCGTTTTGGGGGCAGCCATGGCACTGACCTCTCTTTGGGGGCGGAACATTCCATCGTTGAGGTAGCGTTTATCTACCATCCACAAGTCCACAAGGGAGAGTACGCCTATAAGGGCAAATGCAGGGAGTGCTTTGAGTTTCCCTCGGCAGTAGACAAGTAGGATACCCCCCGAGAGTACGATAAAGAGAAGAGACCTCCAAGCGTCAGCTTGTAGCATAGACTTGCGTACCGACACAAGGGCATCTCGAAGCCCTAGATACTCGGGGTTTTGCAAAACGAGAGCGGATAGTTGCTCCTGCTCTGCATGGGACAAGAAGTTTACCAATAGGCCGGGGGCTAAGGCGTAGATGAGGCAAATAACGAGAGGTATCCCTAGAGAAATGCCAAGGGCGAGGCGATTCTTGATGACCTCTTGAGGGGCGCGAATTACTTCTACTAGGGCAAGAATGGCAAGTGTGGGAATGGTAAACTCCGCAATGACCAGTATAGAGGAGACTGCGCGGAAGTTGTTGTACAAGGGGAAGTAGTCGATGAAAAGATCGGTCAATCCCATAAAGTTTTTGCCCCACGAGAGGAGAATGGAGAGGAGGGTAGTTGCAAGGAGAGCCCATTTGACGGGGCCTTTTACGATAAAACACCCTAAGAGGAAAAGACAGAGCACGAAAGCCCCCACGTACACAGGGCCGGAGGTGAAAGGTTGCTCACCCCAATAGGCAGAAGCCCCGGCTATTACCTCGCGATATTCCGGCCTTACCTTGGATAGTCTTGCAGGTTTGCTGCCGATAGGTTCGGAGGCTCCCCCTCGCACATTGGGTACGAGTAGGGTCATCGTCTCTCCTATGCCATAGCTCCATTGCGTGATGTACTCTCGTTCCAAACCTTCTGGATTGGCTTGCGATGATGCGCCTTGCGGAGCCGTGGGGTCGGGGATGGTCAATTCGCTTCCCCCACGCATCGTCTGTTTGGCATACCTATAAGTATGGTATAGGTTGGTTGCGTTGATAGCCACACCTACTAGTCCGGCAATAAGAGCTACGGCAGTAGACTTGGCAAAATGAGCCATCTTTTTCGTGCGTATTGCCTCTACACCCCATGCTATGACCAGTGCTGCCATAACGAACAGGAAGTAATAGGTCATTTGCACGTGGTTGGCGAGGATTTGCATCGCCGTAAAGAATGCCATCGTAACACCCCCTGAGAGCCACTTGCCTCTGTATATCCAAACAAGGCCTGCGATGGTGGGAGGGATATAGGCTAGGGCTGTGAGCTTCCAGATATGCCCGGCGGCAATTAGGATTACAAAGTAGCTCGAGAACGCCCACATTATCCCCCCAATGGCAGCAAGAAGGTTGCGAACTCGCAACGATTTTAGGAAGATGAAAAACCCTACCATTAGGGCAAAGAGAAGCCACCCTAGGCTACCCAAGAATGCCCTCAAACCATATAGTTTCTCTAGATTCATCCACGGGCGTGTGGAGGGGTACGAGGGGGCTATTTGATACATAGGCATCCCCCCAAAGAGACTATTGGTCCAATAGGAATGCTCTCCGGTGGCCGCCTCAAAGTCTCGTACGTCTTGAGCGGTGCCCGAGGCTCCTGCAATGTCTTGTTGGAAAAGCCCTCTTCCCTCAAGGTTGGCAGGGGCGAAATAGACAAAGGTAATAGCCGCAAAAAGCAGTATAATACCTATGTAGGGGAGGGCTTTGCGAAGCCGATTGGGTAGTGAGAGAGCCATAGTTTATTTGTAAAATGTTTGATTGAAGGCTGTGAATTCGGGGCGGCGGAGCACAACACAACGCCAAGCTGCAATGAGAAGCCCCGAGCCGTAGCCAATAACTTGGGTAAATGAAGCCCTGATGGCAAGTAGGGCAATGGTGAAAGAATGGGTCTTGAGAAGGGCGTCTACAAAGAAGAGTAGAGCAAGTAACAGGATGGGCAACCAGGCAAGAGTAGCCCAAGCTCCCAACAAGGGTAGGAGGATAAGCCCCAAAAGCAACAGGACGACAATTCCCAGGGTTGCTATCGAGGGGAGCAGATGGATCAGCCTTAGACTATTGGGATGCCTCTTGCTTAGGTGAATACGAGCTATGCCGCTATTGAATACCTGGCGGAAGAACTTGCGAAAGTCCACGCGCCGCTTGTGGTACACCTTGGCATTTTCTACTAGGCGTACATGGGCTCCGCGCTCATGGAGTCGCATACTAAAGTCAAGGTCCTCGCCAAAGCGCATGCCGGTATCGAAGCCGTGTACCTCTTGGTAGAGAGTTCGCCTACAACCGAGATTGAAGCTCCGAGGGAAGTAGTGACTGACTCGGCGTTTCCCTCCACGTATTCCTCCGGTTGTTAGGAAACTTGTCATTGAATAGTTGATGGCTTTTTGTACACTGGAGAAATGCTCGTGGGCGGCATCGGGTCCCCCGAAAGCATCCAAAGGCTTGCCTATTCCATCGTAGTAGTTGATAGCCTCTACAACGTTTTTGATGTAATCCGGGGGGAGGACGACATCCGAGTCTAGTATCACAAGGTAACGCCCTTGGGCTTGGCTGCTTCCCACATTGCGGGCATTGGAAGGCCCTCCATTGGGGATGGCAATATATTGAACAGGGAATGCTCCCTCATAACGCTCTACCACCTCTTTACAAGGAACGGCTGACCCGTCTTCTACAATAATAACCTCATAACAGAAGGGTTTCTGCCCAACGAGAGAGGCTAGTAGCTCCTCAATCTCGTCGGGGCGATTGTAGACCGGTACAACTATCGAGAGTAAAAAATCCTCCATAGCACCTCTTGCGTATGTTGCTTCTAGTCCGAGGAGGGGATATTTACTCCCCGAGAGACCACTCAGCCCCCTGTTTGGTGTCTTTTACGATGAACCCTAGTTCGGCAAGACGGTCGCGTATCTTATCGCTCGTAGCCCAGTCTTTATTGTCTTTGGCTGTCTTGCGGATTTCCATCAAGAGGTCCATAGCACCCTTGTAGGCTTCTGCCCCCGAAGAGGTGGATTCGCGCTCATCTTGCATCCCGAGTATATCGAAGAGGTAGAGGCGGAATACGCGCTTAAGTTCGGCAAGATCGCCTTGGGTCAGGCTCTCTTCTCCGTTGCGTAGTCGGTTGATCTTGGTAGCTGCTTCGAAGAGGGTTGCTATCACGATGGGGGTATTTAGGTCGTCGTTCATCGCCTCCTGAGCCGACTTCTCGATTTCCTTGGGGTCAAAAGTGCTTGTTGCCCCGGGGGTGAGTTTGTCGAGGTGGGTATTGGCATCAAGCAAACGCGTCAGCCCCTTGCGAGCTGCTTGTAGAGCTTCGTTGCTAAAGTCTACCGTGCCTCTGTAGTGTGCCCCTAGGATGAAAAAGCGAATGGTCATGGGCGAATAAGCCTCTGTAAGCTTGGGGTGACTACCGGCAAAAAACTCGTCGAGGGTAATAAAGTTGCCATAACTTTTGCCCATCTTTTTACCCTCAATGGTGATCATGTTGTTGTGCATCCAGTAGCGTGCCAGCTCGTGCCCCATGGCGGCTTCGGCTTGAGCTATCTCGCACTCGTGGTGAGGGAATATGAGGTCCATCCCTCCTCCGTGTATGTCGAACGGCTCTCCCAGATACTTACGCCCCATGGCGGTGCACTCGCAGTGCCAGCCGGGGAATCCTTCGCTCCAAGGGCTGGGCCAGTGCATCAGGTGCTCAGGCTTGGCACACTTCCAGAGAGCAAAATCCAAGGGGTTGCGTTTTTCGTCTTGCCCATCCAGCGTGCGGGTGTTGGAGAGCATGTCTTCGATGTTGCGTCCGCTGAGCTTTCCGTACCCTTTTTCTCGGTTAAACTTCTCTACGTCGAAGTAGACAGAGCCCTTGCTCTCGTAGGCATATCCGGCTTTGAGGATCTCCTCTACCAATCGGATTTGTTCGATGATATGCCCACTTGCCATTGGCTCAATACTTGGGGGGAGCACATTGAGAGCCTCCATGGCATGGCGGTAGCGAGTAAGGTAAAATTGCACCACCTCCATAGGCTCAAGTTGCTCTAGACGGGCTTTTTTTGCCACTTTATCTTCGCCATCGTCGGCATCGGCTTCGAGGTGTCCTACGTCTGTAATGTTGCGTACATAGCGCACTTTATAGCCAAGGTGTGTTAGGTAGCGGTATAGTATGTCGAAGGTGATAGCGGGGCGAGCATGACCGAGGTGTGCATCCCCGTACACTGTAGGACCGCAAACGTACATGCCTACATGGGGAGCAGCCACCGGGATAAATTGTTCCTTCTTGCGTGAGAGTGTATTGTAGAGGTAAAAAGGGTGTTCCATTTTATTTCTTTCGCTTAAGTATATTACAATTCTAGTTACAAAGGTAGCGAATACCCAGCAACCCTCCATTCTCATTTGGGTGGGATCTGCATCGTGACTAGTCCACAAAAAGGGAGGGGTTGGCCTCGTAAGATATCTCTTGTCTCTATACACTTTACAGTCCGTGCCTTAGAGCTCAGAATTTGTTGGCTGGATTTTTATTTTTTCTCAGGCAGAAATGAGGAGGAAAACAGGCTGATTTTTCAAAAAGTTTTAGGCAGAAAGTGAAGGGGAAATTAGCTGATTTCTGAGGAAAAATAGGCCTGCGATCCGTTCGCTTCTCGGATAAGAGTTTTTTTTGGGTAAGAGAGCCTTCTCCCGAGGTGGAGCACGAATAAAGGGGGGGCGGCTTTATCCTCAAGGGGGGGAAGGGCCCTTTGTTAAAGCGAATCGGGATGGCATTGCGCCAGATTCGTTACCTTTGTACCTGAATAAGTAGATTATATAGAGACTAATCGTATGTTTTCAGGAATCGTAGAGGGCACTGCCCAGGTCAAAAATATTCGTCAAGATGGAGACAATATCCACCTTACACTCACCTCTCCTTTTAAGGAAGATCTGACCATTGATCAGAGTGTAGCGCACAACGGAGTTTGTCTCACGGTAGTTGCCCTTGAGGGGAATGATTATACGGTAACAGCTATCCGAGAAACGTTGGATCGCTCAAACTTAGGTCTTTTGCATGAGGGTGACCTCGTGAATGTGGAGCGCAGCATGTTGCTGGATAGCCGCCTCGATGGGCATATCGTGCAGGGGCATGTAGATTGTACGGCTCGCTGTGTCGACCGCCGCGAAGCCAATGGTAGCCATTACTTCCGCTTCGAGTATAGCGTCCCCCGGGAGATGGCTCGCAAGGGATACACTACGGTAGAAAAGGGCTCTGTGTGCGTCAATGGTGTGAGCCTGACCGTATGCAACTCCACCGATACGAGTTTTGAAGTCGCTATTATCCCTTATACACTAGAGTATACCAACTTCTGCCGTATAGAAAAGGGGAGTGTGGTAAACCTTGAATTCGACATCATTGGTAAGTATCTTGCCAAGCTAAAAAACTTTGACTAAAGGAGAGTCTCTATATGGATGCTCAGGCGCTTTATGATCTTTTTCGCTCAAGGCAGAGCGATCGGCATTACGATACGACCCGTACTATCCCTCGAGAGGTGCTACAGCGTATTGTAGAGAATGCTCTTCTTGCCCCCTCAGCTACCAATCAACAACCTTGGCAGATTGTAGTAGATACTCCGGACTTATCTCAGAAGGTAGCTTCGGCAGCGCGTTCGGGTATGTTGGGGCAGAATAAATTCCTACTTCAGGCTCCTATTCATATCCTGATCATTGGCGATAGACCCGGAGCCCTAGCAGCGACGATGGGGAAGACGTTTCGCGATATTAATTATGTGCCCTACGACCTTGGCATTCTCATTGCGCACTTAGTGCTCGCTGTGGAGGCTGAGGGGCTTGGGTCTTGTATTGTGGGTTGGCTTAATGGACGCAAGGTGGCCAAGGTCTTGGGGATCCCAAAGACCAAAAAGGTGCTCTTCGATATCTCCGTAGGCTACTCTCTAGACGCCAAACGCCCCAAAAAGAGAAAGAAGCCCGAGGATTGTATTCACTATAATGGGTGGTAGTGCCTTAGAGGATCCGGTGAACAAATCATTTTAGAGAGTGTTTCTGTAGATACAGACCTCAGGGGTTGTATTCTCTGCCCCTCCCTCTCAGAGATCCTCCACAATGGTGCATCCCCTTACGAAAAGAGACAAACGATTATTTATTACATCCTATTATAGAGATAGAGATTGTACTGACAAAGCATGAAAAAAGAAGATAACCTTCTGCCCTGGTCGAGCTATTTCGACTTTTTATCAACAATAACGATTCCATTCCCTCTCCCGTACCAAATCATGGAAGAGTTTGTGGAAGACGCCCGCAATACTAAGGTCCTTTCGGAGCCTTTGCCCTTCCTTCCTTTGCGTGGGGCCGTGATGTTCCCACACGTGACTATGCCGATGGAGTTTTCGACTCCACGCGAGCAGGCTTTGCTTAAGCACCTGCATGACGGAGATGGTTACTTTATAGCGACCGCCACGACTCCCGATGTAAAGGGGCACGAAGAGCACGAATACGACAAGTTTTGCTACAAAGTGGGCGTGCTATGCCGTCTCGTGCGCGTCATTGCCATGGACGAAGATAGTACTCAAACCATAGTTTTGGGTTTGAGACGGGTGCGTATCCACACGATAAATAGCCAATCTCCCTTCTCTTTTGCAGAGGTAAATAGCTATCAAGAGGTCGTTACTTCTAGCAACGAAGAGGAGAATGTCTATCTGCTGGGGCTTGTAGACAATATCCTTGTCGCTTCGCAAAAGAATGTATCTAAGGCATTCGACAATCTATCTAAGGAGATTTTTAAAAACCTAAAGGATAGTAATGATCTGCAGTTCATTATCAACTTTGCCGTTCAGAGCTCATCGCTCACTCCCTACGTTAAGCAGGAGCTACTTGAGCTAAGGTCTATCAAGGCAAGAGGGGAGCGTATCTTTGAGATTCTTGACAAAGAGAGTCAGTTCCTTTCCATCCGAGAAGATATCCGCAGAACTGCTCGCAAGGCCATCGATCGCAACCAAAAGGATTTCTTTTTGCAGCAGCAGATTAGTGCCATGCAGCAAGAGCTTGGGGGCGGAGAGGCCATGGACTCGCCCTTCTATGAGCTAATAGAGGCGGCCAAAGATAAGAAGTGGAGCGAGGAGACGGCCCAGGTTTTTACTAAGGAACTGCGCAAACTCGATAACTATAATCCACAGAGCCCCGACTACGCCGTTCAGTATCAATATTTACAGACGCTGCTGGAGCTCCCCTGGAACGAGTACTCCGAAGACCACTTCGACCTCGCCCAGGCACAAAAGATCCTAGACCGAGATCACTTTGGTCTTGAGAAAATAAAGGAGCGCATCATAGAGCATCTGGCTGTGCTCCGCCTTAAGAAAAATATGAAGTCTCCTATCCTTTGTCTCTGGGGCCCTCCCGGAGTAGGGAAAACCTCTTTAGGTAAGAGTATTGCCGAGAGTTTGGGGAGGAAATATGTACGTATCTCCCTTGGTGGGGTACACGACGAGGCTGAGATACGAGGCCACAGACGTACCTATATAGGAGCTATGCCGGGGCGTATTATCCAAGCCGTCAAGAAAGCAGGAACTGCGAATCCGGTGATTGTGCTCGACGAGATAGACAAAGTGAGCAGCGATTACAAGGGAGATCCCTCAGCTGCCCTCCTAGAAGTCTTGGATCCCGAGCAGAATAATACATTCCACGACAACTATATCGACCTCGACTTCGACCTCAGTAATGTTTTGTTTATAGCTACGGCCAATACCCTTAGTACCATCTCTCGTCCCCTTTTGGATAGAATGGAATTGCTTGAGCTATCCGGCTATATCACCGAAGAAAAGGTCGAGATCGCCAAGCGACACCTCGTGCCTCACCAATTAGAGGAGCATGGATTGAAGAAGACACAAGCCAAGTTTAGCAATCACCTACTAGAGAAGATCATCGAGCAATATACCCGTGAGAGTGGTGTGCGTGCGCTTGAGAAGCAACTTGCCGCTGCCATGCGTAAAATCGCCAAAAAGGTAGTTGCAGAGGAGCCTTACAATGTCTCTATCAAAGAGAGTGAGCTAAAGGAGTACCTCGGGCCTGCACCTTTCTCTCGTGATATGTACCAAGGGAATAAGTACGTTGGCGTGGTAACCGGGCTTGCTTGGACGCGTGTAGGTGGAGAGATTCTTTTCATAGAGTCGAGTCTACACAAGGGCAAGGATAGTCGTCCCACCCTTACGGGAAATCTTGGCGATGTGATGAAAGAGTCCGCCATTATAGCCCTTAACTATACTCGGGCACATGCTGCGGAGTTGGACATTGACCCCGAGCTATTTGCCACCAATGAACTGCATATCCACGTACCCGAAGGGGCAATCCCCAAAGATGGTCCCTCGGCAGGTATTACGATGGTAACCTCCATTGTTTCGGCATTCACCCAGCGTCTTGTGCGTGAGCGTATTGCCATGACCGGGGAGATCACCCTACGTGGAAAGGTATTGCCCGTGGGCGGTGTGAAAGAAAAGATCCTCGCCGCTAAGCGTGCCGGCATCACCGATATTGTGCTCTCGTCGGAAAATAAAAAAGACATCGACGAGATTAACGAGATATACACCCAAGGGATAACATTCCACTACGTGGATGACATACGCCAAGTTTTAGACTTTGCACTACTCCCCAAGGGGAAGAAAAAGAAATGATTTTGTCCTAAAACATACATCCATTCCTAGTTATGATACAAGATGTAGACCTCACCACTCGTCAGTACCAAGAGGTGCTTAGAGTATGCCGTACACTCTACAGCCAAAAGTTGCAAGACTATGGAGTGGCTTGGCGTATCCTCCGTCACGAGTCGCTTACGGATCAATTATACATCAAGGTAATGCGTATCCGCAGTATTGAGCGAACGGGAGAGGCTAGGGTAGACGAGGGGATTATTCCTGAGTTTATCGGGCTGGTCAATTACGCCATTATGGGACAGATACAGTTAGAACTAGGGGAAGCTGATAGCGTCGATCTCGAGGTGGAGGATGCTTTGCGCCTCTACGATGCCGTTGCCGAGCGCACCTTCCGTCTCATGATGGACAAAAATCATGATTATGGAGAGGCCTGGCGTTCTATGCGTACGACCTCCTTTACCGATATGATTTTGTCTAAGGTACTCCGTACCAAACAGATTGAAGATAATAATGGAGCTACCCTGGTATCCGAAGGCATTGAGGCGAATTACATGGATATAGTAAATTATGCTATCTTCGCCCTTATAAGGCTCATGGTAGAATGAAATCAGCTGCAAAACATATTCTGATAGAGGTCGCAAGATACCTTCTTGCCCTTACCTTCCTCTTTTCGGGGGTGGTAAAGGCAATAGATCCTGTGGGGGCGAGTATCAAGGTAGGAGAATATTTCACCTCCTTCCAAATGCCCTTTATGACCTCCTTTGCGATGCCCGTTGCCATTGCACTCTCCACCCTCGAATTCATGCTGGGGGCATTGCTTCTTATGGGTGTATGGCGCAAGCTAGCCGCTTGGGGTACAGCCTTGCTCATGGGGTTTATGACGCTGCTTACCCTCTATCTCGCGCTCTACAATCCGGTGGCGGATTGCGGCTGTTTCGGGGATGCTTTTAAGCTAACGAACTGGCAAACCTTTGAGAAGAATATAGTCCTCTTCTCTGCGGCTCTCGTCTTCCTCTTTGGCTCGAAGCATATATCCGGTGCCTTCACTTATAAGGCGGTGTGGATCCCTGTTTTGTCTGCTTTATTGGGTATTTTGGTTTTTACGTTTGCCAATTATTTGCACCTTCCCATGCTTGACTTCCGCCCCTATAAGGTGGGAGAAAATCTTCGTTCCTTGGTGCTTGTACCGGAGGATGCTCCTCAAGATGAGTACGCCTATGAGTTTATCTACGAAAAGGATGGGGTGCAAAAAACATTCGATATGGACAATCTCCCCGATAGCTCCTGGAGCTATGTGGATAGGCACGACAAACTTATATCCAAAGGCTACACACCTCCCATTACAGACTTTATCCTCTTTGCGGGGACTGAGGATGTCACGCATGATGTACTGATCAATGAGGGAGAGGTTGTCTTTATTACCACTCCAAATTGGACAAAGGTCTCCCCATCGTTGGGCCCAGAGCTAAACCTCTTACAGGAAGCTGTTGAGGAGCGTTCGGCTACGCTGTATGCCCTCTCTAGCTCCACATTCGAAGAGGAAAAGAACTGGAGAGAGAGCACCGGAGCCTCTTATGAGTGCCTATTCCTCGATGCCACAACCATTAAGACAATGGCACGAGGAGTACCCTCTATTATCTTCATAAAGGACGGCGTGATCTATCGAAAGATGAATGGACACGATCTGCCCGGCACCCGGGAGGAAATGGAAGAATTGCTAGAGAATACATATGCACAAGGAGTACGTCACGAGGAGTATTTACTACGGTCTATCCTTCTGATAATTTGGTTTTTATATACCCTTGTGTCCTTGATTGTTACCTCTACGCGTCGTGAGATTACCAAGTCTCGCACGCTACCTATTCCTCCCTCTGCATAGCAAAGAATATTGTTTTACCTAAAATACGTACAACACCATTATGAGAACAAAAATTGTAGCAGGCAATTGGAAAATGAATAAGAGCGTTGCCGAAGGTCTCGAACTAGTAGAAACTCTCCAAAAGGAGCTGAAGGAACAGCATCCGAATTGTCGTGTTATTGTTGCACCTCCCTTCTTGCATCTTGTGCCGATGGTAGAGCGTGTAGATCAATCCATAATAGGTATAGGCGCGCAAAATTGTGCCGATCATACTAGTGGAGCTTATACGGGAGAGGTGGCTGCTCCTATGCTAGCGGCTAGCGGTGTTCGTTACGTAATTATAGGCCACTCTGAGCGTCGTGCTTACTACCACGAGGATAGCGAAACTCTCGCAACAAAGGTTAATTTGGCTCTTGCAGAAGGGCTTACACCCATCTTCTGTGTTGGGGAACAGCTTGAGGATCGGGATGCAGACCGCCATTTCGAGGTGGTAGAAAATCAGATCAAAGAAGCTCTATTCCATCTCTCATCAGAGGACTTCTCTAAGCTAATCCTTGCTTACGAACCCGTTTGGGCCATCGGTACCGGTCGTACGGCAACTCCCGAGCAGGCTCAGGAGATGCACGCTCGTATCCGTGCTTTTGTAGCCTCTAAGTATGGTCAAGAGGTAGCCGATAATTGTTCGATCCTCTACGGTGGTAGCTGCAAGGCTTCTAATGCAAAAGAACTTTTTGCCAACCCCGATGTAGATGGCGGTTTGATTGGAGGTGCTGCCCTTGCCGCTGATACTTTCCTTCCCATTATCCGTGCTTTTGATAAATAACGGATCCTCTCCCTCTCCGGAGGTAGAGTAGGAGAGTCGCTTTATTCTCAATTAATACAATGTAAGATGGTTCGTTATTCGATCTCAAATATAACTAGTGGCCGTACCCTTTTGAGGGGGATGGCTCTAGTGCTATTCATCTCATTGATATCTTGTTTCCAAGGCTATGCTCAGACAGAGAAGGAGTCTTTGGATCATGGTGCCAATGGTATTTTTGAGGCCCTTGCTGCCCAACGAGATGGACAGGGAACAATTGATATTACTCAGCCCGAAGACATTAAAAACCAAGTCGGTCTTACGCATCATAAGCAAGCCCGCCACTCCGAGGGTGAGAGAAGCGGATCCCACACACAGCAGGGTTTTCGCATACAAGCCTATACGGGCAACCTTGCAAAATCAAAAGACGAGGCTTACCGCCGGGCTAAGATCGTAAATGCGGCCAATCCTGCATTGGGCTGCTACGTAACCTATAAGTCACCCTTTTGGCGCTTATCGGTAGGCGACTTCAAAACCCGAGAAGAGGCTCAGAAGGCTATGCAAGATCTCAAGAGAGCGATCCCTGCGATTGCTCCGGAGCTATACATTGTACGAGACAACATTAGAGTATCATACTAGTGAACAGACAATCCACATTCGACCCTCAGCTCTCTCCCGAAGAGATGGCCGAGATGAAACATCTTCAGCGCCGCATCCTTGAGCTGATCGGCGAAGATCCCGACCGAGAAGGTTTGATTAAGACGCCCGAACGGGTAGCTAAGTCCCTCCGATTCCTTACTAAAGGATACCGAGAAGACCCCGAAGAAATATTGCGCTCTGCCATGTTTCGTGAGGAATATCGGCAGATGGTGATTGTAAAAGACATTGACTTCTTTTCCATGTGTGAGCACCATATGCTTCCCTTCTTTGGCAAGGCGCACATTGGTTATATCCCCAATAAGTATATAACGGGGCTCAGTAAGATCCCCCGTGTTGTGGATGTTTTTGCTCGTCGTTTGCAGGTGCAGGAGCGTCTTACTACGCAAATAAAGGATTGCATACAGGCGACTCTCAATCCTCTTGGTACCATCGTGGTTATAGAGGCGCAGCACATGTGTATGCAAATGCGTGGGGTAGAGAAGCAAAATTCGCTTACTACAACGAGCGACTTTACGGGTGCTTTTGAAGAAGCTAGAACTCGAGAAGAGTTTATGAATCTTATTGGAATTCGTCGCAATTAATACTAGAGATGGCTTTTAAACTACTGCTCCTATCTCCCGAGATAGAGGCCTTTGAGCGTCTTCTAGAGGTGCCTGAGTCGGCAACCTTGTTCGATCTGCATCAGCTTATCTTGCAGGCGGTGGACTATCCCTCCAACCTGTTTACCTCTTTCATGTTGTGTGATGAGGACTATAACGTGCTGCAAGAGATTACCAACGATTCGACCTCCGAAGAGGATCCGAGTAGCATGCAGACCACTTCGCTCGGTGAGGTAATAAACCAAGAGGACCGGCAACTTGTCTATATCTTCGATACCCTCACGGAGCGCTGCTTCTTTGTCAAGTATGTAGGGACTTCTCCCTCATGCGAAGAGGAGGCTAAGGTGCTCAAGAGCAAAGGAAATGCCCCCAGCCCGATTTTGTCTGATGCCGAGATGGATGCCCTTCTTTTCGAAAATCCCCTAGATGAGCCCTCTTTCGAAGACTTCTCTCTGGATGAGGACGAAGAGGATTTTGGTGAAGATGCCTCTTTCGACGATAGCGATTTCTATAGTGATAATCCGGACTACTGATACTGCCACAAAGAGGGGGCACGTCCTGCTTTTGGCGGGCCCTACGGGCGTTGGTAAGACGCGTCTCTCTCTTGCTCTGGCCCATCACTTTTCCGCTCCCATTGTGTCTGTAGACTCTCGGCAGATCTATCGGGAGTTACCTATTGGCACCGCAGCTCCCTCTATGGAGGAGCGAGCCGCTATCCTACACTATATGGTGGGGAATGCTACTATACATGATCCCTACAATGCGGCGCGCTACGAGAGTGAAGTTATTCCCCTTATTCAAGACCTTCTCAAGGCGCATCCCATAGTTATTTTGGTGGGTGGGTCAATGCTCTATATTAGTGCTATTACTCAGGGTATAGACAATATGCCGGATGTAGATGGTGCCATTAGAGAAGAGCTCAACGAACGCTACGCTGCAGAGGGTTTGGAGGGTATGCTCCGGGAACTTGCTCTCGTGGATCCCGACTATTACCACATAGTAGACCGCTGCAATCCCAAACGGGTAATTCATGGATTGGAGGTGTTTCGTACAACGGGGCAACCCCTATCTTCTTTCCGAACCAACACGAGCAAAGAGCGTCCTTTTACCATTATCCCCTTTGAACTGACCTCTCCTCGGGAAGAGTTATACAATCGGATCAATGCTCGTACAGAGCAGATGATCGCACAAGGTTGGCTAGACGAAGCTCAAGCCGTCTATCCTCATCGAGCCTTAAATGCTCTAAACACAATCGGCTATAAAGAGCTGTTCTCCTATTTCGATGGAACAATCTCTCTTGACGAAGCTATCCATAAAATACAGCGTAACACACGCATATATGCGAGAAAACAGATGACGTGGTTTAAGAAACAGCACGACTATCATCGAGTGGATGCTTCTATATCTTCTCTTGCTGATATCCTCGATTTCCTTCCTCTTTAGGGCTAGGAAAGCCTTTAATCAAGGATAGAAAAACTTGGGTTAGGGGTAAAATGCTCTTTTTAGACAAATATTTCCATGGAAAAGGTAGTGTGAATCATATTTATTAGTACTTTTGAGGACGAGAGTAGTCTCCTCTTCTTTCGGAGCTAAGGACTCTGTAACTCTCTTTTGTACGGGGGCGTTTAACCAGAGAGCTAGAGGAGATAAAGATTGAAATACAGAACAAGATTAATACGAAAACAATGAACAAGACTGAATTTATCGCTGCTGTTGCAGAAAAGGCCGGCCTCACTAAGGCTGATGCTCAAAGAGCTGTCAACGCTTTTACGGAAGTAGTAAAGGAAACGATGGAAAAGGGGGATAGACTTCCTCTCGTAGGCTTTGGTACATTCTCTGTTTCTGAGAGAAAAGCACGCGAAGGAAAGAATCCTCGCACAGGAGAAACTATCAAGATTGCTGCTCGCAAGGTTGTACACTTTAAGCCGGGTGCTAATCTTGATCTTAAGTAAGAGTTCTCTTGTAGCCTGTCGTAGCCTGTAAAATGATTTGCGGATCTCCCAAAATCGTGTAGCCGGCGACTAAGGCGACTGAAGAAACCTTCTATTTTTATAGAGACACCCCGAGGTAAAACTTCTTGCCCCGGGGTGTTTTCTTTTTTATGAGTGTGAGGGGGAGTGGCCCCCTTCTCTCTGACGGAAATGTCAATTTTCGCTCATCATTTTTACCTTACTCTTACTGATGTGATGTGACGAAGAAAGGACTGTTTCTTCTCCTTCTATGCTACCCTTTGATTAAGCCCTCACTAGGACCTTTTTTGTCCGATACCTCGCTTTTGTCCGGTGGGGTACAGATCCCAAATCTTTTCTCCTTGATTTTCTTTCCCTTTTTAGCCTATTTTGATCTGCCGTGTAGGCTGATTTCTTTTTATTTTTAGGGCAATAAGAGGGTGGAGTACTGCCTGAAAAGTTTTTCGTTTTACCCCGAAATTATCCGAACCTTTAGAGTAGCCAGAAATTCGTCGCTAGTGTAACTCCCGAGCACCATGCCCCGCAACGGAACCCCTCTCCACCTCCCGATTTCCTGCCTATGACGAATCTCCCCTTTCCCTATTAACCCTACACTTTGGGGGATATCTGGGGATGAGAACGGAAATGTAAATGAAAGTTTATCTTAAACTCTTTTGTTGCTTGCTATTTTGTACCTTTGCCTTGCTGCAACTTTGTGTTCTAGGGCTAAGATGATTCAACATCAGAGTGAATTCTTTTGTAGTATGATTTTTTCTTTAATAAGATGATTGGATTGGTCGTGAGTAACTTGAGTAATAGACTGAAACAACTAACACAAGAGAAAAGAATCTCAGTGAGAGCGCTTGAGAGAATTATGCACGTTGCGAATGGTTATGTGAGTGGAATTGGAGAGACGATGGGTGCCGATAAGGCTGAATACATTCTACAAGCCTTCCCTGATGTCTCTCGGAATTGGTTGCTATTTGGTGAAGGCGATATGATGGGGAGCTCCTCTAAGGTACAAATAGGAGATGGAGACCTGAATTATCAAGGCAACACAACGAATAATAAGGAGAGCTGGAGCTATGAGGCGAACCTACTCGAGAGAGCAATAGCAGAGATAGGTGAGCAGAGAAAACTCTTAACTAAGGCTCAGGAGCAGATAGATCGCCTTCTCTCGATAATTGAAAAGATGAATGAAAATACATAGGTGTGAGATGCTTCTCATTAACCTATGGATACTCCTTTCGATATCTATCCGTGCATAGCGGTTCCCTTTATCAGAAAAGTTACAGGCGTTAGATAGTTAAAGTTATGGGTGTAGATCTTAGCTTAATCCTTCCCAATGAATGCTATGATATCTGGGATAATGCCCTTGCCACGAAAGTATTCTATAAAAAGATCGCAGAGATTGCAGAGTACTTTGGGGGGCGGGAGTCGTTCGTTGAGGACATTTGTATCCATAATTCAGACTCTCCTGATTGGGGTAGGTTCTGCACTTCTTCGGAGGGCCCGGAGGATTTGCTGGAGTATAGTTTTGAACTCCCCCTCATTCATGCTACTTGTTTGCTTAGACAAGGATACTGGGATATATGGATTATGTCTCGCTATAGCACTTACTTTTGGCCCTATTCTGTGGATATTAATGGGCATATTCGGTCGTGGCCAAGAGAGGATGCTTTTGATGTTGCACGGATCTTTGGATTCTCCGAGGGATGGATTTGTGATGAGTATCATTCGTGGAACTCTCCCCTCGATGAAGATCCTAATGCCAGTTTTGAAAAGTGGTGTGCGTATGGAGACAGTATAGAGGATGCCCAAGTTTATGAGTTCGACCTCTCTATCTTCAAAGGGAGAATGGAACAAGTTCTGGACTATCACCGAAAGTACCATGATCTTTTCAGTGAGTGTCATGCTTTGGTGGCGATCCTGGAGCAGAAGTATCCGGGCTATAAAATCCTTTCCCTAAATAGACCAAAGAATTGGGTTTTAGCCGCTAAAGATAAGGAACTGTATGTTTTAGACCCAACTACGGGAGAGAGTCTTACCCCTTTCCCTATTGACTGTTGTCATGCAAACTTTAATGGTGCAGGCTTCTCCGTATCCAAAGGGGAGGAACGTGCCTTCTTCAATAGGCAAGGGAAGCAGCTTACCGAGTTCCGAAAAGGTGGTTTTAGATGGAGTTGGGCGGAAGGGATCGGCCTGAGTACTATCGTCATTAAAGATGAGGCTAGTGGGCGTCTCTTCTTAAGTGACGGCACTGAAGTCCTCCCTGACCAGGAAAACTAAAACCCACTTACCCCCCCCTTCCTTAGGTATGCGAAGATCTGAAAAATTGAAACTCAGTTGGGAATATGTAGGAGAGAGAAATCGTCCTTTTTATAGCAGACATTGATAGATATAAGATAAAGAAGTGATACAGAGCAATAAATAAGGTGTTGCCAATGAATACAACAATAACCCTGAGAGAGTACCTCAACAAGCACAAAAACTTTATTATCCCCTATTATCAGCGAGGCTATGTTTGGGGAAAAACAAGCTCCAATAACCAGACAGATTCGGCAACCTACATGATGCAATCCCTTCTTAAAGGATTTGTGGAGAGGCAAAGTTCCATATTTATTCAAGGTGTTACTGTTTCTGAAATGGAGGAGTCTATTGTACTAGTAGATGGACAGCAACGCACGACTTTCTTCTATCTTCTATTGAAAAGTCTAGGTTATCAAGATCATTTTGTTATCAACTACGAAGTTCGCGAAGAGTCTCAGAAGTTTCTTCAGAGCAGTGAACTTTTGGGAGACTTCAATACTCTACCTGAGGATACTGAGGAGTATCAAGACATTTATTTCTTCAAGAAATCTCTGTATATCATTAAGTCCAGGATCAAAGAAGTCCAGGATCCTGGACTCTTCCTTGACTATATCCTTGATAACGTCAAATTCCTTTACATTGATATTCCGAAAGAAAGGGCCACGATAGTATTCTCAATGATGAATGGGAATAGAGCTGAGATGAAACCGGAAGAGCTTATTAAAGCAGAATTACTTCGCTTGGCATCTCTTAGTTCTCCAGACCCTAATACCGGATCCGATGAGCATCTTTCTCGGGAGTGGGAGTGCAATATGCTGCGAAGTCGCTATGCTCGAGAGTGGGACAAATGGCTCCAATGGTGGAATAAAAAGGGGGGTTCAGAATTTATACATGGTGCATAACGTTATGGGGCTTCTCGTATTAACTCTGCATCAGTCTATGGGCTTTAAAGATTTATCATTCGAAGGGTTCTGCGAAGGGTTCCTAAAAAGACAGCATCCAAAAGAAGCCAAGGATACTTTTGATAGTCTACGAAGACTTCAGAAGCGTTTCGAAGACGCCTTCAATACTCCTAGAATCTATAACTGTATTGGGGCAATCCTTAGGATAAGAGAAAAGGGAGATAAGAAAGAGTTTATAAAATGGTACTTTTTAGGAGAGAAGCCTCGGCAGGACGAGTTGGAGAGGTATTATTTCTTGGCTTTCCTAGATGTGACACATAAGGAGATTATAGAGAATAATGAGAAAGCAATCCATGATAAGTATCAAGAAAAGAGAGAAGAACTAGAGGATAACTATCTCTATCTCAATAACCCGAAGGTGGCATTTCGGCTCCTTCTGAGACTGAATATAGACGAGGACAATCTTCAAGAAGATGGATGGGGAAGGAATTTTGACTTCTCTATTTGGGACAGAACCGACAGTCGTGGACGATCTCTAGAGCATATTTATCCTAAATCTAAAGTCTATCACACCTATAAGGATGTTGATAGAGAACAATTATTGAATGGTAATAACGAAGAGCTAACTAACTCCTGTATTGATGATTCATACATCCGAAGAGAGGACTGTGTATACGATGGGGTTACGGCAAGCGAGCACTCCATAGGGAACTTAGTTCTACTCTATAAGGATGACAATTCATCTTTCAGTAATAGTTCGTTTGAAGAAAAGAAAGCCCTCTTCTTCAAGAAACCCAATAATAAAAAGATGAAAGAGGTCTTCAAGAGTAGACATCTACTGCATAGTATTTACAAATTTGCCAACTCTGAATGGAAGGGATCAGATATCGCTCAAAACAAGTTGCAAGTACTAAAAGAGTTTGATACAACCTATGAAAGATACATATCGATCAATCATGTACAGGAATAAAATCAACTTTGTTACAGGGGAGACCTATACCCTAGCAGAGCTCTTCTCCGGCAATCGTAGAATTATCATTCCAGACCTACAGCGCGACTATTGTTGGGGAGGTGTACGGAATTCAAAAACAGATTCGATCAAAGGGGAATTAGTCCGAGATTTTATTCAAGCTCTTATAAGTCAGTTTAGGAATAACGATAGGTATTTTACACTTAACCTAGGGCTCTTTTATGGCTATGAGATGCCGGCTAATCATATTCAACTCTGTGATGGTCAGCAACGTCTTACTACACTCTATCTTCTCTTGGGGATGCTCAATAAACGTGTTGGCAAGTTCCGTCAGTATCTCATATCCGACTATGAGTATAGCCTAGATGATAGAGAGCCCTATCTTCAGTATGCTATTCGAGAATCATCTCTCTACTTCTTAAGCGATCTTGTCTGTCAATTCTTTATCGAAAACTCGGATGCAGTGAAATGCATTAGAGATGCGGAATGGTACTTCAGAGACTATGACTACGATCCGAGTATTGGATCTATCCTTCTTGCTCTGGAGTCGATAGAGTCAATACTAAAGGACGAAGAAGATGCTTGGTGTCAAGACTTTGGGAGTTGGCTACTTCATGGACTCACATTCATGTATTTCGATATGGAGACCAGATCTAATGGAGAAGAGACTTTTGTTGTTATCAACACTACGGGGGAGCCTCTGTCGGCGACTGAGAACCTAAAACCCTTGGTTATTAATTCTGAAATCAATAAGAAAGAAGAAGATCTTGCTACAAAGTGGGAGAGAATTGAGACTTGGTTTTGGCGTAATCGCAGGGCTCCTAATGACACTGCAGATGTGGGATTCTCAGAATTCTTGCGATGGATCTCTATTATTGAATATACGGTGGGAGACGCATCACAAAGAACTAGTAATAATGAAACAGAGGGGCCACGCAAGTTGGCGAAAAAGATTCTGAAAGGGGAAGAAATATACAAGTTCCCCTATGATGATATTTCATTTGATACCATATACAAGTACTGGCAAGCTCTTAAGTTGATTGTTGGTGAAAACAGGAATGTTTACAATTTCGAAGAAGACCTACTATCCCCTAAAAATAAAAAGATTGAGCAGAAAGAATGTTTCGTCTTGCTCCCTTTGCTACGCTTTGTCTACAATCAAGGGGGTGCCATCCAAGAGAGACAATGTCTCAGAGTATATAACTTCTTCAAAAACTTAATCCGTATTGACAATGTCCAGAAGTCGGTAAACGATCTAGTCTCCGAGACTCTTGACCTTGTTGAGCAAATCGCAGACTCCGATATAACCTCCTTAGTCAACGTTAAAGATGAGTTTAAGATACTTTCTAAAGAAGAAATACGGAAGCTAGAGATTCTTAGAGGCTCTGACTGCCGGGAAGAAGTTGAGGAGCTATTCTGGAGTCTCCAAGCACAAGATCTATGGGATGGCGAGATCTTGCCAATTATTGAATGGGCTAGCCATAATGGAGAATTTGATTTCGATCTCTTCCGACAATACACTGAACTTCTTGATAGATTGTTCTCAGGAAAGGTCGAATATGAGGACCTTACTCAAACACTGCGTCGTTGCATAATAGTTTGTTTGAAGTCCTATGAACCCATTGCACGAGGGGCATATAGAACATTTGGTTGGCTCTGGAGTGAGTGGAAGAAGTTCTTAAGTCAAGATTGTTCCCAGATAAAAGCCTTTCTTGACTATCTCCTAAAAGAGGACGCTTTGAGTTTCAATAAAGGTTGCGATGAGCTCGTAGGCCTTTTGGAGAGATATATTAATGAGCATATTGACCCAAAGGAGGAATATAGCGAATTTGCCAAAGATGATTACTTACTCTCTTTCACGAATGATTCTGGAGCTTGTGATATAATTTGGGAAGCCAACGACTGGAAAATCTCTACTCGAGGTAGCTTCGTAAAACATACAGCTTTCATTTCTCGACGCAATGCTTATATTCTCAAGAGCTTCGAGGCTGGGAAGGAAAATAATGGATGGAATCAAAAGCTTCTTAAGCATGATGGGTGGACTGTTTGGTACTGTTATGACAAATATGAACCCAATTGTATAGTTCTTCAATACAAGAATATCAAGCTCGATATACGGTTCCTCTCGAAGAGCAGCAGTAGCTCTAATGGAATACTGAGGATCAATCTGAAGGATACGGACAACAATACGGACCTCTCAGCTTATCCAAAGTTGCTTGAGGTATTTGGTTGCTCTAAAGACCAAAAAGAGGAGGTCGTCAAGGATATCGAATTTGACACTTTTGATCCTGCTAAGATCAAAGAAGAACTCGAAAAGCTTATGACAGAGGTAACTAATTCATTTCTTTAGATAGAGGTTTCGGAGACTTTAGCAGCGTTTCTATTCGATGATTATTCCTCCAAAGTTCCCTAGATGAGCTACGCCATTCAGCCTCTTGAATCTCCTCTTGCAGATATTTAAGGGGAAAAGCATGCGGTCGGGTGAGTAGAATATAGAATGAAGTACCTTTGAGTAGAAGACAGCAATCGGATTATGTTAGGAGCAATTATAGGAGATTTAGCTGCGTGGACTTGGGAGCGTGACCCAGCTCTTTTTTATCGAAGACTCATTGCGCCTGATGCCCAAATCTCGGAGGTCGGGCTTGCTGTGCTTGGCCTTGCAGAGCCTATGCTTCGTTGGCCTTCTGACTTTGAGTGGGTGGCTCTTTACAAACATATCGGAGGCGTTTTTCAGAAAGCTAACGTCGGCCTTCTACCTCCCACCTTCAGAGATTGGCTGCAAGCTGGATATCATACGCCTATCCCCGAGAGAGTAACCCGGGTGATGCTCCTTGTTATCCCTCTTGTCGGAGGGTGGTGCAACGCATTTGATCGGAATGGTGTGGACAGAGAGCGGATTGTCGCCTTTTCGAGAAAGTTTCACGGAAATAAGGAGGAGCATTACTTCTCGCAGTTGGCCGAGGTTATCTATCGCTTGCGGCAGGGAGCGACAAAGCACGAAGCTATGGAAGGAGTACTTTATATCAAAGATGGGAGTCTCCTCGACCCAGAAACCCCTCTCGGCTATGCCTACCATGCATGGGAATGCTTCGAGAAGAGTTGGGATTTTACCTCCGCTCTTCACAATGCGATGAGATGCCCCTATGGTGACAAACACCTCCTAGCTGCCCTAACCGGAGCTATTGCAGAGGCAATGTACAGCTGTGAATATGGGTTTATTAAGCGGAAGTATAGCCTTAATAATGACATCCGTTTTGAGGTGTCTATTCCCGAAGAATTGGGGCGATCATATCGGGATGAATTAGCCTTGATCAGTTCACATAAAGACCTTGATCGGGTCTTCTTTCCCAAGAATAGGGCACTGACCAATGTAGAGCGCTGGCTGTGGTTTGACCTTCCCAATATCTTTGTGGATCGCCCCTTGAGAGCAGAGGAATACCAACGCATTCGTCTATCTCATGATACGGGTTGGGAGGCACGTTATGGTATTTACCTCGATGATGGTTGGTACTATGTCTATCGTAGTGAGATACTTCTCAATCGCTTTCTAATCGAGCAAACGACGGAGAATACTTATCGCATCTCGCGAGTGCAATACTGTCGCAACCACCCGCAGGGGAAAACGTATCAAGCTCTCGTCGAAGCCCTTCGGGAGGACGGCCTTGGTATGTCTGATTGTTCTCGATACGACGCTTGATGTACAGATGTGAAGGTTGTAGCCTATCTTCTCGCCTTTGACGCCTTTCCTAGTCTGGTGTATAGGATTCTTTTTCTTTGAAACCCTTTAGAGATGTGCGGATTTTCTTCGCTAGATTGGGATAGCTTCGCTAAATTTGTAGAGCAATTCGAGATTGACTTACTTGATCGTTTGTGAGTATAAAGGAGTCTTGATTGCAGAAGGTACAGATATGAAACTAAACGATATCGATATTGAGGTAGAGCGAAAGCCTATAAAGAACCTCCATTTGGCAGTCTACCCACCGGATGGGAGGGTACATGTATCTGCACCAGAAAGCTATTCAGAAGAGCAGATTCGTTTGTTTATTCTCAAGAAATGGGTTTGGATCATTCAGAAACGTAAAGACGTAACATCCTATACTGTACAGGATGAGCGCGAATACGTATCCGGAGAAGCACATTATTACAAAGGTGGCTTATATCGCCTTAAAGTAATAAGAGACAACAGTTGTACCCACCACGTAGGGTTAGAGGGAGACTATATCAAAGTGTATGTCCATGAGCGCACCACCAAAGAGAATATTGCCAATGTTCTCTGGGCTTGGTATAAGGAGCAGCTTACTCCAGTCCTTGAGCAATATGTTGCAAAATGGGAGAACATTCTTGATGTCAAAGCCTCAGAATGGACGATTCTTCAAATGCCGTCTAGCTGGGGCAAGAGCCATAAAGCTACCGGTAAGATCAAATTTAATCTCCAGTTGGCAAAGAAACCTCTTAATTGTATTGAGTATGTCGTTGCTCATGAGTTGATTCACCTTATAGAGCAGAACCATACCGATAAATTCCATCACATCCTAGGAATGTATCTCCCAGAGTGGAGAAAGATTAAAGAACAATTAAATGAATTCCCTCTATAATATGGCTAACTATCAAGAACAAAGGGAGCGAGACTATCAGAGTACTCTTGTAAAGAGGTTTCAAAAAGAATTGGGATATACCTACCTTGGCAACTGGCAATATGCTCAAGGAGCTGCAGTTAATGATCAAGGGAAGGCAAATTCTCCGATCCTTGATGATGAGGTACGAGCTTTCTTGACGAAGCAAGGGCGTACAGAGTTGCAAATAGAGGATGTACTAACTCAATTAAAGAGCAAGGCGCGTCTTGCCGATCCGAAGAAGAATAGCTTAACCCAGTGTAATAATGAGTTATACGATACGCTCATAATGGGTGTAAAATCGCTGCCCACCCCAGAAGGCACTCATGAAGATGTGATGCTATTTGACTTTGATAATATTAGCAATAATCATTTTGCCATTGCCGAAGAGGTAAGCTATATCGATCCTCTATTGGGCAAGAACAAGCGTCCGGATATTGTTGTTTATGTGAATGGGATTGCTCTTGCTGTCATCGAATTGAAGCGCAGTCTTGTCAATTACGAGGAGGGAATCAAGCAACATCTGAGCAACGAACTTGATTTTATCCCTTCTTTCTTCACTACGGTACAGTTCACCATTGCATCTAACGATGGTGTGGACTTCCGTTATGGAACGATCGGAACACCTCTGGCCTTCTGGTGTAAGTGGAAGAGAGACACAACTAAGGTGGGCGATACCCTCTCTGAGCAGGAAGCTTACTCCATGTTCTTCAACAAAGAAAACTTTATGTTCTTCTTCCGTTACGGTGTACTCAATGATGGTGGTGTGAAGAAGGTACTGCGTCCTCATCAGATCTATGCAATCAAAGCAGCTGCAGGCCGAATGCCCAAGAAAGAAAGCGGTGTTATCTGGCATTCGCAGGGATCGGGTAAGAGCCTTACAATGGTGGCGTTAGCGGCTTATATTCGTAGGAACTATCAGAATCCGAGGGTAGTTGTTATCACAGACCGCAAGGAACTTGATATACAACTTGCCAACACCTTCATCAAGGGGGGCAACAAGCTTCATCATGCTTATTCAAGCAGTGACTTGCTCGAAACTCTCAACCAGGGCGAAGAATGGCTTATTTGCTCTTTGATCCATAAGTTTGGTGCTCATACATTTGAGGATGAAACTGAGAAGGATGAGTCTGGCACCAAGGTTAGTCTTGATGAATACCTCAATGATCTTCAGGCCATTATTGCACAGAAGTATGGGAGCAACTTCAGCGTAAAAGGGGAAAACATTTTTGTCTTTGTGGATGAGTGCCACCGTACACAGAGCGGGCGACTACACGAAGCTATGAAGGCTATCATGGGCAAGGAGATTATGCTGATAGGCTTTACGGGCACTCCTCTCTTGAAGAAGGACAAGGGAGATAAGTACAAGGCTATCAAGAACATGTCTGAGCTCACCTTTGGCCCCTACATTCATAAATATCTGCACAAGCAAGCCGTTGAAGACAAGGTCATTCTTGACCTTCAATATGAATATCGCAACGTAGAGCAGCAGCTTACTAGTAAGAGTAAGATCGATCAAAAACTGGCAGTCCTTACAGCCGGGCGTGACCTCACACCCGAGCAGCAGAAGATGGTGGAGGAGCGCTGGGCAACTATGGAACGAATCTATTCGACCAAAGAGAGAATAGAGCGTATTGGTTACAGCATACTCGATGACCTCGGCTATGGCTTACTGAAAAACGACTGGTGCAATGCTATGTTGGTGGCGGGTTCTATCTATCAGGCTTATCGCTATTATGAATTCTTCTCAAGAAGTGATCTTAAAGGGAGGTGTTCGGTAGTGACGAGTTATGACCCTGCAGATAGAGATCTTGCCAATGATTCTGCAGACAACAACAAGACTACCGAAGCTAAATACAAATACGACTGGGCCAAACAGTCTTTCCTCGATGCCGGAGTTCGTAATGCAGAGGAATATGAAGAATGGGCAAAGGGCGTCTTTACCAGGCAGCCGGCTCAGATGAAGTTGCTTATCGTGGTCAATAAGCTCTTGACGGGGTTTGATGCTCCATCTGCTACCATCCTATACATCGATAGTGAAATCAAGGATCACACGTTGTTCCAGGCCGTTTGCCGCGTCAATAGACTCGGTGAAGATATTAAGGATAAAAATGGCGATGTGATAGCCAAGACCCACAAAGAATTTGGAAGAATTGTCAGCTTCAAAAATCTCTTCAATAGCATCGAAGAAGCCGTGGTCAAGTTCAATGATGGCTCGGGATTCGAAGGCTTAGATGATGTTGATATTGAGGGCTTGCTCAATAGTGCTGTTGTCAAGTGTAGGGAGAAGTTGCTGGCAGCTACCGAGGCATACGAAGGGTTAAAAAGAATCTGGGAAAACAAGGATTTGACGGATTTGGAAGCTCTTGCAGACTACTATGTCTCTGAGATGGAGGGCGAAGGACTGGCTCTGGATCGTCGCAATGTTATGTACAGCATCACGAGTGGTATGGTCACAGCATACAACAATATGTCCGACTTCTTTGGCAAGTCTGACTTTACTCCCGAGCAGATCAATCAATTTACAGCATACTCTCGTGAGGCCGGCACCATACAGTGTAAGGTGCGTCAGAAGTCTGGTGACAACTTTGACCCCCGTACACTTGACCCTGATATGCGTCAAATACTCGACCAACATATCCGTGCAGAGGAGGCTGATACCCTGGTAGCTTCGTCTGCAGACTTCTCTTTCCTTGACATGATCGACGACGCTACCGATACGGAGAAAGCCGCCAAGAAGGCAATCAAGACAGCCGGAGGTAATGCCAAAGGCGCATCGGAAATTATTGAAGGAAAGGCGCGCCGTGTAAATACGGACTGGAATAGTGGCGACGAAGAGGAGATGAAGTTGTTTAGCGAAAAGCTCCAAACCCTTCTAGACTATTTGAAGGAGAGCAAGGCTACGGAAATGGAGAGGATAATGGCGCTTATAGACCACATCAAAGCCGTCAAGCATGGCAACAATGCTCCGGCCGGGCTCGATAACAAACGTTGCAAAGCCCTCTGGAACAATCGTCACCTTTGGCACGCCCCTGAGGATAAGGACGAAGTCATTGAGTTAATCAAGAAAATTGATGCTTACATCTTCAAGAATGCTTCTCGAGATTGGAGGTCGCCCGATAGCAATGCAAGTTGTTATTTGCGCGAAGACTTACAAGAGCTTTGCCCAAGCTTGAGCGAGCAAGATATCTATGAGATTTATCGTCTCGCTGCCAACAATTCATAGAGACAGATCGCAAAATACAATATGGCCATTAAGAAATCGCAACTATATAGAACGCTCTGGGAGTCTTGCAATGCACTGCGTGGCTCTATGGATGCGAGTCAGTACAAAGACTATGTGCTGATCATTCTTTTCGTTAAGTACCTATCGGATAAGGCCGGACAGCCGGGCTTCCGCTTGAATATCCCGGAAGGCTGCAGCTTCAGAGACTTTGTCTCTCTGAAGCAGAATGACAAGATAGGAGAGCTGATGAATACCAAACTGGAGGCTATCAAGGAGATGAATGCCCGTCAGATTGGCGACCTTGCATTGCCCAACTTCAATGACCCTGCAAAACTGGGCACCGGCCGTACTATGGTCGAAACTCTCTCTCGTCTTATTGGGGTCTTTGAGAATGATGCTCTCGACTTCTCCCGCAATAGAGCGGCTGATGATGATCTGCTGGGCGATGCCTATGAGTATCTGATGAAGAACTTTGCGGCTGAGAGCGGTAGGCGCAAAGGTCAATTCTATACCCCTGCCGAGGTGAGCCGAGTTATGGCAAAGGTGCTGCGCATCCATGAGCTTGACCGTGGCGAGCAGACAATCTACGACCCTACTTGTGGATCGGGCTCCCTTTTGCTCCGGGCTCTTGCTGAGGCTAGTAATCCTCGTGTTTCTATCTGTGGTCAGGAGAAAGACGGCACTACGGCCGCTCTTGCTAAGATGAATATGCTCCTGCATGGCATCAGCAATTCGGAAATAAAAGTCGGCGATACTCTGGGAGATCCACAATTCAAACAAATGGGGATACTTAGCACCTTTGACGTGTGTGTGGCCAATCCGCCATTCTCTGAGAAGGAATGGTTCTCTCCCGCTTTAGAGAAAGACACATACGAGCGTTGGACTAAAGAGCTTCTCCCGCCGGCTAAGTGTGGAGACTATGCTTTTTTGATGCATCTTATCGCCTCAATGAAGTCGGAAGAGGGGAGGGGCGCTTGTATTCTGCCTCATGGCGTATTGTTTCGCGGTAATGCGGAGTATGCGATTCGCAAAGACATCATCCGAAAGCGTTATATAAAAGGTATTATCGGCTTGCCTGCCAATCTTTTCTTTGGTACAGGTATCCCGGCCTCTATCATTGTTATTGATAAGAAGGATAGGGATAGCCGTCGGGGCATCTTCTTCATCGATGCCAAGGAGGGGTATATGAAGGATGGTGCTAAGAACCGCCTCCGCGAGCAAGACATCAAGCGTATTGTGGATGCATGGGAGGCGCAGCAGCCTATCCCTCACTACTGCCGTATGGTGGAGTGGAGCGAAATCGAAAGCGAAAAGAACGATTACAACCTGAATATTCCGCGCTACATACAGCCCCGGGATACCGAGATACAGCATGACATCGAAGCCCATCTTCATGGGGGGCTCCCTGCTCATGACATAGAGCTTATGGAGCCCTATTGGGCTGCGTGTCCCTCTCTTCGGAGCCAGCTTTTTGAGGAGAATAACAACGGTTACTACTCTCTGAAGCCTACAAAGGAGGAGATTAGCAGTACTATTGACCATGACCCTTCGTACAAGAGCCAAGGCGAAGCCTTCTCTTCGGTCCTTACAGAATGGACGGAAGAGATAAAGCCTAGACTATTGGCGGTCGACCAAGGGGCACATCCGAAAGAGCTTATTGCCGATTGGTCCGCCTCCCTACTGAGCAAGGTGAAGGGGCACAGTGGCCTGGTGGATGCGTATGATACTTATGATATATTGCTCAACTATTGGGCAGAGTCTATGCAAGACGACTGCTATATGGTCTCTAATGATGGGTGGACTTATCCCGAGGTTAAAGCCGTAAAGCGCAAGAAAATAACGGATAAGAAGGCTGATACCATCAAGGTGAAGGAGTCGCCCTGTATGTATGACGAGATTGTCTGCGACCTACTACCGGTACATATCGTGCTCAACGAGTATTTCACGGCAGAGACTGCTGCAATTAGCAACCTTATGGTACAGATTGATGGCAAGCAGTCTGCTATGAATAACCTCGTAGAGCAGTACATCGATGTCTTTTCCTTTGGCGAGGACGATGAGGAGGAGGGTGAAGAGAAGGCGTCTAATGTAAAGGCGTCAGAGGTTAAGAGGGTTATTAAGAATGCAAAGCAGGAGGCCACGAGCGATACTGATGTGAAGATACTGCAGCAGTGGCTCACCCTCTCTCAGGAGAAAGAGGCTCTTAGCAAGGATCTGAAGCTGAAGCGTAGCAAACTGACCGAGGCCGTGGTGGCTAAGTATGCTGAGCTCTCCGAGGAGGAGATCAAGAGACTCGTTGTCGAGAAGAAGTGGCTTGCAACTATTGTGGGGGCTTGTGAGGCGCTGATGCAGTCCGTTACCCGGCGCATAGCAACCGAGGTAACAGCACTTGCTGAGCGTTACGAAAATACGATGTCTGAGCTACATCAGGAGGTGGCGACCTATGAGCACGAAGTCGACGGCTACCTAAAGGAAATGGGATTCACTCTCTGATTCGTTCGAAGCATGAAAGAGACAAGATTCAAGGATACAGAGATTGGACAGATCCCCGAGGAGTGGATTTTTTCAAAGTTTGGAGATGTTTTGAGGACATTCTCTTCTGGAGCAACTCCATATAGAGGTATACCGGGCAACTTTATTGGTAATATTAAATGGATAACAAGTGGAGAACTTAATTACAAACCAATCAATGATACTCTTGAACATATCTCCGAAGAGGCCGTAAAGAATACGAATCTTACTATTCATCAAGCTGGAACCTTTTTGATGGCAATAACGGGACTGGAAGCCGTAGGAACACGAGGAAAATGTGCATTTGTTGGGAACCCTTCTACTACAAATCAGTCATGCCTTGCCATAAATGGAACTAATAAGATGATTACAAGCTATTTATTTTGGTTCTACCGAAAATACAGTGACTTATTGGCTTTTAAATATTGTCAAGGAACGAAGCAGCAGAGTTATACCGCATCTATTGTAAGAAATCTTCCGATCTTCCATCCAAAAGACATAAAAGAGCAGGTACGTATTGCATCTGCCCTTACGAGCGTTGATAACTTGATATCGTCTCTTGATAAGTTAATAGAGAAAAAGAAGAATATCAAGCAAGGCACCATGCAGCAGCTCCTAACTGGCAAAAAGCGCCTCAAAGGCTTCTCCGACCCCTGGAACGAGATAGAGTTGGGCGAAATATTACAATACGAACAGCCAACGAAATATATTGTCTCTTCAACTGAATACTCAGATAATGGTACACCTGTATTGACCGCTGGCAAAACATTTATCTTGGGTTATACAAAAGAAGTATACGGAATCTACTCTAATCTTCCTGTTATAATATTTGATGACTTTATCACTGATTCAAAATTTGTTGATTTCCCCTTTAAGGTTAAGTCCTCTGCAATGAAGTTGTTAACACTGAGGAATATTGATAGTAATCTTCGTTTCGTATATGAGATTATGCAGATGATAGAGTTCTCTATGACTGATCATAAACGTTGGTGGATTAGCGAGTATAGTCATATATTAGTAAAGGTTCCTTCTCTTGCAGAGCAGAATGCTATAGCTTCCGTTCTTACATCTATGGATGACGAAATTTCATCTTTAGAAACTAAGAAAGCTAAGTTTGAGCAGATAAAGCAAGGCATGATGCAGCAACTACTCACCGGGAAGATTCGGCTGATATGATGAGACTGCATGGGTTTAATGGGGTAGACTCCGCCCCGTTGGGGTGCTGGCTGATTTCTTTTTATTTTTAGGGCAGTAAGAGGGTGGAGTACTGCCTGAAAAGTTTTTCGTTTTAGCCCTAAATCCTACAAAATCTCAGGCTGTACCTCTTCAGCATTTCAGCTAACTTTCCCAGTCCTCTCCCCGAAGGGAGTTCTCTAACGAACAGAAAGGGCAAAAAGAAAGGCGCTCATAATGAACGCCTTTTCGATATTTGGTGATGCTTGATTATCGTTGATAATCAGGAATTATTTGCCGATGCAACATCATTACCCCTCTATCACTTAGGCGATTAGCCATTTAATCGGTACAAGGCTCCCTAAAATAAATAAAAAATCAGTTTTATCTGACTGTTTTATAGGTGGTTACGCACTTGTACCGCATAGCTTAGTTCTCAGTCTTTCAATCTTCTTTTTAGTGGTATTATCTATTAATCAGCTAATTACAATACCTCCCATTTGTTTTTAGCACGCTTGCTCACTACAAAAGTACCCATTTCGGAGCATATCAAAGCAAAATGATGCAAGGAAAATACTCGACATACTTATTTTGTCCTCCAACAATTATAATAGTGAGATTAAAAGCGTATATTTGCGCACTATATGATATATTGAAGATATGGCAAAGAATACAATGGGGACTAAGTTGCCCCGAAAGTTAGAGCAGAAGATGCAGATTGTGGGAGAGCAAATCAAGTTGGCTCGACTGCGTCGTAATCTTAGTGTGGCACAGATTGCAGAGCGTGCCACTTGTTCCCCTTTGACCGTCTCTCGTATTGAGAAAGGATCTCCTACTGTGTCTATCGGGATCTACTTGCGAGTACTCTATGCCCTGCAACTCGAAGACGACATCCTTCTCATCGCCAAAGACGATGAACTGGGGCGTCGCCTCCAAGACCTCTCTCTCATCAATCGCCGTCGTGCCTCCAAGAAAGAATAAACTATGCGGAAACTACTTGTATATGCTGATTTTGATTGGCTGAAAGAACCGACACTTGTTGGGGAATTGAGCTATGAGTCTCTGCGGGGGACAGACAACTATGGCTTCTACTTCAATGAAGAATGGCTACGAACACAGGGAGGATTATTTTTGAGTGCAGATCTTAATAGCTACTCTGGTGTACAGTACACAACAGGGGACAGTGATATTTTTAGATGTTTCTCCGATGCATTACCCGATAGATGGGGGCGAACACTACTTAATCGCAGAGAGCAGATTTTAGCACAAGAGGAGAAACGCCCTCTTCGTCGTCTTACCTCCTTTGATTACCTCTTGGGGATTGATGATTATTCCCGAATGGGAGGTTTCCGTTTCAAAGAAAGTGCAGATGCTGACTTTATCAATACCTCTCCGACCCTGAGGATTCCACCCTTGACCGATATTCGTGCATTGGAAGCCGCAAGCAAGGAGGTAGAACAAAGTGAGGAGCGGAACGAACTCCCTGACAAAAGATGGATCGTACAGCTGATTCAGCCTGGCACTTCTCTTGGTGGAGCACGTCCCAAAGCCAGTGTGCTGGATACCGATGGCTCTTTATGTATTGCAAAGTTTCCCTCTCGTAAGGATGATTATGATACAGAGTTGTGGGAACATTTCTGTCATTTGCTGGCAAAGAGGGCTGGGATTACTGTTGCCGACACAAGGGTACTACAAACTTCAGAGACCTATCATACGCTAATCTCCCGACGTTTTGATAGAACAGAGCAGGAAAGACGTATTCACTTTGCCTCGGCTATGACGCTCCTTGGATTGCATGATGGTGATAATGCCATGAATGGTTATGGTTACTTGGATATTGTTGATTTTATCGTTCGTCATTGTGCGGATGTAGAACATAACCTCAGAGAACTATATCGTCGTGTTGCTTTCAACATCTGCATTGGCAATAGTGACGATCATTACCGAAACCATGGATTCCTGCTTACTCCCAAAGGTTGGACACTTTCTCCTGCTTATGATATAAACCCGACACTAAGTAAATATCAAAGTTTGTTGCTTACGGCTACTTCTAATGTGGCGGATCTCTCGCTTCTCAGAGATGCTGCTGAGGATTATATGCTGAGCAAAGAAGCTGCTAGTAATATCATCTCAGAGGTATGCGATGCCCTGAAAGATTGGCACCCTTTGGCTGCTCAACTGGGAGTATCCAAGAGAGAAATAGCCGTCTTCACTGATCGCTGGAAACTTTCAGCAAGTCATTGTGCAAAATAAATACCCCCGAAAAGGGGTATAATTGATTCCTATTCCTTATATTTGCCACTGATAAGGTATATAATGACTTTGACGGAGTGTGCGGTGCACAGTGATATGCCTTGAATATGTACCCAAAAGAGGCAAAATGGGTACATATCCTTGAGACGTGTACCCG
>ERZ773027.256-NODE-256-length-34618-cov-7.596563_pt1 | contig 34618 bp, 41 predicted proteins | sample MGYA00511032_ERZ773027 | MGnify/ENA primary metagenome ERZ773027 (study PRJEB29015, sample SAMEA2738138) | human oral metagenome | biome: human oral; feature: human-associated habitat; material: saliva | place: China | collected 2190 ... | reverse complement strand
GAATCACAGAATTTTTCTCGGAGGTCGATGACCTCATCACCCTTCATCAGCGTAAATATGACAAGCTCTTGAGCATTAAGAAATCTATGCTTGAAAAAATGTTTCCTCGGGATGGCAGCAAATTTCCAGAAATACGATTTTCTGGTTTTACTGACCCTTGGGAACAGCGTAAGTTAGGACATGTGTTTGTAGAGTACTCAGAAAAAGGACACCCTGAGTTACCAGCACTTACAATTATTCAGGGTGGTGGGACTGTTCGCCGTGATGAATCTGAACGCAGTTTGCAATACGATAAAGCAAGTCTTGTTAACTATAAAATGGTAAATGCAGAAGATTTCATTGTACATCTGCGTTCATTTGAAGGGGGACTTGAAAAGGCTACAACCCTTGGAATTATTAGTCCTGCGTATCATACGTTTCACGGAGAAGGAACTGATTCGCGATTTTATTACTCGTATTTCAGATCAAAAAGATTTATAGAGCAGGATTTGAAACCTCATGTTTATGGAATACGTGATGGCCGAAGTATTGATATAGAAGGTATGAAAACAATCGAGATTCCTTGGACAAGTTATACAGAGCAACAAGTTATTGGCAATTATATTGATACAATGGATAATCTTATCACTCTTCATCAGCGTAAGCTAGAAAAGCTAAAGAACATCAAGAAATCCATGTTGGAAAAGATGTTCGTGTAAGAAAGGATCGCAGATATTATGTCATTCAATAAGGAAGCCGATTTTGAACAGGCTTTGATCGACCTGCTGAAGACCAAAGGCTGGGAAGATAAGGTATTAAAGAATTATACAGAGGCTGAACTGATCCGAAACTGGGCCGATATCCTTTTTGAAAACAACAGAGGCATTGACCGCCTGAACGATTTTCCTCTCACAGAAGGGGAAATGCAGCAGATTATTGAGCAGATTGAAACACTAAAGACGCCACTTCGCCTAAACGGCTTTATCAATGGCGGAAGCGTTGCAATCATAAGGGATAATCCCGATGATGCTGCACACTTTGGAAAGGAAGTCTCTCTGAAGATATATGAGCGCAGAGAGATTGCTGCAGGCCAGAGCCGATATCAGATTGCCCAGCAACCGAAATTTCCAACGAAGTCAAAGATCATGAATGACCGGCGAGGAGATCTGATGTTTCTGATCAATGGAATGCCGGTGATCCATATAGAACTGAAGAAAAGTGGAGTTCCGGTAAGCCAGGCATCCAATCAGATTGAGAAATACGCCGGAGAAGGCATCTTTACCGGGCTGTTTTCGCTGATTCAGATTTTTATTGCGATGAATCCGGAGGAAACGCTGTACTTCGCAAATCCAGGCCCGGAAGGAAAATTCAACTCGAATTATTACTTCCACTGGGCGGATTTTAATAACGAGCCGATCAATGATTGGAAACAAATCGGATCAACGCTGCTCTCCATTCCTATGGCACACCAGCTGATTGGATTCTATACAGTAGCTGATGATTCTGATGGCGTACTGAAAGTCATGCGTAGCTATCAGTATTATGCGGCAAATGCTATCTCTGATAAGGTTGGTCGGACAAAGTGGGAAGGTAAAAACCAGCTTGGCGGATACATCTGGCATACAACAGGTTCCGGTAAAACAATGACGTCGTTCAAATCAGCACAGCTGATTGCAACATCGAAGGATGCCGACAAGGTGATTTTCCTTATGGATCGCATTGAGTTGGGAACGCAGTCCCTGAAGGAATATCGTAACTTTGCAGGTGCCGGACTCACAGAGCAGCAGAAAGCAAATACTGTCCAGGAGACTGAGGATACGCACGTCCTGGTTGGAAAGCTGAAGAGTACAGATCCTGCAGACACCCTGATAGTTACTTCCATTCAGAAGATGAGTAATATCAGCGAAGAAAACGAAGGGCTTAAAGCTGCCGATCTGGCTATTATGAATAATAAGCGGCTTGTTTTTATTATCGATGAATGCCATCGGTCAACCTTCGGAGAGATGCTCCTGACGATTAAGCAGACATTTCCGAGAGCGATCTTCTTTGGCTTCACCGGCACACCGATACAGGATGAGAACCAGAAAAAGATGAACACAACATCTACTGTGTTCGGCAATGAACTTCACCGGTATAGTATTGCAGACGGCATCCGAGATAAGAACGTACTCGGTTTTGACCCTTATAAAGTCCTCACATTCAAAGACCAGGATGTCCGAACTGTTGTGGCATTGGAAAAAGCAAAGGCTGATACGGTTCAAGAGGCGATGGCTGATCCGGCTAAGAAGAAAGTCTTCATGCAATATATGCAGGATGTACCAATGGCAGGGTTCTATGAAAGTGACGGAACCTATGTGAAGGGCATTGAGGATTATTTGCCTAACAGCCAGTATAGAACGGATGAACATCAGAGCATGGTTGTGAAGGACATTCTGGACAACTGGGTTATTCTCAGCCAGGGCAGCAAATTCCATGCAATATTTGCAACAAGCAGTATTCCGGAGGCATTGGAATATTACCGGAGATTCAAGGATGCTGCTCCTGACCTGAAGGTCACAGCCCTTTTTGATCCCAGTATCGATAACAATGGTGGGGCAAAAGTCAAAGAAGATGGCCTTTTAGAACTGATTGGTGATTACAACGCGTGGTATGGCCAGGATTTCACAGCGGGAACCTTCGCAAAGATGAAGAAGGACATTGCTGCAAGGCTGGCTCATAAAAAGCCCTACGAGCGGATTGAAAGGGAACCGAACAAAGAGATCGATCTTCTGATTGTAGTAGACCAGATGCTGACGGGCTTCGACTCCAAGTGGATCAATACGCTATATTTAGACAAGGTGCTTCGATATGAGAATATCATTCAGGCATTCTCCCGCACAAACCGCCTGTTCGGTCCGGAAAAGCCGTTTGGAACTATAAAATATTATAGAAAGCCGCATACGATGGAGAAGAACATTGAAGCGGCAGTGAAACTGTACTCTGGTGATAAGCCATTGGGACTCTTTGCACAGCGGCTGCAGAAGAATCTGTCCAACATGAACTTCCTGTTTGGGCAGATCAAGGATGTATTTGAGCAGGCAGGCATTGAGAATTTTGAACGACTCCCATTAGAGATGCCGGAAAGGAAGAAGTTTGCAGAATTGTTCCGCCAGTTTAATGAGTATCTGGAGGCTGCCAAGGTACAGGGATTCACCTGGAAGTCTCTGGAATATACTTTCACAGATGAAGAGACTGGTGAGGTAACAGAAATCACTGTAGAGCTTGATGAAACAACGTATCTGATCCTCGCAAAGAGATATAAAGAACTCTTTGTATGGGTGCCCGGTGGAGATACAGAAGACATTCCGTATGATATCGATGGATATCTGACTACTATCGATACAGACAAGATTGATAGGGATTATATGAACTCGCGTTTTGTGAAGTACATGAAGTTGCTGACCGCAGACCGCGTATCACAGAAAGAGCTGCAGAAAGCCGAGAATGAGTTGCATAAAACATTCGCAACACTGTCGCAGGAGGAACAGAAATTCGCAAATATCTTCCTGCACGACATCCAAAGCGGTGATGTGCAGGTTGAGGAAGGTAAGACATTCCGCGACTATATAACAATCTACGTTACGAAAGCCAAAGATGATCAGATTCATCGTTTGGCCGCTTATGCGCTGGGACTCAATGAAATGATGCTTCGCAATATGATGTCTTTGCACATCACGGAAGATAATATCAATGAGTTTGGGCGGTTCGATGCATTGAAGGCCACAGTTGATAAACCCAGAGCAAGAGCCTACTTTGAAGCACTCATCGGAAAGAAGATTCCGATTCCGATGGTAAATATCAGGGTAGATAAGCTGCTGCGGGATTTCATCATTAAAGGTGGATATGATATCGAGATGCCACAGTAAATCTCAGGTACAGTGTGAGTATTCCGAGAGCCAGGGGAAACCTTGGCTCTCTTGTGTTTCTTGGGAACAGCGTAAGGTTACCGACATGTTCAAAATAACCCGTGGATATGTACTTGCGGCACCACTAACCAGTGAACAAAAATCGGATGAAATGCCATATCCGGTATATTCGTCCCAGACAAAAGATCAGGGCTTGATGGGCTATTATAAAGAATATCTGTATGAAGATGCTATCACGTGGACAACAGATGGAGCCAATGCCGGAACTGTAAACTATAGAGCTGGAAAGTTCTATTGTACCAATGTTTGTGGGGTCCTTCTCGTCGATAAGGTTGTCCCGAATCAGATGATTGCTGAAGCTCTTAATAATGTTGCCAAAGGTCATGTTTCATATGTCGGAAACCCAAAACTTATGAACAATGTGATGGCGGAGATAGAAATATCACTTCCGTCATCTGCCGAAGAACGAGACAGAATCACAGAATTTTTCTCGGAGGTCGATGACCTCATCACCCTTCATCAGCGTAAGCAATTTTAGCCTTTTTAACTCAGACTGGAAAGAGAACGCATTACTATATCAATATCTTTATTTTCTAGTTCATTAATAATATGAAGATATGTTTTCTGTGTAGTGGTCATGCTTGAATGTCCAAGTCTTCTAGCTACACTTGCAATTGATACTCCTGCAAACAATAGCAATGATGCGTGAGTATGTCTCAATCCGTGAATAGATACAATTGGAATATTTACCCCTTTACAGTGACGTTCCAGTGAATCATTTACACTTGAATTAAAAACTCGACTCTTTATAAAAATTGGTTCATCTTCTGGTAATCCCTTAATTAATTCAGAAAACTGTACAATGAGCTGCCAGTCAATTTGAATTTTTCTGACAGAAGACCTATTCTTTGTAGGTAGAAAACCTGTACAGCTTTTATAATCCCAAGTTTTGCTGATGGAAAGCGATTGGTGCTGAAAATCAAAATCTTTTGGTGTGATTGCAAGTGCTTCAGAAAATCTCATGCCTGTTTTCGCCACTAGAAGAATAAACCAATCCCAACTTATTTCTGCATTTAAATTAAGGTGTGATATAAGTTTATGTAATTCAAATTGATTAAGATATTTTATCTTTTTAGGACGTGGAGTTTTGCCTTTAATAATAGCCTTTCTTGTAGGATCTCTTTCTATCAATCCTTCATCAACAGCATCCATTATGGCACCTTTCAACTGATGATGAAAATCCATCGTTGTTTGTCTTTCGTGAACCTCTGCATAGCAATTAAGTAATTGTTGGTAGGATAGTCGGTTAAGGTCACACATTCTCATTTCTGGAGCAAGACGTTCTAACCAAGTTTGTGTTAGTAAATATTTATCCATCGTAACTTTTCGAATCGCTCCTGACTTATAAACTTTTATCCATTGTGAATAATACTCATAAAATAAATCTGTCTCTTTAATATTATTTAGCATTGAAAATCCTCCTTTTTATGAATATATGGCTTACGCTGATGAAGGGTGATAAGGTTGTCGAATTGAGTAAAATACTCTGCAATTTTGGTTTGCTCTCCTTCATCTATAGAAATTAAAATTTCTATCTGACTCAATGCAGGATATTTCAAATTCCAGTTATCCGATGTTATTCCTTGCGAGTTTATTTGAAAAATGTGTATCATTTCAGGCAACTTAAATTGATAAGCCAAACACTTTGAATTTATCCACGAATTTGGCGAAAGTACAGTGTACGCAGGGCTTACGATACCCTCATACGGAGAATAACCGCTTGCACCTTGCCACATTCTCATTGAATTATAAGCAATATCCCCAACACACACTTTCTTGTATTTTGATTTATCTTCATTTGAGTTATCGTGTCTGCCAAGCTCGGAAAATTTCTTTATACCATCGTTAATAGTAACCGATATCAATTCGCCGTCAGGCATACTTTCAACTCGCTCTATAAAACAATCCCCCAACTTACGCTGTTCCCAAGAAATAGAATAAATGAAAAAAGGAAATTTATAAGTGAATTTGCGAATTCGTTTCATGAATCGTTGTGCTGGATGCATGACTAACCATCATGCATCTTTTTGCATTTCTTGTGATATATTATCATTCAATCTATAATGATATTAACCTTGGGGGTTTAATATGATTTAGGAGGTAATGTATGACAAGATCATTTAAAAGAGTGTGCTTGTTTGTTTTAAGTTTGTTGATGATTACTACAATGGTAGGTTGTGATACGCCAAAAACGGATTGGAGCAAACTATCAGATGAGGAAAAGATTGACAAAGTTCTTCAGAGTTTTGAGCGAATGAAGAATGGGGAAATCCATATTGTAGGTTCAATGCATGCTGATGTTATTGATCCAAAAGAAGGAGAAGATCCCGTTTATAAATATGAAACAGAGTTTACAGGTACGTTTGAATTAAGACCAGATCATGTATCAGGAAAGCTTTCATTTAATGGTAACGTAAAAGACTACTATTGTGACAGAATGTATTCATATGAGAAAAATGAGACTGACACACAGTGGACAACAAGTAATTACTCTATAGTGGAATACAATCAACCGATTGGAATCCACCAAGATGTAATTCTCTATTTTGAAACAATAAAGGATCAACTTACATTGAGTGAAGATAGTGATACGATTACAGTACATTATGAAACAGATGATATAGATTTTCTTTATGCAAATGATGTGCAATTGATATGGTCTTCTCTAGGATCCCTTGGTTTTAGTAGTAATGATAAGAGTGGTAAGTTGGAAATCGACTTAAAGATGTCTAAAGATGATGGCATGCCTGTCTCGGTAACAATAACAGGAGTGCGTGATAGTGATTTCTATAAGAATCAAAAATATGTTAGTGAAGTGACATATTCAAAAGTCAACTCTGGTATACATGTAGATATTCCAAGTGGAATAGATAATCCAATTTATCAGTAAAGGAGGGTATGAAATGAAAAATATTAGAAAAGTAATTTTAACGTTCCTTACACTTATCCTTGTTTTAAATCTTTCTGCTTGCCATAGTTCATCTAATAATGCGAAAAAAGATGTTGATGCTTTTATAACGGAACTAAGAGATGCGAAAAGTACTGAGTATATTAGTCAAGTTTATCGTAAATATCTCTATACAGGTGATGGTAAAAGAACAATTCGTGAAGAGATGGAGGTTCGCCAGGGGATGATTCAATTTGAACCGCAGGCTTTTTTGGAAGTTTACAATAGTATTGAAGGAATGCGTGATGATTTTCAAGCACCTGCTCTTTTTGAGGAAGAACTCATAACATTTGGGACACCATACAGACTAGATCATGGTAGTAGGATCTATTCACCAAGTAAAGGAGTAACCTATACAGGGCACGTGAATAAGCAGAAACAATTCGAGTGGAGAAAAGCAGAAGATTGGTCCTATGCTAAGGAAGTAGAGGCCCCTAAACTTGGCCGTAATGAAGAATTTTTAAAGCTATATGAAACATATTCAGATAAGTTTACTAGATCCGAAGATAATCAATTTGTATATTTGGAATTTAACGGTGATGTAAAAGACAATCTTGATCTAATCGAAGCATTTCATTCAAGTGTATTTGAAAGTAATATGTTTGTAGAAGCAAGAGATAATATCACAGCTGTAGACATTCAAATTAAGCTAGTGATGGAAAAGGTTAAAAAAGGTAATAAACTTATTCCTAGCGAAGCAAAGATTATTCTTACAACTTCATTAGAAAATAAAGAGGAAAAATGGACGGCGAAAAGTGAAGACCATTTTGAATACTACTATCGTAATCTCAACAATGTTGAAGAGATAAAAAAGCCTGAAGGTGTTACACTAAAATAATTAATAATATACATATGAATCATAGGCGAAAACACTATGATTCTTTTTGTAGAACGTGATTCATGCATGAATTGAAAATAACAAGAATAATTGGGAATTGAGGATTAAGGTAATATGGTTATTACGATATTGTAATATAACCCTTTTACTTGATTTCTATATAGCATAGGCGTAATATCAGATTTGATTTAGAAAGAGGTTTTAATTTAATGCTAGGATATGAAAATGAAAAGTTAGAATTTAATTATAAAAAATCCTGTGGTTTATGGTTAATTGCGATTGCTATAGTAATCGTAATTGCTACCCTAATAGGTGGAAAACAAATAATAAACATGCAGGTATTTAGTATAGGTTATATGATTTGCTTTTTTTCAATTAATATGAATAAAGGCTTACTTAACAAACTATCCACTGGTTCATCAACCAAATTTCAGAAAAATATTTCTAAATATTCAGTAATATTACTGTTTGTACTAATGGCATTTCTAGGTGGTCCATTTTTCGATACTGAGAATTGGAGAATGATATGGTTGGGAGCGTTATTGGCTACAGCACTGCATTTTTTTCCATTCTATTTTGTGCATGGAAAATCAATGATTTTATTAGGTATTATGTGTACTATCAATATTATTATGGGGTATATTTTCTCAAATGTTCCTTTAGTATTCTTTGCATATAGTGATGCAGCTATTAAATTTATTTTTGGGGTGTATTTATTGTTTTTTTCAAAAGCAACAAAGCAGTAAAACATAGTTTTTCAAACTGAACGAAACCAACAAAGGCGATAGGAAGAAAATCTATCGCCTTTGTTATTTTCATGCAACATGCTTTGAACAGAAATATTTGTTATTAGAAATATTCATTTTAGATATAGTAGGATGAATGAATCGGGTTATGAAGTTTTTATAGACAGATATGGGCAGGTAGATTGGCTAATATACGAGTGTTGCGATATGAGAACCTGTAAAAAATCGTTTTTTTGACAAAAAATATTTCTTCCATTGTCCAAAATGGACAATGGTTTAACTCTCTTTTTGTGATATTTTTGTCAAGTAAACAAAGGGAGAGAACTATGAATAAACGTTTATTTGCGGCATGCTTAAGCGTAGGTATGCTACTGGCTGGATGTTCAGCGAAGAAGAGTACTACTGTAAAAGATGGTACTTATGAGGAAACAGTTGATGGACGTAACGGAAAGGTTACAGTAAGCACAACTATTTCTTCTGGGAAGATTACAAATGTAGAAGTTAAAGATAATAAAGAGACACCTGAGATTGCTGGTACTGCAATTGCAGAGCTACCAAAGAAGATTGTTGAAAAGAACAGTCCTAATGTAGATGGAGTAACTGGTGCAACAATCACTTCTGATGCGATTAAGGAAGCAGTTAAGAATGCAATTAAGACTGCTGGTGGTGATCCTGATTCATTTGGCAATGTTAGTGTATCACGTTTAATTTCTTATTGCGTTTGACTTTTCAAATCAGAAAAAAGAAGTATACTAATAGTGTTAGTTATAGTTAACTTAAGGAGCGTAAATATGAACCTTTCAACATTAATAGTATTATTGGTCATTGTTGTAATCATTGCATTTGATATTCGATATGTGATGAAAAATGGAGTAAGCTCCTGTAGTGGAGATTGTAGTTCAGGTTGTCATTCTTCTTGTCATTGGGTAGGAGATATCAAAAAGGCACAACGCAATATCCGTATTCAAAATAAGATTAAGTCCTTGTTAGGATTGTCGAAGTAATCTATAAGTCACTAAGGTGGCTTTTTCTTTATACTTATTGTTGTAAATATGCGTACTAAATAATATATTATAAGTGTATTTACAACATTTAATGGAGGCTAAGAATGGATTATAAAAAGAAGATACGACAAAAGATTGAAAAAATGGGTGGATTTATTACAAGTGGTGAACTAGTGAATTCTAATATCCCAACTATATATTTAACTAGAATGGTTGAAGCAGGAGAATTAGTTCGTGAAGAAAGAGGAGTATATCTTTCTGCAAAAGGTGATTATGACGAATATTACTTCTTTCAAAATAAGTATAAAGTTGCAATCTTCTCGTATGTATCTGCTTTGTATCTATTTCAATTTACAGACATCATTCCTTCAGAATTAGAAGTAACAGTATACAAAGGATATAATGCAAGCCATATTCAACGTGATAAAAGAGTGCATTATGTGAATAAAGATATATATGAACTAGGTATTACTCAATGTAAAACGATTTATGGAAACAAAGTAAATGTCTATGATCTAGAAAGAACGATTTGTGATTTTGTGAAAAATAGAAATAAAGTCGAGGCTGAGTTATTTTCGAAAATAATAACAAGATATGCTCGTTATAGTAATAAAGATTTTAATAAGTTATATACATATGCGAAAAAGATGAATATCTACGATAAAGTGAAAGATATTTTTGGAATTATTGGTGCCTAAATGATACTTTTGATCAGTTTCAACTATTTGCTTATGTATTAATCTAGTTATTTGCTTTCTTGCAAGCGATAGTTTAAGGGTGTAGGCTATAAGTAGATGTTTCAACGACAATCATTACCAACCAATATCATTCATAATTTTTAGTGGGGAAGAAAATGAAACAGAATACAAAGTTATTGCATGGTTATACCGTATTAGATCAATATACTGGTGCTGCCAGCATACCAATCTATCAAACGTCCACATTTCATAATACAGAGTTGTATTGTGATGAGCAGAAGTATTTGTACACCCGTTTCTCCAATCCAACGATTGATGCATTAGAAGATGGTCTTCGTTGTATTGAGAATGCCAAATATGCATTGAGTTTTAGTTCTGGGATGAGTGCGATATCGAATGTTTTGATGTTGTTGAGTGCTGGTGAACATGTCATTCTTCCAAAGGAAGTATATGGTGGTACTTGTCAGTTTGCGACGAAGATTCTACCTCGTTATCAAATCTCGGCGAGTTTTGTTGATATGGCAAATCTTGCAGAGATAGAAAGTGCGATTACAGATAACACACTCATGATTTATATTGAGACACCATCCAATCCTTTATTAAAGGTATGTGATGTTCGCGCAATCGTATCTATTGCGAAAAAGTATGGATTGATTGCGGTAGCCGATAACACCTTTATGACAACGCTTTTCCAAGATACACTTGCGTTAGGCGTTGATATCGTTGTAGAGAGTGCTACGAAGTTTATCAATGGTCATAGTGATGTAGTGGCTGGGGTTGTTGCGACAAATAATGAAGATTACTATAAACAGTTAGTTCTATTTAGAAAAAACTTTGGTGGTATCTTAGGTGTGCAGGATGCTTGGTTAATTATGCGTGGTATGAAGACAATGGGTTTACGTATGAAACAGTCTTCCGAAAATGCACAAGCAATCGCAGAATTCTTGTACAACCATCCAAAGATCAAACATGTGTATTATCCAGGTTTAGATTCCCATCCTGGTCATGATATTCATATGTCACAAGCCAAGAGTGGTGGTGCAGTATTATCCTTTTCTCTTGCGAGCAAAGATGATTTGATGTCTTTTACAAGGAAGGTAAAGATTCCAATTTTGGCAGTTAGTTTAGGTGGTGTGGAATCAATTTTATCTCATCCTGCAACGATGTCTCATGCTTGCTTAAGTGTAGAAGAGCGCTTAGAACAGGGAGTAACCGATGAACTGTTACGCTTATCTTGTGGTATTGAGGATATTACAGATTTACTGGAAGACTTTAAGCAAGCATTAGAATAATGGAGAAACATGCATTGTACTTTGTATGCATGATAAGATGTAAATAACAACTTTTGAATCGTTGAATCATTCAACGATTTTTTCGTGGAACAGACAATAGAACAGTGTACATAGTGAATGGGGGGTGGATTATGTTAAATACATTTGTGCTATTAGGAAAGGTACATTCGTTACCGTTGATACAAGGGACGAATCTTTCGGAGAATCAATCAACGATAGAGATTGAGTGTCAACGTGCATTTACGGACAATGGAGTGATGTCTGATGTTTTTACTGTGCGCCTGTGGCGTGGGATTGCGGAGTCTTGTAAGGCTGCCTGTAAGATTGGAACAGTGATTGCGATTAAGGGAAGGGTAGAAGTGAATCTGCAGACCAAAACGATGGAGTTGATTGCCGAAAAGGTTGAGTTTATTCGTTAAGTAGAGAATTGAGACACTTCACTATATCTAAAGCAGAGATAACTATGATAAAATAAGGACGTTTGATAAAGTGAGGTATAAAACATGGCATTTGATTCCTTAAGTGACAGACTGAATAAAGCGTTACGTAATGTGGCCGGTAAGGGTACGTTAACGGATAATAACATGGAAGATATGCTGAAAGAAGTGCGTCTAGCATTACTTGAAGCAGATGTAAACTATCGTATTGTTAAAGAATTCTTAGATGAGATTCGTACAAAGTCCAGAGGTGAAGAAGTACTACAGAGTGTAGAACCTGGACAACAGCTCGTTAAGATTGTTCATGATCAAATTATTGAATTACTTGGTACAGAAGAAGTTGGTCTCAACTTTGTAGAAGATGGCATTACTAAAATCATGCTTGTCGGTTTACAAGGTACAGGTAAAACAACCAGCGTTGCTAAGATTGCACGTATCTGTAAAGAGAAGTTCAATAAGAAGGTATTGTTAATTGCGGCTGACGTCATTCGTCCTGCGGCGATTGATCAGTTACAGACATTAGGTAAGGAAATCGATACTGAAGTATTTACCTTAGGGGTTGAAACTCCAGCGGTTGAAACAGTTCGTCAGGGTATGGAATACGCTGAAAAGAATGGTTTCGATACAGTATTTATCGATACTGCTGGTCGTTTACATATCGATGAAGCGTTAATGAATGAGTTAAAGGATATCAATGAACTTGTTCATCCAAATGATATTCTCCTTACAGTCGATGCGATGACTGGTCAAGATATCGTTAATGTAGCGCAAGCCTTTAAGGATGCGTTACCATTAACTGGTTTAGTTGTAACCAAGTTTGATGGTGACTCTAGAGGTGGTGGTGTTCTTTCTGTTAAGAAGATCACAGGCGTTCCTATCAAGTTTGTCGGTGAAGGTGAAAAGATTGAGGATATGGATATCTTCCATCCTGATCGTATGGCTGACCGTATTCTTGGCATGGGTGACGTTATTACTCTTGTAGAAAAGGCCCAGGAGAAGTTAGACCTTGAAGAAGCCAATAAGATGGCTGAACGTATGCTTGCGGGTCAATTTACAATGGATGATATGTTAAAGCAGTTTGAACAGATTCAAAAGCTAGGTCCTCTTGGTGGCATTATGAAGATGATTCCAGGTATGAACCAATACGCTGGTATGTTAGATGAAGCGAAAGCAAGTGACTCTATGCGTCATATGAAGGCAATTATTCAATCCATGACAATGGAAGAAAGAGCACATCCAGAAAAGATGCGTGGCACAATGAAGAAGCGTGTGGCACGTGGATCTGGTCGAAGTGTAGATGAAGTGAATAAGCTCATCAACCAGTTTGGTAAGATGAAGAAGCTTATGGACTCCATGGGTAACATGCAAAGAAACGGCTCTTTAAACCAAGAAAATCTAGAAAAGATGATGGGGAATGCACAAAAGCGTGTAGGCCAAAACTTCCCAAATGGCTTTGGTGGAAAGAATCCATTTAAATTTTAATGATGTAAAGGTTTTTTACTTGACAGTGAATTTCGAATCAGTATAATAAACATGTAAGAAATAGGAGGTATTTATACCATGGCAGTTAAATTACGTTTAAAGAGAATGGGTGCCAAGAAGGCTCCAAGATATCGTATCGTTGCGGCAGACTCACGTTTTGCTAGAGATGGACGTGAAATCGAAACAATCGGACATATCAATCCAACAACAGAACCTGAAACAGTAGTAGTAAATGAAGAAAAGGCTCTTAATTGGTTAAGAAACGGTGCTCAGCCTTCTGATACAGTTAGAAACATTCTTTCTCGTCAAGGTATCATGAAGAAGTTCCATGATGAGAAGGTAGCCGCTAAGAAGAAAGCGTAAGCATCATGGCAGAGCTGGATAAGGTACTTCTAAATCTAGTTAAGCCAATGGTTGAAGACCAGGAATCCTTGGATGTACGTCTGATGCCTAGCTTAGATGATAAAGAAGTTTTGTTACATGTTTATGCAAAAAATGATGATATTGCTCGTCTGATTGGCAGAAAGGGCAGTATGGCAAGCGCATTACGTCAAGTAATGTCTGTTGCTTCTCATAGTAATAACAAGAAAGTAACAATCAAGTTCGAACAGATTTAAGGATGCTACGGCATCCTTTTTTTGAAAATAAAGGAGAGGGAAGATGGCATATATTTGTATTGGAAAAATTATCAATACGCATGGTATCAAAGGAGAAGTAAAGATTGAAAGTTACTCTGACTTTGATGAAGAAAGATATACCAAGGGTAAACAAGTATATATTTGTGTCGATGAGAAGTATCTACCAGTTACGGTAGCGTCCTATCGTAAGCACAAAGGCTTTCCACTTGTATCCTTTGTTGACTTGCAGAATATTAACTTTGTAGAACAGTATAAGGGATGTGAAATCTACATCGATGAAGCAGATCGTAAACAACTCAAAAAGGGCGAATACTATCGCAAAGATCTTGTTGGTTTAAAAGTTGTGGATGAAGAAGGTATTACATTAGGTAGAATCATCAGCGTTGAAGAAACACTAGGTGCCCAAAATAATTTACGTCTTCAATTAGAAGACGCAAAAGAAGTGTTAATTCCTTACATTCCAATGATTGTAAAGAATGTAGATTTAGATAAAAAAGTGATGATAATACATCGTATGGGAGGCCTACTATGAGGATTACCGTATTAACACTATTTCCAGAGATGTATCGTGACTTTGTTAGTACTTCAATCATTGGCCGTGCGATTGAAAGAGGACTCGTTACAGTAGACTTTGTTCAGATACGTGATTTTGCCCATGATAACTATCGCCATGTGGATGATAAGCCATTTGGTGGAGGACTAGGACAAGTGATGAAGTGTCAACCAGTATTGGATGCACTCAATTCTGTAAAGACAGATAATAGCTACAGTATGATGATGTCACCAGCAGGTAATGTCTATAACCAATCTAAGGCAAGACAGTTATCTCAAAAAGACCACTTGATTCTATTGTGTGGACATTACGAAGGTTTTGATGCACGTATTAACAAACATGTAGATGAACTTGTCAGTATTGGAGACTACGTTCTAACGGGTGGGGAAATGGCTTCTATGGTTATTATGGATAGCGTCATTCGTTTACTGAATGGTGTGATTCGTGAAGGTTCTACTGATGATGAATCTCATGAAAATGGATTACTTGAATATCCACAATACACCCAACCCGCAGATTACCAGGGGGATAAGGTACCAGATATCTTACTGAGTGGTCATCATGCGAAGATCCAAGAGTGGCGTACACAACAATCTTTACTACTGACAAAGAAAGTCAGACCAGACCTTTTTGAGAAACACCAATTAACAGAATATGAAGAAAAAGTCTGGAAAAAACTATGCAAGCAAGAGAGTGAATAACACTCTCTTTTCGTATATATTCATATTCCAAAATGAGTTGATGAAACTTACGAAAAACTAAATTAAAATTCTATTGAAAAAGTAAAAAAGTTCAATTATAATATCGAAGATTTAAGTAGTTGGCTCTAGAAGGGGTTTCATATGAAAACAATCTTAAAAAACGCAACAGTCTACACACGAAAGGGTTTTGAAAAGATGGATATCGCTATCTCTGGTGATAGACTTCTTGTCCCATTTGACGTTTCAGACAGTGTTCAAAGTGACGATATCGTTTTTGACTTCAATCATAAATATATTTTACCGGGTTTCGTTGATGTACATGTACATTTCCGTGAGCCCGGTTTTTCTTATAAAGAAACGATTGGAACAGGTTCAAAGGCGGCAGCACATGGAGGATTTACTACAGTATTTACGATGCCTAACTTAAATCCACCTCCTTGTGATTATGCAAGCCTCAAACAACAACTCGATATCATTGAAAAAGATGCAGTGATTAAAGTAGTACCATTTGGTGCTATCACTGAAAATCAAAAAGGACGTGGAATGTTATCCAAAATGGATGAGATGGCTGACCATGTAGCAGGTTTCTCTGATGATGGTGTTGGTGTACAAGCTGACTTTACGATGGAAGATGCGATGGTGAAAGTCGCAAGTTTAGGGAAGATAATCTCAGCTCATTGTGAAGATGAAAGTCTCAATACAATCCCATATACAGGCACAACATCCGCGAGTGAAAGTGTACAAGCCGCAAGAGATATTGAACTATCCGCTAAAACGGGTTGTAAATATCATATTTGTCATGTCTCTGCAAAGGAAACATTAGATGCGGTAAGAAAAGGAAAGGCAAGAGGAATTGATGTGACCTGTGAAACAGGACCACATTACATAGCCTTTAATACCGATACAATCAAGCATGAAGGAAACTTTAGAATGAATCCTCCAATTAAGTCCCCAGAGGATCAAAAGGCAATTATAGAAGCCATTAAAGATGGCACTATCGATATGATTGCGACAGATCATGCACCACATAGCTTAGAAGAAAAATCGAAAGGTTTTGATAAGTCGTCCTTCGGGGTTGTAGGACTAGAAACATCCTTTGGTGTATCTTATACAGAACTTGTAAAGAAGAATGTGATTTCCTTTGAACGACTTGTTGAACTAATGAGTGTTAATCCTAGAAAACGATTTGGCTTAGATGGTGGTTATATTGAAAACGGAGAAGTCGCAGATATCTGTATCGTTGATACGGAAGCTACATGGAAAGTAAATCCAGATGAATTTCAAACAAAGGGAAGATCGACACCGTTTGAAGGTATAACTCTTACAGGTAAAGTTATCGCAACCTTTGTGGATGGAAAACTCGTCTATCATGACGAGAAAGAAATATAGATTATTGTGGAGGGAAAAGAGTGAGAATCATTGAGAATGTAAAGATTGCACTAGATACATACAAGATGGTATTACAACCAACTGGTACAGAATCTAAGAAGTTAAAGACTTTAGTGCCAGGTCAGTTTATCAATATTAAAATTGATGGCTTCTATTTGCGAAGACCAATCTCCATCGCTGATTGGAATGATGAAAGTCTAATCATCATCTATAAGGTGGTAGGTAAAGGCACACAGGCACTCAGTGAAATGGAACCAGGTATAAAACTAGATATCCTTTGGCCTTTGGGTAATGGCTACAACCTAACTTGGATTCCTCATTCTGTGATATTGATTGGTGGAGGTGTAGGTGTTCCACCAATGTATGGTTTAGCAAAAAAGTTAGTTGAAGAAGGAAAGATGCCAAGAATCATTCTTGGCTTTCGAGAGAAGAATCAAGTTTTCTATGATAATGAATTTAGAAAACTTGGCTTACAAGTCACAGTATATACAGAAGATGGCTCCTATGGAGAAAAGGGCTTTGTCACAAATGGGTTTAATCAAGCAGAATATGTTTGTGCCTGTGGTCCTGAACGCATGTTAGAAGCGATTTATCGTAAAGCACAGGATGGTCAATATAGCTTTGAGGCACGTATGGCATGTGGCTTTGGAGGCTGTATGGGATGTTCATGCGAAACACTTGTAGGAAATAAGCGTATCTGTAAAGAAGGACCAGTACTGATACATAAGGAGTTGTTATGGCAGTAAATACAAAAGTAAAGTTAAGTGGCTTAACACTAGATAATCCAGTGATTCCAGCCAGTGGAACATATGGGTTTGGCAAAGAATATGTAGACTTTTATGACATCAATATCTTAGGCTCTATCTCCATCAAAGGAACTACCGTTCAAAGACGTAAGGGAAACCCACAACCTAGAATTGCGGAATGTTATTCTGGATTGATTAACTCCGTAGGTCTTGAAAATCCAGGCATGGAAAATGTCATTCAGAAAGAACTCAAAGATCTAGAAAAGATATATAGAAAACCTGTTATCGCAAATATCAGTGGTTTTTCTGTAGAGGAATATGTCACTTTAGCTAGAGAAATGGATAAGGTTGATAACGTTGGTATCATCGAGGTTAACATCAGTTGTCCTAACGTAGACCATGGTGGACTAGCGTTTGGGACAAACGCAGATAACGTTAGAGAACTAACAAAGAAAATCAAAGAAGTAACGACAAAACCTATCTATATGAAACTCAGTCCAAACGTAACTGATATCAAAGAAATTGCACGTGCAGCAGAAGAAGGTGGTGCAGATGGCATTTCACTTATCAATACCCTAATGGGAATGCGCATCGATATCAATCGCAGAAAACCAGTCATCGCCAATAAAAAAGGTGGTTTCTCAGGCCCTGCAATCTTCCCGGTTGCACTAAGAATGGTATATGAAGTATATGAGGCAACAAATCTTCCAATCATTGGTATTGGTGGTATCTCAAGTGCAGAAGATGTCATTGAGATGATGATGGCAGGGGCTACTGCTGTACAGATCGGTGCCGCAAATCTCATCAATCCAATGGCATGTAAAGAAATCATTGAAGAATTACCACAGGTAATGGAAAAACTAGGAATTACTTCACTTGATGAAATTATAGGGATTGCACATAAAGACTAAAGGGGAAAGGAGAATTGTTCAACGATAAATCAGAATTGATAATAAGACGTTTGTTTGAAGATTTAGGAAACAACTGTAGTGATGAATCATTGATGAAAGGAAATCATAATGGAAATTAGAAATTTAATCAGCATCACAGATTTTTCGGTAGAAGAAATCGATAAAATGATAAAAGTTGCAGGAGATATCATGACAAACCCTGACAAATACATTGATATTTGTAAGGGCAAGAAACTGGCAACGTTATTCTTTGAACCAAGTACACGTACAAGACTCAGCTTTGAAGCAGCGATGTTAGAACTTGGTGGTTCTGTATTGGGCTTCTCTGAAGCTTCCTCAAGTTCCGCTTCAAAGGGGGAAAGTGTGAGTGATACGATTCGAACGGTAGGTTGTTATGCGGATATCATCGCTATGAGACATCCAAAGGAAGGCGCACCTATCGTAGCCGCAAGACGAACAACAGTACCTATCATCAATGGTGGTGATGGTGGACATCATCATCCAACCCAAACACTAACAGACCTTCTTACCATCACAAGAGAAAAGGGAAGACTCAATAACCTTACAGTAGGCTTATGTGGTGACTTAAAGTTTGGTAGAACAGTTCACTCTTTAATTGAAGCGATGTTACGGTATGAGAATGTGAAGTTTGTACTAATCGCTCCTCCAGAATTACGAGTACCGCAATACATCATTGATATGCTTGAAAAGGCAGGGGCTGAATATAAGCAAGTAGAAACCATGGAAGCAGTTATGCCTGAGTTAGATATCTTATACATGACAAGAGTACAGCGCGAAAGATTCTTCAACGAAGAAGATTATATCCGCTTAAAGGATACCTATATCTTGAATATGGACAAACTTGCAAATGCAAAGAAAGATATGGCTATCTTACACCCACTACCAAGAGTGAATGAAATTTCAGTCGAAGTTGATGATGACCCACGTGCTGCCTACTTTAGACAAGCACTCTGTGGTAAATACATTCGCATGGCTCTAATTTTAAATCTTCTCAACATCGTTAAGGAGGTCCAATAATGAATATCGATGGTGTAAAAACAGGTATTGTACTAGATCATATCAAGGCTGGTAAATCAATGGAAATCTACAGCTTATTACAATTAGAAAAGCTAGATTGTTCCGTTGCGATTATTCAAAATGTAGTATCTAGAAAATACGGTAAGAAGGATATTATCAAAATCGATTCTATGATTGATTTAGACTTAGATATTCTTGGCTTTATTGATCCAAACATCACAGTGAATAAAGTTGTCGATGGGGTTCTTTCTAGCAAGGACCATCTCCAACTACCAAAAGAACTTGTTAATGTAATCAAGTGCCAAAACCCAAGATGTATTACATCCGTTGAACGTGAGATACCACATGTATTCTATCTAGCAGATGAAACAAGTGGTAAATACCTCTGCAAGTATTGTGATGTTGAAAGCAAGCATAATAGATAATCTTGTTTAAAATACAACGAGAGATTACGATGGAAGAGAGTAAATACTACTCTCTTTTTTGCGAATTGACGTATAATAGATAAAAGGGGAAATTTTATATGAAATATACTTCACGTAAAAAAACACCACTAAAGTGGTTAAATTTTCTAAAGTTTATTAGTTTACCAATACAGATTCTGTTTTATATTTATGTATTCGTTAGTATCTTAATGGAATTATTTGGATCAGATATGTTACCGCATTTATTAGCACCTGTTCTAAATATCTATGGATACGCTGCGAATCACTTAGGCTCTGCTTTCTGGCCAATCCTCTCTATTTTATTGGCATTAATTATCCTTGTTTATTGGGTATTTGAAATTGAAAGAGGACTCATTAAGTGGGCAGGTTTTTCCACAGTATTATGGAATCTTTATTTAGTTGTGATGTATATCATCTGTGGTGGTGTGATGGTCGCAGCACTGATGTACTTACCACCAAGTACAGTATCTACTATTGTGATGGGATACCTCGTAAACTTTGGAATTAAAGTTCCAGCAAGTTTTGTGTCCTATATTCCACTACTCGTATTTGTGGTTTTATGGCTCATTGCAGGTATTATCTATATTTGTTTAAATATCATCTACTTTGTACGTCGTAAGGCACTCTTTGCGAAAGACTATAGTGAAGAAGTTGAAGTAGAAAAGGAATCATCTACAGTTGAAGAAGTAAAAACAGAAGAAACAACTCCTTCAGCAGTAGAAGAAAAGGTTGAGGAAGAATCATCCCCAACTGAAATAGAAGAAAAGCCTGAACCAGTTGAAGAAAGTTCAGAAGAAAAGTTAGAAGATACTTCGGAAGAAAAACCGGTTGAAACAGAAACTAATTTGGAAGAGACACCAAAAGTAGATCCTGTAGAAACAGAAGGATATACACAAGTAATCTCAACTGCAATTGAGAATGATACTGCAGAAGTAAAAGAACCTACTCATAAAGTTTGTAAGGAGTGTGGTTCTGAGGTCTTAGAAGAAGACGCAATCTTCTGTACAAATTGTGGTAAAAAATTAGATGAATAAAAATATCTGTATGCATGGTGATATATGCATACAGATATTTTATTTCTTCAGTGATGCGAAGTATCTTTCAAGATACATCTTATGTGCAACAGCAGTAATGATGTTATTTAGCATTGGATGTTTGTCATCATGAAGGGAAGGTGTTTCACTTTGTTCATGATGATAGAAAGAGGATAGTGTATTCATAAGGGATTCACTGCAATATTGATGTAGCTCCATAGTTGTATCATTTCCTTGTTGGAATTCATGCAGTGCTAAACGAATATTTTCAATCGATAATACAGTCTTTGCACAAACAATAAATAATAAGATTGAGATTTGATCACGTGTATAGGTTTTCTTATTTACGCGGTCAAAGAGCTTTTGTTTTGCATAGTTTGAGATCATCGAAGGCGTAACCTGCATCTCAGGAAACTCAGTGAAATAGCTATTGATAAACTTTGCGACCTGTTCAAGATAGAGACCAACATCAGGAATCTCGTTATATGCTGGTAAACGGAATTCGTGAAGGGTACTTTCAATTTTTATGTTTGTTTTCATAATTTAAGTGTATACATAAGTGAAGAACTCGTCAACGATATACCATAACTCTTGACGGGTTTTTGAATAACCGATAAGATGTATATAGGTTAATGAAAAACCGATTATCAGTTTTTGAGAATGGAGGTGCTGATGTATGACATATAAAGATATGACAATCAGCCAGGAAAAAGAAATATTTGTGTTTCGCATCAAGGATTTCTGGAGTGCGGTAACACACTTTATAGGAATGGTTGCGGCAATTATTGGTATGCCAATTCTACTTATTAAAGCAGCCTCATACCAAGCATCATTTCTTGCGATGATTAGCTTTATGATATTTATGCTAAGTATGATTTTATTGTATGGCGCTTCTACTAGTTATCATAGTTTCCATGTGTCGAATCGGGTAGATTTAAATCTAAAGAAAATTGATCATTCTTCCATCTTTATCTTAATTGCTGGAAGTTATACACCTATCTGTTTAACAGCACTAAAGGATACGGTAGGGCCAATCTTATTGACGATGATTTGGATCATTGCAATTGCGGGTATCGTATTTAAATTATTCTGGGTGACTTGTCCGAAGTGGGTATCCTCAGTGATGTATTCACTTATGGGTTGGCTTTGTATTATGTTTTTACCACAGATATTAGATGCAGTATCTATGCAGGCATTTATCTGGTTACTAGCAGGTGGAATTTGCTATACGATAGGTGCAGTTATCTACGCATTAAAACCAAAGCTTTTAGCTAGTAAGTCTTTTGGTAATCATGAGATTTTCCATTGTTTTGTATTACTGGGAAGTCTTTGTCACTATATCTTTGTGTTAAACTATCTGACAATTTTTCATTAAAGTGCATTTATGTACACAACAATAATCCTCCTGACAGTTACGATAATGCCAGGAGGATTTCTTTATGAAACAGAAAACATTACACACTGCATTACAAGAGTTTGCCTATGAACAATATCACAGTGAGAAAAATAATCTAAGCCCAGAACAGTGGGTTGCCTTGTTAAATGGATATTACTACAACAAGGAAGCAGCGATGCTTGCAGAACAGATCGGTTTAAATGAAGTGGATGTACAGATTTGGTATTGCCGTTTTGCTCTAGCAGTGACTACATATGCACTCAAACTTTGTAATAAAGCGAAACAAAAAGCATACTTTCGTCTAATACCACAGAAGCATGTCACAACATCTATTCCAGTATTTCTTGTAAATTGAGTATAATAGAACAAGAATAGGAGAACTTTATGGAAATTCGTTTTGAAGAAAATGGCGCAAAAGCCTATAACGATGAAGGCAAAGAAGTAGGTCTTTGTGAGTATTATGAAAAGGATGGAAAGTGGGTATTAAACCATACGGTTGTTGATCCATCTATGAAGGGACAGGGTATTGCTGGTAAGCTTTTAGATTGTGTATTAGAACATGCAAGAGAAAAGAAAGTAAAGATTGTACCTGAATGTTCTTATGTAGCACACGCATTTGAAAAGAACCCTGCATTAAAAGAAGAATTTGAATAGAAAATAAGGTCCTAATACTAGGACCTTATCGCATTTTTGCGGCTAACTTTCTGGCTTCTTTTTCACCAAGCCAAGTTAATGAACCATCTTCTAAACGCTTCATGATAATCGCAACACCATGAGGATCATCTTCCAGATGACCAAGAATTGTAATAAAATCGTCATGTCGTTGAGATGGAATTTCAGCTTCATTGTAAATGACACAATATCCTGGGCCAAGCTGTGGCATTGGCACTTCAACGAGTTCACGCTTACCGTTATATGGATCGTCTAAAGACTCTCGAATGACTTTATTTGTTTCGTAAAATACCGCATCCATTACGTACTCAGAAGTGTGATCAATATCAACATTTTTCTTCGTATCATCTGTATAATAAGTACGTAGAACTAGGTTGCCGACAACGACCAATGGGTTGTTGGTGCCATATAAGGCAACTGTCGCTACGCGATGATGTAGGTAATCAAATGGGTAAATGAGCTTTTGTTCGTTCATCTGGCCATCTCCTTTATTCAATATAATATCCTTGATAACTATATTTCGCAAGCACCAGCTAAAAGGATTGGAGGAAATTGAAATATGAAAATTCAAATCTTACCACTTGTAACAGGAGCACAGAAAGCTACTGGCTTAACTGTCATCATTGATGTCTTTCGTGCATTTAGTTTAGAAGCATACATGTACGCTAGTGGCGCAAAGAAAGTCATACCTGTTAAGACAGTGGAAGACGCATTAGCCCTGAAAGAAAAGAATCCATCTTATATCCTGGTTGGTGAAAGAAAAGGTATTAAAGTTGAAGGCTTTGACTATGGTAATTCTCCAAGTGAGTTTGTAGGAGTAGACCTTAGTGGAAAGACATTAATCCATACAACAAGTGCTGGTGTTTTAGGACTAGCATCTGCAGTAAACGCTAGCCAGATTGTTACAGGAGCTCTTGTTAATGCGAAGGCGACTGCAAAATATATCCTCGAACAAAATCCAGAGGTTGTATCAATTGTACCGATGGGTTGGGAAGGAAAGATCGAGACAGAAGAGGATGCCTTATGTGCAGACTATCTAAAGGCGTTATTAGAAAATCGTACGCTTAATGATTTACAAAAGAGAGTAGATCTTCTGAAACAACAAGAAGGTGCTAAGTTCTTTGACCCAAACAAACCACAATTTCCTGAAGATGACTTCTGGTTATGTACAAAGTTGGACATCATAAGCGGTGTAAATGTCATTTCTAAGGATGGTAATCAAATTCAAAGTGAGTGGATAAAGTATGAGTAATCAAAAGAAATATTTTTTCTTTGATATCGATGGTACATTAACGGATGACGCAACACATCGCATTGTGCCAAGTGCCAAAGTTGCACTACATCAATTAGAAAAGAATGGTCATTTTGTGTCTATCGCTACTGGTAGAGCACACTATAAGACAGTTTCATTTACCAATCAGATAGGAATTTATAATATTGTATGTGCAGGTGGTGGATGCCTTGAGTATCAACATCAAATTATCAAAAATGAGCCACTTCCATTTGAGAAAGTACAGGAATTATTACGACATGCGGATGAAGAAAATATCGGTTGGCTGTTGATGTTGGATGATAGTGATAAAGTATATATGCGTGACTATCGTTTCCTTGAACAAGCAGGCTTACGCAAGGAACTTACAACCTATATCTATGAACCAAATTTGGATTATACAAAGATTCCAAATATTCTAAAGGTATACTTAGCATTTGATGATGCGTATGAACAGGAAAATCCATGGGTAGACGAGATTGGTCATTTACGAATGGCTAAAACCTATTGTGTATTCCAGCATGACAAGAAAAAAGATGGAATCTTGAACATGATGGAGTATCTACAAGCAGATCCAAGCGATGTCGTTGTGTTTGGAGATGGAAAAAATGATATGATTATGTTTGATAAAAGATGGACTTCCATCGCTATGGGAAATGCGTATCCTGCATTGAAGGAACTCGCAGACTATGTGACTGATTCAAATGTCAACGATGGAATCTATAAAGCATGTGTCCACTTTGGATGGATAACGGAGGATAATCAATGAATTTAACAGTACCAAATTTAACCATTGCATGCATGATTGTTTCATGTGTGATTGCATTTGGTTTACCAGTTCTATTAGCAATGTACTTCCACAAGAAGAAGGGTGAGTATGTCCCAATCATTGTGGGTGTCGCTGTCATGTTTGTGTTTGTATTTACTTTAGAAACTGCCGTTAACCAAACAATCTTCAAGAGTGCAATTGGAGAAACGATTCGTAATAACATTGTTTTATATGCGGTATATGGTGGTCTTATGGCTGCTGCATTTGAGGAATGTGGTAGATGGATTGCGTATCGTACGGTATTAAAGAGCCGTATGGATAAAGATGCTAATGCCTTAATGTATGGCGTAGGTCATGGGGGATGTGAGGCGATCATGATTGTTGGGTTTATGATGTTAAACTACATCACAATCGCTATCATGATGAACAAGGGTACGATAAACGATACGCTATCACAATTAGATTCTTTGACACTTGCGAAGATGAATCTAGCGATGCAGACGTTGTCTACAACACCGTCCTATGTATTCTTATTAAGTGGTATAGAGCGTATTTCTGCCATGATGGCACAAGTTTCTTTATCTGTACTTGTGTGGTTTTCGGTGAAATATAAGCATAAGAAATACTTCTTCCTTGCTTTACTTTTCCATTTCCTCATGGATGCTGGAACTGTTCTATTGCGCAGCCAGGTAGAAAGTATCATTTTAGTAGAGTTATTTATCTTTGTTGTGGCCGCAATCATCGTCTTTGTGGCATATAACGTTTGGTGTCATTTCCATACAACTTCTGTAAAGAAATAAAATCTTGCGAAGAATCACGGCTTATGTTATCATTTAACGGCACATGTAGTGCGTCACTGTTCCGCTGATATGATTTAGGGTTCATGAGCAGCTGATTAATCGTAAAAAGGAGAAAAGAAAATGAAGTTGAATTTAGTAGAAAAGATTACAAAGAGTCAGCTACGTACAGATGTTCCTGATTTCAAGTCAGGTGACACAGTTAAGGTTAACGTACGTATTAAGGAAGGTCAGAAGACACGTATTCAGGCTTATGAAGGTGTTGTAGTTGACCGTTCTAATGGTGGTATTGGCGCAACATTCACAGTTCGTAAGATTTCCAACGGTGTAGGTGTACAGAGAACATTCCCAGTTCATTCACCAATCATCGAAAAGATTGAAGTAGTTCGTTATGGTAAGGTTCGTAGAGCTAAGCTCGGCTACCTCAAGGGATTATCTGCTAAGAACGCTCGTATCAAGGAAGATCGTCGTAAGTAGTCTACAAAGAGAGAAATTATTCTCTCTTTTTTTGATATAATACTCAATAGTAGGTGCATGATATGAATACGGATATGAATAAAGATCAAGAAATGCTTGATGAAACTAGAGTCATGGAACGACTAACAGATGAGACAACTGTTATCGACATGGCAAAAATTAGAAATGAACAAAACCAACCAAAGAAGAAGGAAGAAAGTGCAGTTATCTCTTTCTTTAAAGAAGTATTTGTTTCTCTAGCGGTGGTATTAATCATTGTTAACTTTGTGGTAAGACCAATTCAGGTAAAGGGTAGTTCCATGTATAACACATTAGAAGATGGTTATTTTGGGTTCTCTGATTTAATTGGTTATCGCTTAACAGGGTTAAAGCGTTTTGATATTGTCATTGTTTATCTAGCCGAAAAGAAAGAGTATCTCATCAAACGTGTGATTGGTTTGCCTGGTGAGACAGTCGAATATCGTAATAATCAACTCTATATTAATGGTGAGCCAGTAGAAGAACCATTCTTAGATGAGTCCTATACAAGTACATATCCAGGTACATTTACTGGTGATTTTAAAACGGAGAAGCTTGGAGATGATGAATACTTCTGTATGGGAGATAATCGTCCACATTCCTCCGACTCACGCTACTATGGTGCATTTCATAAATCTGATATTGTATCCAAGGGTGTATTTGTAGTGTATCCATTTAAAGGGTTTGGTGTATACACATGGTAAAGATTCAGTGGTATCCAGGACATATGGAGAAAGCTCGTCGTGAGATGACGGAGCGTTTGAAGTCAGTTGATATGTTGATAGAGTTACGTGATGCTAGAATTCCTGAGGCATCTGTCAATCCAATGTTAAAGCAGATGGCACAGGGAAAGCCTCGCTTAATCGTTTTATCAAAGATTGATATGGCAGACCCAGTACAAACCAAGAAGTGGGTAGAGTATCTTAGCCAAGGAGAGAATGCGTGTCTTGCCTTGGATTTAATGAAAGATTCGCAATGTGGTAAAAAAATCATCCGTGAAGCGATTAAATTAATGGAAGAAAAGCGTCAGAAACAGATTGCTAGAGGAATACGTCCACGTGCAGTTCGTGCAATGGCTTGTGGTATCCCTAATGTCGGTAAGTCGACGATGATTAACCGTATCAATGGTAAGAACTCATTGAAGGCAGCAGATAAGCCAGGTGTAACACGTTCCTTAACATGGCTACACGCAGATCCAAATTTAGATTTATTGGATACACCAGGTGTACTTTGGCCTAAGTTTGATGATGAAAAAACAGGTTCCTTACTTGCGGCACTCGGTTCTATTAATGATGATATTTTAGATCGTAAGGTGGTAGCCATGGATGCCATTCACTATATTCAAGATCTCTATCCAAATCTATTGGAAGTAATTTATGAAAGTGGTGAAGTCAATCCGAATGGTATGTTAAAAGCAATTGCCAAAAAGAGAAACTTACTGAAGGCAGATAGTGAACTAGATTTAAAACGTGCTGCTGAGTTATTTTTGACGGAACTACGCCATGGGAAACTAGGTAGATTAACATTGGAGAGAGTCAATGAAGAGTCAGAAAGTCTGTCCGAATGAATATGAACATCAGTATTGGCCACTTGAGAAAGTGATTGTCGGTATTGATGAAGCAGGACGAGGACCACTTGCAGGACCTTTAACAGTTGCTGGTGTCATCTTTCCCATCGGATATGAAAATCCAGATATCTACGATTCCAAATCTATCGGTGAAAAGAAACGTGATGCGTTATTTGACCAGATTCAAGAGGATGCACTCTGGTTTGAAATCATTCAGGTAACACCCGAAGAAATCGATCAGCACAATATCTATCGTGCAGATCAACTCGCAATGGAACAAATCGCTATCCATTCTAATGCAGAAGTTGTATTAACGGATGCGATGCCATTACTGATTGCAGGAAAAGAAATCATTCCCCTTGTAAAGGGTGATCAAAAATCGATCTCTATCGCAGCCGCAAGCATTCTTGCAAAAGTCACTAGAGACCGTGCAATGTTGGAATACGATAAAGAATTTCCAGAGTATGGCTTTGCCAAACATAAAGGCTACCCAACCAAGCAACATATGGAAGCCTTACGAAGCTATGGAGTAACCAAGATACATCGTAAGAGTTTTGGACCAGTTAGGGAAGAATACATGAAGATAAAATTGTTCTAGGGAACAGTCAAGAAACTCTTCTATAAATAGGTAGGAGAGTTTTTATATGGACAAAAGAAAAAAATTAGCTACACTATCAGTAATGTACCAAGGTGATTGGGATAAGATTGCGAAAGCTTTACAAGATGATGTACAAGCGATTGACATTCCAATCAAAGACTCGTATATTACAATCTACGACAGTGAGTATCCTGATAGTTTGCGAAAATTACGATTTCCTCCATGGGTTTTGTTTTATTGTGGAGATATTTCATTATTGCGTAAACCCATGTTAACAATCATCGGCAGTCGCCAAATGAACAGTTACGCAAAGTGGTTAGTCGAAGAAAGTGTAACGCACTTAAAAGATCGTTTTGTGTTGGTGTCTGGACTTGCCAAAGGTGTGGATGGATATGTACATACCATAGCAATTCAAGGTGGTCATACGATTGCGGTTATTGGCAGTGGCCTAGATATTCACTATCCATATGAAAATGAACATCTCTATGAGCAGTTGCAGAAAACAGATTTAATATTAAGTGAATATCCATCCGGTACGGGTGTACGCAAGCATCACTTCCCATGGCGTAACCGCATTCTAGCAGCACTTGGAGAAAGTGTAATTGTGATTGCGGCCAAGATACGTTCGGGTACGATGTGTACTGTAAATGAAGCTATCACATTAGATAAGGATATCTATGTATTCCCTCATTTATATCGTAGTGAACAGGGGATGGGTTGCAACAAATTAATTGCGGATGGAGCACAGATTTTATACGATACGATACAGATAAAAGAGATGATTCCGAAAAAAGATGATTGAAAAATCAGAATTTTTCGGCTATTCTTGGAAAAGAATTTTGCACGAGGAGGAACCAAAATGAAAAACTTAGTGATTGTGGAGTCACCATCAAAGTCAAAGACGATTGGAAAATACTTAGGAAAAGACTATACCGTTATTTCTAGTAAGGGACATATTCGAGATCTTGCGACAAGAGGGAAAGAGGGCCTTGGTGTTGATGTAGAAAATGATTTTGCGCCAACATATGAGATTTCAAAGGATAAAAAGGAAACAGTAAAAGAACTACGCGCGGAAGCTGCTAAAGCACAGCGTGTGTACCTCGCAACCGACCCGGACCGTGAAGGTGAGGCTATCAGTTGGCATTTAGCACAAGAACTAGGATTGGCTGAAGATGCAATCGACCGTGTTACGTTCCATGAAATTACTAAAAATGCAGTACAAGAAGCGTTCCAATCTCCACGTGCAATTGATATGGACCTTGTACACTCCCAAGAAACAAGACGTATCTTAGACCGTATTATCGGTTTTAAGTTATCCAAACTATTACATAATAAGATTCGCTCCAAGTCTGCTGGTCGTGTACAATCAGTAGCGTTAAAGTTAGTTGTTGAACGCGAAAAAGAAATCCAAGAATTTATTCCAGAAGAATACTGGACATTAGATGCGAAGTTTCATAAAGATAAGATTGATTTTGAGGCTAGTCTTGCAAAGATCAATGGAAAAAAAGCAGAATTAAAAACACAAGAAGAAGCCCAGAAAGCATATGATGCATGTCAGGGTAATTTTGTTGTGTCTAATATTAAGTCCACTACACGTAAGCGTGAAGCACGTCCACCATTTATTACAAGTACACTTCAGCAGGAAGCTTCCACAAAACTTTCTTTCTCTGCTAAACGTACGATGTCAATTGCACAACGATTATATGAAGGTGTGGATGTAGGAAATGGACAAGAGGGTTTAATCACTTACATGCGTACAGATAGTACACGTCTATCAGATGTATATGTAAATGGCGCAAGAGAACTGATTCAAAATGAATATGGAAAGCAGTATTTAGGTACATACCATGTAAGTAATGATGCAAATTCTCAAGACGCTCACGAAGCAATTCGTCCTACTAGTCTTGCCAATACTCCAGAAAAGTTAAAGCCACATTTAACAAGTGAACAATATAAGTTATATGCATTAATTTATGCACGTGCTTTATCGTCTCTTATGTCTGCAGCGAAGTATGACTCACTTACATTAACACTCAGCCAAAATGGATACGACTTTACAGCTTCTGGAAGTACAATGAAATTTGATGGTTACTTAAAGGTATATGGTGAATATGAATCTGGTAAGGATGTCGTTTTACCATCCTTTGAAGAACAAGAACAAATCGCTGCGAAGGAACTGAAAGCTAACCAACACTTTACAGAACCACCAGCAAGATATACCGAAGCTAAGTTGATCAAGGCACTTGAAGAAGATGGCATCGGTAGACCTTCTACATATGCGATGATTATTGATACAATTCAAGCAAGAGGTTACGTAACACTCGAGAAGAGTTCTGAAGGCAGTCGTACAAAAGTATTTAAGCCTACAGAACAGGGTATTCTAACTACAGAAAAGCTTGATGAATTCTTTAAAGACATCATCAATGTTCGCTATACTGCAAAGATGGAATCTACATTAGATGAAATTGCGGATGGTACAGCAGAAGAAGTCGCAACATTAAAAGATTTCTACAATCGTTTCCAACCACTTCTAGAACATGCATACGAAAACATGGAAAAGAAAGAATTGGAAAAGGTTGGCGAGGTTTGTCCAGATTGTGGAGGAGAGCTCGTCTATCGTACAGGTAGATTTGGTAAGTTTATCTCATGTTCAAACTTCCCTAAGTGTCGATATACTAGACAAATTGATAAACCAGAAAAAGAAAAGCCAGAACCAACAGGCAAAATGTGCCCTGATTGTGGCAGTGAACTATTGAAGCGCAAGAGTCGTTATGGAACATACTTCTTAGGTTGTTCAAACTTCCCTAAGTGTCATTACATGGAAAATCTAGAAGGAGAACGTATCGTTTCTAAGAAGGATAAAGCCAAGGCAGAAAAGGAAACAAAGACAACTGCTAAAAAGACAACCAAGAAGACAGCCGCAAAGAAGACGACTACAAAGAAAGCAGCCACTAAGAAAACGACTGCTAAGAAGACAACCAAAAAGACAACAACAAAACGCACAAAGAAAAATGAGGGATAACCAATGGATGTAACTGTAATCGGTGCAGGCTTAGCAGGATGCGAAGCCGCATATCAATTAGCCAAAAGAGGATTTCATGTTCGTCTCTATGAGATGAAGCCAGTGAAACATTCACCGGCGCATCACAGTGACGATTTTGCGGAACTGGTATGTTCTAATTCATTACGCTCTGACGCATTAACAAATGCGGTCGGTGTTTTGAAAGAGGAGATGCGTCAGATTGGCTCATTGATTATGCAAGCAGCTGATAACAATAAGGTGCCAGCAGGTAGTGCTCTAGCAGTAGACCGTGAAAAGTTTGCTAGGGAAGTTACAGAAATGGTACGTAATCATCCAAATATCGAAGTGATTGCGGAAGAAGTAACCAATATTCCTGATGGACCAACCATTATCGCAACAGGACCGTTAAGTTCTGAAGGGATGATGAAAGCCATCGGTACTTTAATTGATGATCGTTATTGTTATTTCTATGATGCGGCAGCCCCAATCGTAACTGCTGAATCTATTAACTTTGATAAAGCCTATAAGAAGTCACGTTACGATAAGGGTGAAGCAGATTATATCAACTGTCCTATGACACGTGAAGAATTCGACGCTTTCTATATGGAATTAATCCAAGCAGAAACAGCGGAATTACATGCCTTTGAAAAAGAAGTATTCTTCGAGGGATGTATGCCATTTGAAGTTATGGCAAAACGTGGAAGAGATACCTTACTCTTTGGTCCAATGAAACCAGTAGGACTGGAACAAGAAGGTAAGAAGCGTCCTTACGCAGTGGTACAGTTACGTCAAGATAATGCACAAGCATCCTTGTACAATATTGTCGGTTTTCAAACTCACCTGAAGTGGGGAGAACAGAAGCGTATTATTCAGATGATACCAGGACTTGAGAATGCGGAAATCGTACGCTATGGTGTCATGCATCGAAATACATATATCTGCTCACCAATCTATCTACGTGAAACCTATCAGTTCAAAGATAGAGATGACTTGTTCTTTGCAGGACAAATGACTGGTGTTGAAGGATACGTAGAATCCGCCGCTTCAGGAATGCTAGCAGGTATTAATATGGCCCATGTACTAAAGGGTGAAGAACCGGTGGTACTTGGTGTAAATACAATGATGGGCGCAATGGCACATTATATTACGCACGCAGATCCAAATCACTTCCAACCAATGAACGCAAACTTTGGTATTATGCATCTAGAAGGTGAAGTGAAGAAGAAAGATCGTAAAGCTGCCTACGCACCACAGGCTTTAAAAATCATTCAGGAGTTAAAAGAGAAGAATGGACTTTGAGAAATCATTGGATCGTTTTTTACGACAGATTGCCCGTGTGCGCACAGGATCAAAAGATACAGAAAATGCATATCGTCGTGATGTAGAGAGATTTCTAGAATATCTTCGCAAACATCACATCGATTCTTTTGAGCATGTCACAAAAACAGATGTCAGTGATTACTTTACACAATTACGAGACGGTGAGATTGGTGGTAAGCCACTTTCCAATAGTAGCTATGCTCGCAATCTATCTTCCCTGAAATCCTTTTATCGATACTTGAATCGCTTTGAAGGAATCAAAGCCAATCCAGTACGCATCTTTAAGGGTGGTTCTATCCGTCGAAAACTACCTGAGTTTTTAACGTTTGACCAAATGGAAACAATGTTAAATCAATTTGATTTACAAGATCCTGTGCAAATACGCAATCGCTGTATCATCGAAGTTATGTATGCATGTGGGTTACGTGTCAGTGAATGTGCAGGTTTAAAAATATCATCCATCAATCTAGCGGAAGGCTTTTTAACAGTACTTGGTAAAGAGAGTAAAGAAAGAATGGTTCCATTCTATCCAAGATGTAAACAGCTCATCCAATACTATATGAATAACGCAAGAGGGACATTCATGGAGAAGACAGAGGAACATGACATTCTTTTTGTGAATCAAAATGGTAGACCAATCTCTGCTAGAAGTATTCAACTCATCTGTGAAAAAGCAGGAGAAGATGCAAATCTTCCAATCCATATCCATCCCCATATGATACGCCATAGCTTTGCGACACATATGTTGGATAATGGTGCAGATTTACGTATCGTACAGGAATTACTGGGACATGAAAATCTTGGTACGACACAAATCTATACCCACGTCACACAAGATCGACTCCGCAAAGTCGTGGATGAGGCACATCCACACTCCAAGAGTGCGAAATAAGAAAGAGGTAAAAATGATTACAGATTCATTTGATACTAGCGATGTATTTATTTCGCCAGAAAAGTTATTGCCTAGAAGTTCAGTAACGCTAGATGTTTGTATCGGTATCTTCTCGCACAAGGTAATGAATGAATTAATCACTTCTGGAGATTTAACAGAACTACCTATGGAAAAGATGCCAGGGTCTGCCAGTGGAAAAAATGCTGTATACCGTTATAAAGATACAACGATCGGTATCTATCAAAATGAAGTAGGCGCAGTCGGTGCCAGTGGACTCATTGAAGAAATTTCAGTTATCTTCGGTGTAAAGAAGTTTATTATCTTCGGTTCATGTGGTGCACTAGTACAAATCCCAGAGGGAGATTGTATTATTCCAACGCATGCATATCGTGATGAAGGTGTCAGTTATCACTACGCTCCAGCAAGCGATTATATTAGTGTGAAGAATGCGAATGTAATTGCCAAACTATTCGATGAACTAGGTGTTGAGTATATCTTTGGTAAAACATGGACAACAGATTGTTTCTATCGTGAGACTGTGAATCAGAAAAATAAACGTGTTGAAGAAGGCTGCATCTGTGTAGAAATGGAATGTGCAGCATTACAGGCAGTCACAGATTTTAGAGGATATGAGTTATACCAATTCTTATATACTGCAGATGATCTAAGTAAGTTAGAGTGGGCACCACGTATCCTTGGGGATAACGAAAGTAATGCAAGATTCCTGTATTTCGATATTGCAGTAAAACTGGCGAAGAGTTTGTTGTAAGAATAAATTGTGATTCGATAGAGATGACTATAGAGTACTGATATTAGTATTCAGATATAGTCATCTTTTTTGTAATAAGTTATAGGGTCGCACTATTCTTAAGAATTTCAAATATCCTTCAAAATATATCGATAATAATGAAAATATTTTCAAATATTAAGTAAATAATTTGATATTTTCAAAAATAATATTGGGAAATATATATAT
>ERZ773027.255-NODE-255-length-34685-cov-5.791510_pt1 | contig 34685 bp, 32 predicted proteins | sample MGYA00511032_ERZ773027 | MGnify/ENA primary metagenome ERZ773027 (study PRJEB29015, sample SAMEA2738138) | human oral metagenome | biome: human oral; feature: human-associated habitat; material: saliva | place: China | collected 2190 ... | reverse complement strand
GCGTAGGTTTTGCGCTGCAAAACAGCCGCTTTTACCGTGCAAAACCTACGCTTTTAGAATGCAAAACAATAGGTTTTACAATGCGCTGATAATTAGATGGTTATGCAATAGATATGCTCGTGAAAAATATTTACACTTTTATTGTGTATTTTCCGTACTCATATTGCACTGCTTTCTACTCGTGGTGATACGGTTCGCCCTTGATAATGCTGCACGCACGATAGAGTTGTTCCACGAAAATAAGGCGCACCATTTGGTGGGAGAAAGTCATTTTAGAGAGCGAAATCTTTTCGTTGGCACGGTCGTACACTGCTTTTGAGAAGCCGTAAGGACCGCCAATGACAAACACCAATCGCTTGGCAGTGTTCTGTTTCTTCTGCAGCCATGCGGCATACTCCACCGAACGGAACTCTTTGCCGTGCTCGTCGAGCAATACAACCGTATCTGACGTTTGTATTTCCTTCAATATCATTTCGCCCTCGCGGTCTTTCTGTTGCGCTTCCGATAGTTTCTTGGTGTTCTTCAGTTCGGGTAGCGTAACGATGTTGAACGGCAGATAGTGGGCTATGCGCCCCGTATAATCGGCAATGGCACGCACGAAGACATCTTCGGTGGTTTTCCCCACCAAGATTAAAGTTGCTTTCATTCCTTGCGTTTATATGCGTCCTTGCGCTTGGGATTCATCGGAAACCACCCTTTCTCTACACGCTTCACCTGTTCAAACAGCTCGCCGATGCCCCAAAGCAGCGATGCGCCCGTAACGCCGAGCAGTGCCGACCAGAATATATTGGCTACAAACAATGCCCAGACACAGCAGACAATGCCACCAACGAGCCACAGCCACCACGCTTTCGTGCCCAAATAATATTCCCATTTTATCACTGCAGGGTGTAGCAACCCTATAATAAGAAAGGTGCAGACGGCAAGAACGACACCTTGAAAATATATTTCCATTATCTTTTAGTTTTAATTCTTTTTCTAAACGGGATACAAAAATACAAAAATAATTGCTATTTTACGCCATTATTCTCAATCTTTTCTGTATATTTGCAAAACTATATGCGTGCGATACACCCTCGTCCGTTCAATGGCAACAGTGCGCAGGTAGCATCAACTATATTTTCAAATCGTTTGAGGGACGTAAAAAGAGCCCTCAATAAAATTTATCAGGAAACTATGCAGAACAAAGAACTTATTGCCCAGTGCGAGCAGAAAGCAACACAATGGCTCGCTCCTGCTTTCGACGAAGCAACCCGCAAGGCTGTTCAGGAAATGATGGACAGCGAAAACAAAGACCTTCTTATCGAGTCGTTTTACAAAGACCTTGAGTTTGGAACAGGCGGTTTGCGCGGCATTATGGGCGCAGGCTCTAACCGTATGAACGTCTACACCGTTGGCATGGCAACGCAGGGATTTGCCAATTACCTTAAAATAAACTTCAAGAACAGGGAGCAAATCTCGGTAGTGGTATGCCACGACTGCCGCAACAACTCTCGTCTGTTCGCCGAAACCGTTGCCAACATTTTCTCGGCAAACGGCATTAAGGTTTATCTTTTCGAGGATTTGCGTCCTACACCTGAATGTTCTTTCGCCATTCGACACTTCAAAGCGCAGGGTGGTGTGAACATTACAGCGAGCCACAACCCTCGCGAATACAACGGCTACAAGGCTTATTGGGACGACGGCGCACAGGTGCTGGCTCCACACGATAAAGGTATCATCGACCAAGTGAACTTGGTTAAGATAGAAGATGTGAAGTTCGAGGGCAACAAAGACCTTATCGAAATCATCGGAGAAGAGGTAGACAAGGTTTATCTTGAGAACGTTAAGACGGTTTGCATCGACCCTGAAGTAATCAAACGACAGCACGATCTCTGCATTGTTTACACTCCGCTGCACGGTGCGGGTCGGGTTATGATACCACGAGCACTGCGCGATTGGGGGTTCACAAACATTCATTGCGTAGAAGAACAGATGGTGAAAGATGGCAATTTCCCTACTGTAGACCGTCCGAACCCTGAAATAGCAGAAGCCCTGACACTCGGTTTGCGTGATGCAAAGAAGCTCGATGCCGACATTCTGATGGCTTCCGACCCTGACGCCGACCGTGTTGGTATGGCTTGCAAGGACAGCAACGGCGAGTGGATTCTCATCAACGGCAACCAAACTTGCCTGATTTTCCTTTGGTATATCATCACCAACCGCCAGGCATTGGGCAAGATGACACCGAAAGACTACATCGTTAAGACCATCGTTACCACAGAAGTGATTGCCGAAATAGCCAAGAAGCAGCACATAGAAATGCGCGACTGCTACACAGGCTTTAAGTGGATAGCACACGAAATCGCCATTTCTGAAGGCGAGAAAAACTATATCGGTGGTGGAGAGGAGAGCTACGGCTTCATGGCTTCCGACTTTAACCGCGACAAGGACGCTGTCAGTGCTTGCTCGCTGTTGGCTGAAATCTGCGCTTACGCAAAGGACAAGGGCAAGACTCTCTACGATTTACTGATGGATATATACTTGGAATATGGTTTCAGCGAGGAGTTTACAATCAACGTAGAGCGTCCCGGAAAGAGCGGTGCAGACGAGATTCAGCAGATGATGCGCGACTTCCGTGCCAACCCACCGAAGGATTTGGGTGGCAGCACAGTATGTTTGTGGAAGGATTATCAAAGCCTCGAAGCTACCGATGCTGCAGGCAACAAGACCAAACTCGTTATGCCTGATACCAGCAACGTGCTACAATGGTTCTGCACCGACGGCACAAAGGTGAGCGTTCGCCCATCGGGAACCGAACCAAAGATTAAGTTCTATCTCGAAATAAAGGACAAGATGCAAACCGCAGCCGACTTCAAGGCTTGCCGTGCACGTGCTTACGAGAAGATTGAGGCTATCAAGAAGAGCCTCGGTTTGCAATAAGCAACAAGCCAATAGTAATAGTAAAGCCCCGCAATTGCGGGGCTTTTTTCATTCTTTGAAGGTGGTACAGTCTGCCATTCGTAGGTGTTTCGTTTACCTTTTGTGGACGTTAGGAGCGTGATAAATCACGCCCCTACGTTTTTCTGTTGCCACTTCTGAAGCGCAGTGAATGGCGATTGTACCAACAAAAGCTGCATGCGGACTTTTACTTAATTACCTTTGCCGTTACGATGCGAATATCGTTGATGGGGCGGTCGTTGTCGTCCGTGGCTGCGTACTGTATCTTTTCAACGATGTCGAGACCTTCGAGCACTTCGCCAAATACGGTGTACGAACCATCGAGGTGGGGTGTACCGCCAAGCGTTTTATAGGTTTCGCAGAGTTCGGGCGTCAGCTTTGCCTTGCCGTCGGTGTATTTGTCGATACGGCTTTGCGCCCATTCCAACTGCTGGTCGCTGAACTTCTGTCCCCAAACAATGTAGAACTGGGTAGACGATGATGCACGTTCGGGGTTCACGTTGTCGCCCTCACGTGCAGCTGCCAATGCGCCACGCTTGTGGTAGAGCTTAGGAAAACAAATCTCAGCAGGTATGCTGTAAGCCTCAGGAGTATCGCCGAGCATCTGTCCAGCCTGTGCTGTTTTCGATGCCAAGTCGCCTGCCTGCACCATAAAATTCTTGATAACGCGATGGAACAACACACCGTTGTAATCTCCATTCTGCACGTACTTCAGGAAATTGTCGCGGTGCAGGGGTGTCTCGTTGTAGAGTGCAATGCGGATAGTGCCACTGTCGGTAACGAGTTCCACCTCGCGACGAGTGTCGGTCTGCGCCTGTGCCAATACAGCTACAAGGCAGAAGAGAAGGAAGGTGATAGTTTTTTTCATATCAATTGCTTTATTGGTTTATTTCAAACATTTGTCTAATTCTGCCTTAATGGCTGCTTTGTCCATATTCTGACCGATGAACACCAGCTTTTGCATACGGTCGCCGTAAGGTTCTTCCCAGTCTTTCTTCAAGCGTGGGTTGCGCTCAAGGAACTCGCGAAGTTCAAATTCGGGCATGGTGGCGTACCACTGCCCCGCATTGCGTAGCGTTACCTGCTTGCCAGCCTGCTCGAAAACGTAGCAAACATCTTTCTCGTTGTCGAAGTAGCACAGTCCTTTGCAGCGGATAATGCTCTTCGGCCACTTGCGTGCAACGAAGTCGTCGAAGAAGTTTAAGTCGAATGGGCGGCGTGCATAGTACACGAACGTGTCGATGTTGTATTCCAATGCCTCGCCGTGCTCTTCGTTTTCAAGATGGTCGTGGTGGTGATGGTGATGATGGTGGTGGCTGTGTTTCTCGCCGTGATGCTCATCGTGTTGGTGTTCATCGTGTTCGTGGTGCTCGTCGTTGCCCTCGTTTTCTATGGCAGCAATCCACGAAGCAGACGTTGCAACCTTATCGAAATCGAAGTCCTTGGTATCGAGAATGCGGTCGAAATCCACATCGCCGTAGTTGCATTCTATGATTTCTGCCTTCGGTTGCAGCGCACGGACAATGGTGCGCACTTTCTGCAGTTCTTCAGGCGATACGTCATCAGCCTTGTTCAGCAGCACGAAACTGCAAAATTCTATTTGCTGTATCAGCAGGTTTTCTATGTCGTCTTCGTCCAATTCCTTCTTCATCAGGTCGTTTCCTGCCGAAAATTCGTCGCACATACGGCGTGCGTCTACCACCGTAACGATGCTGTCGAGCACCGCACGACCGTCTTTTGCAAGGTCGGGATAGATTTGCGGATAGGCGCAGATGGTTTGTGCGATAGGGGCAGGCTCGCAGATGCCGCTGGCTTCTATCACGATGTAGTCGAAGCGGTGCATCTTCACGATGTCGCTAAGCTGCTGCACCAAGTCCATTTTCAGCGTGCAGCAGATGCAACCGTTCTGCAATGCCACCAACGAATCGTCCTGTTGGTCTACCACGCCACCTTTTTCTATTAGGTCGGCGTCGATGTTCACCTCGCCAATATCGTTTACGATGACAGCGAATTTTATACCTTTATTGTTGCTAAGAATTTTGTTTACGAGTGTTGTCTTTCCGCTTCCGAGGTATCCTGTGAGCAGCAAGACGGGTGTTTCCTTTTTATCCATATATTATATAATGTATGATTTATATTGATGTCTTCGATTGACAAAGGTACAATATTTGTGCCATAATCGTGCTTTGCAAGCCATTTTTTTTCGTTGAAACATACTTGCGGAACGGTAGAATTTCTGTGGAAGCAACTTATTTTATGGGCGGAAAACAGATAAGAATAGTGTAAATATTTTTCACAAGCGTAGCTCTTGTGTAACTTGCTTGTTATCAACGCATTGCGAAACCTGTTGTTTTGCGTTGTAAAAGCGTAGGTTTTACACGGTAAAAGCGGCTCTTTTGGACGGCAAAACAGTCGCTTTCGCAGTGCCAAATCGAAATTAGCGTTTTTCCTACGAATTATCTTTACAAAGTTAAGGCTGTTTTATAGTTTTACGATAAGGGTTTCTAGAGATTCTAGTTTTCCTGGATTTTTTAGATGAAACCACTTTTTCTTTAATGTAAGGGGCGTGATAAATCACGCCCCAACCTGCATTACAGATTGTAGGAACCTACGAAAACACGATGCACCAACATTGTGGTACATCGTGTGGGAAGATATTGTTTTATCGCTATTTAGGATAAAACGATGAAATGAAAAAGAGTTTTAATATGCGTGGTCGTCTTCTTCTATTTCCTGACGGTCAATTTTCTTGCTGTCGATACTACGCCAAGCGTAGAAGATATAAGCGAGAACGAACGGCGCAATCAGACTTGCATAGAACATTGCAGTGAGGGTGAACTCGCTCGAGCAGCTGTTCTTGATGGTCAGCGAGCTTTGCAAGTCGGCAGTAGAAGGGTAGTAAGCCGTGTTGTTGTAGCCTGCAATGAGGAACAACACGATAACAACCAGCACTACGCCGATGCCTGTTGGCCAAATGCCCTTGATGTAATCCTTCTGCATAAGAGTGCGAACGATGCCGAAAAGCACCAACAGCACACCTGCCAAGAGAACGAGTGCCAAGTACCACATATTGAGAAGATTGTTCAGATACTTCATTGGTTCCATCACGATGGTGCCTTCGGCGTTTACTGCATAGCCTTCGCCGATGAGGGTTTTCACCAAGAAAGCGAGGAAGAAAACAAGGAACAACGCCGTGTTCACCAACAATTGCGGGCGAACGCGTGAGCGAATGGCATCGTCAGACACATTATTATTAATGTAGAGTATGCCCAGCACACGAGCGAGGAACACAACCGCAATACCGAAAATCACCACCCAAGGGTTCAGCAACACGTCAAGACCGCGGGAAGCATTCGCCCAATGCGAGATGACAGGCTGCATTTCGTTCACGATATTCGCCTTTTCTACAATGAAGTTAGAGCCTGTAAAGAAAGTTGCCACTGCACCGCCAAGGAGCAACGGACCCACGATACCGTTGATAATCAAGCAGGTCTGGAAGGTTTTTACACCGAGAAGATTGCCTGCCTTGTTCTGAAATTCATAGCTTACAGCCTGAATGATGAACGAGAAAAGAATGATGACCCACACCCAATAAGCCGAGCCGAAGCTGGTGCTGTAAAAGAGTGGGAACGATGCGAAGAATGCACCGCCGAACGTAACGAGCGTGGTGAAGGTAAATTCCCACTTGCGACCCGTAGAGTTTACCACCATACGGCGTTCTACATCGGTCTTACCCAACTGGAATATCATAGAGTTGGCACCCTGCACAAACATTAGGAAGACGAGCAACGCGCCTAAAAGTGCAATGAGAAACCACCAGTAGTGTTGCAAAAAATCGTATGTCATAGTTCTGGTCCTTTCTTTATTTGTTTACACATAATGCTAATTTCTACCAACAACATAGCAGTGAAGAGGAACAGGAAGAGGAAGAAAGTAAGAGCTACGCTTCCGCTGTTGAGGTCGCTCACCGCTGCCCACGTTGGCAACATATCCTGAATTGTCCAAGGTTGACGGCCGAATTCGGCTACCAACCAGCCACATTCGCTCGCAATGTAAGCCAACGGAATGAGGGCAACACCTGCCAATTGCAAGAGGCGAGGACGTGTGATGTCCTTGCGATAAACCACAAACAGGATAATGGCAAATACAAGAATGAACAGTGAACCCAAGCCCACCATTATGCGGAATGCCCAGAAGTTGATGCCGATAGGAGGCACGGTTTCGTCGGCATTCTTAATGTAGCCATAGCCGAAGTACTTCATATTGTCCTTCAAAGTCTTTATATTGGCTTCCGTTTTCTGTCCGCCACGATAAGCTTTGAGGGCTGCAATGGCTTGCTTACCGCGTGCCATCTTCTCTTTGAGCGATGGTTCAACAGTGCCGTCGTCCTTTGTATAGCCGTTTATAATGTTGCGTATACCCGGTACATAGCCGTTGAAATCGCGTGTGGCAAGGAACGAAAGCACGTTAGGAACAGCTATCTTCATTGGTGGCTCAGTCTGATTCATATAGTCAGGCTGGGAGAACGGATTTACAAGGGCTACTGCTGTGAGTGCCTCGCCCTTACCTCCTTCGTACAAAGCCTCCATGGCTGCCAGCTTCATAGGCTGATGCTTTGCAACAAGATAAGCCGATTCGTCGCCAACCATCGCTGTAAGCAACGATGAAACAAGACCTACGGTTGCACCAATTTTCAAGCTCTTGCGTGCAAACTCTACATGACGCTTTTTCAGCAAGTACCAACAGCTGACGCCAACGCAGAAAGCGGCACCCAAAACCCAAGCCGAAGTAATGGTGTGGGTAAACTTATTCACAGCCATTGGGCTTAAAGCCACTTCCCAGAACGATGTCATTTCGTTGCGCATCGTGTCGGGATTGAACTCGCAACCGACAGGATTCTGCATCCACGCATTGGCAACGAGAATCCACCAAGCCGATATTGTGGCACCAATACCAGTGAGCCAAGTAGACGCAAGGTGGAATCCGCGCGATACTTTCTTCCAACCGAAGAACATAACCGCTACGAAAGTAGACTCCATAAAGAAAGCCAACATACCCTCAATAGCAAGTGGCGCACCGAAAATATCGCCTACGAACCAAGAGTAGTTGCTCCAGTTGGTTCCAAATTCGAACTCCAAGATGATGCCGGTGGCAACACCCATCGCAAAATTAATACCGAAAAGACGCTGCCAGAATTGGGCTGTCTTTTTCCAAAACTCTTCTCCCGTACGATAATAGTACGTCTCCATGATTGCCATAATGAGTGCCAAGCCAAGCGTGAGTGGCACGAACAGCCAGTGATAAATGGCTGTAAGCGCAAACTGGGCACGCGACCAGTTCACTACATCTGGGTCGATGGTTAATAATAGATTTCCCATTGTTGAATAATATAACTGTTAGAATTTATTTTGTTCGCTTTTTTATTCACGTTTTTGCTGTCAGAGTGTTTCGTTAATCACTCGTTGTTCGCAGCTTTTCGCCGTTAGTAATGTTTTGCAAACTATTGGTTGCTTGCAGATTTTCGCCGTCAAAGGACTTTGTAAGTTCCACGCTGACAGGGTTAATTCCGTTTCAGCATTTCCGTTTCTACGAATTTGGCTTCGTTTCCTTTCTTCGCATTCTCCTTGATGAAGTTAGGAAAAAAGAACAATTTAAGAATAAAAAACATAATAAAGAGCTTGACTAAAATCACTAACCACAGTGTCTTGCCTATCGTCATACTCCTGAAACCATCGTAGTAAAGGTCGAATACCTTATATAAAAAGCTCTTCTTGTTCATTTAATGAAATTGTTCTAAGTTTTGTATTAAGTACAATTGCGTATGCAAAAGTAAGAAAAAAAATTAAAACTTGTTCCTTTTTTCTCTAAAATTCTGCCCTTTAACGAAAATAAAGAAAGTATAGAACAATTTTCTTTGATTTACATTTAAAATACTTTACTTTTGTATTCTGTTTACAACAAAGTTTATATGATGAGACTAACGTTGCTTTTCAGCATATTATTTACAGCTGTTCCATCGGCTTTTTCGCAAGAAACGCTATCGCTGCAACGCTGCCGCGAAATGGCTTTGGCGAACAACAGGCAGCTTGCAATATCGCGTGTTACAGCCGATATAGCTGAAAACACTCACAAAGCAGCCAAGACCAAATATCTGCCGCGCGTTACAGGTATGGCAGGATATGAACATCTGTCGCGCGAAGTATCCTTACTCAACGATAAACAGAAGAAAACTTTATCGTCGTTGGGGTCGGCTACAGTGGATAAACTAAGCGGACAGATAGGTCAAAGCATCAGTCAGTTGGTGCAGCAGGGCATTATTTCAGCCGAAGCAGCACAACGTTTGGGCGATGTTTTGGGCAACATAACCGCCCCATTGTCGCAGGCAGGCAACAACATTGGCGAGACAATACGCCAGGGATTGCGCACAAATACAAAGAATATGTATGCTGCAGGCATTATGGTTACGCAACCTATATATATGGGAGGTGGCATAAAGGCGATGAACGACATAGCTGCCATTGGCGAAGAGTTTGCCCAAAACGACATTGAACTGAAACGACAGACGGTTCTTTTCGCAGTAGACAACGCCTATTGGCTCATTGTCTCGCTCCGAAAGAAGGAACAACTTGCCACGCAATATCGCAATTTGATAAGCAAACTGCACGATAACGTGAACAAGATGTACGATGCTGGCGTAGCGACAAAGGCAGACGGACTAAAGGTTTCGGTAGCTGTGAACACGGCAAACCTTACCATTACGGAAATAGAAAACGGCATATCGCTTGCGAAAATGGCACTCTGCCAACTCTGCGGACTGCCTCTTGATGGCGATTTGAAGCTCGAAGACGAGAATACCGATGAACTTTCAGCCTTCACGCCCACCAATTATAATGATGCAGACACGGCTTTCAACGCTCGTCCCGAAGTGAGAATACTGCAGAATACGGTCGATATAACCAAGCAGAACACAAAGCTCATTCAGTCGTTCTATCGTCCACATCTTGCCCTAACAGCAGGTTACACCATTACAAACCCTAATTCCTTCAATGGTTTCGAGCAGAAATTCAAGGACGTTTGGAGTATTGGACTCGTCTTGCACGTACCTATTTGGAACTGGGGAGAAGGCAAATACAAGGTGCGGGCTGCCCGTTCGGTTACGCAAATGGCACAAATGGAACTGAGCGATGTGCGCCACAAGATACGTTTGGAGGTGGAACAGAACCGCTTCCGCTTGAAGAATGCAAACTCGCGCCTTGCTACGGCAAACAAGAATATGGCATCGGCAGAAGAAAACCTGCGTGTAGCCAACCTCGGATTTACCGAAGGCGTAATGACTGTTACCGATGTTATGCAGGCACAAACAGCTTGGTTGTCGGCAAAAACAGCCATTATAGATGCTGAAATAGCCGTGCGCACTGCACAGGTAGGACTTAAAAAGGCACTCGGTGAATTGTAAAAACGACTGAATATAGCAGAAGTTGCAGCAGCCAAACTTCGCTTCGTGCGCTTCAAAATATCGAAATAAAATCACAATTGAAACAAAACAAACAATATAAAAGGCTTTCATTATGTCAGCAAAATCGCAACATAACAATATTCTTTTAGCCATTCTCGGCTTTGCTACCGTAGTTGTATCGGTGGCAGTAATAGGCTATTTCACATTAGGAAAAGAAGAAGAGATTATACAAGGAGAAGTGGAAGTCAGCGAATACCGTGTGGCTTGCAAGCTGCCAGGGCGTGTCAGCGAAATCAGAATAAAGGAAGGCGACTACGTTCATAAAGGCGACGTGTTGGCAGTACTTGAAATTCCAGAGGTCAGCGCACAGGAAAAGGTTGCCGCCGCAGCAGCAGGCGCAACCGAAGCATTAAGCGATTTGTCCGAAGCACCTAACCGACAGGAGATTATAACGGCAACCTACAAGGTTTATCAACAAGCCATTACAGCCAACGACATAGCCGAAAAGACCTACGGACGCCTGCTCCGACTATACAATGAGGGCGTTATTTCTGCACAAAAGCGCGACGAAGCCGAAGCAGCATTTCAAACAACGAAGTCGGCGGTAGATGTTGCACGTGCCCAATACGAACTTGCAACGAGCGGAAAGCGCGAAGAAACAAAGCGAGCAGCGAAGAAACAAGCACAGGCGGCACGCTCTGCAGTAGACGTGGTGAAGTCTATTTTGAAGGAAACGGTGCAGCGGGCAACTGCCGACGGCGAGGTTTCTACCATCTATCCGAAGGTGGGCGAACTTGTAGGATTGGGCAGTCCTATTATGAGTATATCAATGGTGAACGACGTTTGGACAACCTTCAACATTCGTGAAGATCAGCTGAACGGTATGAAAGTGGGCACAAAGCTGAAAGGTTTCTTGCCTGCGTTCAACAAAGACATCGACTTGCAAGTAACATCTATCAAAGACCAAGGCACGTATGCTGTATGGAAAGCCACTAAAGCCAACGGTCAGTACGACCTGAAAACCTTCCAAGTGAAGGCAAAACCCATTGGCAAGTTCGACGGATTACGCCCTGGCATGTCGGTGATACTGAAGAAATAAAGCCAAGAAGAATAGAAAAAGCAAAACAAAAACGCTCCCAACCGTGTTCCGACGCATCATAAGAATAGCTGCACGAGAGGTAGGACAGATGATACATACGCCTATCTACTTGTTTTGTATGATAGTCTTTCCGATTATCATATTGTTCTTCTTCACGTCGCTTATGAACACTGGACAGCCCGAAGATATGCCTTGTGGAGTGGTGGACAACGACAATTCTACCGTTACCCGCACGCTTGTGCGCCGTTTAGATGCCTTTCAGAACACAAAGGTGGTGGCACATTACACGAATGTAAACGAAGCACGGCGTGCTATTCAGCAAGGTAAAATCTATGCGTTTCTATACATTCCCGAAGGCACGACAGCGAAACTCATCAGCGGAAGACAGCCCAAAGTGTCGTTCTATTACAGCAATGTAACGCTCGTGGCAGGCTCCTTGCTCTTCAAAGACCTGAAAATCATCACCACACTTGGCTCTGCAGCCGTAGGTTCGGCTAAGCTTGAGATGTTCGGAAAGACCGAACGCGAAATAAAAGCAAAGCTCCAACCCATTGTTCTTGATGTGCATACGATAGGCAATCCGTGGCTGAGCTACAACATCTACCTATCTACAATTATGGTGCCGGGTGTACTGATGCTGTTTATGTTGCTCATTACAGCGTACTCGATAGGCACGGAACTGAAGTTCGGACGCTCGAGAGAGTGGCTGCAAATGGCAGGAAAGAATATCTTCATCGCCATTTCGGGCAAGTTGTTGCCACAGTTCCTTGTGTTCTTCACCATATTTTTGGGCTACGAATGGTACGTTTACGGCTACTTAGGTTTCCCTCACCCCGGTGGAATCGCCAAGATGCTGCTGCTTGCGCTGCTCACCGTGGCATCGTCGCAAGGCTTCGGCGTGTTCGTTTTCGGACTGATGCCGTCGCTTCGTATGTCGATGAGTATTTGTTCGTTATGGGCTGTGGTGGGCTTTTCAGCTTGCGGTGCAACCTATCCGCTGTTTGCAATGGATTCGCCCATCGTGGCAATGGCACAGCTCGTACCGCTCCGACATTATTATATGGTGTACCAAATGAGCATATTCAACGGATATCCGCTCATAAATGCGTGGCCGCACGTGGTGGCACTCGTAGCGTTTGCAGCCCTTCCATTGCTTACGGTGCGCAACATTCGCCGTGCTATGCTGGAGTATGTGTATATACCTTAAAGCAACTGCTGGGGCGTGGTTCGCTACGCTTCTCATACAAAATAAGAATAGAATAAGACATTATAAAGCTCTGCGCTAAGTTCATATCCTTCCACAAGAAAGAAGATTTGAGAGTGATTTATGGGTAAGAAAACAAACGACCGTCGTACAGACATAGGCAACAATTTGATAGTTTCTATCTGCTACATTTGGTGGATAGAGATGAAGAATACCATCAAGGACGAAGGTGTGCTTATCTTCTTCATTCTTGTGCCGTTGCTCTATCCGCTTCTCTACTCGTGGATTTACAACAACGAGGTGGTGCGCGATGTGCCCGTCGTGATAGTAGACCAGTCGCACACGGCTACCTCACGGCAGTTCATTCGTATGTTCGATGCCTCGCCCGACGTAAAGGCTGCCTATTATTGCAACAGTCTTTCAGAGGCGCAAGCCCTTGTAGCCCAACAAGAAGCCAACGGCATTATGCTCTTCCCAGAAGACTTTGAGCGCACGCTGAACCGTGGCGAGCAAGCCCACGTCAGCATTTATTGCGATATGAGTATTATGCTTGCCTACAAAGCCATTTATCTAACGGCAATCCATGTTTCGCTCGATATGGGCAAGGAACGGCAGAAAGAGGGGATAGGAACGGTTACCGTGCGCGACGAAGAGTTGAGAACGCAGCCTATGGAAATAGCCGAAGAGCCCATCTTCAACGTTACGGGAGGATACGGAAACGCCATTCTGCCAGGTGTGCTGATACTTATCCTGCAACAAACACTGCTGCTCGGCATTGGTCTTTCGGCAGGTACGGCACGCGAAAACAACCGCTATCAAGACCTTGTGCCCATCAGCAAGCACCACAACGGCATACTGAAAATAGTGTTAGGCAAATCGCTTTGCTACTTTATGATATACTGTGTGGTAACGGCTTACATTACTTTGGCAGTGCCACGCTTCTTCAACTTCACAATGTTGGTGCACCCTATAGACCTTATCCGCTTGCTTGTGCCTTATCTTTTATCGGTTATTTTCTTCGGTATGACGATTTCGTGCGTTGTCCGTTATCGCGAAAACGTAATGTTGCTTGTCGTGTTCACCTCCATTCCCTTCCTTTTCCTGACGGGAGTAAGTTGGCCGCAGAGCAACATTCCAGGTGCTTGGGAGGGGCTGTCGTGGCTCATTCCGTCTACCTTCGGTGTGCGTGGCTTCCTCCGTCTGTCGTCTATGGGGGGCACCTTTGCTGACATACGCACCGAAGTGTTTGCCCTTTGGATACAAACTACCATATATTTTTCCATCACTTGTCTTGTTTATCGCTATCAGATTATCAGTGCCCGCAAGCACGCCATTGCACATATAAAGAGCATAAAAGATAAAATTGAGCAGGCACGGGCAGCAAAGAAATCACAGATTTCTGAGGATAAGGCAACACAAGATTAATCCGATTATTTTCTTCTTGCAATTCGGTGCAAGAACCCAAAACTCACCCTTACTTTGTCAAGATTATTCCGTTAAAAAGTGACAACTGCGCTTTGGCGTTGCGAAAGCGTAGGTTTTGCAATGCAAAACAGTCGCTTTTACCGTGCAAAACCTACGCTTTTGGAACGCAAAACAACAGGTTTTACAATGCACTGATAATTAGATGATTACGTAATAGATATTCTTCTGAAAAATATTTACACTTCTATTGTTTCGTTTCCGCATTATGCAGGCGGTTTCTTAGTGGGTGGGAAAGAAAAGAGTAGGGGATATAAAACGAAAGAAAGTCGCTCGTATTGGGCGACTTTCTTTCATTTAGTTGCGGGTGCAGGACTCGAACATGCGACCTCCAGGTTATGAGCCTGGCGAGCTACCAACTGCTCCAACCCGCGATATTAACCAGTTGCAATTTGTTAAATAAGTTATAATTGACTTGTTCCTGAATTGCGAGTGCAAAGGTACACATTTCTTTTTAAACGTGCAAAACTTTAGGGAAAGAATGATGAAAATAGGGGTTATTTTAACATTCGTAAATATTTGCAGCGATAAAAAAGTTGATAAGTGGTGGCATTTAATTTTGTGGAGTAAATAATTTCCATTACCTTTGTCTGTGGTTTCGTTTACTGTCGATAAGGCAGAAACGGCAGATGAAGAACAAATAATTAATATAAGGTGTAATGTAAGAACGACACCTCAACTTAGACAAGATAATACATGGAAAAGAAAATTGTAATGGTTACGGGCGCAACAAGCGGCATTGGCGAGGCTTGCGCTAAGAAGTTTGCACAAGGTGGATATAACGTCATCATCACGGGACGTCGGAAAGAAAAGCTCGATGCACTGAAAAAGGAACTCGAAGGTATGGGTGCCGAGGTGCTGGCAATGCAGTTCGACGTGCGCGAACGCGAAGCTGCCAAGAAGGCAGTGGAGTTCTTAAAAGACAAGTGGGCAAAAATTGATGTGCTGATAAACAATGCAGGACTTGCGTTGGGCTTGGACAAAGAGTATGAAGGCGACTTCGACGATTGGGACACAATGATTGATACCAACATCAAGGGACTGTTGAACATGACTCGTTTCGTAGTGCCTGCTATGGTGGAGCGCAACGAAGGACACATTATTAATATAGGTTCGGTGGCTGGCGATGCTGCCTATGCGAACGGAAATGTGTATTGTGCCACGAAGGCAGCGGTGAAAACCATTACCGACGGCTTGCGCATTGACGTGGCAGAGAGCAATGTGCGTGTTACGAACCTGAAGCCGGGATTGGTGCAAACCAACTTCTCGAATGTTCGTTTCCACGGCGACGATGCTCGTGCCGATAATGTTTACAAGGGCGTGAAGCCACTGACGGGCGACGATATTGCCGACGTTGCCTTCTATGCAGCGAGTGCGCCAGCCCACGTTCAGATAGCCGAAGTGCTTGTTTTGGCTACGCATCAGGCAAACGGCTCGGTGATTGTAAGAAAGTAAACACGAGTATCAAGAGAGGAAAAACAAGGATATTGTAAGACTGAAAAGAAGAAAATAGAAAGGCGAAGTATTGGATAGTCGTGGTTGCGACGGTTCGATACTTCGTTTTTTCGTATTTAAGTACGTGATTGTTTTAGCTTTGCTTTCAGCCGTTTGTAGCCTTCTACACCCAAGATAGTGAGTCCGCTGTATTGGAAAGCCTTTGCCAAACCGAAGAAAACAGCCCACAAAACGCCTTTCGTAGCAGCTGAAAGGGGGAGGGCAAATTGCGCAAACGAGGCAATATAGAACGGAATGCACATAGCCAAAACCGTTACGCCAGTGCGAAACGAGAGGCGTTTAAGCCACGCTGTGATGCGTTTTAATGCAGTAGGTGTTGTCATTTAATGGTTATTTTCGGAAGTTATCCCACACCTTTTCAGCAGGCAAGGGCGAAACAACGGAGATGTTTTCCTTGCTTACAGGGTGTATAAATTCTACCGTACGGCTCAGCAACGATATGCTGCCGTCTGGGTTTGAGCGGCGTGCGCCGTATTTCAAGTCGCCTTTAATGGGACAGCCGATGGCTGAAAGCTGACAGCGTATCTGGTGATGGCGACCTGTAAGCAGGTTCACTTCGAGCAGTGTGTAGTGCTCGGTCTGCCCAACAGTTTTGTATTTCAGTATTGCTTTCTTTGCGTTAGGTACTTCGTGGTCGTATGCGTAACTCTTGTTTTGCTTTTCGTTGCGCACCAACCAGTTGGTCAGCGTTCCTTCAGGCTCTGTCGGTGGCGTCTGTACCATTGCCCAATAGGTCTTTTTCACCTCGCCTTTACGGAACATATCGTTCAGTCGGGAGAGTGCTTTCGATGTCTTTGCGAAGACTACCAATCCCGATACGGGGCGGTCTAAACGATGCACCACACCAAGAAACACATTGCCAGGCTTGGCATATTTCTCCTTTATCCACGCCTTGATGGTTTCCGAAAGCGGTTTGTCGCCTGTCTTGTCGCCTTGTACTATCTCGCCACTTTCCTTATAAACGACGATGATATGGTTATCTTCGTAGAGAACTTGCATAGTTTTTAAAAGACTATCGCCCCTCACCGATGAAGGCAAGGGGGATAGAAGAGTCGAAAGGAGTTTTACATATTCATACCGCCATCAACCTGAATGACCTGTCCAGACACGTAGCTTGAAAGGTCAGAAGCAAGGTAGAGGGCTGTGTTTGCGATGTCTTCGGTGGTTCCGCCACGACGCAATGGAATCTTAGAAGCCCATTCTTTGCGAATGTCGTCAGAGAGTTGCTGTGTCATTGCTGTGTCGATGAAGCCCGGAGCAATGGCATTGGCACGCAAACCCTTTGGCCCCATTTCCTGTGCAACACTCTTTGCAAGGGCAATCATACCTGCCTTAGATGCTGCATAGTTAGCTTGACCAGCATTGCCGTGCACACCTACCACGCTTGCCATATTGATAATGCTGCCACTGCGTTGGCGCATCATCACTGGAATACAAGCGTGAATGAAGTTGAACGCACTCTTGAGGTTCACAGCGATAACTGCGTCCCACTGTGCTTCGGTCATACGGAGCATCAAACCGTCCTTTGTGATACCTGCGTTGTTTACAAGTACGTCGATGCTGCCGAACTCTTCCTTCACTTGCTTCACCACTTCTTCAGACTGAGCAAAGTCGGCTGCGTTGCTTGCATAGCCTTTACACTTTACGCCGAGTGCTGAAATTTCAGCTTCGGTAGCCTTTCCGTTCTCGTCGATAACGAGGTCGGTGAATGCGATGTTTGCACCTTCGCTTGCGAACTTAATGGCGATTGCCTTACCTATTCCACGTGCAGCACCTGTGATGAGGGCTGTCTTACCTGTTAATAATCCCATTTTCTGTTTGTGTTTATGTTGTTAATATCTATTTCTTGATATGTTTATATCTCGTTCTTGATAATTAATGTCTACCTTATTTAATAATTATATTCTATGTTCTTAATAATTATTATCGTCGGATTTGCCCTTTCCTATCTTGTTGCCCAATGCTCCGTACACCACTTTTGCAACGAGTGGGCGGCTGCTTTCTTCGGTCAGACCGTGTCCGAGACGGCCGTAGATGAAGGGAACTTCGAGTCCTTTGATACAATAGTGGGTAATATCGGCAACCAAATCTATGTTGTCGATGTCGAAATCGCCATCGTTTTTCGCCTCCGTATACACCTTTCTGAAGAGTTCTATTTCATCTTCATCGAAGTTTTTGCGTACACGTTCCACCATCCAGATATTGCGAAAGAACTCCGCTCTGAGGTTTCCGTTTCTCATTACGGTTTCTTTTATCATACTCAGGTGGGTATAGATGAGTTCGATAATCTTGTCGTGGGGCGGTATTCGTTTCGATGCCACCTCGTCCAACTTGTCCGACAAGCGTTCCAATTCGGCTTCTATAACAGCGTAATAAACGTCGTCCTTGCTTTTAAAGTAGGTATATAGCGTGCGGCGGCCCTTCCCTGAGGCTTCCGCAATATCGTTCATTGTTGTGTTGGCAATGCCTTTCTTGGCAAAAATCTGCCTTGCCACGTCTACGAACATCTGTCTTGTCTTGGAAATAGACATTTTTTCTTCCCTCCTAATTTTCTTTTTAGTGTGATAAAAGACTCACGCTTTCTGCTATTGCACAATGTTATTATTATGTGCAAATGTAGAGAAAAAAAACTAATCTCACAAGTAATTCAACAAAAATACTTACTTTTTCGGCGTAATGGACATTTGGTAGGCTGAAACCTCTCAAATGTCCTTTATTTATTACCTTTGCAGCATTTGAAAGCTTATGAATAAAAAAACTGTATATTCTGTAACAGTTCAAATGTTAAAAAGAATGGTCATCGGCGTAATGTCCAGATGTACTTTTGCAGGGATTGTGGCAGGCAATTTCAAAGTGGTCATCGTATAGACAATACGCCAGTTCGGGATAACTTTATTATGCAAATAGTTCTAACTGCCTTGATTTTTCTACATATACCGGCAGTGCCTCTGGCTTATTCTCATAAAAGCAATATGCCGTAAGGGCAGAACATAAGTTCATGATAAAGTTATGTATCGACCGGTGTCGTGAGTGTACGAGGTTAGCTTTGTTCTTTAGCAGTTCATTGATGCACTCGATGATGTATCTTTTTCTCATCATAATCTTGTCCCATACAGGCATAAGCTTATTCTTCATTCTTGCCTTAAGTCCATGAACGAGTTGGATACCTTGACTGAACAGACTCTCGAAGAGTTCCTGTTTGATGTATCCCCTGTCAGCAAATACCTTTCCATAGAGAACCTTTGCAAATACCGACCACACTCTTCTATCCCTGTCATCTACGTTTGCCCCTGTAAGACAGAATGTTATCACTTCACCGGAATCATTGCAGAGCAGATGCAGCTTGAATCCATGACACCAGCCCATGGTACCCTTGCCGTTCTTGACAAGACCGGCAAAAACCTTACCAGAATTCCGTCTTACATTGTGACATACAGGAATCATCGTGCTGTCAACGAACGTTATGCTTGTACACCTGCCGAAGGCATGGATCTTCATGAACAGCATCATCTTGAGGAACACACGGGGCATGAGTTCCACAAAACGGTTATAGGAGACGGCAGCAGGGAATTCATGCCTGAGCCACCCACGGATACAGTTCTGATAATACTCCTTGAAATTACGATATGTACCGAAGTGATAGCACACAAGGATTGTCATGATTTCACTCTCAGAAAGCCTTCCCTTACGATTCCTGCAACGTTTACCATTGCTGTTATAGGACGGTAAACATAGGTTTTTACTCAGTTCAACATTCAAATTCTTGTCAAACTCATCAATAATACAGAATATTTCCGTAACTTTGTCTTTGGTAATCATCGCTTGGCTGTTTTGTAAGTTATTGATTTACAACTATAAAGTTACAAAAAAACTAACGAGATTACCAACTTTTAAAAGGACTTTCTTAACCCGAACTCGCGTATATTATGGTTTTATTCACGTTAATTCTATCAAGATGAGAGCCTTTGAAGACTTTCAAAAGAATGCCATGAGAGAGGCTATGGAACGTGTGTATTCATGGAAACAGGAACATCCTGATGAATACTCTCGTTTCTCCGTGGACATGATGAAGATAGAACGCAATGACTTCAGTTGTCTTGAACGCATATTCAAGATGGCTGTAGGCATTGTGCCAACATACGTACTCATTGAGTGCAGAAATTGCTTGCTCCCGATACAGAAGAAGTCATGTCTGCCGATGAAGGAACTGCTGCAGCCAATCGGGTTGTAGATGAACTGATGGGATTGAAAGGCTATCTAAGGTTCGGTGTATATACAGAAACTGTCGGCATGAAGGACGGTGAAAGCAAAGCGAAAGGTGGTGCCCTGACTTCTGATACCGAAGCACAATACCTGATAAGGGAGTTTAGTCTTTCGGACAAAGACCTGAGCAAGGAGGATGATGAACATCTCTACATTCCATCTGTAACGGCGCAGGAGTTTTGGGACTCGCTGCCATCCTTCATCCAGATGGCAGTGTTCACTTTCGGCAAGGGTCACTCAGCTGACGAACTTGCAACATTGTCAAAGAGAATTATGTTATCCGCTATACAAGCATTGCCAGAGATCTTCTTCAAACTACAAGACCAAATCCATGTGGGTAACAATTCCTTGTTGATGTGTACGCTGTTCTACGTCTGCTATGACCACGGACTGCCCCGGAGTGTAATGACACTGAGCAAGGTCAGTATTGGTGCCAAGCAGATTTTCTACATTCGCGAAAGTGCCAAGGCTGTCGTTGAGAAACTTGTGGAAACAAGCGTAGAGAACGCACTCGACAAGAAAGCGGAATGGACTAAGCTGATGAAGGAAGTTGAGGACGCAGAACTACGACAAACCATGAAGAACGCCCTTGCCACTACGAAGGGCAAGCATGGACGAAGAACCATCCTACAAGAAGAACTAGGTCTTGACGATATTCTTATTGGCGATGATAAGCAAGCGTTGAAAGAAGCCATACGTACAGCACTCAATGATATGGAGCACGAATACGAAACCGCCTATATCAAGGCCGCACTCATCCGTTCCAATCATCTTGACCCTCACGCATCCTTCTCTGTATTTCTCCGTGCGATTTGCAATTTCACGGGAAAGGAGTATAAGTATGACCCCGCCCAGCGCATTGACTCTTTCATCTATCATGTCGAGAAAATGTTCCAGACATCCAAGAGTTCGAAGTGGCAGCGCGGAAGAAGGATCGTGGAGTTTCTAACAGACAATTTCGGGGCTTACCAATGACAATCGTTAGTATGAACATTTAGTGTTTATTGGCTAAAAGACAACATGAAGCAAAACAAGAAATACTATGGTGATACCAGGATAAATCACTTTTGTGCATTCTGTGGCAGCCTGACAGAGACGGAAGATCATGTTCCATCCAGGTGCTTTCTTGACAAGCCGCATCCACAAGACTTGCTAGTTATCCCCTGTTGTTATAAGTGTAATCATAATTTCTCTTTAGATGAAGAATACGTGTCGTGTATGATTGACTGCATGAAGGCTGGCACAGCTTCTCCAAACCTTATTAGGCGAGAAAAGACTCGCAAGTCCCTCCTACATAATCCCCAATTACAAGAGAGGATAAGTTCTCAAATAAGGGATTTAGGAGGAGTACTTTTGTATGACATAGAGGAGGAACGATTTAAGAAAGTCTTTCGTAAGTTAGCATTCGGTCATTTAGCTTATGAGAATGATACACTTGCATGGGATAGTCCCTATAGCGTAGACGTTCAGTTTCTGCCTGAGATGTCAGGCTCTAAAAGAGACTCTTTTTTCTGTCCTTATAGGGGTGAATTATTACCAGAGGTATGCAGCCATGGATTGGAACATGTAATGTTATGTTATGAAGATGACCATCTACATTCCTATATAAGCCCTTGGATTACCGTTCAAGAGAACCGTTATCGATATTGCGTGTCGCCAAATAGCAATATTGTGAAATTTGTTATTGCTGAATATCTTGCCGTAGAGGTTCATATTGAATTAACATTGTAAGATGGAATCGTGGTGATTATTTGTAAAAAAATGCTTAACTTATTGCCATTTTATCCGCTTTTCATGAATGGAATTTGGCGAATACACTGAATTTTATTATATTTGCACTCGATTTTAATTAAATAAAGATGAACGGAAGACCTCTTAATAGGATTAAAGTGGTTCTTGTGGAGAATCAAAAAACTAGCAAATGGTTGGCGGAACAACTAGGTGTTTCTGCCGTAACGGTCAGCAAGTGGTGCACTAATATGCACCAGCCCGACCTGCAGACATTGGCTAGGATAGCCGAATTAGTAGGATGTGAAAAGAGAGAACTTATCACCGAATAAATATGCCTCAAAGTGAAACACATAAAAGACGAGGCCGACTTCCAAAGATTGAAGTGGTTGACCTGTTCTGCGGTATAGGGGGACTGAGTTATGGCATGAAGTCAAAAGGATTCAAGATTCTAACAGGCTTTGATTTAGATTGGACTTGCGAATATGCATATGAAACAAACAACGAGGCCAAGTTTATTTACAAAGATATTAGGGACGTTCAAAAAGAGGATATTGCACCATTATATTCCAAGAAAGCAATAAAAGTTTTAGCAGGTTGTGCTCCATGTCAACCTTTTTCATCATACGCATTCAAAAACAAGAACAAGGATGAGAAGAAATACAATTTACTATACGAATTTGGTCGTTTAGTAAAAGAAGTTCATCCAGATATTGTTACGATGGAGAATGTGCCTGCAATTGCCTCTTTCAAATTGCAATCGGTCTTAGGGGATTTTATCCAAGATTTAGAAGAAGAAGGCTACAATGTGTTCTTCCAAGTTGTATATTGTCCAGATTATGGAGTACCACAAACTCGCAAACGTCTTGTACTGCTTGCCTCTCGACTTGGAGTGATTGAACTGATTCCGCCCACTCACCGCAAAGAAAACTACGTTACTGTCAGAGACACAATAGAATATCTTCCACCTTTGAAGGCTGGCGAGTGTTGCCCGACCGATGCTCTGCATAGGGCGCGAACACTTTCACCGTTGAACATGCGGAGAATGTTGGCTACCCCCTACGGAGGTGGTTGGAAGGATTGGCCCGAGGAATTGATGTTGGAATGCCACAAAAAAGAAGGAGGCAAGAGCTTTGGTAGTGTTTATGGCCGTATGATTTGGGACGAGCCTGCTCCTACTATGACAACCGAATGCACTGGCATTGGTAATGGTCGCTTTGGCCATCCTGGTCAACACAGAGCCATATCCGCCCGTGAAGCGGCATTGATTCAAACATTCCCCGCAACTTACAAGTTCTTCCCCAATGAGCAAGAGGTTTCTCTAGCCAAAGCATCTCGATATATAGGGAATGCAGTCCCACCAAGATTAGGTGAGGTAATTGCGGAAAGTATCAAACGACATATTAGAAACAATCCAATATGAAACAATATAATTTTAACATATCATTAAGCATTCTTAACCATCTAGGCAGAAACTTATATAGAAGTTTCATGACGGTTCTTGGTGAAGCCATCTCAAATTCATGGGATGCTGATGCAAATAATGTATATATAACAATAGATCGTGACTCTAAAATACTTATTGTTAGAGACGATGGTGATGGAATGAATGAGAATGACTTCCAAAACAAGTTTCTAAAAATAGGATATTCTAAACGTAAAGACAATAAAACACATACGATGTTGAAACGTCCTTTCATTGGAAGAAAGGGAATTGGCAAGTTGGCTCTGCTTTCATGTGCGCAAAAGATTACCGTTCTAACGAAAGCTAAAGGAGAATCCATAGTTGGGGGCGTAATAGATAATTCTGGATTGGACAAGGCTATAAAAGATGATGTGTCATCTACAGATTATAACCTTGGACTTCCCCAAGATTTGCTAGTTTCAAAATATGATGAGAGATTAGGAGAAAAAGGAACAGTTATTTTCTTTGAAGGATTAAAAGATGGTATCCGTAATCGAATAGACTATATCACAAAATTGGTTGCTCTGTATTTTCGTTTCTCTTTAAAAGACCCAAGTTTCAATATCTATATTAACGAGAATTTAGTATCAATAGCAGAGCTAAATCCAATAAAGGAAAAAACGCAGTTTGTTTGGAAAATAAACGATATTGATGACCCGTATATTAATGATGAGGTATTTAAAAAATTAAAAGACATATCCATTGTCAACAACCAGATAAAAGGTTTTATTGCCTCCGTGGAGAAACCTTCCGACTTAAAAATAAAAGGAACCGAAGAAAAAATAAGTATTGACTTATATGTTAACGGGCGATTAAGGGAGAAAGACATATTACGTCACATCCCTACGGCCAGACTTGTTGAAAGTTACCTTTATGGTCAAATACACTTTGATGCTTTGGATGATGAAACCGATCGCTTTACAAGTAGTCGGGAAGGTGTTGTTCCAGACGATCCAAAATTCAAAAGTTTATTAGAAGAATTAGAAAGGGTTCTTAAAATGATTATCAATGATTGGGATATTTGGCGTACAGAAATCAACCAAGATGGAGATTCAGAAAATACGCGGATGACAAAAAAGCAAAGAAAATCAAAAGAACTTTTTAATGCTGTTGTGGAGGATTTCAAACCTTCAAAAGATAATAGTAAAAGTCGCAAAAAAGTTGATGGTTGGATAAATGCCATTAGAGATGATGCGGAATTTAATCTGTCTTCTTATAGCGAGTGTTTTGTTTCTGAAAATTTGTTAAGAAGGTATATTTCAGAGAAGAGTATATCATTGTCAAAAGAAGCGCAGGACTCCGCAAACAAGTGGAAGCAGCAAGAGATCAAATCGAAGCAGGCTGGCAATATTAATTTTGAAATAAGAGAAGTAAAGACAGATTTAGCTTATATTGACATGGACCATCTAGCACGTATCGCTGATGATGCCTCAGACAGAATAACAAAAGCAACTTTGGTCAGAGATGCGAGTGAGTATAAACCTATAAGAGATGCAATAGCTCATACTTCTCGGTTAACGTCAATAGCAAAAATGCGTTTAACGATAACATATGAGAATATCAAAGCAAGAATTGTCAGTTTATTGAATAATGCATAGATTATCATGGCTAAAAAGAAATATACATTCATTGACTTGTTCGCTGGTTGTGGAGGACTTTCAGAAGGGTTTCTACAGACTAGGCGCTTCAAAGCTCTGGCTCACGTTGAATGGGAAAAGCCAATGGTGGATACATTACGGAATCGTTTAATAGAAGAATGGGGTGAATCTGAAGATGAAGCAAACAGAAGAGTAATTCTTTTCGACATACAGAAAACAGATGAACTTATAAATGGCTCTTGGTCAGAAGAATCTAATCAGCAGTATGGTTTACATAACGCTGATGAAGTTAAAACTAAAGGGTTGAAAGGAATTGTCGGAAAGAGTCATGTGGATATGATTATTGGCGGTCCTCCATGTCAAGCATATTCCATACATGGACGGGCTACAGATAAAAATTCTATGCAAAATGACTACCGCAATTACTTGTTTGAAAGTTTCTGCAAAGTTGTAGAAGCTTTCCGACCAGATTTATTTGTTTTTGAAAATGTTGGAGGCTTGCTGAGTGCCAAACCTGGCGGAATACCTGTCCGGAAAAGAATCTACGATGCTTTTACACAAATAGGCTATGTTATTCGTACACCAGAAGAAATGCCAATGGCATTGTATGATGCGGTAAACTTTAACGTGCCGCAACATCGCCCTCGTGTGATTATCCTTGGCATACGCAATAACGCTGAATTTAATTTAGAAGATTTATATGCGGCTATAGATAAAGAGAAAAAACTGAAGAGAAAGTTGACCGTTAGAGATGCACTAAGTCCTCTTCCACCTTTGTATCCTTTACCCCGACCCATTAAAGAAGGTCGTTATACATATTCACATGAGAAGAATTCCAATCCTGAGATTACCCAACATGAAGCAAGAAATCACGGACCTCGTGAAAGAGCAATATTTAAGGAATGGGTTGAAAATAATATGAATCATATAAGCCACCAAGCTATGATTGATTACTATTATGAAAAGACAGGACATAAAACTCTCTATCAAAAATACAAAAGTCTCGAATGGGACAAGCCTTCTCACACCGTTGTTGCTCACTTAAGCAAAGATGGATACATGTTTATTCATCCCGATGCGGAACAACAACGAAGTATAACAATTCGCGAAGCTGCATGTCTCATGACATTCCCTATGAATTTTCAATTTCTTGGTAGTACACCTTATAATTACAAGATGATAGGAAACGCTGTTCCCGTAAATTTTGCAAAAGCGATAGCAACAGCATTTTATAAATACTTAGATAAAACAAAATGAACGTATTAGTAGCATGTGAAGAAAGCCAAGCTGTTTGCAAAGCCTTTCGTGCAAAAGGGCATAATGCTTTCAGCTGTGATATATTGGAATGCAGTGGAGGACATCCAGAATGGCATTTCAAACAAGATGTTTTGCAAGTAATTCCAAACCATGGAGGTACGTTAGAGAATGGCACAGAGTTCTATCTGCCTGAAGGTGAAACATGGGATTTAATGATTGCTCATCCACCTTGTACCTACTTGTCTGTCAGTGGAGCAAGATGGCTGTATCATCCAGATGATGCAGATTTACCCATTGAACAAAGACGTGAGCATCCTTATCATCTTGGAAGAAGGAAGATGAAACAAGAAGCCATTAAGTTTTTTATGGAGTTCACAAAAACCGATATAAAGCATTGGGCAATAGAAAACCCTGTTGGGTGTATGAATACTGAGTATAGGAAGCCAGACCAAATCGTGCAACCATTTTGGTTTGGTGATAAAGCTTCGAAAAAAACATGCCTTTGGTTACACAATTTGCCATTATTGGAACCAACCAATATGGTTGAAGAAGGGCCAAGGGTTGTTCTATCAAGTGGGCGTTCTTTACCCAAATGGTATTCTGATTCTTTTAATACCAAAATTTCCACAGAAGAGAGAAGAAAATTAAGAAGTAAAACCTTCCTAGGTTTTGCAGAAGCACTTGCAGAACAATGGGGTAATATTGAACACAATGATTAGAGTATTCAAATTTAGAGCAAATGATTTGAACCCTTCGGCAGGTAAACAAATAGAGTTCAATTCCGCCGTTGTGCAATCATTCTTCCATTTTACAAAAGATACGGAAGAAATCGTGTGCCATTATATTGATTCAAATGGCAGAGAAGGAATGACTATAAGGTCAAGTCTTAGCCTTAGCCCTGCAAGGGGTGATTACAAAATCTATCAGAATAATGATGGAACGTTAAACCTTAAAGACTTTTTCCTGCAAAGATTACATCTTTCGTTAGAAAATAATGGTAGCGATTACTTTGCGTTGAGAGAAAGGGGAGGAAATCATTACGACCTTTTCTACCTGCCTGCATCATTATCTGTCCAAGAAATATATGATAGATTATCGTTAAAAAGAAATGAAGTTCAATTTGAACTTTTTAGAGAACCAGCGGTAAAGGATGTAAATGAACTATATCGTTCTTACATTACAGCCATCAAGTCGAAGCCATTCTTGCTTTTGGCTGGTATAAGCGGTACGGGCAAGAGCCGTATAGTAAGAGAATTGGCACATGCATGTTGGGATGTAGACAGCACAGAGTTTAAGGCGCAGAAGCCAAAGAACTTTGAGATGGTGCAGGTGAAGCCCAACTGGCACGATTCATCGGAATTGATTGGTTATGTCAGTCGCATCGGTGCTGACAAGGATGGTAACGGTGTGGTGTTTGTGGCAGGCGATTTCCTTAGATTTGTTGCTAAGGCATGGGAAAATCCCGAAATACCATATTTCCTCTGTCTTGACGAAATGAATCTTGCACCTGTTGAGCAATACTTCGCAGAATATTTGAGTGTAATAGAAAGTCGCAAGGTTAGCGAAGATGGTGTTGTTATAACTGACCCTATCTTAAAAAAGAGTGAAGAGGATTGGTTTCGAGTTCTCACAGGAGTTTTAACCAGTGATGATGACGTACGAAACCGTTTCCTCACTGATGGCATCTGTATACCTCAGAACCTTATAGTTATTGGTACTGTCAATATGGATGAAACAACATTCTCATTCAGCCGTAAGGTGCTTGACCGCGCCATGACCATAGAAATGAACGAGGTCAATCTGAAAGGCGGTCTTGACTATAGGCACGAAATGATTGGCAAACTTGGCAAGACAGAACTTATAGGCGAAACAGTTGAAGGCGTTGACGTATATTCTGACTTTCAGAATGTGTGCGACATTGCCATTGATTACCTGCAGGGCATCAACGACAAGCTTGAAGGCACACCCTTCAAGGTCGCTTACCGTACCAGAAATGAAGTTCTACTCTATGTGGTGAATAATCTACCTTATGATAAGGATTCCAACGGGAAAACTCTATCTCAGGATTTTATCATAGCCCGTGCCTTGGACGAGATAACGAACATGAAGATTCTCTCGCGTATCGAAGGTGACGAGACAAAGGTCAGTGCAAGTTTTCTTGATGGATTGGAGAATACAATTAAAAAAGGCCTTGTGACAGTCTGCCCGAATTTGTTTGAAGAAGGAGAGGGTAAGAAAGTATACGTTTCCGTTTTTTTGGCAAAGCTAACAGAAATGAAGAAGCGTCTGGCATCAGGTTACACCAGTTTTTGGAGTTAATTGCTTATGGAACTTCTGACGATAGAACACCAAGACTTCACAATGAGCATCGAATGTGGCAAGTTCGATGCCATTTGGGATAAGGCTGTGAGAAATGTAGGAGCAGAAAACCTGACCTCCACTTACTCATGGTCGGATGACGTTTTGTCTGTAGTCAGACAGGATGAGAACGGCATCAGCCAAGAAATAACAAACGGTGAGACCCGGTCGGCTGTATTTTTCGACAATGCCGAATACCCAATATGGGTGGACTTCAAGAACTATGTCAGGAATGCCCGCTTCGGAAGCATCCTACAAGGTGATAATGAAAACTTCAGTTTTCGCAGGGGCATCCTCGCCGGATTCCTCAACTACGGCAACGACATTGGTAAGAGCGAGATACTGATTGACTATACCGTTGGAACGGAAATACGCCACTTCCGCTTTGGCTTTGACGTGCTGAGTACCAAGCTCAACTATCATGAGCATTGGCGAAAGATCATCGAAGACATAGAAAGCGAATACCGCATGTTGTCACTCGACTACATGAAGCGTACCTTTCACGGCTTTTCGACTGACACAGAGGGAGAAACGCCCGAACTTGTATGGTGGAGTATCTTTGCCGGGGAGCAGAAGAAATTTGTGAATGCCGTGAAAAGCATCATCGAGCGTCCGCGTCACAGACTTCACGGCATCGAGACATACATCCGTGCCGACAAGTTAACAAGAATACCTATCGCCATAGAGAACGAACTTGCCGAGCATCGCAAGGAACCAGCACACTTATACAGGGTAGAGCAACAAGTTCAGAGCAACGATACCCAAGAAAACCGTTTCCTCAAATACGCCCTGGGTCAAATAACTGCAAAGTATGAGACCTTGAAAAGGCGCATCGAGGCCATCAAAGGCGCATCCGACCCGTTCAAGGAAAAAATGAAAACGATGCTCAACACCTTGAAGCACCTACAGAGGAATCCATTTTTTCGAACGGTAGGACGTTTCAAGGGAATGAACCAAGAAAGTCAGGTATTGCAGAAGGCAAGCGGCTACAGTCAGGTATATAGGACTTGGAACCTGTTGCGACGCGCCTACTCTCTCAATGACGGCATCTATCGTCTGCAATCCAAAGACATTGCTACACTCTATGAGATATGGTGTTTCATTGAAGTGAGCCATATTGTCAGGGACTTGCTCGGCATTAAGCCTGAGGATGTTGACCATCGCAACCGTATGGAAATGAACGGCATGTTCACATGGGAATTGGGTAAGGGCGAACATTCGCGCATCCTGTTCAAGAAGGATGATGTAGAACTGGCTGAACTTGTTTATAACCCCAAGCATACCGACAAAGAGAACGATACCATCAGCATGGACAGGCTTGTCGTTCCGACAGTGGCACAAAAACCAGACATCGTGCTGCAGTTGACCAAGCACGATCTTCAAAAGGACATGAAGATGACATATCTGTTTGATGCGAAGTATAGAATTGAGGGACGTGTGAACGGTGTGGACACTCCACCGGAAGATGCCATCAACCAGATGCACCGTTACAGGGATGCCATCTATTACAAAGAGAACAAGGATGCAGCCTTGAAGAAAGAAGTCATTGGCGGATATATCCTGTACCCCGGTGATGGTAAGAAAGCGGAAGTCGAAGTGTCTAAGTTCTACAAGACTATAGATGAAGTAAACATTGGTGCATTTCCACTGCGTCCGAAAGACAAGGAGAACCGAGACTTGCTGGTAAAGTTTATCGAATTGCTGATTGGCAAAGCTTCAACTGAAATCCTCGATGATAGCATACCTCAGAAAGGGTTGTATTACACATCCGAAGAACCGAAGGATGCCGTATATATGATACTCACGCTCGACACAGAAGTGAATGAAGATGTGAATGCCGTGCTGGAAGGAAAGGCTGGCACTATTATGATGGGACGTAAGGGAATGGAAGAGACAAAGGATATTCAAACAGTCCGCTATATTGCGCCCATTATCCCTGGTGGACACATTGAGGGCTTTTATAAAGTGGTCAAAGCAAACCTTACTCATGTCAATAATGAGAAATATCCAATACGCATAAAATTCGATGTGTCTGATTGGACAGAACTTGCACAACCAGCTAAGTTCGGAATGGCAAGGGCTGCTTATCGAGGATTCTGCAAGACTCGTGAAGAGTTTTTCCAACATTGCAAAGAACAAGTGATTATCGACAAGATATGAGCAACTTCCAAACCTCTCCACAACGCCATGCTAACATGGCTGCTATCCACGGCAAGGACACGAAGCCGGAAATGGTGGTGCGCCGTTGGTTATGGGGGCATGGATTTCGCTATCGCCTGAATCATCCTCGATTGCCTGGGAAGCCTGACATCGTGATGCGGAAATATAGGACTTGCATCTTTGTGAACGGTTGCTTCTGGCATGGGCATGAGGACTGCCGCTACTATACCATTCCGAAAACCAATACGGAGTTTTGGGTTAACAAGGTGCGGCGGAACAAGGAGCGCGACGCAAAAGTTCAGCATGAACTGGCCACGATGGGCTGGCACTCCATCACCATCTGGGAATGTGAGTTGAAACCCACCAAAAGAGAGGAAACATTGAAGTCGCTGGCATATACGCTCAACAAGATATTTCTGCAAGACAGGACTGTCAAGCTGTATGAGATACCAGAGGAAGAGCCGATGATGGCAGCGGAGGATGTACCTGAATACAATAATAATAGACAGCATTAGAACGTTATAAGAATATGGCACTACCAATAAATATAGAAGACTTGCTGAATAAGCGGAAAGTCGAGGGAAACAGGATTGAGTTCAAGAAAGGCTGGAACCCTGTGGATATTTACCACAGCATCTGCGCCTTTGCTAACGATTTTGACAACCTCGGAGGCGGTTATGTGCTCGTGGGCGTTGAAGAAAATGAATATGGTATCGCTAAAAGACCTGTCACTGGTATCAACATTGAAGCTGTGGACGGAATCTTGAAACAGATGGTTGGGTTCAACAACATGTTCGACCCTTATTATCTGCCGCGAACTTCTGTGGAGGAGGTGGAGGGGCAGCAGGTGTTGGTGATATGGGCACCGTCTGGAGTAAACCGACCTTATGCCATTCCTCAGGATGTGACGGCAAAGGTGAAGCAGATGCGGTATTACATTCGCAGTGTTTCGAGCAGCATCATTGCCAAAGGAGAAGTGCTGGACGAATTGAGGGATATGACAAACCGTGTGCCTTTCGATGAACGTCAGAATCCAAGAATTTCCATGAGTGACATCTCTATGGTGTTGCTTCGTGACTATTTGGCTACTATCGGCAGCAAACTGGAGGCTTCTCTTTTTACGCAACCATTGGCAGATATTTTGGAGCAGATGGAACTGATGACTGGGCCAACGGAAAACCGCACAATCAAGAATGTGGCTGCAATGATGTTCTGTGAGCATCCCGAAAAGTTCTTCCCTTACACACAGATAGATGTGGTAACGTTTCCCGAAGGAAAAGTGAAGAATCCACATAACTTCACGGAAAAGACATTCAAAGGAAGTGTTCCGCAGATTATCAAGCAGACAATGGATTATCTAGAAACGAATGTCCTATTTGAAACGGTGCAGAAAGTGTCTGGTCAGCAGGAAGCCAACCGCTTCTGGAACTATCCGTATGATGCTTTGGAGGAGGCTGTCGTAAACTCGATGTATCATAGAGACTACCTGCAACATGAGCCAGTAGAAATAACCGTTGAGCCAGACGGCATCACCATTCTCAACTGCCCTGGTCCTGACCGCAGCATTCCTATGTCGGCAATTGAAAAGGGCGACAGTTTGAAGAGCCGTCGTTATCGCAACCGTCGTCTAGGTGACTTTCTGAAAGAACTTGACTTGACTGAAGGTCGTTCAACTGGCGTTCCTACCATTCAAGAGAAACTGGCTGCAAATGGTTCGCCTCGTGCAACCTTTGAAACTACGGATGACCGTCTGACATTCCTCATCCATATCCCCGTACATGCTAGTTGCGGTAACAAACCTAATTCTAACATTGATGATGGTGACGGTTCTTCCGCTACGGAAAGAACTACGGAAAGAATTATAAGATTGATTAGAGAAAATCCGCAAATTACCAATAAAGAACTTGCAGAAGCTTGTGGTATTACAGAAGATGGTGTCTATTGGAATACCAAGAAGCTGAAAAAGAATAATATTATAAGACGTGTCGGTGGCAAGTTTGGTGGACATTGGGAGATTGTGGAAAATGAATAAAGAAACCACCGTTGCGATTTGCGACGGTGGTTTCAATTTAATTATGCCCATAGTGCTGGGCTATTAGCATTGCTATACCTCCTGCAACCACAGAGAACCCGATGGTGAAGAAGAACCAGAAGAACCACTGGGCATAATGCCCGAGGTAACAGCCATCGTATTCCTTGTAGCGGTTCATGGCTTTCTTACGCTCTTCGACTAACATGGCATTGACACTCTGGACAGTTGTCTGTGCTTGGTTGATTAACCATTCTCGCTGCTTGTGGAGCAGGTCTTGTATCTTCTGCCAGTCGGCATCGCTTACATGGACTGACACCTTCAACTTTGTGGGCGCATCTTCTATTACCCTGTCAATATGTGTGTTGATGGTATCAACCTTGTCACTGATGGTCGTAACAGCGTTATCCAACTTGTTTTCAGTACGTTGGCACTGCTGGATGGCAGACTCCAGACCGAGCCTGACATTAGCACAAGTATTGGTTGCTACGTCAATAGTAGTACTCAACTTCTTTAGTTCCGGCACACGACTGATGATGTCCTGTTCGGCATCCTGTTCTTGAATTTCATCTTTGACCTCGCCCATCATTTCATCGAAGTCGGGCTGGGTCTCTTGGTTTCTGCTTTTTCGTATCATGGTTTTGTAATTTTAGCGGTGGTAACCGCGTTTAACTAACTTTGTTTTGCACATTGAAAGGGCCATTTTCAGGCAGCGACAGGCATACAGATATTCGTCCTCGTCATCCTTCTTTCCCCAGCCAGAATCAGGAGCGGAACCACCTCCGCCACCGCAAGATTCAGACATCGACGTGGCAGCATCGATGTATCCTGCAAAGAGTAGCATCGCAATATGACAAATATCCTCCACTTTGGCAGCGTCGTTGCCTTCTGGTATTTGAGCCTCGTTGAAGAAGATGTCCTTGACCGTGTTTGGTATCTTGACAACCTTTGTTCCGTTGGGTGTGTCGATGTTGAATGTGGTGAAGGGAGGCTCTGGCTTCGGTTGGATAACATGTGCGGCTTTGGGCTGGGTAGGTTTCGTTGTTTGGGAAGAAGGACAATCGGGACGGCTGCTTGGTGCAACCGTAGGTGCGATTGGCTTCATCCTGACTTGGGTAGGCTTCGGATGGAGCTTCTTCCAAGTGGCTTCAAGTTGCGTCGCCATAAACCTACGCCCCACCTCAGAAGCCTTGAAGACCGAGGCATTCTTGCCGATGGTGTAGCCGACAAGGTGCTTGCTCTTGTCGTAGCGAGGTGTCACTTCATAACCCTTCATGCGAAGCATCTTGAAGTAGAAGTCAATGTCAAACTCCTGCATCTTCTGAAGGGTGTAAATGCAAAAGTCCGCAATCTCCGCTTTCCGTATGTCACGTATCTCCTTCGGCTGCTTCCACCCATGCCTCATGTTTATAATCTCCGCAGCCATCATTGCTCTTATGTGAAGGTCGTGGACATCGTTGGTGTTGCCGTCAAGGTCAACACGGCAGCAGTCCAGATGGAGGTGAAGCGTCCCTGACTTAGAGTCGGAATGTAAGCCTGACACGTTCATAGAGTTGCGGAAATTGGTCTTGACCTCATCCTTCATACCCTTGGGAATAAGTCCAACGGCATCCAAAGTGACCAACGCTTCATCATTGAGGTTTGCCCAGTCGTTCATGGTGAAGTTCTCCGCTTCCTCTTTTGAGAGGGAGATTACAAACTGAACCATTGAGCGTTCCAACTTTCTCCCCACCGTCCTGTCCTGTTGATGGAGTTCACAATGATGCTTCATCATGTACCATATGGCGGTCGGGGCGATGCCATCAGGCATGTGGTTAATCTTGACCAACTTTGCCTTCTCCTTTTCCAGTGCGTATCTCACGGCATTGCCACCGTAGGACACAACGCTTGTGAGCATAATCATGATATACCTCCTTCCTTAGTCAGTACAGGAGAAGAGATGTTGCTCTCGATGCTGTACCAATGTTGGATGAGTTCTGCACTTGCCTTAATCCACTATGCCATGAACTTCTCCGACTTGAAGAGTTTCAACTTTTCCGCTTCCGTTTTGCCTTGAAGGACGCTGCTGATTTTTATTTATTGCTGTCCGGTAAAACTTTTCTCTCCAATTCATTATTATAAATAATGCTCC
>ERZ773027.251-NODE-251-length-34816-cov-4.655188_pt1 | contig 34816 bp, 16 predicted proteins | sample MGYA00511032_ERZ773027 | MGnify/ENA primary metagenome ERZ773027 (study PRJEB29015, sample SAMEA2738138) | human oral metagenome | biome: human oral; feature: human-associated habitat; material: saliva | place: China | collected 2190 ... | reverse complement strand
CTGCCATCTCCATTCGCAAGGGGTGGGTTGTCAAAAGTTTCTACTACCTTTGTGGCAAGAGAAAGCTCTTGAGCTTGTTTAGCACCCGCAATTGGAGCGGGAGCGCTGGCAAGATACTCAAGGGCTTTTTCTTTATTTATATAGGTCGCTTTACCTGAATTAAGCCATTGAACAACCTTGCCGTGACTCTTACCGTAAGTAGACGTAAGTAGATTAAAGTCTATATCGGCACCACCCTTCCCCACTTCAAGAGTAACCAGTATGTTCCCTTCCTCTGTCTTGAGTTCTGTAAGAATTGCATGACTCCCATCCCTATGTGTTGAGAACACTGCAATAGGCTGTGCAACAGCTTTCGGCAGATCCAGAAGGTCAGACAAAGCAAATCCATGCTTCTTCATCTTCTTGATCACCTTGTTCCCATATAGACGCATAAGTTTAGGAGCTACTCCGCCTGCGATAAGTTCGGAAGAAGGCATGCCAAGGGAGAAGATAGTGCTATCTGAATTCTCTTCAGTGAGCTGAGCAAGCTCCGCATTGAACCGATTACTAACTTCGTCTAACTCGTCGGAGCGGTAGCGCACCTCCTCGTCGCTATCCTCGGACACTTGATTATCATTACCGATCTCGAGATCTTCGCTCGCAAGTGGTGGGTTGTCAAATGTTTCTACTACCTTTGTAGCGTTATCCAAGTCGAGATAATCCACGTCAGCGAGATTGGTTCGCTGTTGGGCTATCTTAGTCTTTGACAACCCATCTTCTTGGGGATGACTAATAACCTCAGCGGAATTGGACCGCTGTTTGTTAGCCTCCCCATCGGATGCCTGAAGTTTTGGTTTGATAACGTCAGCGGAATTGGACCGCTGTTTGTCAAGCCTTCCTTCAGAGTCTTGAAGGCTCTCAGTTGCATTGCTATCGTATCCTGCATTAGGCAGTTGTGTGGTGATCCAGCTGAGAGCCTTCTTCTTATCAACCCAAAGCATCTTACCTGAAGTAATCCACTTAAGAATACTCGTAACTCGATCCTTAGGGTAGATACTTCGGATGCCATTGACGTCTATCTCCAGAGATCTTGATGCGGAACTCTTTACGACCCTCAAAGCCACCACGAAGTTTACCCCTCTGCTGTCCTGGAGCTCCGTCAGAACGACAGTACTATCGCTACGAGTGCTACTATCAAACACTGCGATAGGATGAGCTATTGCCTGTGGGAGGTTTTGAATGTCAGATAGCTCAAACGGATGCTCGCTATGATACTCCTGCGAAGCCTTGGCCGCAAGACGTCGTGCCGTCAGCTCAATCGGTAAGTTCGGAACGCCTGCACTACGCAGTGCATTGCTTGGCATACCCAGCGAGTAGATATGTCCCTTGGGTAGAGTCCCTTCAATCTGCTCCTTCAGCTCTTCGTTGAAGCGTGCATTTATTGCATCAGACGTTTCTTGAAGAGACAAGCCTTCATCCCCCTTCTGCATGCGCACCCCTTCGTCTATATCCTTGACTCCAACAGACTCATCGTACAGGTAGGAGAGTTCAGACTCGTTGGGATTTGGAGCGTCATGCCTGAAGATGTAACCAGCATGCACCACTGACCCGAGTCTCCCATTGCCAACAAGACGGACTCCAGGATACACTGAAGACTCGTAGTGTATATCACCTTCCACAAAGAATGAGGTTACCCCCAGGCGCTTTGCAGCCAAGGCCATACTCCGCATTTCGGGATACCGATATCCAACGTACCCTCCTCGCCCATTGGGGATAGACACCAATGCACGACTGCGATAGGTCTTGAAGCTATCCCTTGTGAGCCCTTCGCTTTTATCAGCTTTCCATCTATTGTAGAGGTCTTGCTCTACTCGATCTAAATACTTGGATAGTCGAGGGATCTTGACGGGGGACTCAGTGAATGGGTCGGAGTGCTCACCTCTCGTTTCCGTGGAGATGAATGACTGCCACTTATCTTTGAGGGGCTTCCATGCCCCAGCATCAATAGTTGTCCCGTCCAGCTTGTATGCCTTCCCCTTCTTGTACACGTCGAACTGCGTTTTGTCTGCAATGGCCATAGTTCCGTTGCTGGCCACGGCAAACCCTTCGGGGGCTTGGTAGACAACCATCAGCCCCTCTCGCATTCCATCTGCTCCTACGAACTCCTCTATGTCACCGACTTCTGCGCCAGCCTTCCCAGACTTGGGGAGTGTCACGATATACCCATTGTATCGTTCGCTGTCGGGGGCGATGACACTTGACGTAGCTGTCTCCTTCTTCGCTGTTGCCTTCTTTGTGGTCTCCTCCTTTGCTTCTACTGCATTAGGATTTACCCCACGCAGAAGGTCGCTCATAGCCTTGTCAGCTGCGTCTTCCACGGACTTATAATAGTCCATCCCGAAGAAGTCAGCGACCTCAGTCCAAAAGGTTTTGAGTGCTTCCTTGAGGCTATTGAACGCTGCGAGCACACGCGCCTTTCCTACAAGGTCCGTAGCATTCTCCGCCTTCTTCATCTCCTCCTCGATGCGTTGAGCACCGCGCTTGCCCGAGTACTGAGCAAGCACCTCATCTGCTAAGGCATCTTCATCACCCTTGAGTTCGGGGTATCTGCTTGCGATGTCTGCCCACAGCTCGAAGCCCTTGAGTTGCTTCCGTATAGACTTCCACGCACGAGGGTTTACTCGACGTAGAGCACTCGCCCATAGGTGCGTGTACTCGTGGATAGCCGTCTCGGCCGTTGCGTGTTTGAGGTCGAGATAGATCTTCCCATCCTTGACAAACCCGTACACCTCTCCGCTGCTGGTCTTGAAGAGGCGCACCTTGGATTGAATGGAGATGTCGCTCTCATCGAAGATGACGAGGTTCTTCTTTCCCCCATCGGTCTCAGAAGAGTTATATTGGATACCAACATACCCAATGGAGTGGAAGAATGCGCTGGCATCCTTATCTGAGCCAAGGTGCGAAGATACCGTACCATAAAGGTCTCTCCATGTAGTAGGCTCTCCTGCGTCATCCACCTCCTGCGTCAAGTCGTCCTTGCCTTGAGGATAGTCGTACATACCCTCTTCGTCATTGCGAAGGATGTACTCCACAAGCTCCCTCTTTACACGGGCGATGTCCTTATTGCTTGGCTTGCTCTCAAAATGCAGGTAGTTGCTTCCCGTATCATCGGGCAGCTCTGCCTCATATACGAAGCCTCCACCTGCATAGGACCGAGCAACGCCCTCCTCCTCGGTGAAGTAAGAGCCCCAGCCGTATGCTTGACCACCTGCACCCTCTCCCATGTGGCTATGGTCAAAGGCCTCAAAGTCTGCATCTGTCCCGTGATAGGCTCGTTGCATTTGTGCCTCACCAGCGCGCGCTGCATCAAGCACCGCCTGACCTTCAGCTTCGTCCGTGACGACCTCGATACCTGCATCTCGCATCGTATTGACAAGCTCATCTCGGATAGCCTTATCATGGGTGAGCGTTTCGCCCTCTACTTCCTTTGCTTGGCTGAGCTCCTTCTCATACTTTCGGACCAGCACCTTCTTCGATCTCGCCTCGTCTGCCAGCTTATACAGGCTGGGGAGAAGCTCGCTAAGCCCTGGGGCTTTCATCAGCTCAAGATTACTTCGGTCTTTGAAGCCGATGAGGATAAGGGTAGCCTGCCCATGAAACTCGCCACTATCTATGCCGGGGATTGCACCGCTGTCGTAGTAGTCCTTCATAAGAGCAATAGCCTGCTCCGCTACGGCTGTGCGCTCTGCCTCCTTCTCTTCAAGCTCTTGCTTAGCCTTAGATAGCAGAGCTTCCTTCTCTTCAATTGAAAGATCATCTTGATTGCCATCATTCGCTTCTCCCTCAGCTATCTCCTTTTCGCTATCTTTGCCTTGCGAAAGGGCATTGCTTTGGTTTGATGCGCTGCCCCCAGTCATTCCGCCTTGTGTGGCTGATGGGGAGGTAACATTTGCAGAGGCGGTCTCTGTAGTAGGAGCTTCATTATTCGCGCCCTCCTCCCAAAGCAACGCCCTTTCTTTCAATCTGCTTACCTTCTCGTACCCCGAGGAAGACACACCAAGATATTCCCCGCTCTTAGATGGCAAGACTAATGTAACCGCTCTCTTCCCCGTACGACTACGCCCCTTCTCTATGGAGAAGATGTAGGTGTTGGGCTTGTTCCCTTCTCGTACGTGGTCGAAGTTCTGCATGATATCAACGACGAAGGCGACTGCCTCCTCTTGAGTTGATATACCCAGCTCCTTTGCATGTTGCTTAATGATATGCTGAGCCATCGCCTCAGTCATTCTCATGGGCAATGGCTTGATACCAATAGCTTCAAACACATTGTCCGAGATCTTGACTAAGTCGATGCTTCCCTCACTATTCTCAAAGAAGTTTCCTCCTCGCTTAGCCGCAATAGCAGACAAACGATAACCCTCCCCAGTCGTATCACTCGCCTGGGTGTCCCCCGCTTCGGGGGCTACTCCTTCTGTTTCGGTGGTTACTCCTTCCCCTTCTTGAGGATCGCTTGCAGCTCTTCCTCTACGCTCGGGCGTCCCTGCTCGGCTCTGATCTTGTTCATTGCCGCCAGGTGTTCCTTGTCCTTCTTGTTCCCCGCCATTGCTCCCTTGACTGTTGCCGCCAGTAGAGCTGCTTCCAATACTTCCATCTTCTTCGGTCTTGTTGTCGTACTTAATACTGAATACTTCGCTTACAGCCTCGGCAAGCATCTTAGGCTTTACTTCGCCTTCCCCGAAGAGCGTATCCTCGGAGACGGCCTGCACTGCGTCGTACACCGCATTGAGCTTTGCGATGAGCTCCTTCTGTGTGTAGAACTTATAACGGAGAGCAAGCTGCACAGCAAAGTTACTATACTGCTCGGAGTTCACCTCACCTGTGATGAGGTCGCCCGAGAAGCGCATCCACGTTTCGATAGCACGCTCTGCATCCTCGAAGGTCTTAGCATCAGCGAATGGCGCATACCCCATAAGGGCGTTGTATGCACTTACCGACGCTTGCAGTTCATCGAGGAAGTGCGCATCTGCTGGGCTCTGCTGGTCGCGATATGAAACACGGCGGAGTAGTGCCTGCTGTGTACGCTTGGGCAGGTTGTAGAACTCTGCTTCCAGGCTGTTGTGCGCACCCTCAAAGAAGGAGCGGTACAAAGCATTGCGGAGGTCCTCCTTAGCTTCTGCCGTGATCTCACCCTTAGCCCCGAAGGCACTACGGAATTGCGTATCGGAGATAAAGCCCTGGCGATTAAGCCAGCTCAGCGTCTCAGCTGCATTGCGTGTGATCGACTCGGCAAGGCTGAGGTCATCGTCGCTTGTCCCCAGTAGGAAGTGAATGAAGGTGTCACACTTCTCCCCGATCTTAGCATAGAGTGTTTGTGGATTGATACGTTCGACGCCACCGCTCTCGATGTCGGTCTGTCGGTACTGCCCCAGCTCGATGGCTCGCTCGTCGCTGACGTCGGCAAGGTGCACCAGCACGGGTGACTTCATCCCCTCGATAGCTTCGGGGGCAATACCGAGGGCCTCTGCATTCTCGATGAGGTACTGCTTGTACTTCTCACCGCTCGTATCACGGAACGACTCCCACACAGCACGCAGTGCGTCGGCACGGCTATTCCCCTGGATCACCTCACCACGTGCGTTGATGGTAGGAGCACCCGTGTAAGCCGTGGCACTCGTTGTGATCTCCTCGGGGTTGATGTTCGCAGCGATACGGATGGCAGCCTGCTCGCTAACAACGTCGCTTCGATCCTTTGGCTGTGCCTCGGGAATGAAGTGCAGCTGATTTTGATAGCCTCTGATGTGGCTTGGCTGCAGGCTCTCCGCTTCGATGATAGCATAGCGAGCCTGCTGTGTGTCGTTCGTTGCGAACTTCACGTCAGACTCCTTGCCGATGAGCGCGTCGGAGAGTTCCCCCTGACGATCTACTCGCAAGCCTTCGACCTTAATGTACCCGCGTGCGCGTGCGTCGGCTGGATTATCCTTACCCCATTCGGGTGCGGTGTCCTCGGGTACGGGGGTAGCTTCTTCCTCCTGCTCCTGCTCTTCCTCCTCGGCAGTCTCTTCCTCTGCGGGGGCTTGCTCGGTCGTAGGCTCTTCGCTCTCCTGCTCCGTCTGCTCTGCGACGGGCTCGGCTACCTCTGCCACTTCCTCCTGCACCTGCTCGGCTGCGATCTCACCGACGGCCTGCCAATGTGCGAGTGAGGTCTCTGCGGCTTCGATACCCTCGGCTACTTCTGCGAGCGCCTGGATCTTACCCTCGATAGTGTCGGCACTTCGCGGCTTGGCCTTCTTGGCCTTGGCAAGCGCCTTCTCCTTGTCGGTGACGGTGCTTTTGATAACCTCGAGAGCGAGGACTACGTCGCCATTGGTTGCACGCAACACCGCTTCGTATGCTTCCTCGGGTGAGAGACTCTCGTCGTTGGGATCAGCGTGTGAGGTGCTTTCATTATCTTTGCTCTCAGAAGGCGTGCTTTGAGACGCATCCGTGCCCTCAGAAGCGGGGTCGGACAATTCAGTCCCCTGCGATGAGTATAAGTCTTGATCTACGTCCGAAGTATCAGGTGCGTTGTCGGCGCGCATCCAAAGCACTACGCCTTCTGTAAGCAACCGCTTAACCTGGTTTCTACTCTTCTCCTGATTAGACACGACTACCTCACCTCCATCACGCAGTACAGATACCGAGGTGAAGTGGTAATGACGACTCCCATCTTCTTTTTCGAATACGCGGATGTAGATATATGAGCTGTCTCGTTCTGTCTCTTGCCCTTCCTTAGCCGTGCTTGGCTCTTCGACAATAGCGTGCGGAGCTTCAAGCGTTGGACGGATCATACCGAGCTTACTCTTTCTCCCATCGCGCATCATCTTGAGGAACTGGTTTTCTCCCATGTGAGCATCCCCTATGGGCGTGTGCACCATACCATCCTCGCCAAACTCAGCATACCAATTCTCTGGTGTCAGCTCAAGTTCGGGGGCTACCTCGTGGTTGTTGGAGATAGCTGTAAGGAAGGCTTCGGCTTCTTCTTCGGTCATACTTCGACCGATGATGTCGTTCTCTTCTTCCTGGGTAGGTGTTGGTGCGGTGGTAGCCTCTTCGGGAACTTCCTCAGATACGGGCTGTGCCTGCGCTAAGGCTGGTGCTGCTGCGGTCGCAGGAGCTCCTACTGTTCCTGCACTGGTATTGGTCTCAGGACTGAGACGCGTTCCCACTACCACCCCGTCGAGGTAGTCCTTAGTGAAGAGGTGCACCTTCTTCCCGTCGAAGGGCTCATTAAAGTACACCTCGATATTCCCGTCGGCATCCTCCTCATTGGTGACGTAGGCCGTGACCTCCTCACCTTCGGGGGTGCGAATGGTCAGCTCATCATTGAGCGCATAGCGTGGGAGGCCTGCCTGTTCGCGTTCCTCTCTCTCCTCAGCCTTGGCCTGCTGTACCTGTGCTGCATGCTCATTCTCGATCTGTCGAGCGCGTGTGTTGTCCGCCATGCTCTGCAGTTCGTCGGTCGTCATCTTGTGGGGTACGCCCGAGTAGTCCACATCGAGTGTGCCGTCCTGGCCTACCTGTTGGATAGCGATCTGCTGGGGGTTGCCATCAGCATCGAGGAGGTCGTATACCGCTCCTACCTGCGGGGTGATAGTCCCGTTGATAGCGTCGGCCGCTTCCTTCTCCCGTCGTTCATATACGGCATTGACCGCTTCGCTCACTGCATCGTCGGCACTCGTGGGTTGCTCGGCACTGATAATGTCGTCTATGCTTGCGAAGCGTACGACGCCCGTTTCGTTGTCACGCACGATGAAGTCCTTACTGGACTTGTCGGTATCGATACGTCCCTCCTCATCCATGACAAGGTCGCCATCCTTGATATGCACTTCGACGTTCTGCCCTTCCGTACCACGGAGAGTGGACCGACGGAGCGTTCCGTCCTTGTGCTGCTGTGAGCGCACTGCCTGCTCGGCTTGTGCTGCCTCAGCCTGTATGCCCTGGGAGACACTCCCGATCATACCCTCGTAGGTAGCACGCGCATTGAGGTAGTCCACGTAAGACTGCACCGCCTGTTCGTTGTGCTCCTCTCGTAGCTGTGCTACCTGGTCGAGCGTCAGCTGGTCAGGTGCTCCCATTTCATCGAGGGTATTAGCATCTACCCCGAGACGCTCTGCCGCCTTCTGCTGAGCGAACTCATACCAGCTACGGGCGTGGCTCATCTCCTCGGGTTGGGTTATCCCTGCGCCCTTGTCGTAAGAGTCTGCCAGCTCGTTCTGCAATGGGTCTGCCTTGGTGTCCTCACTCTGCTTGCGTCGGTACTCGCTCATACCCTTGTAGGTCTGCACTGACTTAGTGTAGTCGAGGATAGCACGACGCTGCTCTGCGTTAAAGTTGGGGTTAGTGAGTGCGGACTTCACAGCGTCTACCTGCTCCTTACCATCCTGGAGAAGGATCTGTCTGCGCACGTCGTCCCACGCCTTGCGCTGCTCATCCGTGGTGAGCGTACTCCACACTGCACCCTCGCTCTGCCCGATCTGATAGCGGGCCATTCCACGTGCACCACCGCCAGCAAAGTAGCCTGCGGTCTGTGCGCCACTCATCACGCCACCCATAAGGGAGACCCCGAGGAAGGTGTCGATATTGTCGTCAAGGTTGAAGAAGCCCTTGCCCTTGTCGGCTGATAGGTCCTTGTCTCCAATCATCACAGCCGCTATATCATTGGCCTTCTCTTCGAGGTATTCGCCAAACACACCATTCCATTGCGCATGCTTCTCAAGGGCTTTCAGTGAGGTTGCGAACTTAGAGGCTTGCATGTTCCCGATGAACTTGCTTGCCTTTGCCAAGGTCCATACCCCAGCATCACCGACACTGCCTGCCACCTTACCGAGTACTGACTTCTTGCCGACCTGCTCGGCCGCTTCCACCCCGGTCTTACCGATTAGCTTAGTAAGCTTAGCTGCAATTGGGGAAGCAACCTTACCTGCTGCCCACTTCACTGCATCGACAAGCCCATCGCCTAACATCTCGGTCGCATATTCCGCTGTGCCTGATATTTCACCCTTGATAAAGGCTTCTCCCAAGCTGTCACCCTCGGTGTGACCTCCGTACATAGTTGTTGCTCGTCCTTCGGCATCTACACCTGTGGCAAACTGCACATTCCCTGTGGTGCGCCCAATGATATTGGATGCGGTCTTCATTGCCCCGAAGGTATTCGCCATTGCACCACCATAAAGCATAGCTCCAGTCGTTGCAGCTGCCCCACGGATAGTGCGCTTGATAATAGCCTTGCCAACTTCTTTAGTACCAAAGCGTCGCATAGCATAGCGAGCAAGCCCTGATGCCACGGTCTTCCCAGCAGTAGAGAGGCCACCACTCATCGCCATCTCTATCATAAAGGGGACGGCATTCGCTCCGAAACTACCCATCTTATACCCATGGCCTATGCGATCTTCGAAGTAAAGAGCTATCGCCATTTCGTTAGCCTTGGCATCAAGTAGGAGCTGCTCTCCTCGGGTGAGCTGCTCGCCTCGGTCAGATTTGTCAATAGCCCTGGAAAGGCGTGCTTCATCGGAGAAGTCTCTCGCTCCCTGGTCCCATAGTTTAGGATTGATGATGGTTGTCCCGAAGCCTCGGAGCGTTCCAGCGAGTGCACTACGTTCATAGACAGAAGCAAGGTCTCCGCCTTTCTTGGTGTTGTGGTCAGCTTCTGCGATGAGATTGTTCACGTCTTGCATCGTCCTACGAGCAGCCTCCAGCGTCATATACTCGCTGTCGTTAGCCTGCTCGATACGCGACTTATTCGCGGCTGCGGGGATATTGAAGCCACGGATACCCCAGGCCGTTGGGCTATCCGCGATAGTCACGTCGCCAGCCTTCTTGTCGAGGTACTCTGTGCGTTCGGCAAGAGCCTTGTCGATTTCGCTTGTCAGCTCTCCCGCCTTACGCCGTGCGTCACTCTCGGTGAGCGTAGGAGCGTAGATGATATTGGCTTCCTTCAAAGCCTGGCGGAGCTTGGGATCTTTGACCGCGTCGATGTTCCCAGCGTTGTAGCCGTCTACCTCCTCCTTGCTCAGCTCGGTGGGACGAATAGTCTTACCCGTCGTCACGTCCAAGAGAGCCTTGGGAGCGGTCACCCCGCCATTGTTGGGATCGAAGTCGGGGATAAGCTCGGGCTGCACTACATTGACGACGTTGCCATTCTCGTCTTGTGCTACGTCTCGTGTGGTCTTGAGCAGTGGTACGCTTGGGTCGTTTACCTCCTGCACTGGTCGCATCTTCTTGTCAAGACGCGGGAAGCCCAGGCGCGCCTTGGGTGCATGCGATGGCTTCTTGGGATTGGCGGGGAGGTCAAAGCCAAAGGGAGTAGCGGGCGCATCAGGCTTGCCCGTTGGTGCGAGCTGATCCTTTGGCCGCAGTGGTGTAGGCACTCCAGCTGGCGTTGGCTTTACCCATCCCATGTCTGCCTTGAAGGTGTCGAAGTCGGGAAGCTCATACCCTCCCGATGAAACCTTGTCATATACACTGCGCAGGTTTTCCTCCTTGCGCATATCCTTTGCGAACTGGTCAATGTTTGGGACTGAGTAGCCCATGGTCTCCAGCGTATTGTGGAGTCCTGATAGGTTCTTTTGCGTCTTATCGCTTGGCATGAGTTGCTGGTGATTGGTTAGTAGGCTTTGCCCTTTGATCCACTTCCCTTATAGGCTTCGCCCTTCGGTGCTTGTTTCTGTTGTGCTGGCTTCGCTGGTGCTGGTGCGGGTGCAGGGGTAGAAGTGAGTGCAGGCTGTGGCTTAATTATGCGTGCATTCGGTAAGCGCAAGAGAGCTCTCTGAACGTTCGGATCGTTGATGTTCTGCCCTATAATCTGACGCATCTCAGATGGACTCGGCTCTTTGTAGGTGGCTTTAGGTCCGTACCCATTCTTCGTGCGGTACTGAGCACGGATAGACTCAGGGAGCTGGTTGTATATATGTCCGATATTTACGTCATTGAATGTGTCTTCGCGTACTTCGACACCGCCCATATCTTCTCCGTTTTCGCCTTCCCCGCGATAGATCCGTAGGTACTTCCCATCTTCGCTATTGGCTGCACGCGTCGCCATAATCCCTGTGCGTCGGCTCTGCTCTGCTTCGGACACCCGATTGTGCCGTCTCGTTTCTGCGAGTGCATCGGCTCTCTGTTGGATCCCAGCCTTGCCCAGCTCCTCTCGGAGCTTGCGGTCGGCTTCCTTCTCACCGAGCTGTGCCACCCACTTCTGATACTCCTGCGACTGCTTGGCGAGCTTGAGCTGGTGGTCGAGTGCGGCCTGCTCGCGTCGGAGTTGCAGTGCGTCTCTTGCCTGGTCGTTATGATCGTCGAGCTGCTTGGCTCTCATGTAGGCTTGGAGATAGGCGTCGGCATCCGCTTTTTTCGCGGCTCGTAGCTTCTCGTATCTGTCCTGCACACTCCCGAGCATTGTCTCGGTGGGCTTGTAGGCATTGGGTGCGTAGTTAGCTGTGGCAACAAGGTTGCTGATAGCTCGCACCCCGTCGCCTATTGCTGCGATAGCCTCACGGCTACGCTGGCGTCGTCGGTCTTTCTCCACCTCCTCGGCAGTGGGAGGAGTGAATGGAGTGAGGTGTCGGAGGATCTCCACATAAGATGTGGGGCGTGTGACCTTCTCCTTGTCTGCCTGGGTGAGTTGCACCTGGGGTAGTTCGGGAGTCGGTGCGAGTTGCTGTATGCGCTTAATAGCTGTAGCCCCGCCACCCTGATTGGGCGCGGGGGCTGTAGCTGTAGCTTGTGGCTGAGTGGTAGGAGGGGTAGGGGCAGCGGGTGTCTGTGAAGGTGCAGGGGCGGTGGTCGCCTGCTGCACATTGGCGGGTGCGTCCTCCTTGCGTGACACCTCGCGCCCCGTGCCCTTCCGAATATCGTCGAGCACTCCCATGGTTACTTACTGCTTTGTGGGTCGAAGGCATTGGCGATACCTGCGCCTGCCTGTGCTACACCTCCGATAGCCTGGGTGATACCCTGGGCTCGGTTGTTCTCGATTTGGTTGAGCTGCTGCTGGAAGCCGTCACGACGCTGGATGTACTGGCTCTCGATGAGGTCCTTTCTCTTCGCTCCGTCGGCTGCTATTGCGTTGGCGACATTGGAGAGGGCCTCATTGCCCGCCTCACGTTCCGCCTGCACCGACTCCTCAGTGCCACCCATGACGGCCTGCACGGCTTGCGCGCGCTGGTTACGCTTGGCGATAGCCTCACGTGTGCGCTCCATAGTTCGGAGGGCGTCGGCTCGCTGGAGGGCGTCCTCGTTGTAGCGTCTATCATACCAGGTCTGATTGTCACGCATGCTGCTCATGACTCCCTGGCGTGCGCGCTTGGCTGCTTTGCTTGCTGCGATGCCCCCGAAGATACTCCCGATAGCTCCGATGCCTGCACCGACAAGGCTTGCGATTGGTAATGGCATATCTGTTTACTGCTCTATATGTTATATGTGGTGCAAGATAATGTGATAGCTTAGCGCGCACACGACATATAGAGTAAAGCAACATGGCAAAGGGAAGAAAGACGGGCGGGCGAAAGCCTGGCTCACTTAACAAGACGACGAAGCTAAGCCGAGAGCTTATAGTGAATGTGCTTGACAAGTATCAGGACAGCGGATTGATGGCGGAGGACCTCGAGGCACTTCCACCGAAGGACCGCCTCGACGTTATGGTTAAGCTCATGGGCTTCGTCCTGCCGAAGATGCAGAGCACACAGGTAGACCTCACCGCGAATGTGAACAGCGCATCAGTAGAGGATGACCTCACGAAGCTCGCAGAGGAGATGGCATAAAAGAAGAGCGAGGAAGCTGTGGGCCTCCCCGCTCTAAGCTGGTGGTTGTAAAGAAAAAGCTGCTTGGCTTTCTTGTCTACAAAGGTAGATGAAGTTTTTGGGCATTCGCTTTGGACATTTGCAAAGCATTCTTTCTCACACTCTTGTAGCTCCGTATCATTTTCGTGAGGTCACGAAAATGGTTTTATCTTGGACACGGCTTGGACATTTCTCAGCCCAAATGTAAACCTATCTAATTTAGAAGGCGGGTATAAAATCGTCCTCTAAATCGTCCTCTGTTTAATCCTCTATCTTGTATGTGCTTGTAATTCAATGAATTGCAAAGCATAGTTGTACCCAGAGTGGGACTCGAACCCACACAACCTATTGGTCAAGGGATTTTAAGTCCCTCGTGTCTACCATTCCACCATCTGGGCGACCATATAACGCGCACCATAGGCGTACGCATTCGGCTGCAAAAGTAACGCAAAATCGGTAGATAAGCAATTGCAGAGTGCATAGCGAGTAGCCTCCGTCGTGAAGCGGATGCTAAGATGAGGGTGCGGAAGGGATGAGGAGTCGGGACTCCATGGTATTCGGATGGGACTACGGGTAGTGATACCTCGCATAGACCTTTAAGTAGTATGCATGACTGCTCTTGCTCTCAGCTCTTTCGGTAGAGTAGACGTACAGGGCAAGCAAGATATTGGGGCCGGCGACGGTCAAAGCTGATGTCACATCTCTCCGAGGGGAGTTGTGACGAGCCTTAGACCGAGCCGTGCACCTAATATGGTCGGCGTATGGATCGAGGTGGTGCAGCCAGCGAGGTATCCCTGGCTGGCCCTATGGGGGGCAGAGGCGGTTTTGGATAGGTTGGAGGAACATGAAGAAAGACCCCTGCGAGTACCAGACCCATAGAGATCCCAGACAGAGTAGAGCCTTGTCCTACTTGTCACAAGCGGGCTTGTGTACGACCCGATAGGGGGCACACAGCTGCAGGATGTTCAAAAGATTATCGGGGGATATTCTGATGAGGTGACCTTCTCTCCGGCTTCGTCCTTGCGGGCGAAGTGATACGCACGACACATTTCAATATCTGGAAGCCACTGCGCGTCTCGGAGAGCGGGGCAGAAAGACTTCCTTCACTACCAGCGCTGACGGGCGGTCCGTCGGGCGGGGTAGGAGAAGGTGCACACATCGGAGAGAGCTACCATCAGGAGGAGCGTCTCATGGCAATGTCTTCCCAATCTTATTCCCGAGATTGACACATTGGATCTCATGAGCAGGTCTCCTGGCTTATCACCCTAACTTCTCATTCCTACGATCCTTCCCAAGTAGCTTCGTACTCAGTGGCGAAGGTCTGCCAAGACGCTCGGTGAAGAGCTCGTTGGTCCTTCCGTCGTAGGAGGAGCCTATCCATCATCCCCGTGGGGAGCTGCAGATAGGGAGTGACTTACAGTAGCGGGTACTGCGCCGGATTCACACCGGCTTCCCTTACTACCCTGGGTCCAGACTGGCGCGCTTCACCAGCATAATGCCCTCGGGTATACTCGTAAGACATAGCAAAGTTAAGACAAATATTTAAATAACCTAAAGGCTTCAAGGGGGGGGCTTGCGTGGTGAGCTCGGGTGCTTCTTTATGGGTGAGAGATATGCTTTTGTAGGGGGCTTTGAGTGAGATGATTACGAGGATGGAAAATGAACCAGTACTGGTCGCTGTGTTGACCAGTACTGCTCACGTGATGGATCAGTACTGGTCTGTATGTGCTACCAGTACTGGTTGCCTTCGTGACCAGTACTACTTCACTTCGCTATGCTACTAAGGCTATACCTCTATATATAGAGTACGTCCGTCACCCTCCCGCTGTAGTGAGCGTGGAGGGCGACGGACGTCGTGGGGAAATACGCCTTGGGTAGCGCTATGGCAGGATCGGACAGACAGAGTCGACGATACCGTCGGCAAGTCCCTTCGTGGGGACGATGATCTCCGTCGCTTCGGTAATCGAGGCGACTAAGAGGAAGATGTCTGCCGCAGGGACGATGACCTCAGCACGGTCAGGCTTGAGACGGAAGAGCTGCATACGCTGCTCGGGGGTATACTGCCGGAGCTCGTCGGCGACACGCTGGAGGCTCTCGACAGGGAGGCTGTTTACGTTGGCGCGCTCCGAAGGGGCGCCGAGGCGAAGAAGCTTATTGATATTCCCCCCTGTACCGACAAGGCGTAGGGTGCCATAGGTAGAGCGTAGGGTACGGACATAGTCTCCGAAGGAGTTGCGCTCTTCGTCACGCACCTTGCCGCTGAGCTGGCGGATCGTACCGATATCAAAGGAGCGAGACTCGATGAGCTCTGCACCACGTACGAGGTTGAGCTCCGTACTCCCCCCACCGACGTCGACGTAGAGGAAGGTATCCTCGGTCTGGCTGGCTAGCGAACGGATGAGGTCGGAAGAGATGAGGCGAGCTTCCTCTCTACCATCGATGATCTCGATACGGATGTCAGTCTTCTCGTAGATCTTCTCCACGAGCTCGGCGCCATTCTCGGCATCACGCATAGCAGAGGTGGCGCAGGCACGGAAGGCAGAGACTTCGTAGATCTCCATCAGCTCGCGGTAGGCCTTCATAAGGCTGACGAGCTGCTTGCCCTTCTTCTTCGATATGCGCCCATCGACGAAGGCATCTTCACCGAGGCGTAGGGGGACGCGTACCAGCTGGACCTTGGAGAGTGGCTCGGCACTCCCAGGCTCGTTGAGGCACTTGATGAGTAGGCGGACGGCATTGGAGCCAATGTCGATACCGGCGTAGTGAGACTTACCCATTATTCTCTTTGTTCTTCTTTGCTTCGTAGTACTTGTATAGTGCTTGCTGGGAGTTGAAGGGGGCTTCATCGGGACCCAAGTCATCGCGACGTGGGCGCACGGCTTCCCCTTGGACGTAGTAGCCCTGCTCGGTATCTCTCAGCCCTGCTGAGATGATGAAGTCCAGTTCGCGCTGGATGGCAGGGTCGTAGACGGGGGTCATGACTTCGATGCGGCGGTCGAGGTTGCGCGTCATCCAGTCGGTCGAGCCGATGTAGTACTTCGGCTCTCCACCTCCACCGAAGACGTAGATGCGGGAGTGCTCGAGGTAGCGTGAGATGATCGCATTGATGAAGAGCCCTTCGCTATAGCCTGGTACACCAGGTAGGAGGGAGCAGTTGCCTCTCAGGCAGAGTTCGACACGCACACCAGCCGTCACGGCTTCGTAGAGCTTGGCGACCATCTTCTCATCGACGATATGATTGAGCTTGAGGCGTATGTAGGCCTCCTGTCCAGCTCGAGCCAAGCGGATCTCCTTATTAATAAGGTTGTAGAGTGGCTGGCGCATATCGTTGGGTGCGACCAGCAGGTGATGGAAGTGCGGGGCGATGAAGGGGCGCTCGATGAAGTCGAAGACCTGCATCACGTCGTGTACGATGCCCTTATGCGCAGTCATCAGCATAAGGTCGGTATAGAGTCGAGCGGTACCCTCGTGGAGGTTGCCCGAGCCGATGCAGGCGATGCCCCCATGCTTGGTGCGGATGTAGACGAGCTTCGAGTGGACCTTCAGCTTCTCATGCCCGAGGACAACGTTGATACCGAAGTCCTGCATCTTCTTCCCCCAGTTGATATTTGACTGCTCGTCGAAGCGTGCTAAGAGCTCGACGACGGCCGTGACGCGCTTGCCGTTCTGTGCTGCTGTGGTCAATGCTTTCACGACCTTGGAGTTTTGCGCCACGCGGTAGAGGGAGATGCGTATCTCAGTGACCTCTTCGCTGATCGCAGCTTCTTGCAGGAGGCGGAGGAAGTGATCGAAGCTGTAATAGGGGAAGTGCAGGCAGCGGTCTTGGTGCATGATCTGGTGGATCATGCTCTGCGTGTAGTGGAACTCATTCATCTGCAGCGGGGGCTGCTTGGGGAAGCGAAGTCCCTTGCGCCCGCAGTCAGGCAGATCCATCAGGTCACGCATATTGTGGTAGCGCCCCCCGCCGATACGTGTGTCGCGGAAGTTGAGCTCCGCCATAGCGCTGAGCTTGCGCAGGATCTCGGGTGAGAGGGCTTGGTCGTAGACGACGCGCACGGTCTCCCCACGCTTACGGCGCTTGACACCACGGGAGACCTTCTCGATGACACTTGAGCGGAGGTCTTGCTCGATCTCAAACTCGGCGTCCTTAGTGAACTTGAACGTATAGGCCTCGTACTGCACATACTCCCGCCCGATGAAGATGTAGGGGAGGCAGTAGCGGATGACGTCGTCGAGGAACATCAGGTAGCTCTCACCACCCTCGTCACGCAGACGGAAGAAGCGCCCAAGTTCGCGCACGGGTACCTCCAGTAGCGCCACCTCGTGCCCCGTCTCAGGCTCCTCCTGATCGTGCCATAGGACGACTGCCAGATAGAGCGACTCCTTGAGGTGCTGCTCGGGGTTGAAGGTAGGGCTATTGATGAAGATCGGGTTGGTGAAGCCATTGATCTTGTCCATGAAGAAGGACAAGACTTCCTCCTCTTGGCTGCTGGTGAGCTCGCGCTCATTGATGATATGGATGTGAGCATCCTTGAGCTCGCGTACCAGCTGAGCGAAGGTCTCGTCGAAGAGCTGGGAGTATTCTCTATTGAGTCGGAGGATGGTGCGGAGGGTCTCCTTTGCTTTCTTGCGCTCGGCTGAGGGGAGCTCTTCCGCAGAGTCGATGAGGCGACGCAGTGAGGCGACGCGCACACGGAAGAATTCATCCAGGTTGTTGGAGTAGATGCCGAGGTAGTTGAAGCGCTCCAGGAGGGGGAGATCGGGGCGCATAGCCTCTAAGAGGATGCGCTTATTGAAGTACATCCAGCTTGTGTCACGCTCGATATAGGGCATGGGCCCGCGGTGCTGACGTTGCTGCATAGAGTCTGTTAAGGGGGAGGATATATGGGCTAAAGGGCGCTACCGTCGAAGCCGAAGGGCAGTAGGTAGCGGCAGTCCTCGAGGAGAATAGTCTTCTCCTCACCCATCAGAAGTATGGGGAAGGGGTGGAAGCGTGTGGCGGTCTCCATGATCACCTGACGGCAGCTGCCGCAGGGCGAGATGAAGGGCACACGGCCAGCGCTGTTGATAGCAACGATAGCGAGGCGCTCGACAGCGACGTCGGGCCACTGGGCACTAGCCCAGAAGAGTGCTGTACGCTCGGCACAAGTCCCCGAGGGGTAGGCGGCATTCTCTTGGTTGGAGCCCGTGACGATCTCGCCATTAGCGAGTAGGACGGCAGCGCCGACGTGGAAGCGGCTATAGGGGGCGTAGGCTTTCTGAGCGACTTCGAGTGCACGCTCCTCCAGCTGACGATCTTGTTCGGACAGCTCGGAGCGGTCGAGCGTCTTATAAGGAATAGTAAATGTTTGCTCCATGTGCGTATGCTATACGAATGTGATGAGGGTGGGGAGACTCCCCAGCAGCTCTATAGCGAATGTACGAAAAAGTGAGGAATGCTTGCAGTAGAGGTTGCAGGTGAAGTCCCTCAGATAGCGCCCTTACTCTCGGGGCTCTTGGGGCGTAGCCGTAAGCGCCTTGCGGATCTTGGCGGTGAACTCGTGGTTCTTCCAGCCCCAGCGTGGGGCTAAGAGTAGGGCGGGAGGGGACTGCGAGACGAAGCGCTCCAGCACGATATCGGGGCGGAGGCGATGCACGAAGTCCACGATGAGGTCAATATACTCCTCCTCGGTGAAGAGGTGGAAGTCCGATGGGTCACGCTGATACTCACCTGCCATGATCGTCCCACGAATGATCTGTAGCTGGTGGATCTTGAGCGTAGTGATGGGGAGCTGCGAGAGGCGGTCGGCATGCTGGAGCATCTCTTCGCGACTCTCACCTGGGAGACCGAGGATGAGATGAGCCCCGACGAGGATGCCTGCAGCGTGGGTACGCTCAATCGTCTCGACGCTGGTCTGATAGCTATGACCACGCTGGATACGCTCAAGACTGCGGTCGCACGTGCTCTCTACGCCGTACTCCACGAGGAGGAAGGTACGCTTGGAGAGCTGCTCGAGGTAGTCGAGGAGGGGCTGGGGCATGCAGTCAGGGCGCGTGCCGATGATGAGCCCGACGACGTCTTCGTGACGGAGTGCCTCTTCGTACTTCGCGATGCAGTCCTCCACTTCCCCGTAAGTATTGGTGTAGGACTGGAAGTAAGCGAGGTACTTCATCTCGGGGTACTTCCCGCGGAAGAAGGCGATGCCTTCGTCAATCTGCTCGGTGATGCTCTTGAGCTTCGTCGCGTAGTTTGGGCTGAAGCTCTTATTGTTGCAGTAGGTACAGCCTCCCTTGCCCATAGATCCGTCACGGGTAGGGCAGGAGAAGCCCGCCGTGAGCGTGATCTTCTGCACCTTCTGTCCAGGGAAATGGCGCTGGAGGAAGGTGGCGAAGTCTACATAGGGGAGGGCGGGGCTTACAGATGGCGTCATACGGTCAGAGTCTTGGCGCGGCCTATCGGCGAATGGATCCAGTCGGCATGCTCGAAGTGCTCAGCACGCTGCGTGCGGATATATTCCTCTACCGAAGCGTTGAATTCGAGTGGGAAGAGCCCCGCATGCTCCTCGCGGAGGGCGGCAAGGATATCCTCCTGCAGGTCGGTGATGGTATAGCCCTCGGGAAGTGCTGGACGGAGGTTCGTGACCTGTGAGCGCACTGAGACGACACGTGAGCGAGCCTCTACCTCGGGAGAGACAGTCAGGATGCGCTCCAGCTCCTCGAGGTTGGCATCGAAGAGCAGGCAGATGTGGTAGAGCATACGTGAGCGGTTTACCGCCTCGGCTGCTCCACCGACCTTATAGCCGTCAAGACGGAGATCACCACGAGGCGAGCGCTCCACGACGACACCACGCCCAGCGAGTGCTCGCTGTATGGGAGTAGGGAAGGCCTTTAGGTCGAAGCCTTGGCCCGAGTGGTCATTCTTTATCGCCGTGAAATTGAGATTCCCGAGGTCATGGTAGACCGTGCCTCCGCCCGATGTGCGGCGCAGGAGGGCGATGTCATGCTCCTCGAGGTAGTCGAGATCAAGCTCCGCCTCAGCCCACTGATAGCGCCCCATAAATACGGAGGGGCGATTCACCCACAGCATGTAGATGGTGTCCAGCGGACGGAGCTGGCGGTAGAGATAGTCCTCGAGAGCGATGTTGTAGTACGGGTCGGTCGAGGGACTGATATAGTAGTAGGCGTTGGAGCTGGCAGGAGTCGTCATCGTCATCATAGCCGAAGGCTATCCCTCCAGCGGCATCCGAGCCGTCGGAGGGATAGCCTTCTCTTATTATAATAGGTATAAGGGGCGCTGGACTAAGCGTCGATGCGAGCGTAGGTAGCATTCGCCTCGATGAACTCGCGGCGGGGAGCTACATCGTCACCCATGAGCATAGAGAAGATTGCATCAGCCTCAGCGGCATTCTCGATGGTGATCTTGCGCAGGGTGCGGTTCTCGGGATTCATCGTCGTTTCCCAGAGCTGCTCTTCATTCATCTCACCGAGACCCTTGTAGCGCTGTACGCGTACGCGGTTCTCATCGCCACCACCGACACGGTCGATGAAGGCCTGACGCTGCTGTTCGGTCCAGCAGTATTCGCGCTCCTTGCCTCGAGTACAGAGGTAGAGAGGAGGAGTAGCGATGTACACGTAGCCGTTCTCGATGAGCGAGCGCATATTGCGGAAGAAGAAGGTCAGGATGAGCGTGGCGATATGGCTACCGTCCACGTCAGCATCGGTCATGATGATGACCTTGTGATAGCGGAGCTTCGAGAGGTTCAGTGCCATGCTGTCCTCTTCGGTGCCGATGGTCACGCCGAGAGCGGTGTAGATGTTACGGATCTCTTCGCTCTCGAGGACCTTGTGCTGCATCGCCTTCTCTACGTTGAGGATCTTACCACGCAGTGGGAGGATCGCCTGGAACTCACGGTCACGACCCTGCTTAGCCGTACCACCTGCAGAGTCACCCTCGACGAGGAAGAGCTCAGAGAGGATGGGGTCCTTAGAGGAGCAGTCGGCGAGCTTACCAGGCAGACCACCTCCCGAGAGGGGCGACTTGCGCTGTACCATCTCGCGCGCCTTGCGTGCAGCTTGGCGCGCCGTAGCAGCGAGGATGACCTTGTCTACGATGATCTTCGCTTCCTTGGGGTGCTCTTCGAGGTAGATCTCGAGGGCTTCGCTTACGGCGACGTCTACGGCGCCCATGACCTCGTTGTTACCGAGCTTGGTCTTCGTCTGCCCTTCGAACTGAGGCTCTGCGACCTTGATGCTCACAACGGCCGTGAGACCTTCGCGGAAGTCATCCCCCGTGATCTCTACCTTGACCTTGTCGAGGAGCTTCGAGTCGGTAGCATATTTCTTCAGCGTACGCGTCAGACCACGACGGAAGCCCGCCAGGTGCGTACCCCCTTCGATAGTGTTGATGTTGTTGACGTAGCTGTACACATTCTCGTTGTACGAGGTGTTGTAGGTCATCGCGACCTCGACAGGGATACCCTGTTTCTCGGTGATGATGTGGATGACATCCTCGATGAGGTGCTCCTTGGAGCGGTCGATGTACTTGACGAACTCCTCAAGCCCCTTCTCCGAGTAGTAGGTCTCGGTGAGGGCTACACCAGCTTCGTCACGCTGGCGCTCATCGGTCAGCGTGAGGGTGATACCAGCGTTGAGGAAGGCGAGCTCGCGCAGACGCGTAGCCAGGATCTTGAACTGGTACTCCGTGCTGGTGAAGATCGTGTCGTCGGGCTTGAAGAGTACCGTCGTACCCGTCTTGTCTGTCGTGCCGATAGTCTGCAGCTCGGTGGTGGGGACACCACGGCTGAACTCCTGCGTGTAGATCTTGCCGTCGCGCTGGACGGTAGCCTTGAGGAGGGTAGAGAGGGCATTGACACAAGAGACACCGACCCCGTGCAGACCGCCCGAGACCTTGTAGGAGCCCTTGTCGAACTTACCCCCTGCGTGCAGGACCGTCAGTACGACCTCCAGAGCACTCTTGCCTTCCTTCTCATGGATGTCTACGGGGATACCTCGACCGTTGTCCTGGACTTCGATGGAGTTGTCCTCGTGGATGGTGACCTTGATCTCATTACAGTAGCCTGCCAAGGCCTCGTCGATTGAGTTGTCTACGACTTCATATACCAAGTGGTGAAGACCCTTCTCACCGATGTCACCGATGTACATCGCAGGGCGCTTACGTACGGCCTCCAGCCCTTCTAAGACTTGAATGCTACTGGCCGAGTATTCCTTCTCGTTGGTATGGTCTTGATCGAACAGCTCTTCGCTCATTGCTTATCTGTGTGATTAGTCCCCGCGGTGAGCGCATGGCGTCACGGTAGGGTATTACATTATTATATATAGGACAAAGATACGAAAAAATGCGCTCCCTTGGGTGTTATTTCGCCAGTGCTTCAGGTGGGCTATTCGGGTGTCTTATATAGCTTCTGTATTGGGATGAGGTGATTTTATCTGGGGAGCAAACTTCTCCTTCCTTCAAAAAATCTTGCTTGGCAGTAGTGGTAAATCCACAAAGCAGTAGTGCTATTCTTCTATCCACGTGCAAAGTCCTAAAATCTACGTGCATAGACGATAAGATTTTCGTGCCTGGATCTTAAATCTACGCACGTGGATTTAAGAATAGAGATACTGCTTGGGTAGAATATCTCCTTGGTTTTGAAGTAATACTACCTGTGGTTTGTCGCTTTTTGTGTGCTACTTCTACTCCCTACTCGGTAGTCTTTGGTGTTGCCATTTTGAGGGCAGACGAGGTTATTCTCTCGGAGCGGTCATCGCACTCTGGGTAGATATGCACCAAAGCTGTATATTTGTCCATAGCATTCCAGCCGCGGTGGAGGACTCCACCTCTGCCGTCGGATATCTCCCTTGGAACTACAATCTAATGAACAAGATCTACGCCGTGAGTAGCCTCGCAGCTGCTCTAACCCTCGCCTTGCCCAGCCCAGTGACTGGTCAGCGACTCCTCCCCGGCTATCGCTATGATCACTCGACCGCCCCGACGGGCAAGGAGTGGCAAAGCCCAGCCGACTATGCTCTTGGCAAGGAGCAACCCCACGCTTACTTTTTCTCTTTCGCCCCGAAGGACCGTGCTGAGCGCGTACTCCCTGAGTACAGCTCTCTCTATCAGAGCCTTGATGGGACGTGGCGCTTCCACTGGGTACGTACGCCAGAAGAGCGTCCTGTGGACTTCTATCGTACCGACTACGATGCCTCCTCTTGGGATGAGGTCACCGTACCGATGAACTGGAATGTCTACGGCCTCCAGCGCGACGGGAAGCAGAAGTATGGTACACCTATCTACGTCAACCAGCCCGTCATCTTCTACCACAAGGTGCGCCCTGATGACTGGCGCGAGGGGGTTATGCGTACTCCTCCCAAGGAATGGACGACCTATCGTGACCGCAATGAGGTCGGCTCCTATCGCCGCACCTTCAAGCTCCCCACCGAGTGGAGCGACAAGGCGGTCTTCCTCAACTTCGATGGGGTCGACTCGTTCTTCTACCTCTGGATCAACGGACGCTATGTGGGCTTCTCTAAGAACTCCCGCAATCTCGCCTCCTTCGATATCTCACCTTACCTCCGCCCCAAGGGAGAGGAGAATGTCATCGCTGTAGAGGTCTACCGCAATAGTGATGGCTCATTCCTCGAAGCACAGGATATGTTCCGCCTCCCAGGGATCTTCCGCTCGGTCTACCTCACCGCTAAGCCGAAGGTGCACCTGCGTGACCTGCAGGTCATCCCCGATGTGACCTCCGACCTGAAGGAGGGTAGCCTGCGCATTACCTCTGAGCTACGAAGCCAAGGAACGAAGGCGGTACGTCCCGACCTGCGCCTTAGCTACAAGCTCTATGCACTGCCTCTCTACTCCGATGAGGTGAGTGGTGCTCCCGTGGCTACCGCCGAAGGGCGTAGCGCCTCAACCGGCACGGCAGAGACGACGCTTACGCTCCAGAGCCCTGCGCTCTGGTCTGCGGAAGCTCCCCACCGCTATGTCTTGGTCGCCGAGCTCTATGACAAGGCTGGTAAGACGCTGCTGGATCGTGCGTCCATCTATACGGGCTTCCGTAAGGTCGAGATCCGCGAGACGCCAGCCGACCAAGATGAGTTCGGGCATGCTGGTCGCTACTTCTACGTCAACCATAAGCCTGTGAAGTTCAAGGGGACGAACCGCCACGAGACGGATCCCTCCCGTGGGCATGCCATCACGCATGAGCAGATGGAGCGCGAGGTCTTCCTGATGAAGCGTGCGAACATCAACCACGTGCGCAACTCCCACTATCCACCTGCTCCCTACTGGTACTACCTGTGCGATAAGTATGGTATCTACCTCGAGGATGAGGCGAATATCGAGTCGCATCAGTACTACTATGGCAAGGCTTCGCTCTCGCATGTGCCCGAGTTCGAGGCACAGCACGTCTCTCGTATGCTCGAGATGGTGCATGCCAACATCAACCACCCCAGCATCGTGATCTGGTCGCTGGGTAATGAGGCTGGCCCTGGTGTGAACTTCGTCAAGAGCTACGAGGCTACGAAGCGCGTCGATACCTCACGCCCCGTGCAGTATGAGCGCAATAACGACATCGTCGATATGGGCTCCAATCAGTATCCTTCTATCGCTTGGGTCGAGGGGGCTGCTACGGGTAAGTATAAGATCAAGTACCCCTTCCATATCTCCGAATACGCTCACTCCATGGGGAATGCCTGTGGTGGTCTGGCGGACTATTGGAAGGCTATCGAGAGCTCAAACTACATCTGCGGTGGTGCTATCTGGGACTGGGTAGACCAGGCGCTGTACAACTACACGCCCGAAGGGCTGCGCTATCTGGCCTATGGTGGTAACTTCGGTGACTTCCCCAATGATGGTATGTTCGTCATGAACGGTATCATGTTCGCCGACCTCCAGCCTAAGCCTCAGTACTATGAGGTGAAGAAGGTCTATCAGCAGATCGGTATCGAAGCCGAGGATCTGATGGCAGGGCGTGTGCGCATCTTCAATAAGCACTACTTCGTCTCCCTCGCAGACTTCGATCTCCGCTGGAGTCTTTATCGTGATGGGGTAGAGGAGCGCTCGGGCGTGCTTGATCTCCCTGCTATCGCTCCTCGTACGGCTGAGACCGTCACGCTGCCTCTCTCTACCTCAGACCTCCAGCCTAATAGTGAGTACTTCGTCAAGGTCGAGTGCCGTCTGCGCACCGACAAGCCTTGGGCTAAGGCGGGCTATGTAGCCGCTGATGAGCAGCTCGCCCTGCAGTCGCTCCGTGAGCGAGATGCCCTGCAAGGGGGCAAGGGCCTCCGTGCGAAGAGCCTCACGAAGGAGGTTTATGAGGTCGCTGGTAGTGACTTCTCCGTGCAGTACGACCTCCGCGAAGGGACGATTCACCAGCTCGTCTATGCTGGCGATACGGTCATCTACCCAGGCAATGGGCCTCGTATCACGGCCTTCCGTGCTCCCGCTGACAACGATATCTGGGTGCGCTCGGCTTGGACTACGAATGGTCTCCACAACCTCAAGCACCGTGTCCTCAAGCAGCAGGTCACTAAGCTCCCCGACGGGTCGGTAGAGCTCTTCTTCACCGTACGCTCACAGGCCCCCTATGGCGCTACGCTCACGATGCACAAGGCTTCGGGTAAGTATGAGCTCACGGAGGATAAGGCACATCCCTTCGGTGAGAATGACTTCGCTATCACATCGCAGGCTATCTGGCGAGTGTATCCCGACGGAAGCATCCAGCTTCGCTCGAACCTTACGACGAATAAGCCCGCGCTGCCTCTCGGTCGTCTGGGCTATGAGTTCGTCCTCCCCCGTGCTTACGACAACTATACCTACTACGGGCGTGGCCCCATCAATAACTATGGTGACCGCAAGGCCAGCCAGTATATCGAGCAGCACAAGAGCAAGGTAGCCGAGCAGTTCGTCTCCTTCCCCAAGCCTCAGACGATGGCTAACCGCGAGGATGTACGCTGGGTAAGCCTGACGAATGCCTCTGGACGTGGTATGCTCTTCCTCACGGATAGCGTGATGACGAGCTCTGCTCTTCCTTACTCATCGATGCAGCTGATGATGGCTCCTCACCCCCACGAACTCCCTGCTGCTGGTGATACCCATCTGGTACTCTCCCGTAGTACGACGGGGCTTGGTGGTGCCAGCTGTGGTCAGGGTGGCCCTCTGGTATCCGCTCAGAGCCTCGGTACTCCACAGCTCTTCAGCCTGATGATCCGCCCCCTTCGTGCTGGTGACTCAGCCGTCAAGCAGGCTAAGGCGAAGATCGACGGCCCCGTAGCTCCCTCGATCACGCGAGATCCTCACGGTGACCTCGTCATCACGGGCGCTCCCGGGGAAGCCCTCTGGTACACCGTCGGTCGTGGTCGTCCTCAGCGCTATACTGAGCCTATCGACTTCTCACAGGGTGGAGAGGTCTCAGCATGGGCAGAAGGACAGCGCCGCCTCATCTCTACCATGTCCTTCGGTCGTATGAAGTACGCTGCCTGTCGCATCGTCTTCTGCAGCAGTGAGGAATATGGCTATGAGTCCAAGGAGCTCCTCGATGAGAGCCCCGACACGATGTGGCACACCGTGTGGACGCTCACCGTACCCAAGCACCCCCACTGGATTGACTTTGATCTGTACAAGGTGAAGACGATCACTGGTCTCACTTATCTGCCTCGTCAGGATGAGAGCACCACGGGCGATGTCAAGGACTATGCCCTCTCGGTGAGTGATGACGGGAAGCAGTGGACCGAGGTCCTGCGTGGTACGTTCGGCAGTGATAAGAAGCTCAAGGAAGCGCTTCTCAAGAAGCCTGTTCGCGCTCGCTATCTGCGCTTTACGGCGCTCTCCGCTCACGACGGACAGGACTACGCTTCTGGCTCAGAGATCCATATCCTGGCTGAGTAATAGCCCATCTCTTTAGAGGACGGTAGGGAACTGCCGCTCTATGTGCGACGGCTTTCGAGGGAGTCACTCCCCTCGAAAGCCGTCCTGCATAAGGCTCCTCGCGAGGGCTAACCGTTTGAATGTCCCCGCTTTTTTATTAGTTTTGCTCTGAATTGTCAGTTCACTCATTCATATACAGACATTACATGTATCGATTAGAGCGCTGGATCGCATTGCTCGGACTCTTACTCTTCGCTGCACCCGAACTCGGGGCTCAGACGAAGGTGCGTCGCTATGACGCTACCAAGGAGACGGACTATGGGGTCGTCTACCGCCTGCCCTGCACCGAGATCGAAGCGGTGGTGACGGTACGTGAGCGTACCTATACACCTGGACCTCTGTCGGCCTATGCTGATAGGTACCTCAATAAGAGAGCATCAGATGAACCCCACCATACCTTTGAGCTGGTCTCGGCTCGCCTCTATACTGTAGGGCGTCCCGACTCGACCCAGCAGTACCTGGTCTCCTTTGACCGCAAGACGCTGGCTCCCTTCGTCAAGCTCACAGATGCGGGTGTCCTCTTCTCCATCAATGGCGGAGGCGAGCTTCCTGCCAGCCTCAGTGAAGAGCGCCACTCTCGTGTCGTCTCAGAGAAGCCGGTCGATACTGCCCAGCCCGCCCTCTCTCGAGAGTATTCGCAGGCTGGCTCCAAGGCTAAGCAAGCCGAGATCGCATCGAGCTATCTCTATGACCTGCGTGAGAATCTGATGAACATCGTCACGGGCTCCGTAGACAATATGCCTAAGGACGGCGAGTCTATGCGTCTGGCTCTCGAGCAGCTGCGCCGTGAGGAGCAGCGCACGCAGCGTCTCTTCCTCGGGGATACGACCGAGCGTGTCAGTGAGTACATCCTTCGCTACACCCCCACGGGGCATGAGGAGGGTGAGTTGACTTTGGCTCGTTTCTCCCCAGTGGCGGGGTTGACGGAGGCGGATGATCTGAGTGGTGCACCTCTGCGCCTCGTGATCTCCGTGCAGGAGCAAGCTCCAGAGCTCAATGAAAAGGACCAGCGCAAGAAGGATAAGATGCTCGAGCATAGCATCGTCTATGTGCAGCCTGGTCAGGCACGCATCACGCTCCTCTATGAGGGTCGTAAGCTCGCCGATGAGCAGGTCAGCCTCGCTCAGCTCGGTACCCTTCAAGCTTTAGCTCCTAAGATGCTCCAGCTGACACCCAATGCAGCTACGGCTATCTACTTCGACACACGCACGGGAGCTATCCTTGATGTGCGTCAGGAGTAGCGGAGCTCTGCTGTACAAACCTCCAATCAAAACGGAAAATCGCAACTAACAATACTCATCCTAACACCCCAAACTTATGTTCAAAAATCATCCTAAGGGATTGATCGCAGCCTCTCTCGCGAACATGGGAGAGCGCTTCGGCTTCTACATCATGATGGCGATCCTGACGCTCTTCATCTCGGCCAAGTTCGGTCTGAGTGAGCAGATGACAGGGTACGTTTACTCGGCTTTCTACGCCTCGATCTACCTGCTGGCTCTCGTCGGTGGTGTCATCGCTGACCGCTCGAAGAAGTACAAGGCCACGATCGTCGCTGGTCTGGTCATCATGGCTCTCGGCTACGTGCTGATCGCTATCCCCACGCCTACGCCAGTACCTAACCTTGCCCTCTACCTTACGCTTACTTGCGTCGGTCTGGGTGTCATCGCTTTCGGTAATGGTCTCTTCAAGGGGAACCTGCAGGTGCTCATCGGTCAGATGTACGATGATCCCCGCTATCAGAGCGCTCGTGATGCTGGCTTCCAGATCTTCTACATGTTCATCAACATCGGGGGGATCTTCGCACCCTTCATGGCTGTAGGTATCCGTAACTGGTGGCTGGGTCACAATGGCTTCGACTATAGCGCTGAGCTTCCTGCTCTCTGTCATCAGTACCTGCGTGAAGGTGCTAACATGCCAGCACAGGCTATGGAGAACCTTCAGAGCCTTGCCTCCAAGGTATCGCTGGGTAATGAAGTCACCGACCTTCAGGCTTTCGTCGGTCAGTACCTTGATGTCTTCAACCGCGGCTTCCACTACGCCTTCATCGCAGCTGTCGTGATGATCTGTGTGTCAATGGTGATCTTCCTCATTAACCAGAAGAAGTTCCCCGATCCAAGCAAGAAGGAAGTTGCAAGTAAGGATGGTGCTCCCTCACAGAACGAAGTTCAGATGAGTGCCGCTGAGATCAAGCAGCGTATCTACGCGCTCTTCGCAGTATTCGGTGTCGTCATCTTCTTCTGGATGTCCTTCCACCAGAATGGTTACTCGCTCACATACTTCGCTCGTGACTACGTTGACCTGAGTGTCATCAAGATCGACCTCGGCTTCACTGTGATTAAGGGTGCTGAGATCTTCCAGTCGGTGAATCCGCTGATCGTCGTCTGCCTCACGCCTCTCGTGATGTATGTCTTCGGCCGTCTGCGCAATCAGGGTAAGGAACCCTCTGCTCCCCGCAAGATCGCTATCGGGATGGGTATCGCTGCTCTGGCTTACGTCTTCCTGATGGTTTGCTCACTCGGTCTGCCCGATCAGAGCACGCTCGGTAGCATGACGGAGGCTGCAAAGCACGAAATGCTCCTCACGCCTTGGGTCATGGTCGGGATGTACTTCATCCTCACGCTTGCTGAGCTCTTCATCTCGCCCCTTGGCCTCTCCTTCGTATCGAAGGTAGCTCCTCCCCACCTCCAGGGTGTCATGCAGGGTGCTTGGCTCGCAGCTACGGCTCTCGGGAACTCGCTCCTCTTCATCGGTGGTATCCTCTATACGAGTGTGCCTCTCTGGGCTTGCTGGCTGGTCTTCGTAGGTGCTTGCGCTGCCTCGATGATCACGATGCTTACTATGGTCAAGTGGCTCGAGCGCGTAGCTAAGTAATTCACACAAGACGCTGACCCACTCCGATGTACTCCGCACAACCCCACTCGCTGAGCGCAGCTCGTCTCTACTTCCGTCGCTGGACACGTAGTAGCGCAGCCGTCTTCCACAGCCTCGGGCATTGCGTCACCATCGGGCATCTCTCGTCAAGCGTCCTGGAGCGTCTCTCAGCAAAGACGACGACGCTCGCTACCACACCTGCCGTATGTGGCATGCTTGCTCCCACCGAAGGGAGCCGTGAGGAGGCCGAAGTCCTCGAGGACGGTATGCTCTCAGAGCTGCTCCTCGCACTCACGCTTACTCCTCAGTCCACCGCATCGGCACATCCTGCAGACTACCTCAGTGTAGCTCTCTGCAGCTGACACAGCGCTGTCTCGCTATTACCCACTCCACGATAGGAGGCGGGTGTGTAGCGAGACAGCGCTTTTTATATATCGATAAGATCACACGATAAGACTACTATGATACAAGACATCAAAGCACGTATCCTCGCTGGCGGTGAGATCACCGAAGAGGAAGCACTTGCTTTGCTTACCACCCCTCACAAGGAGGAGCTATACCAAGCAGCACACGAGATCACCGAGCACTTCATGGGGAAGGCATTCGATACCTGCTCCATCATAAACGCTAAGAGTGGGAACTGCCCCGAGGACTGTAAGTGGTGTGCACAGAGCGCTCACTATTCGACCTCCGCAGAGCGCTACTCTGTCGTCAGCCCCAGCGCTTGTGTAGCGCAGGCCAGCTACAATCGCAAGCAGGGTATCGGGCGCTTCTCGCTCGTGGCGAGTGGGCGTCGCCAGACCGATCGAGAGATCGATATGATGAGCATCAGCTACCGCGCCATCAAGCGGGCACATCCTGAGCTCAAGTGCTGTGCCTCGCTGGGGCTACTCACCGAGCCACAGCTGAAGAAGCTCTTTGATAGCGGCGTGACGACCTACCATTGCAATGTGGAGACTTCTCCTAGTTACTTCCGCGAGCTGTGTACGACACACACGCAGGAGGACAAAGAAGCGACTCTCGAGGCCGCTCGCCGTGTGGGTATGCGTATCTGCTGTGGTGGTATCATCGGCATGGGTGAGACACTGGAGCAGCGTGTCGAGCTTGCCTTCTACGTCAAGCGCCTGAAGAGCTATAGTATCCCGATGAATATCCTCCAGCCCATCGCTGGTACTCCACTCGGTAACTCCACTCCGCTCACTGAGGATGAAGTACTCTCGGCTATCGCAGTCTTCCGCATGGTCAATCCTCGGGCATTCCTTCGCTTCTCTGGCGGACGCGCACAGCTCTCCCCCGAGACGCAATACAAGGCTATCTACGTCGGGATCAATGCCGCTATCACGGGTGATCTGCTCACGACCATTGGCCGTCAAGCCGAGGATGATATGAAGATGATCGAGGCTTGTGATAAGGTCAATACGCCCGAGGACTGGGAAGTTCACTACAACTATTAGTCGCCACTATCATCTATCATCATGGTACAGGGTGTACTGATTACCTTCGTCCTCTATCTCTTCTTCCTCTTCCTGATCACCTTCTGGACGCGTAGGCGAGGCACGAATGCGGATTTCTTCCTTGCAGGGCGTGCTACCCCTTGGTGGATCGTCTCGATCGGGATGCTCGGCGACTCGATCTCGGGTGTGACCTTCGTCTCGGTGCCAGGGATGGTGCAGCAGATGGATATGAGCTATATGCAGCTGGTCTTGGGCTTCTTCTTTGGCTACATCGTCATCGCCTATGTCCTCCTGCCACTCTACTATCGTCTGCAGCTCGTCTCGATCTATACCTATCTGGAGCAGCGCTTCGGACGGCATAGCTATCGCACGGGTGCACTCTTCTTCATCATCTCGAAGCTCTTCGGGGCAGCAGCGAAGCTCTTCCTCATCACGCTTATCCTGCAGCAGCTCGTCTTTGCTCCGATAGGGGTGCCGTATGTCGTCACGGTCCTCGGGGTCGTCGGTGTCATCTGGCTCTACACGCAGCGTGGTGGCATGGGTACGATCATCTGGACGGACGTCTTGCAGACGGTCTGCCTTGTGCTCACGCTGGGACTCATCGTCTATGTCGTCTCGGGGCAACTGGGGCTTAACCTCTCGGGTATCGTGCGCTTGGTCAGGGAAGATCCTCATAGCCGAGTCTTCTTCTTTGACGACTGGACGAGCCCGCTGTACTTCTGGAAGCAGTTCGTCAGCGGTATCTTCATCGTCATCGTGATGACGGGCTTGGACCAGAATATGATGCAGAAGAACCTCACGTGCCGTACACTCCGTGAGGCTCGTACGAATATGCTTACCTACGGCTTCGGCTTCCTCCCGCTGAACTATCTCTTCCTCGTCTTGGGGATTCTCCTCCTGCACTTCGGTGCAGCGCATGGCTTGACCCTGCCTGAGCGAGGAGATGATATCCTGCCCTTCCTCGCCGCAGGGCACTTAGGTCCGTGGGTTCTGATCTTCTTCACGCTGGGTATTACTGCTGCTTCATTCTCCAATGCTGACTCGGCTCTGACCAGCCTCACGACTTCAGTCTGTACCGATCTCCTCGGTATGAAGCTCGAGGATGATGCGGTAGGGGAGCACCGTCGCTGGTGGATTCATTTAGCGATGTGCGTGGCCTTCGCCCTTATGGTACTCCTCATCAGTCAGATCCAGCAGAGCTCCCTGCTGAAGACGATCTTCACGGCAGTCTCCTATACCTATGGGCCACTCTTAGGACTCTTCGCTTTCGGACTCTTTACACGCTGGGCGGTACGTGATCGCTTCACGCCCTACCTCTGTATCCTCTCTCCCTTTGTGAGCTACGGAGTCGCAGTGGCAGCGGAGAGCCTATGGGGCTATAAGGTCGGCTACGAGATCCTCCTTTTCAATGGCTTATTTACCTTCCTCGGCTTGTGTCTCCTTCGTGATGGCAAGCGGGGTGAGGTCCACGTCTAATCAATCTTTTATCTACAGATGAAGCAAACAAACATGCAGACCTCTGTTGCGCTACGCTTCCGGCGTATGACGCGCAAGAGCTACGGTGCCTTCAACACGATGCACCGTATCATCAACATCGGCACGCTCACCAGCCTGGCGCTGGCTTGTGCCTACACCTCCACCGTCAGTGCGCAGAATGTAGCTGCGTCTGAGTCTGAGTACAACCTCGGTGAGCCCGACAAGGAGCTTACGGGGGTCACGGTCACAGCCTCTAAGACAGCTACCCCGCTGAATGAAGCTACGCGACTCGTCACCGTCATCTCGGCACGTGAGATCGCCCAGACCCCTGCGCGAAGTATCCAAGAGCTGCTGAACTATGTAGCGGGTATCGACGTCGCACAGCGCGGTGCCCAAGGGGTACAGGCCGATGTCTCCATCCGTGGTGGCTCACACGAGCAGATCGTCATCCTCCTCAATGGGGTCAATGTCAGCAGCAGTAAGACGGGGCACCTAAGCTTCGATTTCCCTATCAACCTCTCGGATATCGAGCGTATCGAGGTGCTTCGTGGGCCCTCGGCACTTATCTATGGTACGGGTGCTTTCTCGGGGGCTATCAACATCATCACCAAGCACAGCGCAGAGACCTCCCTCTATGCCAAGGCTACTGCGGGTATGCACCGCCTCGTGGGTGCAGAGCTCCGTGGAGCGATGACGTGGGGCAAGACGGAGAATAGCCTCTCGCTGAGCCGCCGCTCCAGTGCTGGCTACCGCACGAATACCGACTATGAGATCTATAATGCCCTCTGGCAAACACGCCTAAATCTCCCAGCGGAGAACAAGATGGATCTCCAGCTCGGCTACAATGAGAAAAAGTTTGGTGCCAACTCCTTCTATTCGGCTAAGTATCCCAATCAGTACGAGCATACCCAGCGTATGATCGCCTCGCTGCGTGGTGACCTGGGTGGTGAGCGCCTGCGTCTTCTCCCCACTATCTATTGGGATCGTGAGTACGACTGCTTCGAGCTGGTGCGAGGGACGACCTTCGGGCAGAACCACCATATCGTGAATAACTATGGTGCTGGGCTCATCGCCAACTACAGCTCCCTCCTCGGGACGACGACACTCGGTGGAGAGCTTCGCTATGAGGAGGTCATCGGGAATAAGCTCGGTACGCCACGCGCTAAGCCCGAGAGCTACTACACGAAGTTCGGTAGTCGAACGAATGTCAGCCTCAGTCTGGAGCATACAGTCAAGCTGGATAAGTGGCTGATCTCCGCTGGGACGCTTATGAGTCACAATACACTCCTCTCAGGGAAGTACACCTTCCTCCCTTCGGTGAGTGTGAACTATCATCCCCTTGATCGCTGGAGCTTCGTCGCTACTTGGAGTCGCTCGATGCGTCTGCCGACCTTGAACGACCTCTGGTACACCGACCCTGTCCACAAGCATGGAGACAATCTCCTGCCTGAGTATGCACACTCCTTCGAGGCTATTGCGAAGTACCAGACCTCGCACGTAGAGGCGCACCTCTCTTACTTCTTGATGAAGGGGAGCAACCTCATTGACTGGGTGAAGTTCGACCCCACGGAGACGGCCTTCACCTCGCACAATATCGCTGAGCTTACGAACCAAGGTCTCGAAGCTGGGCTGGCTCTTCGCCTTGGCGAGTACCTGCCCTTCCTTGGTGATGCGGGACGTCTCAGCCTTGACTACCTCTATATGACGCAGAGGCATCGTGCTCCTGGTGTCGCGATGTCTAAGTATGCGCTGAACTATCTCCGCCACAAGTTCACGGCACAGCTCGCACACAACGTCGGCTCTCGAATAGAAGCCCTTTGGGCACTGCGCTATCAGGATCGTGTCAATCAAGCCAGTCCCTTTGCGACGCTTGACCTCAAGCTCGACTATCGTCTGACCGAGCACCTGCGTGCTGGCCTCGAGCTGAATAATATCACCGACACGCAGTACGCTGATATCGCTGGCGTACCGCAGCCAGGCTTCTGGCTCTCGGGGAGTATAAGTTACAGTCTATAGGTACGCTCCCCCCTTTCTCCGTTGATACGTCAAGCCCCCACCGAAGTGCATAAGATGCCTGAGGTCGGGGGCTTGATGTATATGCTTGTTTCATAGGCGAATAGTGGGGTGAGTATATGTGGTGATAGAGTGGGGTGCTATGAACCTATATAGATCGCTGACGTGACCTATATAGGTCCGAGTGATGACCAATATAGGTCCGAGTGATGACCAATATAGGTCGAGTCTGTGACCTATATAGCTCTCCCCGCTGACCTATATGAGACTGTTGCCGCGAGTCCTGATCTCTGTTTATTCTGCTA
>ERZ773027.250-NODE-250-length-34865-cov-6.682045_pt1 | contig 34865 bp, 25 predicted proteins | sample MGYA00511032_ERZ773027 | MGnify/ENA primary metagenome ERZ773027 (study PRJEB29015, sample SAMEA2738138) | human oral metagenome | biome: human oral; feature: human-associated habitat; material: saliva | place: China | collected 2190 ... | reverse complement strand
CGCGAGCTGGGTTCAGAACGTCGTGAGACAGTTCGGTCTCTATCTGTTGTGGGCGCAGGATATTTGCGAGGCTCTGACACTAGTACGAGAGGACCGTGTTGGACTGACCTCTGGTCTATCGGTTGTTCCGCCAGGAGCACTGCCGAGTAGCTAAGTCGGGATTGGATAAGTGCTGAAAGCATCTAAGCACGAAGCCAGCCTCAAGATTAGATATCCATATAGGGAGGTTGTAGACGACGACCTTGATAGGCTATAGGTGTATATGCAGTAATGTAAAAGCCGAGTAGTACTAATATCCCGAATATTTTCGCGTAAGGTTGTAGAGTAAATGTGAATAGAGTCTCTGATTCCGTTCTCCTTTAGGGGATTGGAAAAGCGAGGTTCGCTTACTTAGAGCTTTAACTCATTCTTGAGAGTTTCTAATTGCCAAGATGTCAGACTTATTAAGGTGGTTATAGCGTTGGGGTTCCACCTCTTCCCATTCCGAACAGAGAAGTTAAGCCCAACCACGCCGATGGTACTGCGTAAAAGTGGGAGAGTAGGTAGCCGCCGTTTTCGAAGGGAGAACCCTTGAGCAAGTATGCTTGAGGGTTCTCTTTTTTTTTGTTGGAAGGGGAGTTTCCAAAAGAGTATCTCTGAAGTCAGAGAGACGCGTAGAGAGGGGATTGTCGAGCGAAGAGCTTGGGGAGCCCTTTCGAGTTTCATTAATAGAAGCTCTGTAAAGGGGCTCTGGAGCCTTCTCCCCTGTTAAGGAGGTTCAAGAATATCTCCTCCGTACCAGCCGCTGACCGAGGCTCTCTCCGTGGAGCTGCTTGTCAGGGGACCCAGATTGAGGACTGCGAAAAGGAGCGGATCTTCCGTTCCTCGGGATTGGAGAGGTCGGGGCTTCGGCCTATTGCCAAGAGGATGTGAGCCTAGTGGATTAGGATGGTCTGTCCCTCAGGATTTCATTTTCCTTCTCAAGAAAAGGAAAATGAACAGATGCTCTTACTTATAGGGAGAAATGACAGACTATTGGACTACGAGAGAAAGATGATGGTCTAACCCTACTCTAAAAAATACAGCAGGCTAATCCCTAAATAAAAGGATTAGCCCCTGCAATCGAGGTTGAGCGGTAAAACCGAAGTCGCCCTCACCACAAAGGTAACAATAAAGATAGACAAGCACCATAAAGTACATCGCACAAGAATTAGAAGAATTGCTGGCCAACGATCTTCTTGTTATCAAGCAAGAGAAGACGGCAGAGAAGAGACTACCCCCTTTCTGATTGCGTGATTTCTTGAAGAATCCTTTCCTGCCTTTTCGACCTCTTGCTCTACTCGAAATGAATTTCATTCCATCGTGCAATTGAAGAGGGAGGATTGATAGTTAGAATTGTTGTTGTCGTGTACTTCGTGTCGGTAAGTGCTCTCTCCCCGAAAAAGATAAAATGCAAGGACTCGAACTGTAAAAAAATCCGAGTCCAATAAAGTAAGGGCAGCTTGACTTTACTCGCGCTCATCGCCGACATACTTCTGAGGCGAATTCAGGAACCTAGGGAATGGAAAGGGAGTTGAAGAAGGAGAAAGTAGGTAACATGGAGAAAAAAGCGCTGACTTCAGAGAATGGAGTCAGCTCTTTTTGTTTATCCCGAAAAGACTTCAAGTGTTGAATGCGAATCCAGAGATAATGTCGAAAATATCCGGATATAAAGATAGAGGTACAGAATCGGTAGAGGTTATCTAAAAAGACGGAAGGCTACCACATTACAGAAACGTGTTAGCCCCCGCGGACGAAGAATAGCGGCATTACCCGGTTAATCCTCACCACAAAAGTAGCAAAACTATTCGGAGTGTGGACTGGACAAGGATGAGGAGAAGGAGGATATAGGCTAAGGGAGTCTCTTAAGGGGAGTCTCGGATACTTTTGCTTCCGCAGCTAACTACGAGATACATATAGAGGGAGATGCCCCCTTGTCCCCTTGCTCCTTCCTCGCTTTGCAGCGACTCCTTCGTTTGGCGTCAGACAATTAGGCGGGGAGAGCAGGCTGAAAAACCCCCTGAATATTGCCTGATTTCTCGAAGAATCTTGCCCAGAATCCTTCGAACTTTAGGCCTATTCCGAAAAGGATTTCACCCCAGGACGAGAAGACAATCCCGAAAGGTCTGTTCGATCACCTCTATTCGGCCTTTATCGTTCACACACTCTTCTCCTTCTGCCAGAGGGGGGAGAAGAATGATTAGATGCAAGATTTTAAGCCTCATGAGCAATAGCCTTTGCTCTTATGTGGGTAATACTCTTAAAAAGGGTACCTTTGTATCTAGATATCATTTATTTAGTGAGAGAAAATCTACAGATGAAGTCTGCCTAAATGTATTGGGTTTGGTTGAATAATAAGACAACGAATTATGAAGGGGTACGCAAAATTGCTACATGAATTTATAGAGGGCAATAAAATCCAATTTCTAATACCTGTATATCAGCGTAACTATGATTGGCAAATAGAGAACTGTGAACAATTGTTTGGAGATTTGGTGAAGTTGAGTTCCTCCAATAGATCTACACATTTTTTTGGTTCGATAGTTACTTCTTCTGCTGACAGCAGCTACAATAGATTGGTCATTGATGGCCAACAACGTTTGACCACCATTTCCCTATTGTTACTGGCAGGAATAAAGGCTGTGAGAGATGGTATTCTTGAGATCACGGACGAGTCAAGAATGGAAGAGGCTTATGAGACATTCTTAAATGCCAAATTCTCTAATTCGGAACGAAAAATAAAGTTACTCCCAATCGAAAACGACCGAATTGCCTATGATCGGATCTTTAGAGGCGAAGATGGCTTAGAAGAGAATTCGAAAGTAACTCGCAATTACCGCTATTTCTATGAGAAGCTAACAAGGAAGCCACAGACCCTTTCTTTCGACCAAATGCTTGATGCTGTTGAGCAATTGCAAATCATATCAATAGAATTGGGGAAAGATGATGACGCACAACTCATCTTTGAGAGCTTGAACTCTACCGGATTGGCTCTTACTGAAGCCGACAAAATACGCAACTATATTTTGATGTCATTGACGCCCGAAGAGCAACAAGTTTGTTTCAACGATTATTGGCAGAAGATTGAGTATAAGACTGAGAATCAGCCGACAAGATTCTTGCGTGACTATCTCACCATAAAGCGGCAGCTACAACGTCCCGTTCGTGAGTCTAACATATACTCCGAATGGAAAAAATATATGGAAGGGCGTGAGCGTAAGACGGAGTTGGTAGAAATGCTGGAGTATGCGGGGTACTATCAACAGATAACCGAAGCCAAACTCTCTACTCCCAAGCTTTCGGAGAAGATGCGTCATATCTGCAATATCGAAACAGATGTGGCTAATGTATTCTTCATTCAATTTTTGAAGTATGTCTCTACTCATAAACTTCCGGAAGAAGAAGTGTACAAAGTGATTGACTTGGTAGAAAACTATTTGGCAAGACGTATTGTATGCAATATGCCTGGTAATGCACTTACGCAGGTGTTTTGCGCCCTGCATAAGGATGTGCTGAAAAGTATGGATGAGTACGCTTCTGCTAATGTTGAACTTAAGAATTCTTATTCAGAGATATTGGCTTATCACATTATGCGACGTGATGGTAACTATCAGTTACCAAGAGATGTACAGTTTGAGGAATCGATAAAGATACGTGATGCCTATCATATGCCAAAGCCATTCCAGATTTTTCTCTTTGAGAGGCTAGAGAACGCTATACCTGGTGAATACAATGATGTAGCTACCGAGATGAAAAATAAGGATGCCACCATTGAACATATTATGCCACAGACACTCACTAAAGAGTGGAAAGCAATGCTTGGGGACAACTTTCAAGAGATACAAGAGAAATACCTTCACACATTTGCCAACCTGACATTGACAGGGTTCAATAGCAAACTGAGCAATAAGCCATTTGGTACAAAGCGTGATGGTAACGCTATAGGAAATGAAATATGCCCAGGATATGGAGACTCTAAGTATCGTTTAACGAGGAGTGTAACATCTTGTGATAAATGGACAGAAATAGAGTTACAGAATCGCTGCAAAGAAATGGTGGATATCTTTTTGCGTCTTTACCCATTGCCGGCAATGGCATTCAAGCCACTACCCAAGCCTATTGACGAGGTCTCTTTAGATGAAGAAACATTTTCCCCCACAAACAGAAAACTAAAAGGGTTCCGTCTTTTTGGGGAAGAATATGAGGAAAATACATGGAAAAATATGCTCTTACAAGTCGTTAAGACCGTGGAGCAAAAATACACTGACATTGTAGATACACTCTATGATAAAGAGGCCTTCTTCTACTCTGCCCAAAAAGTCCTAGCAAAAGAAGTCAATGCAAGAGATTGCACAGAGATTGCACCGCAGAAATACTTGTTGACATCTTTGGATAACACAAGCAAACTTCGGTGTATGCGTTCTCTTTTTGACAAGTGTGATATTGCAGAGTCTGAGCTAGTGATGCTGCTTGAACCTATAAAAGAATAATACCCGATGGAATACATTGGAGTTTAAGGCCTTTTGCTCCCTATCTAACTCTATGGGCTTATAGATTAGTCGGTTTGCGATCTTTGTGGTGGGAGAGTTTTGGCACTATGCGCGAGTAAAGTCAAGCTGCCCCTCTTCGTGAGCCTTGAGTTGCCTTTGTGCAGCTCAAGGCTTTATATTTAAGAATCATCCCTTCTGAGTTGCTGGCTCTATCCGCTTGGATATGTAATGCTTCCCCCCTATGGTACAGCAGTCCTCTTCCGGTCACTTCTACAACCCTTCATCGTTTGCTGTTTTTTGTTAGATCGCTATAAGCGTTTGACAGATAGTAGCCTATGATACTCTTATGTGGGGAGTATAGAGTGAAAAATCCCTAAGAGTGGGGATTGTAAACGCTATTTGTCTATTCTACCTTTGCCAATAGTTAAAGAGGGATTCGGATAGCGATAGGATAGGATTAGGCTAGAAGGACCCTTCATATAAGTGATCACTCCCGATCGGAAAGGGGTAAACGACAAGTTGAAGAGATAAAAAATGATAAACGTAGAACGAATCAATCGATGGTTTTTCCGTGAGGGGGACCGGATTATCCGCCATCGCTGGTGGGTATTAGGCGCCTTTGTGCTGTTGCTGGCAGTGGGAGCCAATGGGATGCGAATGCTCAATGTCAAGACTTCGTGGGAGGATTATTTCCTAGAGGATGACCCAATGCTCCTACAAACAAAGGAGTTTAAGGAGGTGTTTGGTAATGATAATTACGCTGCCGTGCTCCTCGAGTGCGACAATATATTCACCAAAGAAAAGTTAGAACTTATCCGCCAGCTCTCCAATGAGATGATGGATAGTATTACCTATGCCGATAAGATCACCTCTCTTACAGACATTGAGTTTATGGAGGGGAACGAAGAGGGGATGACCTTTGAGCAGATTGTGCCCGAGGAGATCCCCGGCGATCCGGCCGGATTAGCCGAGGTGCGGCGCAGGGCATTTCTCAAGCCCAACATTGCGCATCGTCTTGTATCGCAGGATGGTCGTCTCTCGTGGATCTTATTGAAATTAACCCCCTTCCCAGAGACAGGGGGTGCAGAGAAGGCAACGGGGGAAGAGTTGCGGCATATCATAACCAAGCCCGAGTATGCTTCACTTCATCCCAAAGGGGCCGGGATGCCTTACCTTACTGAGCGGAAAATGGATTGGATAGATCATGAGCTACCGCTTGTAATGGGGTTGGCCGTAGTCCTTGCCATCCTTGTTTTGGCATTGGCTACTCGTTCGATTCGGGGTGTGATTGTACCGGTAATAACGGCTTTCTCTGCCATCATTATGGCGTATGGTCTCACGGGATATTTGCATTTGAGTATCGATAGTGGTATGATGCTAGTACCTATGCTATTGGCTTTTGCCGTCTCGGTGGCGTACAACATTCATATACACTCCTACTTCCGTAGGCAGATGCGTCTTCATGGTAAACGCAAACAAGCGGCCATTGAGACGATTAGCGAGACCGGATGGCCCATTCTATTTAGTGCGCTTACCACTCTTGTGGCACTTCTTTCTTTTCTTGCGATCCCCATGGCGCCCATGCACTTTGTGGGCATTGCCACGGCTTCGAGTGTCTTCTTTGCCTTCTTCATTACGATTATGGTGATGCCCACACTCTTGAGTTTGGGTAAGGATAAACAGCCCAAAGAGCATGCGAGTGAAGAGGGTAAGCATTGGTTGGATCATAAGTTGGAGCGCTTTGGTAGTGGTGTATTGCAGCACGAGAGATTGGTTTGGATTATCTTTTTTGCGGTTACCGCAGTTATGGTGTATGGCTTTACCAAGGTAGAGCCGGCCTTTGATGTGGAGCGCACACAGGGGCGACGCATCCAGTACATACAGGATATACTCGAAGTGGCTGAGAGCGAATTAGGCTCCATCTATTCGTATGATATAATGATAGAGTTCCCGGAAGAGGGGCAAGCCAAGACGCCTCAGTCTCTTCGGGCCCTCGACTCTCTTGCACGCCTTGCGGATGGGTACGTGCTCACCAAGCGCACGACTTCGGTTCTTAATATCCTCAAAGACCTTAATCAGACGCTTCATGCGGATAATCCCGCCTACTATCGTTTGCCCGAGACCTCGGATGAGATTGCTCAGCAATTGCTCCTCTATGAGAATGCGGGAGGCAGCGAGGCCGAGAACTGGATGGACTATGACTACCGATTCTTGCGCTTGCGCGTGGAGATGGTCAACTATAACTCGGCAGAGATTGAGCGAGAAATGAATGAATTGGTCTCGGTGGCTAGCCGTTTACTACCTAATGCCAAGGTTACTCCCGTGGGGACGATGCCGCAGTTCTCGGTAATGATGCAGTATGTGGTGCGTGGGCAGATCGTCTCATTCCTGCTCTCGCTGCTGATCATTGGAGTGCTGATGATGGTGGTATTTGGTAGCGTGCGTGTAGGGCTCATTGGCTTGATCCCGAATATCATGCCGGCTCTTGCCGTGGGGGGCTTGATGGGCTTCCTCAATTATCCGTTGGATATGATGACAGCTACCATCATGCCTATGATCCTAGGGCTTGCCGTGGACGATACCATTCACTTTATCAATCATGGGCATTTGGAGTTCGACCGCCAGCGCAATTATCGCTCAGCCATCCTCAAGACCTTCCGCATCGTAGGTACGCCCATCGTTCTTACGAGTGTGATTATTTCTAGTAACTTTGCCGCCTATTGTATCTCCGAGGGTATGATGTTTGTCCATATGGGGATCTTATCGGTTGCCGGGATGCTAACGGCTCTTCTTGCGGACTTGTGTATTACGCCGCTCCTTTTCCGCCGCTTCAAAATCTTTGGGAAAGAGGAGGAGAAAGAGGCTCAGTAATGGAGAAGAAACATATTCGATAGTAAAAGTATTATACCGATATAGTATGAAAAGAATAGCAATACTAGGCATTGCCGCGATGCTTGCCGTAAGTAGTGCCTTGGCACAAACCGGGCGTGAGATAGCCCAAAAGGTGAAAGAGAGACCCGATGGAGATACACGTCAGTCGGAGATGACCATGAAGCTGATCAATAAGCGTGGTAGTGTGAGAGAACGCAAACTTATCTCCTACTCCATTGACGTAGGAAAGGGGAAGAAAGACCGTAAAACGATCATGTTTTTCCTTTACCCGGGTGATGTGAAAGGGACGGGCTTCCTTACCTGGGATTACGACGAAATAGGGAAGGACGACGACAAGTGGCTCTACCTCCCTGCCATGAAGAAAACCCGACGCATCAGTGGCTCTTCGGCCAAAAAAGACTACTTTATGGGAAGCGACTTTACCTACGACGATATGGGGAGCCGCAATGTAGATGAGGATACGCACAAATATCTAGGAGAGGAAACAATTGATGGGCACAAGTGCTGGAAGCTGGAGTCCACCTCCAAAGATAGTCGGGATGTCTTTAGTAAGAAAGTCGCTTGGATTCGCCAAGATTGCAATATCCCCGTAGTTGTGGAGTATTACGACCGAACAGGGCGACTGCATCGTAAACTTGAGATCTCCGATATTCACAAAATAGATGGCTTTTGGACTCCTCAAAAAATGCAGATGACCAACGTACAGACAGAGCATAAAACTATTCTAGAGTTTAAGAATAGTAAGTTTAACACCCCCCTAGCCGAAGCCAAGTTTAGTGTTACTTCGCTAGAGAAAGGATCCTTATGATACAATTTGCTAGAGTGCGCTGTCTCCTCCTATGGGGGGCAGCGTTGCTAACCTCCTTACCTCTCATGGGGCAAAATGAAGAGAGTACTTCTACCCCCTTTGACCTCAAAGGGTTTGTTGATACGTACCACGCTGCACGAAGTCACTCGCCTTTCCAATTTATGAGTTCGCGCACTCGTGTGCGAGGAGAGTTTGAGAAACACTTTGGGCAGTCGCTTGTGGGGGTCTCTATCAATGCTACTTATAACGCCGTTCGCCCTAGTGAGACGGGGATCCGTTTGCGAGAGGCTTTCTTCGAGCATCGAGGGGAGCACTGGGGGATACGCGCCGGACGACAGTTCGTTATTTGGGGTGCAGCAGATGGAGTGCGCATTACCGACCTTGTCTCTCCGTTGGATCTGACGGAGTTCTTGGCCCAAGATTATGACGATGTGCGTATGCCGGTAAACGCCCTACGTCTATCGCTTTTCAATGAGACATTTAAGGCAGAGGGCATTTTCGTTCCTACTTTCGAGGGGTATAAACTCCCCACAGATCGCTCCAATCCGTGGAATATTTTTGCTCAGGCGAAGGACCCCAACCTTACCGTTACCTGGAATGACAAGGGGAGTACACCCGCACTTAAACTGGCTAATATGGAGTATGGTCTGCGCTTGAGTGCCACCCTTCCGGGGGTAGACTTCTCGCTCGCTGCCCTGCATACATGGAATAAAATGCCCGTAATCACGCGGCAATTCCTCTCCCCTACGGAGGTAGAAGTCGTGCCGCATTACTATCGTATGGGCTTTGTGGGAGGCGATGTGGCTGTGCCTCTTGGGGAATTTGTCTTGCGTGGAGAAGCCGCATTCAATATCAATAAGCACTTTACATACAAAGGAGTAGGAGAGCAGCGTGGCTTCAATACCCTCAATTGGCTAACGGGTGTTGATTGGTACGGCCCTAATGATTGGCTCGCTTCGGCGCAATTTTCTATGGAGAATATCTTTGGGTATAGCGACCTCATTGCCCAAAAACGTAATACCTCTCTTTTGACTTTTCAGCTCTCAAAAAAGCTATTAGGCGCCACACTTGAGCTTTCGGACTTTACCTATATCGACCTGACGGATAAGGGGTGGTTTAGTCGCTTTACGGCGGACTATGCCCTTAGCGATCAGGTGCGCCTTATCGTGGGTTACGATTGGTTGGGGGCATCGGAAGGGCACGACAGTCTCTTTGCTAACTACAAGGATAATTCGGAGTTTTGGTTCAAGGCTCGTTATAGTTTTTGAGTTTTCTCCCTCCTTTCTCGTTGGGGAGTATCTATCTTTTGCGGCAAGCTGCCTCTCTCTAGAGGGGTAGCTTGTTTGTTTTTGTTCCTCCCGAAGATGCTTCTTTATCTTTCTAAGGAGCAAGTGAGAGGTGCATAAATGTCAAATGTTGCTTGAGGTAAATGTCAGATGTTGTTTTTTCGATTTTCTCTCTATGTCGCTTATTTACAAGGGTGTTTGTTTGTGTAATGTCAAATGTCTCGTTTGCGAACCGATATATGATGCCTTCTATCACTAAAATGCTTTCGGCGGAAGGCTTCCTGCCCGAATCACTATAATTCTTTCAGTTTGGGATGAAGGTACGGATGGCTTCCCCCTTTCCCTTTGACCTGTCTTTGTTCATGTTTTTGCTATTTCTACGAGAGCATTCTTTAGGCTATTGTGCGAAGATTTGGTATCTTTACACTCCGAACAGCGAAGACCTGTCCCATAAGAAAGAGCGATTGAGAGAATAGAATGAACGAACAGATTGCCCCAATTGGTATTTTTGATTCCGGTTATGGTGGGCTTACCATTTTGCGAGAGATTCGTAAGTTAATGCCTCAGTACGACTATCTATATCTGGGAGACAATGCTCGCTCTCCGTATGGCAGTCGCTCCTTCGAAATCGTCTATAAGTTTACATTGCAGGCTGTAGAGCGTCTGTTTGAGATGGGCTGCCCCTTGGTTATCTTGGCATGTAATACGGCGTCTGCCAAGGCGTTGCGTACCATCCAGCAGCAAGATTTACCTCAAATGAGCGATCCCTCGCGCCGGGTGTTGGGGATTATTCGCCCCACGGTAGAGGCTGTCGATACGATCACCTCGAGTAAGCATGTGGGCATCTTGGCAACGGAGGGGACTGTCAGCAGTCATAGCTATCAGATGGAGATTGCAAAGCTTTTCCCGCACATTATCGTGAGCGAGGAGGCCTGCCCCATGTGGGTTCCTTTGGTGGAAAATGGAGAAGCCGATAGCCCGGGGGCCGATTACTATGTGCGTAAGCACCTCGATGCGCTGCTCAGCAAGGATAAGACAATCGACACAATAGTCTTGGCATGTACCCATTATCCCTTGTTGCGTCAGAAGATCAAAAGGCTTATTACCCCCAGTATTACGGTAGTATCCCAAGGGGAGTATGTGGCTACGTCGCTGCAAGACTACCTAGGGCGCCATACGGATATGGATGCTCGTCTCTCTAAGGGCGGCTCCATCCGTTATCTGACCACGGAGCAGGCCGATAAGTTTGCAGAGAAGGCCTCCGTTTTCCTCGAAGAAAAAGTACAAGCCGAGCAGGCTACAATTGATTAGCCCCCCGGAGTATAAATAGAAATAAAACATACTAGATAGATTCTTTCCTATGAAAAGAAAAATCATTTTTACCATTGTCTCTTTTATGGCAGTAGCCGCATTTTCTCTTTCGTGCTGCGCTAAGAAAGTAAGCAAAGATACCCTCAACGGTTCGTGGTTGGTACAAGAGATGAATGGCAGCGCCATAGACCACCCCGAAGGGGAAAAGGTGATGACCCTCTCATTCGATACAAAAGAAATGCGCCTCGGAGGTATGGGGATGTGCAATAGCTACGGAGGGGACTTCCAGATGACTCCCGAAGGCGCTTTCACGGTCTCCAATATTATCTCTACACGCGTTGGCTGTGAGGGTATGGGCATAGAGGTAAGCCTCTTTAGAACTCTAGAGAAATCTGCCAAGATAAAAGTTAAAGGCGAAAAGGCAGAGATCTACAATGCCAACGGAGAGAAGACCTTGGTCTTGCAACGCACCGCCGAGAAGTAGTTTTTAGTAAGGGTGGATAAAAGAATAAAGTCAATGAATATCCGTATTTCCGTACGTCCTTTTTTTGTTGCGATGGCGCTGCTTTTGCTCTCGTCGGTGGGAGCACAAGCTCAGCAGGGTGAGCGTCTTTTCTCTCTCAAGGAGATTACCAATTGGCATTTTTCGCCCCGGGGGGCCGGTGGCTCGTTCCGCTCTATGGTGGATGGTCGCTACTACACGGCACTCAATGATACCCGCACGGCTATTGTGCAGTATGAGTTTGCTACGGGTCGGGAGGTCGCTACACTTTTCGATCTTTCGCAGCTAGCCTTGGGGGCAATGAGCAAGAATGGCGACTTTAAGACGCCCGAGAGCATAGATGATTACCAGATCTCTCCTTGCGGCAATCATATCTTGATCATGACGGATATGGAGCGGATTTATCGCCGTTCGTCTCGCTCTACCACGTACCACTACGACGTACGTCGGAAGCAACTTGAGCCACTCAGCTCCGGCAAGCTGATGATCCCCACCTTTAGCCCCGATGGGCGCATGGTGGCTTTTGTGCGAGACAACAATATCTTTATTCATAAGTTCGACTACAACAGTGAGGTGCAGGTAACCACCGATGGCAAGCGCAATGAGGTAATCAATGGGGCCACCGATTGGGTCTACGAAGAGGAGCTCTATTGCACCAAATTGCTCTCGTGGAGCCAAGATGGCGGTTATTTGGCATTCGTTCGCTTCGATGAGTCGGAGGTGCCGGCTTATAGTATGCCTATCTATGGTACCGGTCTCTACCCGGGAGAGTACACCTACAAATACCCCAAGGCCGGAGAGAAGAATTCGTCCATATCGCTGCATGTCTACAATGTGGATCAGAAGGTGGTGCGCCCCGTCTCTCTCCCCATCGACAAGGAGAGCTACATCCCTCGTATCGAGTTCACTCCCATAAACAATGCCTTGGCTGTTTGCACCCTCAATCGTCACCAAAATGACTTCCGACTCTTCTTGGTAGACCCTGCAACGCTTATTGCCAAGCAGACCCTAAGAGACACCGATGAGGCATATGTAAAAATCGAATGGGTGAATACGCTTGCTATTGACGCCAAGGGCTTTACGATGGTGAGCGAGGCGGATGGTTATGCCCACCTCTATCGCTATAGCACCACGGGAGAGCGTGTTCGTCAATTGACAAAGGGTAAATGGGATATTATCACCCTCTATGGTGTAGACAAGGAGGGGAATGCCTACTATCAAGCAGCAGATGAGACCCCTATCCGTCGCCGTATCCTCAAGGTTTCGCCTGCGGGTAAAACGATGGTGTTGGCAGGCGAAGCTGGTATTAATCAAGCTACTTTTAGTCACGACTTCTCCTACTTCCTCAATGTCTATAGCAGCAGTAGAGTAGCGCCTCAATACACAATCCGCTCTAGCAAAGACGGAAAGATACAGCGCACGCTCGAGGAAAACAAAGAACTCACGACCCGCCTGGCTCAATACAAATACCTACCGAAGGAATTTATCCAACTTGAGATTGGAAACGGCATAACCCTGAATGGATGGATGCAGAAGCCTGTGGATTTCGATCCCAACAAGCAGTATCCTCTCCTGATGGTGCAGTATAGTGGCCCCGACTCGCAGGAGGTGCTCGATAAATTCGAGATTGATTGGGAGTTCGCTCTCGCCCAAGAGGGCTACATCGTGGCCTGTGTGGATGGTAGAGGCACCGGAGCTAGAGGACGAGAATGGCGCAAGTGTACCTATATGAATTTGGGTATACTCGAGAGCGACGACCAGCTAGCGGCTGCCAAGGCTTTCGGCAAATATAGTTACATTGATGCCTCTCGCATTGGCATCTGGGGCTGGAGTTTTGGTGGTTATATGACCCTTCTCTCGCTTTGCCGTGGTGAGGGCACCTTCAAGGCCGGGGTATCTATTGCCCCCGTAACAGACTGGCGTTTCTACGACTCTATATACACAGAGCGTTACCTACGCACCCCGCAAGAGAATCCCGAAGGCTATCGCAAGGGAGCGCCTCTTGCTTTGGCGGATCGCTTGAAGGGCAATCTGCTCATTATCCATGGTAGTGCGGACGACAACGTACACCTCCAAAATACAATGGATTTCACCGAGAAGCTGGTGCAGAGCAACGTGCCTTTTGAGATGGCTGTATACACCGATCGCGATCACGGCATCTACGGCGGCAATACTCGCTACCATCTTTTTTCACGGATCGTTAACTACCTCAAGAAGAATTTGTAAGCTAGCGGCTTCATCATAAAAGGCACAACTCGTACCCGAACTATGTCTAGCAACTTTGTCAAAAAGCCTGAGTGGCTCCGCATCAAACTAGGTGGCTCCGTGACCTATGGCGAGACGCGTAAGGTGATCGAAGGGCATTGCCTGCATACCATTTGCAGCAGTGGGCGGTGTCCCAATCAAGGAGAGTGCTGGAGCCGAGGTACGGCTACCTTTATGATTGGCGGGAACATTTGTACACGTAGTTGTCGCTTTTGTAATACCCTCTCGGGGCGTCCTTTGCCTCTTGATCCCAACGAGCCTCGGGCTGTGGCAGAGAGTGTGCGCACCATGGGTCTAAAGCATGCCGTAATTACAAGTGTAGACAGAGACGACCTCCCCGATGGCGGAGCGCATCACTGGCAGGAGACCATCCTTGCGATACAAGAGCTTAATCCGAATGTAACGTGTGAGGTCCTTATCCCCGACTTTCGAGGGGATCTAGCCATGGTTGATCTCGTAATTTCGGCTCGCCCCAACATCATCTCGCATAATCTAGAGACGGTAAGGCGTCTTACTCCCTCGGTGCGTAGTGTGGCTACCTACGAGCGCAGTTTGGCGGTGTTAGGGCATATTGCCAAGCAGGGGATCCCCGCAAAAACGGGCATTATGCTAGGGCTAGGAGAGAGCGAAGAGGAGATCTTAGAGACGATGGACGATGCCCTGAGTGTGGGCGTTAGCATCCTCACCATCGGGCAGTATTTGCGCCCGAGCCGCAAAAATATTCCTGTGGAGGCTTACATTGAGCCGGCACAGTTCGACCACCTTCGAGAGGTGGCTCTCCAAAAGGGGTTTACCCATGTGGTTAGTGGTCCCTTGGTGCGCTCTTCGTACCATGCCGAGGAGCAAGTCAATCGCACTTCGCCTACTGATACCCCATACGAACACTGATACTTTCCCACCCTTAGGCAGATAAGAGAATTATGGCATCCCTACCCCACGAGCGACATTTGCTCATAGACAAAGGCAACAGCTACGCAAAAGTAGCTGTAGTGGATGATGGTGTTTTTTCTCCCGAGGTGGTATTTATGGAGCAACTTACCCCCGAGACGTTGGCGCCTTTGTGCCAAGTAGCCCCGGGAGGGCGGCTATTTACCGTCTATTCATCCGTGGGGGAACCTCAACTATTTGCTCCTGCCTATCTGCAAGAGCAGTCGTACTATTTCTTACAAATCGACGCCGAGACAGAGTCTCCTCTCCGTGCCCTTCATTACGAAAGGGCGCAGCTGGGGGCCGATCGTCTTGCTCTGGCCGTTGGTGCCTTGGCTTTTACCGAGAAGGATACAGACGTGCTCGTTATAGATATTGGCACGGCTATTACCTACGAATGGGTCTCTAGCAAGGGAGAGTACCTCGGAGGCAATATCTCTCCCGGACCACGCACTCGCAGCCGTGCGCTACATATGGCAACGGCTCTCCTACCCGAGGTGGAGCTTACGTCCGAAGCCCCCGAGATGGGAAGCAATACGCACGAAGCCATTTTGGGTGGGATCGCTTGGGGGGTGGTCTACGAAATTGAGGGATATATTCGCCAACTTCAGTCCAAAACGCCCCATCTAAAGGTAATTTTGACGGGTGGATACGCTACATATTTTGCCGATAAAGTAAAAAATGTGACCTTTGTAGTGCCCGACCTTGTTTTGAGGGGGCTTGATAGATTATTAGAGTACAATGCACAGAAACATAAGTAACACCTCCCGTTGGATGTCAGCCCTCTTAGTGCTGGCTCTCACGTTCGCCCTTCCCCATGGGATGAGGGCACAGAGCAATAGTACGGAGTCTCCCTACTCCCGTTTTGGCATCGGAGACTTGTCTCAGAAGACTGCCGGAGTATCGCGAGGTATGGGGAATGTCGGTATTGCCTTACGCTCCGATCGCTTTATCAATCCTAAGAATCCGGCCTCTTATGCTGCGGTGGATAGTCAGACTTTTATCTTCGACTTCAGCGCCAGTGCCGGTACTTCGTGGTTTGTGGAGGGGAGTAACAAAGATGCTCGCCTCTTGGGTAACTTTGAGTATGCTACCATGCTTTTCCCCGTGGCTCCCTGGATGGCGGTAAGCGCCGGCCTTATGCCTTTTTCTACCGTTGGCTATCGCTTTGGATCCTCTCAAGAGATCGAGGGGGCAACCAATAAGCAGTACACCACCCTCTATCAGGGGAGCGGTAATATCTCAGAGGTCTATTTGGGAGTCTCTTTCGACCCTATTAAGAACCTCTCTTTTGGGGTGAATGGCTCGTATCTCTTCGGCACGCTTGTGAATCGACGTCTCGTGGACTTCAACTCAACGACCGCCAACAACCTTACAAACATTGGGGCTCTTTCGTTGCACGGCTTTAAGCTGGATGCCGGGATGCAGTACGCTGTCTCTTTTGCCAAAGAGCACTCGCTCACCGTGGGGGTTACCTACTCACCATCCTTGCCTCTTGCTAGTAGATTGGTAAGTCAGAAGCTACTCTCTTCCAGCACCTCCGCTACGCCCCAACAGGCCGATACCATCACCTCCAACAATTCTTACCATACGCCTAATGCTTTTGGCTTAGGCTTGGCATATCAGTGGAATAATAAACTATTGCTCGCTGCCGATGTCCAATATAATATGTGGCAGAAAGCCCTCACGGGTCAACCACACTATCAGGCTCGTGATCAGTGGCAAATAGGTTTGGGCGCAACTTATACCCCCAGTGAGGTAGCACGTTCTATTTGGCAGAGAATGGAGTACAGATTTGGTCTCTCCGCCGAGAATAGCTACATCACCTTGCCCAGTAATCTAGCCTATAAGGGCTATATGAAGGGGGGCGTTTCATTCGGTTTGGGGATCCCTATGGTGGACCGACGCTCTTGGGTGGACCTGACTTTCGATTATAATCATCTCTTCCCTCAAGAGACTAGTTGGGTACATGAGAATTATTTCCGTATTACGCTAGGATTGCGTTTCAATGAAGCTTGGTTCCGCAAGATACGCCTCGACTAACGACCCCTACCTCTATATCACCAACCGATTATACAAGACGAAATAAATAGTAAACAAGCAACACTATGAAAGGACTAAAGTGTATTATCTTTTCGGCTACGCTACTTGCCTCTTCGCTTGTAGCTTGGGCACAAACCGGGATAGCCTCCGGTACTCCCTTCGGATCGGGGCAAGATAGCATTCGCTGCCGCGAAAATATCAGCCTCTTCTCTTCCTATGTAAAGAGCGAAAGCTATACCGATGCCTATGAATTTTGGAAGAAGGCCTATGCAGAGTGCCCCGGCTCTTCAAAGAATATATACATCTCTGGAGTAAAAATCCTCAACTGGCAAATACAAAAAGAGACAGACCCTGCCAAGCGTGCTGCCAAGGTAGATGAGCTGATGAAGCTCTACGACGATAGAGCAAAGTACTTTGGTGACGATCCCCGCTATGGCTTGGATTGGATCACCGCTAGCAAGGTTACCGATTACCTCCAGCTTGTACCCAAAGAAAAGGTGGACTACGATAAAATCTATAGTTGGACTAAGCCCGTTATCGAACAGATTGGCGGGGAGACGGATGCTAAGGTGGTGTACTTCAACGTCTACTCTTCGCTCAACAAGGCTATCGGCAACGAGTCTTGGCACCAGCAGTATATCAATGACTACATGAGTGGTAATGATATCATGGAAAAGGCCGTAGAAGCTGCCGAAGCAACGGGTGATACCGTACGCATTGAGTACGTACGAAGCCTCAAAGATCAGCTTGATATGCTCTTTGTACAGAGCGGGCTTGCTCAGTGCAATATGCTCGTAAAGATCTACGGTAAAGACCTAGAAGCCAACAAGAGTAACATCGCTTTCTTGCAGGCTATGCTTGATATGTTCCGCAATGCCGATTGCGAAAAAGATCCTCTCTACTTCAAGGCTAGTAAGTATCTCTTCGCCATCAAGCCTACTGCTGCCTCAGCGCTCGGTTTGGCTAAGGAGGCTATGAGTGCCAATAAGAACACCGAAGCGACCGAATATCTCAACAAAGCTATTTCGCTTACAAGCGATAAGAACATCAAGGCCAGCTGCTACTACACACTCGCTGTGATGAGCATGAATGCACGTCAGTACTCACAGAGCCGTGCTTATTGCCAAAAGGCTATGGCCGAGAACCCCTCAATGGGTAGCCCTCTTATCCTTATTGCCAAGATGTATGCAGCAACAGCCAACAGCATCTTCCCCGGAGACGCCCTCAAGCAACGTTGCGTATTCTATCTCGTATTGGATAAGCTAGAGCGTGCTCGCTCTATAGACCCACGTGTAGCCGGTGAGGCTGCTTCGCTTATCGGTCAGTATCGCCGCCATCTCCCCAGCTCGTCGGACATCTTCATGCACCCCGAGCTAGACAAGGGTAATAGCTTCTTCGTAGGCGGTTGGATTGGCGAAAGCACTGTTATCCGCTAACCATTATCGTTCATGCCTCTGGGGGAGAGAGAAGATGCTCCCCCGGGCATGAATCATGCTTTTTTTTGACGTCGTCCTCCCTTAGAGTCGTGCCAACAGATCCTCGTTTACAGGTCAAGCGTTCTCAGCTTAGAGTGCTGAGCGTCTTGGCTTTTTTGTTTTTCCCGATCCTCTATAGTTGTGGAGGAGATGGTACCACACAGGTGGTGAAGCACGAGTTTAGTCTCGACTCTATCTACAGCATGTACACCGATAGCGTAGATGTACTTATCTCAGACTCGGGCAAAACGCAGTACCGCATGGTAGCTTTGGAGTGGTATATCTACGAGAAGCGGGAGCGCCCTTGTTGGGTTTTCCCAAAGGGTTTCTATGCCGAGAAGTTCGACGATAAGAAGAATAAGCTCGCACAAGTGAAGTGCGATACGGCCTACTACTACATGAACGAAGAGCTGTGGGATTTCATAGGGCATGTCTTGGTGGTTAATCTCTCGGGCGAGCGTTTTACCACTCGTCACCTCTATTGGGATAAGAACCAAGGAAAAGTCTTTTCGCAAGATACGGTGCGGATCGAAGGGCTAGGGCGATCGCTGATGGGAAGCCACTTTGAGGCATCGCAAAACTTCCAGCAATACACCTTCTACAACAACGTTGGTCAGATGGACGTAAAAGAAGAAAAGTCAGAAGAATGATACTCCTCACCAGCTCTTTGCCCCCTCTCTCGTTGCTCTCTGTGCTGGGTGTGATTGCTCTACTCATCCTCTCGGCTTTCTTTTCGGGGATGGAGATTGCCTACCTCACGAGTGACCGCCTTAGGGTAGAGGTGGACCTCTCGAAGGGAGGAGCCGTCTCGAAGGCGCTCAAGATGCTCTTTCGCAACCCCGACCGCTATGTTACGACCGTACTCGTGGGCAACAACATTGTGCTTGTGATGTATGGTCTCTTGATGTCGTTCATCTTGGATCCCTATTTGGAGCAGTTCATTCACTCCGGTTGGCTCCTTGTCTTGGTGGATTCTCTCATATCTGCCCTTGTTATTATCGTATTTGGGGAGTACCTCCCCAAGTCCCAATTTAAGCGGAATCCGAATAGTGCGATGCGGCATTTTTCGTTGCTTTCTGCCTTTTTCTATTTTCTTCTTCTGCCTATTACCCTCTTCTGCTCGGTGCTGTCGCGAGGGTTCCTCCGCCTCATGGGTGTGCGTGGGAATCAGGCCGTGGTGCATCGGCGCCTAACGACCGTTGACCTCGATCACTACCTCAGTGATACGCTCCTGCACGACGATGATCAGGGGACACTCAATACGGAAGTCAAGATTATTCAGAATGCGATTGGCTTCTCCGATGTGCGGGCGAGAGACTGCATGGTGCCCCGTAGCGAAGTGGTGGCTTGCGATCTTGCGACCTCGCTAGAGACCTTGAGGGGGATCTTTGTCTCCACGGGTCTCTCCAAAGTAATCGTCTACAATGGAAGTATAGACAACGTGGTCGGCTATATCCACTCCTCGGAGATGTTTCGTGGGGATGATTGGCAGCAGCGCATGAAGCAGGCGCTTTTTGTGCCGGAGAGCCTCTTTGGTCATAAGCTAATGAAGCAGCTGATGCAGCGCAAGCAGTCCGTAGCCATTGTGGTAGATGAGCTAGGCGGTATGGCCGGTATCGTAACCATGGAAGACCTCGTAGAGGAGATCTTTGGAGATATTGAGGATGAGCACGACAAGAAGCAGCTAGTGATTCGTCAGATAGACGATAGCAACTATATCTTCTCGGCCCGCTGCGAGATTGACCTTATCAACGAGGAGTTCCACCTCAACCTGCCCGAGAGTGACGAGTACAATACGCTGGCGGGGCTTATCCTTGCCCATCATGGAGATATCCCCAAGACTCGTGAAGTTGTGGAGATCGGCAAGCTTCGCTTTACCATCTTGCGCTCGAGCTCTACACGTATTGAGTTGGTGAAGTTGACGCTTCTCGACTAATCGTTCCCGCCTCTCTCCCCCTTATTTCTTCCCTTTTCTCCTTCGTTTGTTGCCGTTTTCCCTTCTGTTGGGGGGGAGTCGGGAGCTAATTTTTACCCCTTTTGGGGGCCTTGCATTTCGCTTCCCGCCTTAGAAGATAGCTGCGTTTTGCCTCTTTGTCGGGGGTAGGCTAGGTGAGGTCGGACTACAAAAGAAGGGCCGACTCTGATTATTCGGAGCCAGCCTTTTTTTTATATTCCACGAGGGGGTTGTTGCTCTCCCGTGGGGGAGTGTGAGAGTAATAGGTGATAAATGAAAGGAATGCAGCTGAAAACGTCGCCTTGTTTTGCCTGATTTCTCGGAGAGTTTTGCCCTAAATCTTGGAGAGTTTTGCCCTGTTTCGGCGCCATTCTTACCCTCTTTTTGGGGGAAGGGGGCAACTATCGGTTAGCGGTTAATCCGATTGATTCGGATGTAGGATAGACCATCCTCTTCTCCCACGGTATGCTTTAGCTCAACATGCATAGCGCTAATGAGGTTGTCGCTTCTGTGTGGGTAGAAAAGAGCCTTGCAGGGAATGGTACTATTGCCGTAGCTGCCGAGACTCTCAGACTCTATGTGCACATTAAGTTTGTAACGAGAGATCACTTCGGGCGGATAGATGGATAAGGGGCCGTTTTTCTCCAATTGTGCCACAAAGCTAGGGGTGCCGTAGGCCTTGGCTATCCGTTGTAGAGATGGTTTGTCTACGGGGTCTTGTAGGTTCTCATGGGTGTACATGATGTAAAAATAGGTGATAAGGTCCGATTCGTTGAGCGAGGTTGGAGCCATATACTTCTTGAAGTGACCATCTTTTGAGAAGGCGAGGAGAACGAAAATCCCTTCGTCTGTTTCCGGGATAAAAGCCCCCAAGGTGATATATACAGAGGTATTGGTGATTTGCTCAATAACGCCCGAAGACAAAGCAAATTGATTGTCGAGGGACTCGTGCAGTCCGTTTGTGGTAAACTCTTCTTTGTCAAATAGCAACTTCCCATCCTTCGAGATGGTGATCAGTGCCTTCTTGTCAAACAGGTCGGAATTCTCTATTTTGACGTCTGTATTGGCCTCTTGTATAATGATGTGCCAGCCATTATACGTGCTGTCGGCCACGGTCTTGAGGCCTTTGTACTCAGTCTCCGACGATGGCATCGCAGTGGCTTGCTCTCCCTTTCCCTCTGCACACCTCTTACCGCTCTTCTCGCAGCCGATGGTCAGTAGGGCGCTCAGGATAGCAAGCGAAAAGAGTATTAATACTTGTGTCTTAGAGTAATATTTCATAATCCTGTCTATTGTCTTAATTTTTCCATACTCCGCGTCTCTGCGTTGTAGTTTGTTTGCAAAAATACTAAAATAGAATGAGATGGAGGCTATTTTCGCTTGGGATAACCCCCCTTTGTGGGCAAAACCACCCTATACACCTTTCTCCATAAGGACAAAGAGAGCGGTGGGGATCTCTATCGCCATACGAGGCACCATCTAAAATACCGTCACAAGCCTTTAGCTTCTCCCAAAAAAGGGAAATGGGGGCGGTGTAAAAGTATAGACGAGCGACCGGCCTGCATCGACCGTAAAGAGCGTTTGGGAGATTTCGAAATGGACCTTATCATTGGAGTTTAACAAACTCATTCGACAATACCTAGCCAAAGGGGCTTCCTTCAAATATATCAATGACAAACAAAAATGATATATTAGGATATTGCTAAACAACAGACCCAGGAAAAGTTTGGACTTTAAATCTCCGAATGAAGTCCTAGCACTGCATTTGTTATACCGTTGTACTTGATACTGGAATCTGCAATCTGCAGATTTGGATGTTTGCTTTGTATTTCATACCTTTACTCCAAGGTTCACTCAGTAGTCGGTTTGTTTCCCTACTGATGTGAGTAGAACATATATATAGGTTTATATGGCAAGAAAATCAAGCAAAGAGAATATATAAAAGAAGCATTTAGACTTTTCATTTTAAAGGGATATGATAGAGTTCGTATTGCCGAAATTGAGAATGCTGCAAATGTTTCAAGAGGATTTGTGTTTTACTACTTCAAAAGTAAAGAGGATATGTTCAAAAGTGTGGGAGACATGCTCTTCTTCAATCACATTTCTTCTTCAAGTGAAGGATCTCAATCAAAGTATTCTATTTCAGAAACACCTCTGAGAGACTTTATTGTAGAACAACTCTGTGCGATTAAGAACAGGATGGATTTCCTAAGTCAAATAAACAAAGGAGAGGCGAAGCATTTCTCATATTTCATCAATGTTTTTCTATGAGAAATTAAACGATGAACTCGCCTCACGAGGCATCCCTCTCACTGAAGAAAAAAGGTTTACTAATTTAATTTCTGTGGGAAATATCGGCTCTGCTTCCATCTACGTGGCATAGAGGAATTCATAAAAACAAATAACATAAAGAGGGAACATAAGATACTCCTTCTTGTCCCTGAGAGTGGAAGATTCTCGTTTGGAACAGCGCTTTTGTTTAACTAACAATCAAAAACTTGCACTTAATAATCGCCTATAATATATAGAAGTATGAAAAAGAAATTATTGCTGTTTATGCTGTGTTTGAGCGTTGGGATGACTGCTCTTTCACAGAACAAGACTGGTATCTATGGCCTATTGACGACCATGGATCATCCGTCAAAAGCCACTCAAGGAGCTATCCTTGCAATTATGACTGATGAAGCTTATATCCCGATACAAATTAAGGAGGGGGTGTATGCTACAGTGGCAAATCCGCAGTCCAATACACAAACACTATCGGGTAAGCCTATCCAGCTAGACAGCATCTACCACTTTGTCTGTAGGCAAGACGGAGATGTCTACAGCTACGACTTCGAGCAACTACACAAAGGAGCAAAATACGTCACTGTGGAGGGCTGTTTTGTGCATGAGACTATGGGACCATCAGAACCTGGGGGCGAGCCGCTCCCTGGACTCTACTTTTACTTTCTGACAACGACTGGACAGAAGATGATGCTTGCTGACTTTTCTGGACGTTCTGAGGCTGCAATCACTTTAGGAGGGTGGGGGCTTGCTCATTCTTATGGCAAAAACTGGTATGATTCGAGTGTTTCCCCAGACACATTATACACAGTAAGATTTCTCGAGCTAGAGACAGGATACTATCGAGGTCGCTACATCCCTACTCATCTGCTGAAGTCTAAGCCTGTGGCGGTACAGCATATGGAAGATGAGAATAGACCTCAGATAGAGGTTGAACGTGGTAAACTGCTCATTAATAGTGAGCGTCCTATGACGTGCATTACGCTCTCAAATATCGCAGGCTACACAAAAGCGTATGACATCAACAACCCACAGGAGTTTGTCTTATCACTCCCATACCCTAATCAACCATATGTGATTCATATAGAATTCGCAGACGGTTCAACTCCATTAACTCAAAAGATACTACCGCTATGAAAAGGTTTACATTGATGGTCAGCTTCTTGACCTTGCTTTGTCTGAATATAGTAGCTCAAAACTTTGAGCTTGATGAGATAAGACAAAGCTCTAGTAATATGTTTACAGAGGAGGAGTATAGGGCTAGTACTTCTGTAGCTCCACTCTGTACAGACAAACTATTTTGGAATGTCACAAGGCGAGTCTACTCTTCTGGATATACACTAAAGAACTAGCAAACAACTTCTCCGTTGTATTTATTGGTCGTAGAAGATAAGCTATATCCTTATATACGGAGTAACATATATGACTATGCTCAGATTGTATCGGCTAAAACGGGGTACGACATTGAGGTCGTAACAGTTAATAGCAGAGGCTCTGCAATGGAGCTTCGCAAAAGGCTCTCTGACCTAAGGCCAAGACTCATAGGTTGCTTTTTCATTGGGGATGTCCCTTACGCCGAATACCAAATTGAGAATGAAGACAATAAGGGGTACAATACAACATTTCCCTGTGATTTGTTCTTTATGGACTTAGATGGAGAATGGGTTGATCAAAAAAGAAGCCCTAGTCCTACTAGCAAATTTACAGAGGGAGCAGATGGTAAATTTGATAGGCATTTTGGGAATGTGCAGCCTGAGATTTTTATAGGAAGACTTCCTCTGTATAAGAAGGCAAGCTATTCTGAACAAGTCTCCTTAGTGAATCAATACCTTAAAAAAGTCAGTGCACATTGGTGTCAATCCGATGGAATATCACGACAGGCTTTAATGTATATAAATAAGTCTTGGTCTCAAAATGAATATCAAACAAAAAACAACTCTGAGAAAATTACTCCTCTAAAGCGAGCTGGGTTTGAGATTGACATTTACAATTGGCTTCACCATAGTTCATTCTTCTCTTTTAATGATTATCTATCTGTCTCTAAGTAGTGTTGATAAGTTCATTTTTTTTTGTATTTTTGTGGTAAGGTTTCTTCGATGTGATCTGAGAGGCTTTGGGAGGAGGAGGATTTGGGTATCCCCTCTCTGAAAAGAAGGAAACAAAAAAGAAAGATTATGAAATGTAGTTTACGCATAGCCTTGTTTGCCTTGCTCTGCTTGTGTGCAACAGTGGCTCATGCACAGGGCACCACTAAGGCTAAGATTTATACGAATTCGGGCGAGGTATTCCGTGGATTTATCGATGGCTATCCATTGCAGGAGACCGAAGAGATCTCTGTTTTTGATTTTCAGGCGGGCAAGAAACTTCGCTTTGAGAGAAAGGATATTGCTCGCTTAGTGATTGAGCCTGAGAAGATGAGTGATGACTCTGTGGTCTTCTCTTCGGTCAATGTCTACATCAATAAGAATCTGACCGTGCGTCGCTTTGTTCGCTCTGTGGTGGTGACGCCTCATATTGCAGTCTTTGTCGGGATCTATGCCAAAGGTTTGTCAAAAGAGGGGAATACTATTTATTATAAACAGAATAGTGGGCTCTATCCGCAGGAGTACTATTACTTGATCCGCCGAGGGGAGTCTTCGGCTTCTGTTTGGTTTGTGGCGGACTTCGAGGCTACCAATGACGTTTCTAGTTCGGTCAAGAAGCGTTTCATTAAGCAGTCTGTAGCTTATTTCCATGACGCCCCTGAGCTGTGTGCTCGTCTGGAAAAGGGCGAGTTTGGTCCGGGTGAGTGGGAAAAGGTGATTTTCGCCTATCTGCAAGAGCGTTATCCCGTATCGGATGAGGAGGATTCTGCGATTCCTACAACTTGATCTTTATGTTACCCATAATCTAGAGAATGAATATGAAAAAGTTGGTTTTGCTCTCTCTCGTGGGAGCCCTCTTGTCAGTACTTCCTCTTACTGCACAGGTTGCTTTTGAAAACTTTGAGGATGGAGATAATGAGTATCTATTTACTCGCAGGACGTCTGTTTTCTCTCTTTCTGTTGGTATGCCGGGGTCTATAATGTCTTTGCCCTCACGCACGCCCGAGGCCTATGTTGTTGCCGGTAAGATCCCCTCTATTGCGTTGGAGTTTACTCAAGGGATGTGGGACTTCCGTAAGGGCTGGCTTCTGTCCTATACCGGAGGTTTAGAGTATGTTCGTAATGTGACCTCTCTCATCAAGGGTGTTGATATCAATGCTGAGAAGTTTAAATACGACTACCATCTCAAAGATGCTGATAATAAAACGTTCCATGAGTTTGATGCCTTTGCCGGCTTTGGCTTGCACAAGAGCTTTAGTGCCAAGTTCGAGGTCTATGTGAAGGGCCATTTGGTGATCCAGTTCTTGTCTCAAGATGACGATGATTTGTTGCGGGAAAAGAAAGGGATATTCAATCTGCAAGGTCGTATAGGTGCCCGTTATGCTTTCTTCAAAAGCTTTTCGGCCTTTGCGGAGACGGGATATATGAGAGACTATGCTCGCCTAGGGGTTGCTTACCAATTCTAAGCCTCACACCTATGGCATAAAAGTAGAAGCCAGATTAACAATGAAACAGAGCTATATTTTAGGTTGTCTTGCGGGTGCAATGCTTGCCTCGGGCGCCGCATGGGCCTCCCCCTCCGGCTCCCCTCTTGCAAAGCCCTCTAGTGCTGCCATGCAAACGGCTCAGCGACCCCTACAAGAGGGGGTGGACTACGAGCTGACGGAAGATCGTAAGGGGCTCGCTGCTTGGATGGCAGAAGACCTCGCTACCGTAGACTTTACGGCCGATCCTGTACTTGCGCAGCTTGAGTATATCGATGTACGAGCCTTCTTTATGCGTAGCTCTGTAGAGCATGTCGTATTACCCGAGACGCTCACCACCATTGGCGAAATGGCATTTTGCTATTCGGCGCTCAAAGAGATTACTCTGCCCCAAAAACTAGAGCACCTCGGAGAGATTGATGGAGTAACGGCCAATCCCTTTGCCGGCTGCTCCAGCCTAAAAAGTATCTCGGTAGCTGAGGGAAACAAGCGCTTTAAGGCACAAGATGGTGTGCTTTTTATGGCAGGAAATACTCTTGTTGCCTATCCTTTGGGGAGTGATAAGACTAGTTATACTATCCCCGAGGGTGTGCAATACCTTGGTCAAAGTTGTTTCTCAGGAGCCTTCTCTCTCCAAGAAGTGGTTTGCCCCTCCTCGCTATATCGCATCTCGGCTCTCGCCTTCGAAGATGTAGAGACGCTTTCCAAAATTACCCTTAACGAAGGACTTGAGTATATTGAGTGGGGAGCCTTTAAGCGCACGGCTATAGAGTCCCTTACGCTACCTAAGAGCTTAAGGATGCTGGAAGATGGTGCCGACTACGAAAACCCCTTTGTCGGCATGGAGCATCTCAAGTCAATCTCTCTTGCCGAGGGTACAACCTTCCTCCAAATAAAGGATAAGGCTCTATACCTTGCCGAGGAGCCGGTATTGATTGCTCTGCCTGCCCGGAGTGGGCATACTTCCTTTGCTCTAGGGGGAGAGACAACAGCCATTGCTGTGGGGGCTTTTGCCTATCACCGTACCCTCGAGAGCTTCAGTGCCCTGCACCATATGCGCATACCGCTCCGTGCCTTCGACTCTTGCGCCAAGTTGCGCACCGTGGAGCTAAAGACCGGTACCCCCCTTATTGGCACGCAGGCTTTTAGTGATTGTGTGCAGCTGACGGCCCTTACCATTGGTGTACCCTCTGTGCCCACTCTAGAGGATGCAGACGCTTTTGACGCAGTACCCAAGGGTTCTTTTGTTTTGCATATCCCTAAGGGGCACTCGGCTGCGGAGTACAACAAAGATGCCGTGTGGCACGCTGCTCTAAAAGGGGCTACGGTGGCTACGGACGCCGCTGCTGCTCAGTGTATTGTATTGCATCGGGGTGAGTATGCTTCGCTTGGGGCTGATACACAAGGGGCTGCATTCCATAGTAGTCTTCCCATCGTTGCCCCTCGTACCGACGATGGTACCCAGATCTTTGGCAATGTTGTAGGGGTTACCTCCATTGTCTTGGGGGACGGAGCCGAACCTAGACTCTTCTTGGCAAAGGTAGAACCTAAGCACACGGGCTTACTGACCCCTTGGCTCAATCGCTACGACCGCACTCGTCGGTCTATTGAGGAGTATGAGCACAATGTGGCACACCGTGTAGTAGTGAAGGAGGAGGATAACTTCGGCGCTAAAATGGTAACTTTTGCGGACGAAAAGGCCCCGGGAGTTGCGGTTGCCTATATGTTCTTTGATGATGAGGCAGCCGAATATGTCACCTGGACTTTTGACTCAAAGAGCCTTTACGAAAAATCCAAAGTGGGCGACTTCTTGGCCGAGCGCTATGCTCCAGCTACAGGAAAAGATATTGATGATGAGTCTTTCGACGGCTTTGTAGGCCCCGATGGCGTGGGTTACGAGTACCGAGAACTGAGTGTGTCTGAAGAGGTGGAGCCTGTGGTGTCGATAGCCTTCTTTATTAGTCAGGAGTCTACATTCAAGGCTAATCCTCTCCCATCGGTACCTGTGGTTGCTACGGAGGTAGCCGCCTTGCGCTTCGATGGAGGCCGGCTCCACTTCCCCGAGGGGGTGCAAAGTCTATCGGTTTACTCACTCGATGGCTCCCTTGTATTACGTGAGGGCGTGTTGGGTAGTACCTCCTGCTCTCTTGAGGCTTTGCCTAAGGGTGTCTATTTGGCGGTGGCAGATCGCCCCAATGCGGCTCGCCTTGTACTCAAACTGATTCGCTAAGCATCGTCTAAAGCTATTGCTCCTCCCCTTTCTTTGTCCGCCGATTGTGGCAAACGAGAAGGGGGAGGCTAGCGAGTACTTTGTGCTCCAAGTCCCTCTTTACCTAATTGCTAAGAGAGTGTGGAATCCGCAAATACCGGAAGCTACAGGGTGGTCTACTGAACTTCATCTTTGAAAAATATACTGTCTTCGTCACGTGCGAGGATTTGAAAAGGCTCGTTAATCTCTCTCGTTAATCTCTTTTGTCAAGACAAGAATATTCACTTCAATACGTACCCGGCAATGAGAAAACTAAGAAAACAACAAGCACTCGTGACTCTACTCTTGCTCTTGTTACTACCCCAAGTGGTGACTGCGCAAGCACTACCCACTACGACACTGGTGGTCAAGACGATCGAGAGCACAGAGCTGTGCTATGACCTGACCAAAATCAACAAAATCACCTTCACCTCTGAAGCCATCAAGATCGAGCGTAGCGATGCTGGCCAGCATTTCACTCCTGAGACGATAACGATGAGTAGCATTGACAAGCTCTTCTTTGCAAAAGACCGAAGGGAAAACACTACAGACATCGCATCCCCTCTCCTAGTTCCAGTGTCTACGCTGAGTTTCTACAAGGTGGGGCAAAATCTTCATATAGAGGGCTTTATGCCTTCTGACGAGACACTCTACATCTACACGGCAGAGGGTCAGCTGGTCTCACAGCAGACCATCACCTCTACCTCTTGCATCCTAGATGCTACGCTATGGGCTAGAGGTCTATACATCGCTACTACAAACTCCCATAACACCCTCAAGATAACACTATGACGAAAAAGCAACTACGACACGTTATTCTAGTCGGGATACTTGCCCTCATCCCCCTATTTGCTCTAGCTCAGAGCAACGAGCGCATGCTCATCTACTCCAAGAGTGGGGAGGTTTTCCCCTATCGTGCAGAGCATATTGATAGCATCAAGTTCCTTACGGACAATGTTGATCTGACACTCAATCCTGCCATCGCTCCTCACGAAAACGGGAAGACTGGTTGGATGAAAATCAAGTTAGGCAAAGTAGGCGCTAGCGTAAAGAGCATCAAGGTAATCCTGCCTGAGAGCTTTATGATCGCCAATATGAACGATATGCAGTGTCTCCGTCTATTCACCCCAGAGAAGGTAGCTAGTATGGGCCTGCAGATTGACAACGTAGAGGATGAGAAGGAGTACGATCTCCCCAGCATGCAGCAAGGATATACCTACACGGCACTCTTCCTCCCTTATGACGAGTATGGTTGCCCAGGCAATGTCAAGCGTGTCAACTGCAACGTTCCTAAGGGTAAGCTCGCTGGGAATCCAGAGATTGAGGTTGCCTTCTCAGATATTACGCAGACAGGCTACACCACTACGCTAAAGCCTAATGCTGATGTAGCTGGCTACTTCTTCCTCAGCGATCTGACAGATGCTACCGCACGAAATCAGAAAATGCAGAAGATGCACATCCCCGATTTGAAGCACTACATCGTGCAGTATGGTGCAGACCTTAATACCAACAAGCCTCACGAAGGTGAGGCTAAGAGCGTGATGAGTGAGTTTATCCCAGGTACTAGCTACTCTGTCTTTGTAGTCTTAAAGGATAAAAATGGGCAGTATTCGGATGTTCAGAAGTTTGCGGTCATGACAAAGGAGAAAGGGACCTCGGAGACAGCACATGTGACCATCAAGGTCACGGATATTACCGCTACGGAGGCAACGGTTGTAAACACACCCGATGCGAACACCTCTTCCTACTGCGAAACAATCATACCCCAGTCAGACTACAACGAGAAGACTATGATTGAGTACTTAACAAGGAGCCCTGGGACACAACAGCGACCCTATCGCAGTGATGAACACACGCAGACCTGGCCTAACCTCAAACCAGCTACCGAGTACTATGCGCTAGCAATTGCTCAGAATGCTGACGGCAAGTGGGGACCTCTCACCAAGGTCGAGTTCACCACGCGTTCTGAAGTTACAACTAACGAGCTCCCCACACTCAACTTTGATCCTCAAGTAGACCGTCAAGGAGCTATAACAAGTCAAGACATACTGGATCATGAGAAGGCTCTAGGGCGTACCCCTACAGAGCTAGCTCTACAGGGCAAAAGATTTAGAGGCTTTGCCAACACGGCACTAAAGACTATCCCTGGTGTCATCTACGACCTTGAGAGTGGTCAGCATCTTATGATTGTAGCCTTTAGCAAAGAAACAGTTGCTGATTGTCCTAAAACAAAAGCAATGCTTTCCGAACTGGGCTTTAGTTCCTTTACTCAAGGTGCACATGATGGCACTACTACCCTTGTAGCTACTAAAGATAATGACTCAAAGGTCTCTGTCTTACTGCTAGACGAATCCAATGCAGAGCTTAATACAACACTACAAGTAAGACTCTTCTATAAAAACGTCTCTTCAGGAAACGATATCGAAAAGGATCACAGAGTCATCACAGATGCCCAAGACTTCCCCTCTTATACCCAGCTGGAGACAAAGGATCACGATAAAATCAAGGCTTTTGAGCAAACGTTAGGTCTTCGTGAGTTCAACGCTCTCTACTCTAGTGACACTAAGCTACAGTTTAATACTAAGACGGAGCATCTTAGCAAGTCCAATTTCCATTACGTCCGCTACACCTTTGGTAAGTATACTGGCCTTTATATTATATGCCGCCTCAATTGTCTCAGTAATGATACAGAGCTACAATCGGCAGAACTAAAACAATGGCTAGCAAATAATGGCTTTACAGAGAATTACCAATATGATGACCGATATCGTGCCATTTCTGCTATGAATGCGCAAGGAGTTAAGTGTGAGGTCTTCTTTGACACAGATCTCAAGCAATACATCCTACAAATCGCCAAGCCTAGCTAAGTCTCTCACTGCCGCCTAATCAAGGATTCAGATTCTGCAAAAACGAAAAGAGATGGCTCCTGCGCAGCAGTTGAGCTATCTCTTTTTCTTTTCTATATAAGCTAGTAGCACAAAAGCTTAAAGATGTGCATGACGCCTTGTATATCAACAACCTTGGCTATATATAGTCCAGGAGTTAGCTCCTCTGTAGGCACCACTCTGCAAAGTCTACAAAGTTTGCATTTTTTCGTCTCATTTTTTTTTGTACCTTTCGCCACGAGACGAATTCCATCACTTTTGTGGCGATAAAAACATTGAGTGGTTGTTTAGACAAGGGAATAAAACAAGGGTGAGGGGGACGATTGTCCTTAACGATAAAAGATAAAACAAGAGTCAGACCATACTGATTAAAGGAGGGAAGCCCGACCCCCTGTTGGAGTAGGGAATTTTAAATAAAAGTTGAGTGCTACCATCTGGGGAAACTCGTAGCAAGATTCTTTGAAACGGATATTTTCTAGCTGATGTACTTACGCCAGGAGACGATATCAGCTTTGACAAGGGATCTGATGATGACAAGCCCATTCAAAAGGGGCATTATCACCTATACGTGCGTATTATTCCTAATATAAAACACTAAAATAATAAAGATATGAAGCGAGTATTATCCATCTTAATCTTGGGAGTCGCACTCTTCTCGTGCAGTCAAAGAGGACCCCTGGGCGGTCAGAATAAGGTGAACAAAGAGCAACAAGACACCACCAAAAACAATGAAGGGGAGAATAATGGAAGCACAGATGGCCCCAACACTCCACCTTGTGATGAATATATCTGTTCAGGGCATCAGATAAACCGCTACTATAAGATCAGCGCTCTCTCTATCAGAGAGGATGCTCTCAAAAAAGATAACCATGGAAACTATGTTATGACTGTGGAGTTTGTCACTAATAGCTTCTATGGTTACAGGACGCCGGCAGCCGAAGTGAGCAAGTTTGTACAGTGTGCCGATAAGTTTGGAGACAACGCTTCTAAAATGACTTTCCCGGAAGCCATAGATGAAGGCTTTGCCCTATCCGCCTTTGTGAAGAATGTGACAATCACTACCTCCGACGACTTTGATGCAACCCATCCGGCAGCCTCTTCCCTCTCGGACATTGTAGAGATTGAATATCTGACTGCCTATCCGAGTATCAAGCGTCACTATGACCCGACAAATTTAGAAGGACTCATCAACCCCAACGTAGGCTATACTGATCCTCGATACGGTGTGCAGCGAATTCGCAAGACTCTTGATAAAGTATCCAAAGAGGAGCTTGCGATGGTCTATTTGGATGCCGGCAATGCGGTGCTAGATTCGCAGAATCCGAAAAACAAGAATATCCTCTATCGTATGCGATTCTCTAAGGCTCCGTCCAATGGCGTTCAGACCGTGACTATAACCCTTACAACGGACGAAGGCGTCTACACTGCAACGAAGAAAGTAGCTTTCTTGTAAGTTTCCCTGCCGAATACTTTTGTCATACCGTTGCACTTGATGCTGGAATCTGCACTCTCTGAAAAGAATGAAATAAAAAAGAAAGATTATGAAATGTAGTTTACGTATAGCCTTGTTTGCCTTGCTCTGCTTGTGTGCAACAGTGGCTCATGCACAGGGCTCTCGTCATAATGGTCAAACAACTAGAGCGACTACAGGCATGCGCCCCGAGCTCCCGATAGACTATGTTGCTAAGTACAATCTAGCAGCAGATGGGGCTTCCTTTGTTACAGATGAGACCGCCTCAGAGAGTGGGTACTTCTCCTATGCTGATGCTAATGAGCGTTTTGCACATTGTTCTATAGCTGGAGTCGCTTACCACCTGTCCTCTAGTGCTGAGTGGAATGGAATCCTCTCCGACTATTATGAGTATGGCGTGAACTTTATCAAGGAAGGCTTGATTCAAGATGTGATTGAGGCTGTTAGCTTTGGCAATGTGCGGTACAGCTTCGCTAGTGACTACTACAATAAAAGTGATGGAGTGAGCTATGCGATACGTCTCTGCAAACCAACAGAGTCATACGATGAAAAGTTCCCAGCAGCGCCTGACAATAAGTATCGCTGTGCTTACAGATATGAGCGTGTAGGCATGACACAAACAGAGCAAGAACCACCAATAGATGCTTATATCAAGATATCTGTATGCTATCTAGGAGAGGAGTTCACAGGATCTATATCAGACATTGCCTCAGAAGCGTGGTGGGCTGAACGTGCGGGCCAGGTCGAGGAGTGTATTATCCCTACGGTTGGCATCAAAGTGGGCGGAAAGCTCTACAATTATGCCTCAGGGGGCTTTTACTGGGCTACGGACAAGGCAAAGTACACAACAATCTATTTCAGTGGTATCTCGACCAGCCAGTTTCCTGACAAGACCAATCTATGCACGGTACGACTCTTTAAGAATAAGTCAGGAGGGGAGAAGCCCCAAGAGCCTACGATCTCTGTGACACCAAATGCTTTCCGTATCAAAGTAGGGCAGAAACTAGCTCTTGCTAAGGACTACCATGTAGATATAACTCCTGCTGAGTATATCGATATGTATACGGTGACATCAAGTAATCCAAGTGTCGTGAGCTATGACCCTACGACAAAAGAGCTAAAGGGTGAGTCTGTCGGGGAGGCTCTTGTAACCTTCCAGATCAACAATACGGAGGTGACTCAAGAGGTCGCATTTACGGTTGTTCCCAAGGAGGGCGAGTTAGAGATCCTGCATGCGCCTATTGCTGATGTGCAAGACTTCCCAGATATCTCGATGCTCACAGGATCAGTCGATACGAACAAGGTTAGAGCTTATGAGACTAAGTTAGGATTGCGCATATACGAGTCTACTCGTTGGAATGAGTATGCTCATCTATATGTAACTCCAAAGGATAAGGTCTCTCAGACCAACTTCAATCGAGTAAACTACTACTACAACCCCCAAGATGGAGGCTCGCCTTACATTACGGGACAAATAAACTGTATGGGGTCTCTAGAAGAGGCTAATACATCTCAAGCCTTCGCTCAGTGGCTCAAGCTAAACGGTTTCCCAGATCCTCTAGAGGTTATCTCACTAAACGATGGCTCCAAAGGGCTCGCTACGGCAACTAAGGAGCTATCGCTGAAGTTTTGGATAGAGAAGAAGGTCTTCTTTATGATTATTGAACCTGTCAAAAAGGACAACTCTGTCGCTACACCCTCTGCAATGGATAAGCAATACAGTATTAGACCTATACCCGCAAAGGACCATCTCTATCTGTCTGGTGTAGAGGCAGGGTCGTTTATCTCTATCTATACCATGGATGGCGTTGTAGTCTATCAGACCGTTGGAGAAGGCGCTGATACGCTTACGATCCCCGTTGATAGCCTAGCAGAGGGAGTCTATCTCTTACAAATCAATGGCGAGGCATATCGCATCGTTGTAACGCAATGATCTTATTGTTGCACCTCGACACTTGACTTGCTATCGATCGTTTGTCTCTTCTCCTCAATAGATTGGTAAAGTAAAGTGTATTACCTCCGTGGGGCGTTTGGAAGTTTACCCCCTCCAAGCGCCCACGGTTATGATTTTCTGGTGTCTTTGCGATCTCCTTTTGTCTTAGAGGATTTCTCCTCGTGGGGGAAGTTGCACGAGTGGGGGAACATAGGACCTCGTAAAAAACTAGGCTATAAAACTCCATACGAAGTTTTTTTCCAACATTTGTAACTGTGTTGCACTTGACACTGGAATGTGCGATATTGGAATCTGCAGGGTGGAATTTGTTTGTGTCGAAACAATGTAGTACCTTTGTACCCGCTATGCGGATAGCTATACACCTAGCTCTCCCATCTTGCTGAGGCAACCCCTTGCCATCCTTACGATGGGATTGGGAGGCGAAACCGGCAGACGATGGGCAGGTGAAGCCCCGCAAAAATAGAATAAGTAATAGATAATAA
>ERZ773027.249-NODE-249-length-34903-cov-4.336433_pt1 | contig 34903 bp, 59 predicted proteins | sample MGYA00511032_ERZ773027 | MGnify/ENA primary metagenome ERZ773027 (study PRJEB29015, sample SAMEA2738138) | human oral metagenome | biome: human oral; feature: human-associated habitat; material: saliva | place: China | collected 2190 ... | reverse complement strand
AACTCACGGCGCAAAAATTAAAGCCTTGACTAGCTTAGATTCGTATGACATTATGACTGGTTGGCCAAGCTCATTCTCGAAGGCAAATAACAATGAATAACATTTTCATCGCATTTTATCACGGCAAGAAACCCTACAAACACGGTGAGTCTAAAATCAAGACCCTCTGGTTCAGATTTTTAGACCGCCTGACCCGATTTTTCACTAATGGTAGATACTCGCACTGCGAAGTAGCTATCAAAGACAAAGAGGGCACATACAGTATCTATTCGGCCTCCGTCCGAGACAAAGGTGTCCGTGTTCAACATCACAAGGAGTTGACTGCAGACCAATGGACGTTAGTACCAGTCCAGTTATCGGAGGAAGAAGTCATCAAGTATTTTGAGCAGAACAAGGGCAAAAATTACGACTTCTTTGGGGCTATCGGTTGCGCTGTAACATGGATTGATAACAGTAGCAAGCGTATGTTCTGTAGCGAGTTTTGTGCAGGCGTATTGGGATATGATGAGCCATGGCGATTCGACCCTAATGAACTATACTCAATCCTGACTAGACGGACATATTAGCAAGGAAAGCTATCATGATGAAAAGGAGTTGATGTAAATGAAACGGATAGACCTTGAGTGGTACAGAGGTGACGATGAGATGGAGACTTTTGTTTTTGAAATAGACAACAAGCCTGTTGATTTTACAGGATGCTCCTTCAACATGAAGATAGTCCCTGAATATCTAGGAGAGCCGATACTATTGAGCACATCTGAAGGCATTGTAGTGAAAGATAACATGGTGCAAATTTCAGTCCCTCATCAAGCAACTGAAAATGTTTCATGGGATTCCGCCAATTACGACCTACAGATGACTGATAGTACAGGTAGGATTAAAACCCTGTGTTACGGCAGCATAAGTCTATTACAAGACACCACGAGGTGAAAGAGATGGATGAACAGGGTGTTTTTACCGTACGGCTATTGCGAAAGCCCGCAATAAAAGTGAAACTAGACCCAAGGGCTGCACCTTTTAAACCTCAAAAGCAAGAAGGTAAGCCCTCAGAGGTTGACTGCGAAGAACTGCCTGAACTGGCAGATTTACTGCTAAACTACAAACTTGGAGCATTGTAATGAGCTTAAAATCATTGTTAAGTCAATTCGCACAATTTATCGGCGAAAAAGACAAAGAATTAAAACAGGAACTCTCAGGCAGCATTAATACGGCTAAAACTGAAGCCATCAATACTGCGGCCACTGCTGCTGATGCTAAAATCAATACGGCTAAGGGCGAAATTCAATCCCAAATCCAATCAGCCGTCTCAGCCTTGAAAACTGAATTGATTGGCGGGGCTTCTGAAGAATTAGACACATTCAAAGAACTGGCTGAAGAATTGGCTAAGCTGAAAGCAAACGGTAGCAGCGTGCCTGAATCTTTGGTCACCAAGATTACCGAGATTAAGGGTACTGCTGATGGAATCAAATCTGATATCGACAGCATCACTCTTCAAGAGTTGAAGAACAGCTACACTGCTGCTCTGTCTTAACCGTATTCAGGGTGCGTCCCACCCTGTTTAAGGAGGTTTAATGAGTTTACAAACAACATTGAACGACTTTTCGGCCTTCCTAGCTACTCAAATTGCAGATGCTGGCGTATTGAAAGGAACAGGAAGGCCTGATACAAATCAAAGTATGGCTGATAAGCCGAAAGGAACGCTATACCAAGATAAGGCAATCACTAACGGTGCAGCACTCTGGCTTAAAACTGGCCCAGCAGCTAGAGATTGGAAAGTTATTTCGGGCGATACTGGCTGGAAAACGCTTGAAATTGTTTCAAAACTAGGTAATTCTTTTCTGAGAGTGCGTAGGCTCAACGACACAGTGACTTACCAATTTGGTGGTCTGAGCTGGGGCTGGTTTGGTATTGTACGGCGTGGTGGCCCAGGGTATCAACTTCAACCATCTGACCGTGAACGAAACGTGTATATTTTAAGTCAACAAAGAGTACCTCAGGGATTTCGGTCAGAAGCCAGTATGATTGGCGGTATCTACAACGACAAGGGCGTGCCTTATGGTACGTGGTATCTGGGAGGCCCAGGTGATGGTAACATGCTTCGGTTTCAATTCCTTGACCCTGTCCCAACTGATAGAGACATTGGGGATATCAGGGTGAGTAACATCATGTATACCACTAATGACCCATGGCCAAGTTAAGACGGATTCAACCTAGTGAACCGCATTCAATCTTATTTTAACAAGGAAAGACAACATGAATAAAGACGTTGCATGGCTACAAGAGTGGCTCAATAGCAAAGGCGCAAATCTCAAGGTTGATGGTATAGGCGGTTCTTTGACCCGCGCTGCATTCATCACCCTGTTTACCAACAAAGAAGCAAAGGCTATCACTCAGGCTGAGCTTGACCAGATTGCTAAGGACTTGGGCGACACTAGCGCAAAACGTATTCAAGCCGTTGCTAAGGTTGAATCTGCAGGCTCAGGCTGGTTCGATTCAGGCCTACCTAAAATCCTGTATGAGCGTCACAAATTCTATAAGCATACCAAAGGCCGTTTCGGTACGACCTATTACAGCAATCGCCTGCCTGGCGGTTACACTATGGACGCTGACCGCAACGGTATCAACGACAGTTGGGAAAAGCTCGCAACAGCCGTCTGCTTAGACCCGAAAGCTGCCCTGATGTCTGTTTCTATCGGTAAATTCCAAGTGTTGGGCGAGTATTACGCCTTCTGCGGTTATGACCATCCAATCGAAATGCTTTGGGCTGCTCGCAATTCTGAATACTCGCACTATACAATGCTGCGAGACTTTATCTTGAAAGTGGCCAATATCAAGCCGCAATTCCTCCGACTATCTACCAACCCATCAGACAATATCCCATTCGTATCCCGATACAATGGACCAGCATATGCTAAAAACAACTATCATGTAAAAATCGCCCAAGCAATGCGATAACAGCCTGAGGCGATTGCAATTCAAACCATCAGAACAAAAAGGAAAATCCAGTGGACTTAGCAAAATTGATTGAGTCTTTGAAGGATTTCACGGTCAAGCGCATACTACTGCTGGCTGTTATCGGTATCGTTTCATTGGTTATTTGGAAGATAGACCCAATCCTGACCTACCTAGCCAGCCGACCGCCCAAACACACGGAAGCACCGCCAAAAACGGTTGAAAAATTGCCTGCGATTATCTATGACTCAACCACTGACATACTCAAGGTTGCGAGAGTAGATACAGACAAACTGTTTCAGGCTGTTGAAAAAGTCGTTACAAACACTAGTTTGCCTGTAACCTCTGTAGCTATCTACAAGTTTGTGCCTGGCAATATTCCTCACGAATATCAAGGGCGCGTGTTAGTGTTTTATTGGAACAAACAGATAGGTAACGACCGAGAACAGGCAGAAGCCAAGATTGATGAAATCAACCTGAGATGGCTGCCTATCTGGTCAGGTAAAGATACGATTGAAGAATTATTGGACGGTCATCCGACCAAGTCCAAGCTTGTTGACCAAGAATTCAGATTTATCAATTCTAAAGGCCAAGAAGAGCTAGACAATATACCTTCAATCAACCAAGACAGCATGATTCTGGACGGTGTAAAAGGGATTTATCGCTTTCCAATCAAGCGCAATGCTCATATCGTAGGCTACATCTCAATATTTTTGACTGAAGATAATGTACCTGACGCGGATTTGCAGAAATACGCTGGCCTGATTTCGGCTAAGACCGCAAGGATGTTAGAGGACAACAAATATGAAGACGATTAGCATGTACTTAACAGCAATACTTTTGGTTATCTTATATGGCTGTGGAATACCGATTGAACAACAGACTAGCACTCAACCTGTTCATGTTGATAGTAACCGCTGTTTCAAGGATTTGGAGCTATCGAAAGATTCCAACCATCTCAATGAGTTCATCTTCGTGTACCGTATGAAGTATTCATCAGAGATAGCCATGACGAAGGAACTGGTATATTCAAGTCTTGAGGGCAAGTCCTTATGGCGTTCAGGCGTCCAAGTGAAAACAAAAGACCCGAAACTACAGGCTGCTATCTTCAACAATCAACCAACCATTCTCAGGGTTGCTGAGCTAACCAATACTGAAGCACTTGACCTTGAACTTTTACGCAAGAACAACTTAGATTCCCTGTTAGTTTATCCGATTGAAACCAGAGACAACAAGAAGATTGCAGGCGTGATAATCATAGCCTACAATTGCCACAACTTGGAGCGTGAGATTTCGGCCGAGTATATCTTGTCTATTCCAAAAATGGCTATCAGGGAATCACTCATCTATGGGTGTAATTAACCATGAATCTTTTGAAAGCAACAGGGAGCGATACGACCTCCCTGTCTAAATTCGTGATGTTTGTAGGCCTGATAACGACAACGGGTGTTGTAATTTGGCAGGCCTATCAAGGAACGCTATCAACTGAAATTTTCAGTTGGTACGTCCTCACGACCTTTGGGGCTAACAGCGTGAACAAGGCTATTTCGGTTGCCGGCAAGGTGACTGAACTCAAGCAACTTGTAAGTGCAGGGGTAGTCCCAACAGCAGAAGAGGAAACTCCAGAACCAGCAGACGTTCAGCCTGCGGAGTTTTTCTATGCAACAGGTGTAACACCAACTGAAGAAAGGAAATAACCATGTGGGCTGCTATCTTGGCAGCCTGCGGTCACTTCGTAAAAGGTAACTGGGCTTGGCTAGCAGTTTGCTTCGGCTTACTTGCTTTTGCTTGCTATGAAAATGTTCAGTTAGCTCGCACTATTGAAGAGGCGCACCGCAAGGCTGTAGAATGTAAAACTGCTACTGATGAGGCAAATAGACGGATTCTTGATTTGCATAACAAATTGACCTTCCAAAACATGTCTATCAGCGAGTATGAATCGCGTTCAAAATTCTTGGAGCTTGAATTGAGCAAGGTTCAAGAAGAGAATCAGGCATTGGCTGAGAAAACTAACAAGACGGTTGAAGAGAAATGGCAGGCCAAGCCGTTCACCTCAAATTGCGAAGCTAATGCAGACATATTGAAAGGTCAAGCAGACGGCCTAGCTAAGAAATGGAGTTCAGACTAATGAAACCGCTTATCGCAATATTAGCAACACTGGCTATGACTGGCTGCGTATCTAAGGCCGTTCATGAAGCAGAAGTGAAGCAACTTACAGTCGAGTTGGAGAAAGTCAAGACACAAACAGTCATTGTTAGCAAGCCTGTTATCTACTGTCCTGCCCCGAAAATCCCTGCGAAGCCGAAACTCGCTATTCAATCTATCAGCCCCCAATCCCAGAATGCTGATGTCTTGAGAGCATACGGCCAGTCAGTAGAGCAGTTGATTAATTACAGCAACACTCTGCGTCGCAATTTGAAGTCTTACGAAGGCCTAGACAAACGTGTAAACAAGGAGCAATAGGATGTATGCCCAAGAGATATTAGACCAGCTAGAACGCGAAAAACGCCATCAAGAAACGCGCCCTTGTAAGTTTTGCTCAAGCCAACCTGAATTTCATCGCAGTGAGCGACTGATAGTGCTGCGTTGTTCCAAATGCTCAATGATTGCTAGAGGCTATATTTCCGTGGGCTGCATCAAATCAGACGGTCAAGCAAGAACAGCAGCAAGGAAGTTGCTGATCTCATGGAATGAGAGGAACACATGATAAATCGTGAGATTTTGGAAGTATTTGATAATTGCGAAGGCACTAAGAATCCGCTCAAGACTCAATCAGTACTGCTAGAAAGCAAGACGGCTAAGGCTAAAGAGTCATTGGCTGAAGTGACTGCGCTGTTATTCCCTGCTGAAAGTAGCGATTCACCCAGACGGCCTCAAGCCTCTGCTCAGGCTTCCTCTTCTGACTCATCTGCTAACTTGTCGCCGAAACAGAAGCTCATCAATGAATTCTTGAAAGGCACAGGCCTTGCTAAACAGCATTTAAGCCGTATCAAGCAGGCTACCAACAAAATCAGCCATGCTACAGGCTTGATTAAGAATTATTCGATTGAGAATCTGGCGGACATTCCAACCAAGTTTTCCGTAGTCGGTCAATACATGGCTGATAGGGGGCATGATTGTAATATCGTCAATTCAGTCTTTGGGGTAATGATGGGCGGAGGCAAAGCCTTGCTAGAATCCTTAGGGATTGAGACGCAGTTCATTACCGACTTATCAAGCAAGCTCAACGGCTTCGTTGAGTTAGCTAAGAGGGGTGCGGAATACGTCAATGGTGCTATTGAAAGGTTCAATGCACTGGTTGGGGATGTTGAGTCTTTCATTAACAATCTTGAAAGCAGGATAACCAATCTTGAGCAGCTGATTAAAAGTACGATTCAGGCTGAAATAGACAAGCTGAAAGAATTGATGATACGCAATCTCAATGCTATGTGGGCTAGGAATTTGCCTGGTTGGTTGAAGAATGATTGTTTCAAGTCAGTCTTGTCTAATGCTTTGTCAGATAAAGTCGGTCGGTTGACTGAGGAACTGCTATAACAACAATTCAACATAATGCTAGGCATACAGCTGTCTAGCCTCTGCCCCTTTAGCCGTGATTGGTTGAAGGGGCTTTTTTATTGCGACTAAAATTCTGGCGATTTTAGCTGGGTGCAGAGGGTTGAATGGTAAATGATTTGGTCAGCGAGTAGAAATTGGCTACCGCGTTGAAATAGACAGCAAACTTTCGATTCTAGCGTGATTGGGGAGGGTTCAGCAGTCAAGTATCGGATTTTCACTCCTGTTGGGTCAGGGTTCAGACGGCCTAAGCTAAGATTTCATACTTCAGCAGGGTTGAGTAAGATTTCAAGTCATCAGGCTTGTTTTGATACTTGACTGGCCCATCACACAGCCAGTCAGACGGTTGATTGACTTCAGCAGTATCATGTTTTTCACTCTCATGGCTGATTGATGATTGAGAGATTACAGTTAGTGTTTGTTTATCAATTTATTAGTAATATAATATTTGTGTGTGTGCGATATTGTATCACATCTATGACATTGAAATCGTTTATTTCGTTGGTAAGCAATTGTTTCAGCAGAAGAATTTTTAGCCAAAATCTTGGACTTATGTACGGAATCTTGTAGGGAACAGGGTTCATCTTTCAAGTCTCAACAGTCAGTAGCAAGTTTCATCACTCAATGTTGGGTGATGTCTCCTCGATTCCTGTTGTTGCTTGAGAGGGGGTTCAGACGGTCGGATTTCTAGGTTGCTGCTACAGCAGGGTTGAGTAAGGATGAATGAGTGTTTTCATCTCTTGCCTGCTACATTCACACCAGCAGGCAGACGGAGGAATCCTTGAAGCTGAGATTTCACTCTCATGGCTGTTTGAGGGAGGAATCAGGGCTGTTAGAATTTATTATAGTTATTAATAATCTGTGATTATATATTGTATCACATCTATGACATTGAAATCGTATATTTCGTGGATAAGTTTCTAATAAATCAGGGGAATTTTTAGACAAAATCTTGGACTTATGTACGGAATCCTGTACCCGCCAAGCTTCATCTCTCAATCGTCAACAATCAGCCTCAAGTTTCACTAGTCAGCAATTGAATTTGCTTTTCAGCTTTCGGTCGGTGCATGAATGCTGCTAATCAGTATTGATATTAATGATTTTCAGCACTCAATCGTCATTCGGTCGGAGGGTGTCCCAACACGGTTGAGATTCAATTCTTGCCTGCCACTCATCAGTCAGGCAGAACAGTCTCATGCTTCAGCAAGCTTGAGGGAGGATTCACCCTTCAGGGCTGATTGCTAAGATTTCATGCTTCAGCAGTCTCAAATTCTTGTTTTCCAGTCTCATGGCTGTTCTCAAGTCTCATGGATGTTGGGGATTGAGAGTGAGGGACTGATTCATGACTGTTAGAAGTTTATTAGTTATATAATACCTGTTGTTTGATATTGTATCACATCTATGACATTGAAATCGTATATTTCGTGACTAACTCGTTATAAAATCAGGGAAATTTTTAGCCAAAATCCTGGACTTATGTTCGGAATCCCAATAGTTACAGGATTCATTCCTCAACCATTGCTGTTCAGTCTCAAGTTTCACCAGTCAGCAATTGGTTTCATGATTCCGTCTCAATCACACCCTCAGGCCGTCTGATTCCATTCTCATGCATGACTGTCCCTCTTCTTGCTTGCTCACACTCACACCGCAAGCAGAACATTTCATGCTTCAATTTCGTTGCCTCAGCAATCTCATGCTTGACTGTTTCCGTTTCTTAGGCCGTCTATTCTTCTGATTGATGATTCTCAGTCTCATGTTTCAAGGATTCCATGCTCATGGCTGTTGTTTCTCAAGTCTCAGTCTCAATGGTGTGTTAAATGTTTGTTGATTCTTCTATTAGTTATTATATACTTGTGTTGTGTATTTGTATCACATCTATGACATTGGAATCGTATATTTCGCGGATAAGTTATTGTTTCTCAATCGCTATTTTTAGACAAAATCCTGTCTTTATGTACGGAATCCCAATCGTTACAAGAAGCAATCATTGCAAAATTGAAAAACACGCTAGAAGCGAAAATTAGCCACTCTGTATCTTGAGTCAAGTCGTTATCTGGTCAGAAGTCCTAAACTGTCTAATTTTCGATTCTCGCTGTCGCAAAATCCCGATTAGGCCGTCTTGAATAGCTACTCAGTAAATAGACGCAAAAAGAAAAGCCCAACACTCGATTAAGACTGCTGGGCTCAGGGTCAGATTAGGCCGTCTGCTACTCTTGAATTCCGCATTGACCTGCGTATTTGCTGGAGGCTTTGAGTCGCATTATGATTTCACCGCTTGAATAGTGAGTGCGTGTGACTTGGTCGTCGCATAGCTTAGCAATGACTTGCGGGGATTTCAGCTCATTCTCGTAGCGTTTAACGCAGGCTACAATGGCTTCATCACGCGCTTTGGCTGCTTGTAACCAGCCACGCCTATGCTGTCACATATATGTCGGATTGTCTCTTGCGCGGTCTTGGTAAGTGACGAATAACGCAAGGCCTACTACAGCCGCAGCTGCTACTGCAACCAGCCCTATGAACCAGGTTAAGCTAGTGGAAGCCCCATCTTCGCTGTAAGGCTCAAAGTATTTCTTAGACATCGCAATCTCTTTCGGCTCGTCTAGCGTGTGAAAGCGTCATAAGCTGCAATGGCTGCTACTGTAACACAACCTACAGCGGTGACGATTCCTACAAGTGTAAATAACAGTGTAAACATTTCAATTGTCCTTTCTAAAGTGGTTATTTCTGAACACCGCATTGACTAGTGTCATGGGAGTGGGAAAGCTCAAGTTGCTGTTCGATTTTGTACCTTGAACAGGTTATTTCATGTTTGTATTCTAGGTATCTGATAGTCAGTAACATTGTAATTCCAAATAGTATCAGTATTACAGCACTGATGAACCTCAACTCATTGATGTACTTAGCTTTTTCAGCTTCGCTCAATTCAATCATTTCATTCGCCAACTTTGACGTAAGTACAACCAATAGAGCTTACAGAATAGTGCTTGCCTTCCTCGTAAGGTCGTTCAAATTTGAAGATACCCTGTTTCTCTGTCAGACGGTAAACAACGCCATAGTCAGTATCACTGCACACAAGATGATATTTGTAGTTCAATCGGGTTTCTTGATAGCGGTGTTCGCCCCAGAGGAACAAGACTGCTAGGCCTACCAGAGTAGCCAGTATGACGAATAAGTCCATATATGCTCTCATGTTGTCCTCCTACAGACTTTCATTTTGCAGCTTAGACAGAGCAGCGTCAAATTCGTTCATTGCTTCGTATGATTGGGTGCTGAAGTTGTTACCAATCCAGTTGATTTTCGGAATGAACTTCTTGTCGAGATTTCGGCTCGCTTTTGCTAAAGCAACCAGTTTCTCATACAATTCTTTGTCGACAGTCACTTGCGGTTTCATGATGTATTCCTCTCAGGATTCAATCGGGGTCAGACTTTGACGGACTGCAAAGGTGTTGTTTCTTACCAGCCAGCTGATATTTTCAACCAGCCATTCAGACAGACGATAAGTCAGCATTTGTCTTCGCAGGATTTCAAGCAGTACCAAGTCATCGTGATGAACTTCTACAACCTTTGCTTGTCGCCCATTAGGCAGGGACATAAACAGGTCTGTAGTGTCTCTCGATAACCAGTCCAAGAAGTCGATTTCATCTTGGTCTGGTGTCTCAAAATACGCCTGCTTAGCGTCATCTAGCAGGGCTTTGAATTGTAGCAAAATCATTTTACATCTTTCTCTTCTAAGTCGAAGTCAGACAGTTCAGGTTTGTTAGGGCAAGCAAATTTTACAGGGCTATCTGCTCGGCGTTGTACGCATTCTTGGTGTTGGGCTAATTGCTGTTTGTAGTCTTGAACATCAGAGGCTTTCAGAGCAGCTGTACCGACGATTGCGAAAACGACTGCACCAACAGCGATAAAAAGAATAGATTTCATTTTTGACTCCAGAATGTATTAGTTGTTGTATAGGGTATTATCTTGAGCACCAATCTTAATTTTTAATCTAAAATCGGCCTCCGTTATAATTGAATATCACAGAGGCCAACTATAATTTTTATTGGTCGTTCCAGCCTTGCATCAGCCATTCAACGACTAAAGTGAGTTTGGCGTCCATTATCGCCCATAAGTGGTCAAGCATGATTGTCTTTCAGATATTGACGCTTGGCTGCTAGCAGATTCCTGAAGATACGGCGGATTAAGTAGGCTTGAATCGTCTTGCCCTCTTTCGTCTCACCCATCTTGAGCATAAGGGCATGGTGTACCCTCACGGCCTCGAAAACTAGGTCATCATAGCTTGAGGTGATTGATAAGTCAGCCACTATCAATCCAGACAACCTTGCTCGCATAACAGGGTCAAATGAAGCAGCGTATCGGATAGAATCAAAGCCTGAGTCAAAAATGTATGGCTCAAGGCTCGATTCATTAGGCCTTCAGGCTGGTTGTTTCAACCCAAACAAGTAATAGCCCACGGCATTGTAGTACTCAGCCTGTTCTTTCGGAATCTTGAAGAAAGGGTCAGTAATATCCGACAGGAAATATGCTCCACCGCCAACAATAAACAGGTTATCAACTTTGTCTAAAATGTCGCCAAACTGGTCTTCAATGATGACTTTCAAATTCCCGATGTAGTCCAATTTTGCTTCTTGGATGAAGCTTGCTACTTCATAACTCACACCTCTTCGTTTGAAGCTGCCTTCGTTCAGGATTTGTCGGGCTTCAGTCAGGGTCAGATTAAGGCCGTGAGCCTCTTTGACCTTCTCAATCAATGCTGAAGCAATGACGATAGCACCTTGCTTCTCAATACCTCGCAGCATGTTTGCAGAAGTCTTACCATTAACTACATGGCATACATCCAAAGTTAGAAAGCCCACGTCACACAAGACATAGTTCAATTGCGGGTTGAAGTCTTTGCTGACTTGTGGGAATGTAGCACCGTATCGGTCGATAGTCAGCTTGCTGGCTGCGCCTTGAGGTAATACAATCACTCGTACATCCTTGCCTAAGCCTTTGAACAGGTTTTCTACCGTCTCTTTGTAATAGCCTGAATTGCTAACTTGAGCGATAGACAACCCCAAGACAATGATATCAGGCACGGAGATGTCCAAGTCCTTGATAGCCTTGAGCAGGAACAGCGGTGTCGCTTTCTCAAGGCGTGAGTAGTCGGAGATGTCGATAATGGCTGAGTTTTGAATACCCAATGCTGCATCACCAACATAGAATGAACGGCCTTCGTGCTCAATCAAGTTCACGTCATTCACCAGCGCATTCTTTTCAACTTGTGCAACGGCTGAGGGAAACTTGAAGATGTTTTTGACGGAATTGCTGTCGCCATAGACAACTTTTACATCGCCAAAGCCAGTATCAACTGCTAAAATATTCATATTGTTTTGCCTTTCGTTTAAACGGTGAAATTCGCCATGCCTTCGTCAATCTTGGCCTCACGCTGATTGCCTTCTTCGCCCTCAGTTGACTCGAAGTAGTCATCTTTGACTGTCTTCTGGCCTTTCGGCTGATAAGCAGCAACTGGTTCCATCGGGGATTCCTCAGGCACTATTTGATGGCGGTGTGGTTCAAACAATCCTTGAGGTACAGTCGATACGGCCTTGACTTCGCCTTTGCGGAGGCTATGCGACTGATTCTTGCCTGGTCGTACAAATTCGATATTGACGAATTCAATATCATCTTCGCACTCGATAGTGATTTTCATGTAATTCCTTTCATAGGTTAAATCCTGTAATGATCAAAATTGCGATTATGCAAGCAACATTCATACCACATAGCACCCAATAGGCCGTTGACCACTTTGATTTGACGGCAATAAAGCTGAAGATGCCTGCATAGATTGAATGAAGCAGAAGTAGCAAGTACAACATCGCCTCAGCCTTTCAAGATTTCGCTGAATTCCGCCTCAGTTACAATCTTCACACCCAGCTTGCGGGCTTTTACAGCCTTGCTAGATTGTGCGTCTTTGTCGTCTGTTACCAGATAATGGGCTTTGTTGATAGCAACTTCTGCTACCTTGCTACCCCAGTCAGCCAGTAATTGATTGCGTGGTTTTCTAAGCTTGCCTGTAAGAGTAACAAAGATTTCGGCTTCCTCTTTCTTAGCAACTTCAGCCAGTACAACGTTGAAGCCAGTCTCAAAGGCGGATTTGATAAAGTCAAAATTCTCTTCAATAGACTTGGCTGGTACATATGTAGGCAATTCAGCTTCCAGTTCCTTCGGCAATCGGCCTAATTCTTTCATGCTTGTGAAGAAGTCTTTGCCTGTCTCGGCATAGTATGCGTTGATAATCGCGGTGGCTGTATCGCCTACACCATTTAGATTCATCGCTTGTAAGAATACAGGCAATGTAATTGTCTTGAGGTTATCCAGCAGTTCATTTCCACGTTGTATGAATGCAGGAGTCAAGACGGCTTCCAGATTGCGGCTATCAGAGTCAACCAGATTCTTCAGGGCTTGTAGGGTAGTCAGCTGAAAGTGCTCAATCATGGCGTCAATCTTAGCTTCAGCGAAGCCGAAAGGCGCAACAGCAGTCATCAAAGCCTTAACCATGACTGCTTCGCGGTCGAGTTCATAGGTCAGGTGAACGCCATCCCATTTAGTTGGTTTGCCGTTCCATGTTGTAGGAATGATTGCTTCGGTAGATTTGATTGTACCGCACCAATCAGGAATGACTTCATTGGCTTTGGTCACTTGGATGATTGAGCCTTTGCCGATGTTGTTTTCCAAGATAGCTTTGAAATTGAAGCCAGAGCACAAGCTGATAACGCTACCAGACATTTCAGTCGGTTGAATGCGGATGACTGGAATCAGACGGCCTTTGTCGGAGGCGTTAATCTCAACATCTAACACTTCGCATTCATACACTTGAGTAGGAAATTTGACGGCATAGCTGGAACCATCGGCGTTTTGAATAACAACACCGTCAGTCAAGAACGCATACGCATATTCAGGCTTGTAGTAGTTGAAGAGGCTATCCCCAGAGGTGCGGTCAAGAACCGCTCCAGCGATGAACCGTACAACGTCAAAATCTGCCGTTAATGCTTGTTTACGCTCAATTGCGTCACCAGCAATATCAGTCTCATAAGCGACAAATTCAATCAGCTCATTCAATTCATTAGGTTTAGCTGTATTTGCAAGGCCTGCTACCATATTGCGCACGTTAGCATAGCCCTCAGCCAGTCGGTCTTTTCGGACTACCAGTTCACCGCGCACCCAACTAAGCTTGCCTGTTAACTCTTCGCTTAATTGCTGTGGAATGTTAGCTTTCGGCAGGTTAGCTGTAACATCATATCCGTATTGCCCGTCATTTCGGGTCAAGACATATTTCAGACGGCCTTTGTCGTCATAATACGCAACGGCTGAGATTCCGTCCAGTTTTGAGGATATGCAGTCAACTTCTTCAGCATTGACTGCTTCAGCCCAAGCAGCCATCGATTCATGTTTGCGCTTGCTTAACGAACCGACCGTGAAGGAATGTTTGTACTTCTTGAGGTGACTACCAGATTCAGCTTTGTCGCCCCAACCAATCGTCAATACTTCTGAATCTGGCTTTTCGGCTCGTAACTGCTCAACCAAAGCGTCAAATTCTGCGTCAGACATGATAGCTTCGCCATTGTAGTAAGCTACTGCTGCCTGTTTGATTTTGCTTTCTAATGCGTTCATGTAAAATCCTATTCAGGGATGATACCTTATAATCGTATCAACCAATTTTAATTTTTCGCAAAATAAAAGGCACCCAACTCAAGGAATCAGGTGCTCAGCTATCGGGCTATTTGCTACATGTGTTTTGCATACTTTTTGAGTACATGTCGTAGTCAGGAGTGACTGTAATCACGCTGCCTTCAGCCGTTTGAGAGTAGAAAGGATACTGCACTTTCATGTCTGCTAAGCAGCCTGTCTTCAACAGCTGAACGGTTACATGGAATTCAGTCTTGAACTCCCTGCTTTCAGCTCGCTTGTATATCACTTTAGCAGGCTGAGACAACTCATTCAATTGCTTCTGGAAGTAGGATTCGGCCTTATTAGCTGCAAAACCTGTCAAGATAATAGTTACAGTAGCAATAATCAACGCGCCGATTGGTCTGTCTTTTCGTACAAGCAGGAAGATTGCAAGGACTGTTGCTAAAAATGCGCCTGCGATTACAATTGCAATCCATACGCCTTCTGGATTGAGAATCATGATGTTACTCCGTTGTTAAGTCGATTGGTTACTTCTTGCAAGCGTGTTCTAAGGCTTGTTTGTAAAGTGGGAATGTAGGTCTCACGGTCATTGAACCGCCCTCAACGGCCTCCCTGTAGGAGTTGTAGGTCACTAGCATGTCTGACGTGCAACCATTCTTAAACACTAGGGTCAGATAATATATGTTACCGTATCTTGTAGGCTCAGCCCTCTTGTACTTAACGACCGCTGATTGGGTCAGGGCAGTCAGTTTAGACTGAAAATGCTTTTCAGCGCGCTCGCCCAAGAACCAAACAGTTGAGAAGACAATAATGAAAGAAGCTACTGCCCAGAGTGGCTTGTCTTCTATAAAATACAGTGCTGTAAAGCCAGCGGACAAGAAAGATAGGATAAAGAATACAAGCCACACCCCTTCAGGATTGAGAATCATTTTAAACCTCCCTCGTGTAATGCAAGAAATTGCCGCCCAACTCTAGCTTGTAATGTCGGGTCGTTTCAGGAGCGTTAGCTAAAGCAAGAGCAATAAAATGGTAACAGTCTTCAGGCAGGGCAAGGATTGTATCCTCATGCGCTAGGTACACTTTGTTGCCTGACCTTTTAAGGGATTTGATTGACGATACCGGCACCATATGTACCTCGTCAGGCGTAATTATGTAAAGCACGCCATTATTTACTTTGGCTGAATATGAAATATCCATTTAAATGTCCTTTTCATCGTAAGGTAGTGATTTCTGCACGTTTTGATAGGCCTTAACAATGGCTAGGTACATTTCCTCAGGGAATGAAGCTTTTGCGTATTTGCCCCAGTTCCAATATTCAATTTCGGTCTTGCCTTTCGTCAATTTGATTGTTTTGATACATGAGGCATAGAACCGTGTTGCGCCTTTCTCCGTAAATACCATGAGAATGTCGTCATCACTACCACGCATTTGTATATAAGTTGCGTAAGGCAAGGAAATTGGAGTTGTAGGCTCAGGTGCTTTCTCAATTTTAGCCGATTCAACCACTGGTCGGTTAGTCGCAGGTGCACTAGATAAAGCGTCAGCAATCATAGCATAGTATTCTCTAGGCAGCTTTACGGTTGAGCGACTGCGTGCGGCATTCGTATAAGTGACCCAAGTCTCGTCACCAGACATAGACAAAGTGATTGTTTTGGCTGGGAGTGTATACAGGTATGTAGGTGTAGCAATCCAGAGCCAGTTATTGTTCACTCTCGCATAAGGAGGATTCAGCATTTCTCGGTTTCCTTTCTTCGTTACCCTCCCAACATCTGTAAGACGTCAGGAGGGATTACAGTCAATATTTCGGCTTATTGACGGATTTTCACGGTAGCAGGTACAGGAGCGGCAGGCACTTCACGCACTACAACCTCTCGCACTACTTCTTTTACAACCACTGGTTGAGCAGGAGCTTTAGCAACACCGCCAAATACATAGCTCAGGCCGATAGCTGCGCCGAAATTACGGCGTGTGTCATAGTTCAGGCCTGCCTTAGATACCCAACGACCGCTTTCAGAGATATGGCTAACGCCGACAGCAACTGCGCCCTCATGTTTGAAACCACCGACACCCATACCAATGGATGACTGGCCTGGTTGATAAGCTTGAGGGATGATAGCAATAGCATTCGCGCCTGCTACGCCAGCACGAGATTCACGGCGTTGGTCGTGCAAAGCTTTCTCAAAGCCGTCTTGACGCGCCAAGAAGCCCTCAGTCAGTTTCTTCAGTTCAGCAATCTGCACGTCTTGAGTTGTATTCCAATTGGTTTGCTGGTTGTTGTACTGGGTAGCAATAGCTTGTACCGTTTCAATCTTGGCTGAATTCTGCTCAATACGGATGGTGTTGTTAGACACCTGACCCGCAACCGCGTACAGCTGAGAACCATTCACGGCATCAGTTGAAGTTGAGGTTACTTGACCGGCAGCAACATTTTGCAATTGACGTTCATTACCTTTAGAACCGAAAGAAACAGCAGAAGACGGACGATGACCGGCAAATGTACCGTAGGTCACACCGTTGACTTCGGCCTTAGCAGTTTGGGTGACGGTAGTGGTTGTAGAACCAAAACCGACAGCCACGTCTTGATAATTCTTCGCATGGGCGTTTGTACCGATAGCAGTTGAGAATCGGGATTCAGCCGTCGCACCGCTACCAATAGCGGTTGAAGACTGAGCCTTAGCCACGGAGGCTTGACCGACAGCAGTTGAATAACCGCCCAAAGCATTAGCGTGTTGACCGACTGCTACTGATACTTCACCTTTCGCAGTAGCGTGCGAGCCGAAAGCCGCAGATGCTTTACCCTCAGCCAGTGTAGCTTTACCGACCGCTGTTGCGCTGTTACCAGTCACGCGTGAACCGCTACCAATAGCAACGGTCATGTTTTCTTCAGAGTAAGCCTTGAAGCCTGCTACCACGTTCATGTTACCATAGCTTTCGGCTTGCTGACCGATTACAGTTGAAACTTTACCGCCGATTCGATTGTCTCGACCGATATTCACGTGAGATTGGCCGACAACGAATTGGTCATGCCCCAAGATTACATGGCCTGTGCCATATACTTCAGTCTTGCCAGTAACATTGACGATGTTTTCGGCCAGTACAGGTGCTGAAGCAGCTGCGATAGCCAGTGCGATTACAGATTGTTTCATAGGTGTTTTCCTTTCGGGTTAATAGAGCACCTTGCGGTGCAGGATTTTTAGTCGGTTGTAATAACCATGCCTTTTCGGGCTGCTTCACCAAGATACCCTTGATTTGAGTTAACAAATCGCAGGTAACTGTCGGCTTTCTTGTAGAACGCTTCAAACAACGCAACTACAAGCTCCCTTTGAGTTCTGCGGGCTTCGTCTAATGGCGGTGAGAAAAGATTGTAAATATGGCCTACAGCCTCTGCCATATTTTCGGTCATACCGCCTAAGGCTCGGAATAGTACTTTGCCGTCTTGATAGACAACAGGCCAGCATGAGCCGTTTCCGTATGGGTTATCAAGCACCATGAATTGCTTCGTGTCGGTAATAGTGCAGCCGTTAATCTCCAAACGCGGCATGTCGAGGATAACTTCACCGCCGACAGTAGCATTGACAAGGTCGCAAGATACCTGTGCTGAGTCTTTCAGGGTGGACTGGATTAGCGTTGCACCGCGATATGCTCGTGAAACACCCGATACTCGACAGCCACTCACGTCTGAGCCGTTAATCTCGCTCATGCCCTCAATAGTGCTGCGTTGAACGACACTTTGATTGACGACCATTGAACTGCCTTGAACCGTTGAACTTCCACGGACAATCGAATCAATCACGCTTGCGCTTCCTTTTACTGTACTGCCTTGTACTAAAGCACGGCCTGAGAGGAACGCGTGGTCCAGAACCCTAGCACCCTCAATCGCGGTTGCGTCTTCAAAAATCCAAGATTCACCATAAGGGGAAAGCACCTCTGGGCTATCTACAACACCGCCGATTGTACCTTTCGGGATAGCTGCGTTGATGTCTTTGAGTGCGCGGATACAGTATCGGCCACTGACGTTTGTATGATTGAGTGAAATCAATACATACTTGTCACCAACTCGACAACCATGATATTCGCCGTTGCCCTCTTGTACGCATTCATGCATGATTAGTTTAGACATTTCGTCTCCTAGCGATTATACAAGTGACCACAAGTATGCGTCCAACTCTTCTTTCGGCATTTCGGGATAATCGTCAAAAGATTTGATTGACTTTGAGTGTTCAGCACACCGATTATTCCAATAAACCTTGTCATTGCGAAAGAAGATAAAGGCCACAGTTTCACGTTTACAAACATCACACCGTGAAAGCATGCTTCTGACTTTAGTTGTCATAATTTGAACTTTCAATTAACTCGCATGAGCGATTCTAAACCTGTTACGGCCTCTTGCTCTTGCGCTTTCTCTGCGGCTTCAACGGCTTTCGCACCCGCCACGAAGATTGCGAACATTTGAGCGGTATCCAATTTGCGATAAGCAAAGAAGTCACCGCGCAATGGATGTTCTGCTTGTTCTTCTTCACTCATGGCGTAGTATTCCAGTTGAATCTCAGGGTCAAATCCCCATTCTTCTGCTTTACGCACCATGAATTCTTCAAAGGCTTCCAGATATTTGTTAACACTCAAATCGTCCATTTCAATACTCCAGTGATAATTGGTTGTTTATAGGGTATAGTCTCAATCGCCAATCTTAATTTTCTTGTTACCAAGAAACTCTGTCAACCACTCGGCCGTAATACTGAATTGTATCCCAATCAATTTCAAAGCCGTCTGCCTTCAGCCTTTTAGCTAATTGCGCTTGGTCGATTATTGAGGCGATGTAGATAGTGGCGGAGGCTGATCCCTTCTTGTAATGATGATATGAATGGTCTAAATAAACCAGCTCAGAGTGTGCTCCAGAATCTTCCCATCTCAAGGCCAAGTCAGATGCGCCTTTAGCAGCGATTTCTTGTATGATGCCTAGTAGTCTTTCATACATCTCATCTGGAGCGCGTTTCTGGAATTCAGCTGTAGCTTGTCGGGCAATATCTGCGGCTTTCGGCTCGGATTTTAATTTCAACATATTGCTACTCCTAATTGTCTAATAAATCTTCAGGTGACGTAACAAATATGCAAACCAGAGAATTTGAGCCTTCTACAAACTCAAACCAAATGATTGCGTCATAGTTACCGTATTTTTGATAAAACTCTGCGGAGCTTTTACACTCACGTGCCTTGTAGTCGTCATCATACCAGTTATACATCTCACGAGCACGGCTCATCATAGGATAAACATGGTCGATATGATATATGCTACCGTTCAACATCTCCATGGCTTCTTCGCTTGTCATAATAGCTTCCTTATTTATCCCACATGATATAGCCTGCGAGTTCACGTGTATCTCCCCAGTAATCGACTGCGAAGCCTTCCTCACTCAACCAGCGGCATATTTGGCTGAAATCGACTGTTCCGCGATCAATATACACTTTAGCGAGAAGGCCATGATAACGGATGCGTTTAGTAGTAACTTTTATTTCCTCGTTGTAGTCATTATCCCACCAAACTTGTAAACCAGCTGCACCTTGACTTGAGAATTCTTCAATAATAGACTTAAAACGGTCTCGAATGTTCATGCCTTGTTCTGCAATAGCTTTCTTGTAACTAGCTTTGACGCGCTCAGCAAAGCCTAGATTCTCTTTTGAGTTTTCCATACTGATTTCCTTTAAAAGCGATGACGCTCCCACGGCTCAACATACTCTTTGGCTTCATCTGAGCTCACGTTAGGCTCGAAAAGTTCAGGGTTAGCTCCCTTGCGGTTATATTCCTGCAGGAGGTGTCCTAAACGGAAGAATGCGCCATTGTAAATCACGATTGTATCGTCTTGAAGAGGAATCAAACCGCCGCAATCTCGGAGGGATAAGACATAGATTACACGACCTAAGAATCTGAGACTGCCGCCCAATTGTTGAATAGCGTGAAAAATCAAAGCTAAAGCCTCGTACAATGTCGGGTCATTTGAGAAAAATTCTGGGTCTCGCAGCCAATCAATCAATTCGTTTACGCTTTCGGCTTGATAATCCTCCCATACAAAGAGTGGCTCAAGATAAAGATAGGCCGTACCAGTTTGCTCGTTGTAAGAGGAAACCGTTGTGATACTGCTTAAGCGTGTATCGCCAGTAATAGCAGCTGTAGTCATGATTTGAATTCCTTATCTAGGTGCGGTAAAAGAGGCGTTCTTGCCAACGCCTCTGACTGTAATTAATCAGGCTTTGAAGCTAAAGATACGGGCACGGGTGTCGAATGAAATGACGCTGTTAGCACCTTGAATCTCGTTGTTTTGACCGACCAGAATGATGCTGTTATTATCACCGACAATCAGGTTATCATTGCCTAGACAAATAATCAGATTATTCTTGGATGTCTCACCAAATTTCAAGGTTTGAGAATTGCCGGCAAGAACAACGATACTATGCTCACTCTCTTCCATTTTAAGATAGCTGTTATGGCCTTGCAAAGATGCGGCGCAGCCATCGGCTTTCAAATGCACTCTTTGGTTGTCCGGCATGAAGCTGAAAGAATCGTTACTAATCCACATATTTTCAGATGACTCAAGGGAAAACTCGCTGCCCATGAAGATTGTAGTAGCAATTTTGTTGATAGCTTGCAACGCCACTTCGCGTTCTTTCAGGTCTTCTTGACGGAGCGTTTGAACAGCATAAGCTTTGATGAATTCGATGACTGCTGGAGCATTGACTTCCAAGAAGCCTCCCCAAGCTACCATTTGAATGCTAACTTTTTCAGATTCGCCATAGCGTTGAACGAACCATTCGTGCAGGCCTTTAGACAAGCGGTTTACATCATCGGCATTAACTCGTACATTAGTTTTAAATTTCATGATTTTGACTCCAGATAAAAAGTTTGGTTGTATATAATGTATTATCTCAACAGCCAATCTTTATTTTCTAGCTTTCGGGAAAATTCCTAAGCAATCAGGGGTAATTTGTCGGCCTTAACGAATCGACCATCATATGCGTGACAGTACCAAGTATCGGGCTCAAATAGAGGGCTAAACAACTCGCCCAAGCTTTCTTCTTTAGAACGCACTTCACATCTAGTGCCATCAATCAATCGGATTTCAGTACCAACGGAGGCTTTGAAATACAAGCCCAAGTGAATATGATCCAGTCCAGTCATAGTCAAGACATTTCCTGCACCCTCCACGCTAACTACACCGCCACGTGTGAGGGTAATCTCGTTATCGTTTCCACTGACTTTGATAACACTAAAATCGCCGATAGAATCAATGCGGTTTCCGTCACCGCGTACAACGGCTAAAGCCTGCCAGATAGGATTGAGGGTGATACGATTTCGCATGCCTTTGCTAAACAGCATGTTTTGGGTGCCTGATACGCTGATAAAGCCTTTTGCGCTGTCTTCAAAACAAACACTAGCAACAGCATTAGGAGCAAAATGCGTGTAATCGACTTGCCCTTCAGAAGAGTCAACACCGTCACCAATGGTGAAATGTCGTTTGAAGCCGTCTTCATCCCGCAACTCTTCTAGGGCTTTAAATACGCCCAGTGTTTGCATCCCATAGCCGTCTGTTACAGCCATGTTAGCTAATACGCCGAAAAGCTCTGAGCGTACCATATCAGATTGTGTCAGAATGTCGGTGAGCAATTTGCGGGATTTGTCACCCAAGAGGGATTGAGATGTGATGTCGGCAAGGCCTGCGGGCAGCAATTCGTGAATTAAGCTTTTAGTGATGTCCATGATAGTTCCTTGTTAGGTTGCTTGACTTTCCCTACAAGCGGTCAATTAATTGATGATTAATCAGCTGAGAAATACAGGCCGTTTTCAACGAAGTAGCTGTCGCTGAGCTCTTCATCCCAGACTTTATCCCAGTCAATACATTTGCGGAGATAGTCAGGCAATACGTTCAAAGCACCGTTTTCCAGTTCCTCGCAGAGTTCCTGAGCAAACTCGGCATTGCTTGAGTATTTGCCCCGATATGCGTCCATGGCTGTACCCAAGTCAAAGATGCCTGTAGCTTCAAAGTAAGCTTCCATGATTTTGCGTTCATCACTTGAGGCTTCTTCCCATTCTTGAAGCTCATCAAAATACTTCTCAATGCTCAAGCCTTCTGGGTAGTCATCAGCTTCTTCGATACCGCCTGCCTCTTCAATTTCTTCGTAGTTGCTGAATTCAAACAGGTAGCACCATTCGCCGTTTACTTTGATAGCCATGTTATTACTCCTTTTTCAGATTTAGTTGGTTCATACTTGTATATGATTATATCGCATGCGCCAGATTTAATTTTCTAAAATTTTTAGCAAAAATAAAACCTCCCAATCGAAAAGACTGGGAGGCATTCGCGGTCAAGGTCGGTTGCGGTCTTGCGCTCCCTTACCCGATTGATAATTCATCCATGTAACGACTAGTAATAAGGCAATCATGAAAAGCAATAGCATGATTAGCAAACTTAACTCTAAAGCCGTGGACCAGGGCACGAAGCCGTTGATATTGGAATACATGTAGATGATACTACTTGTAAGCAACACCGCAGTGATAAAGCCCGATATTCCGCTGAAACTCATTGATTGCCTCTCATTTGAGATAAGGCTACAACGGCTTTAGCAAGTGCCTCTTCCAAAGAAAGGTCATTCTTTGAAGCTTCGCCGACAGGCTTGACGTCAGTTGAGGATAGCTCTTCAAGTGGTTTGGTCGGAATTACCTTGACTTCAACCTCGCCTGCTTCTGTTCCATTAGGCCAGAAAAACAGCGTGCTACTTATGGGGTCAAATGTATAGTATGAACGGCCTTCTTTAAGGTCGTATTTTTGGTGTTTGTTCCAAGTCTTCAAGAAACGTTTATCGCTACTCAAAAGCCCAACCAAGATTGACGGGTCTTTTTCGGCTACAGCACGACATAGTCGGCATAAGGCTTCTTCAGCACGCTCACCGCGTTTCTTCATCTTCTTCAGCTTTGCGAGTTCCTCAGGCCGAATATCAACATAGTCAATTGCAGGTAAATCTACAGTACAAGGCATGATTATTGCTCCTTTACATATTAAAACATGACGGGTCAGGTGTAGCCTTAGACGGTATGTCTGATGGCTCTGTCTTGCTTACCAAGTCTAAAATCTCAGTCAAGAATCGGTAGAACGCGTCACCCTTGCCCTCTCGTTTGACGAAAGTGCGGCTGGTTGTATCCTTGCTTGAGTTAGCGAAGTAGTCAATATAGAACCAAGATTCACCATCTAGCTCGAAAGGCTTGCTGACTACTTTGATTGTATCAGTCAATACGCCCTCCAACTTCGACACGATAGTTTCAACGTCTGCGGAGGCCGTCTGGATTCCGTCTTGTTTCGGTTTCTTGGCTTTCGGCTCGGTTGCTGCTTGTAAAGCCTTATCAACTTGAGTTTGGGCCTGGTTGAAAGTTACAAGCTTTCCGTTTACCTTATCAAACAGGCTGTAAAGCTCCTTTCGTTGACAATTTTGTTTCTGTACTTCCTCCCAGAGTTCCAAGAAATACGAATCTTTGCTGAGGATTTCGACCAAGATTGTCTTATCTTTCTCAAACAGGATATGGCTGATAAGTTGTACCGTGTTGAAAGCTCGCTGAACTTTTGGCTCGGTTACAAGCGTTGCTGCTTGTTTCTGACGGAGGCCAAGATTGACGCGGTCAATGACTTGCTTAGCTATTCTACCGTTGCTGCGCTTGGGGCTAAAGTGAATGATGGCTGGTTGTCCTCGTCTATTGAATCGGATAGTCGTGGCGTCATAGTCAAAAATGCTATTGAAGGGTACATGGACTGTTCTGCCGTCAGCCATCGGTACAACCAAAGAATGGCCGTCAGCTGAGGTGTAGGGTGCAAAAGCTTGAGTCACAGTGATTCTTCCTTTCTTTAGATTGTAGCACTTGTAGGCTGAGTCGGAGCAAGAATTTGAGTTGTTGCTAGCATTTGGGCAATGCTCTCTTCAGTCGCTCGCACCCAATCATTACCAGTATCAGGGAAAGCGTGAGTCAATTCGTTCAGTCCAGTTGAGTGTAAAACAACGTACTGGTCATGAATGCGCAGGCGGTTTCGGACAGCAGGTATAGCAATCTCAGCGCAAGCTTTCAACGGCTTACCGCTAACAACACCCAATACAATGACTGGGTTATCCCCAAGGGATTTCACGGCTTGACCGTTGCGCACTAGATTGATTGCATCTTCAGCACCAAAGGCTCGGTTGGCCAGTTCTTCATAAGCTACTTGAGCTTGATACGCCAATTCAAGGAGGGCAAAGGCTTCCTGACCGATTTTGCAGGATTTGAGGAAGCTATCAACGCAGTTTTCGGCTTGAAAAGTTGTAAGCGTGTCTTTGAATTCATGACGGCCATCAATATGCTTTGAGACTTGCTCGGCGAATTGTTGCCAGTTGTAATCGGCTTTGATATTCATAGGGATTCTTCCTTTCTTTATTTGTGTCGGGTGCGCATAGCTATACTTAGGCCAATCGCTCTGTCTGCTTTGTCGGTAATATCGGCCTTAGCTAACGCATAGTTAATGTCCGCATCGCTTGCAAGCTGCCACTCATCATAGACAGGGTCAGGGAACATATCATCCAAGACAGCCTTACCAGAAGGCTGTATAGTGAGATAGTGTTTCTCAATAGGCAATGCGGTTTTGACTTTGCCTGTAACCTTAAGCCATCCAGATAGGCAAATACCATCCAAAACGGCCAAAACGATTATGTCGCCTTTGAAGGAGGCTGTACGGACAGCTTTGCCGGCATCTAGGTATTTCATCGCAGTCGCTCGGTCAAATCGAATGTCATCAGAAAGCAACTGCGCAAATCGTGCGAGTTTCAAGAGGTCTTGTTGCGAGGGGTTGTCTAATTCTGCAATTTTGCGGATTTCTGCTTTGCAGAGGTCTGATTGAAATGCAGGCTCTGGCTGACGGTCAGCAATGAGCTCAGACACCTCCGCAGAGAATTTGTCCCAGTCTTCAATTGATTGCGATTTCATAGGGATTCTTCCTTTCTGTATAGGCTCTTGAATCGAGGGTCTAGGCGCAATTGTTGTTCGATACGCTTGCGGTGTTCCTCTTGCGTCCATTTTCGCTTGCGCTCACTAGTCTTAGGGAGCCTGCGTGTTTCTCGTAGCATGTTTTGTTGGGTGTTCTGTTGTTTTGAATCATAGTTCATCAGTCTGAATCCTCAGGTTATGTCTGGTCGTCTAAATTTTCGCTCAGCTTACTCCCAACGAATAATATCAATACAGTCTCCGAATACCGTATGATAACACATCTCAACCTCGAAGCCGTCCTCACGTAAGCGGTCAACTACTGCTTGAACGTCAAATTGCGTATCTACATTAATGTTTGCAAAGACAAGTGAGCCAGTTCGGCGTAACAGGTCGGTATTTGTAACAGCTACTGTAGGCATGTCCAGCCCTGCAGACCGCGTAAAGTCTAAACCTTTTGCGCCTAAGCTTGATGCCTCCTTAACAGCTTCGATAATGCCAACATAAACATCTTCTGTTAAGTTAGCTGGGGTCAGATTTACTTTGTTCATTTTGCTACTCCTGAAAGGTATTGTTTGGTTATACTTGTAAATCTCACTAGCCAATCTTAATTTTTAGCAAAAAGAAAACCTCCTAATCAAAAGACTAGGAGGCCGTCTGGGGGCTAGTCCTGGTTGCGGGCTGCTTCTTGCGCTAAATGGTCGGCCAATACCTTCCCTCATGCCGTACAATCCGCCATTCCAAGTGCATGCGAGTACAGCATTTATCAGCGGCAAACTTAATGGCTGAGGTCAGGTATCGGTACAATTCGTCTGTTTCGCGTTCCTTCGCACGATTGAGGATAGCGCGGACATCTGCAGCTAATGGTGTTTGAGTATCAGTCATAATGCTATGGCTCCCGCCAAGAGATTGTTGAAACGACTTGACCGACCAAGTCTGCGTATTCGTGGAAAGTAAGCTCAAAGCCCTCTGCTTCTAAACGCTTTGCCAGTTCAGGGCTATCAAAACGGTTTGAGTCATAGATGATTACAAATTGCACACTCCCCACGCGGTTTCCGTCCTTATCGAGGATTGCACCCTTATCGGCGTGATGCGGACTAACCAGCCAAGTAAGATGCACGGTATGGCAACAGCGTTTAGCTGCCTCACGAATAACGTCAAGCAAGAGGTTATACAGCTTGTCCGTCTCTTTCTCACGCGCTTGCTTCAAGATTTTCAGCACCTGTTTTGCTTCAGGGATAAAGGATACTTGAGTGCCGGCCATTATTTTGTCTCCCAAGAGATAACATCAATCACACGGCCTAAGCTAGAATGGTCATAGCAGCTAACGTTGAAACCGCCGTTCTCAAACCAGTTAATGAGGTCAGAGTGAGTAACCAGGTGTGAGCCGCAAACGTCAATTCGCATTTCACCGTTTTCAATCTTGCTATACTCTACATGAGGTACAGGGCTATTAAGGCCACCCCAATACACACTCAATACTTTCAAGCCTCTGTTTGCGGCGTCAACGACATAGGCCATCAAAGTTTCGCAAACGTCTTGTGTATCTCGGTCTTGAGCTTTCTTCAGGATTTCACGGGCTTGTTCAGCAGTTACAGGGTTGAATTTCATGATGTTGACTCCTATTATTAAGTTTGGTTGTATAAGGTATTATCTCAACGGCCAATCTTAATTTTCTGCGTTTTAGCTCGTATTGTTAAGATTGGCTGTATAAGGTATTATCTCAACGGCCAATCTTAATTTTCTATCTGTCGTAAAACGATTTTACCTTTGCAAATTTCTTGCGCGCTGAATCGTAGTTGATATTGAAGATAACGTGATTAGAATCTTTGTCTGTTAAGAAAATGACTTGCCCGCTAGGCGAAAATCCTACAACATAGTACACCTTGCCGATACGCAGACCTGTTCCGACCGTCATTTCATAGTCAACATTAGCACCCAGAAACTTGTAATACTTTCCTGCTTTCAAGTCTCTAATGCTAAGCAATTTTGCCTGTTTCTCCATCCTCTTAGCCCTCGCTACAAGTCATGTAGGCAATAAAGACTTGGTCGGGAATCTGATTTTTGGCTGCCGCTTCGTTGCGTAACTCGCAATAATAGGCTGCGGGAAAGATATTCCAGCCAGTCTCATCGAATCGTCCTAAGGCCTCCTCAACGCTATTAGTCATGTCAGCAATACTTTGAAAGTGTCGCCCAGTCAACTTCACCATATCCTCAGGTTTGACGCTTCCTGCATACGGATTGTAAGCAACCAAAATAAAGACAGCAGGCTTTTGAGTTTCAGGGTTCATTCGGTTTCTCCTTAGCTTACTCACGGCGCATAGCAGGGCTAATTTTGGATGTTGAAGATTCTTTCTCTGGAATCGTACAACGGATGTCGAATTGATTGCCCGCACTAGCAATTACATGGCATTCGGTTTGAGACGGCTCAGGGCTGCGGAGTGCAAACGACACTGGCAGGTAAATCGTCAAAAAGAAACCGACTATCGCAAACACTGGCATAGCGACTTTTAGCACGAAGTCTTTGAGAAACTCCCAATAGAAGCTTTTGTTCATTCGGCTTCCTCCTCGTCCTTAGTCAACCATTCCATGATTACAAATGTGATGGCGGCAGTCAATTGCTCAATATTTGAGATGTCCTTCTGCTCAATTGCTTCTTCCATCAAAGGTTTCAGGATTTTAGGTATGATTTCTTCAGGAGTAGCAACCAATTGCTGGCCTTTGTAGTCGCTGGAGAAATGCATCAGATTTAAGGCAGAATCCCAGCAAACGCCATCTTCCCAGTCAAAATAGTACACGGTGTCTTCATTTTGGAGGGCTTCGGCAGGATAGTCCATCGCTCGCAATTGTTTGATAACTATTGCGATAGCATGGTAATGCTCACGCGCTGCAGGGAGAAACTCGTCAACTTTGCTAAAGAACGCAGTTTCAACTGTATTGAAAATTTGCTGAGGCTTTAAGCCTAAAGAGGACAAATCCTCAATAAGTTTAGCGCGTTTGGAACTGGCGTCCAGCAATTCTTTTGTATTATCGTCCATGATATTCCTCTCTTACAAATCATACCACAATTGCTCTACCAAATCAGGAGTTTCGGCTAACGCTTCATCCAGCATGATACTAAAGCGTTGAGCAATTTCGGGTGTGATTTCTTTCTCTTCCAAGAAGTCCTCATCATCGCCAAATACGCGGTCAATCAGTTTTTCACCTAAGATGTAAACCAGCTCATCGGCAACCCAACAAGGATTAGCATATTGTCCCTGGCTTGAATAATGTGACTCAGAATTTTCTATCACAGCTTCGATAGCCAAAAATGTTCCGATTTCCGCCAAGTCCGCTTCGGCCTTCTGCTTATCGTCATAGATGTCTTGATAGACTTCATAGGCAAAGTCTATACCAGCATACTTGCCGTGCAGGTCATGACCGTTCAAAGCGTCAATCAGCGTATTCTCGACTGTTTCAAAAAGTTTGGGTTTCATGAGATTTCCTCAGTTGTCTATTGATACTGTAATATTGCGGTGACCAATTTTAATTTTTCGGTTTAAAAGGTTTCTTTCATCCGCTTCGCCCAGTCAACTATTTCCCTACCCTCGTCACTGGAAGTGTCCAAGTGCTTTATAATGCTGTCTAATAGTGCAGCACAAGTAGGAAATTTGTCTGAGATGTAAGTAGTTTCCCAGGCATAGCCGTTCCATTCCAGGACTTCCAGACAATAACCCTTAGGGGTCACTTTGATAACGCAGTCAGTACCAGTTCCTGAGCTAAATTCACGTATATGTTTTGCCATCACTCAATCTCAACTTTGAATGCTTCGATTACCTTTTGTACACGATTTGCCAATTCTTCCAAATCGCCGGCATGAATAATCATAGCTTTTTCATGGTAGTCGTTTCTAGTCTTAGTATCGCAAGGCAAATGAATCACGGCTGTAGCCATATCATTCTCATGGACTTTGGTTGAAGCAACAATCGGATATTTCACACGTTTGATTGTAGTCGTGTTATTTGTTCCTCAGGAAAAGGCGTTTAATCCAAGAAAGGCGACACGGTACAGGCACTCTGACTACCAGTTCACCTTCATAAATCGCAGTTGCCTGCGCTCTGATTTTCAGTTTTGCTTGCTCGGCATTATCCGCGAACACGGAGGCCGACCATTCTTTACCACCAAATCGGTATTTGAAGAGATATTCTTGCATTAGGCTTCCTCTTTACCCTCAATTTGGGCTGTAAAATAATCGCCCTCACCGTCAACGTATGAGTATTCAATATCTAACTCACAAGGCGCAAAGCCTTTCATTCTAGCGTGCATTTTGCAATAGCTTAGCACTTTGTCTGCAGACCAACGGCCTTTCAAGGTGACTGTACCGTTGCTAAACAGAAGCTGACGCGGAATGTATGTGCCACCAGATGGTTTCAACTCAGGGAACAATACAATGGCTTTGATTTCAGTCCATTCTTGAGTTTTCATTTTGACTCTCCATACTACTAAGTGTTGTTCATACTGTTATGTCTCAATCACCAATCTTAATTTTTACCTGATAATTCAGCCTTGACTAGCTCATCAATCATCAAAGAATCATGAGGCTTCAGTTTATCAAGAATCCTCTTGTGCTCAGGCAAGATAATCTTCTCAATCCTAGTCAAGTCAACAGTAGGGTTTTCAAGCAACATCGTTATATCGGCTAAATCGGGATAATCTCTGCCTGAGGATAGCTTCATTAGAATCAATCCCTCAATGCTAGCAATTCTAACTCCTGAATCTACTTCGGCAGTCTTGTAGATATAGGATAAATATTTAACAGGCAAATTGATGAACTCAGGAGTCAATAAGTCAAGGGTAACTCCAGTTGATTTATGCTCAATGTAATGACCGTTCAACACTTTGAACTTACTGCTTGCGCCAATCAATATTTTAGCCTTGCTAAGCCGATATTCAGACAAGAAGATAAAGTCAGCATCTTCGGTGCGCCTATTTCTGGCCCAGTAAGCAATCGCCATGCCTCCTACTAAAATCGGCTTATTCTTCCAGGGGATTCTTGAAAAGTCTTTGATAGCTTCCAGCACCTCAGGGAATCCGTGAAGTGACTCAATCAAAGTCCTTTGACCAATGTTAGGGTATCTACATTTATTGGTGACTGTATTTACCCTGCCCATAGCCTCATTAATCAGCTTAGTCCTAACCTTACGTTCAATCGGATTCATAGCGATTGCCCTCACTCTTTAGTAATCCCAATCAAATAATTCTGGAATCCTGCGGAAGTTCCATACAGTTCATCACGCTGGTCATAAAAATCCGCTACTGACTCAAATTTGGTTGCTGACTTGGTCAGTTTATTCCTGTCAATCTTCCACACGGAATAGCCTAGATTAAACGCCATCTCACACAACTGAAGCCACATACCTGCGCCAGCTTGAGATTGCTCTTTGTCCGTTACAACAGAACCAGTTAGATTGAGAATATAGTTCAGCATAACATGTAGCGGAATACCTCGATACATATCATTTGACTTGTCTCTCCATACCAGCACCTGATTAGTAGGGACTTTAGGGAATCCCTTATAAGTGATGCCGTTAAGGGAGCGATAAGCTGCAAAATAGACAACTTCGCCCTCGCTATCAACTGCATAATAGGCCTTGTATTTGGTAGTAACTGGGGCATTGATATACTTATCGACTTGATGGATATTAATACCAGAATTCACTTTGCCAACTACCTTGCCAAGCCCCTTATCATGAGCCATCTGAATTTGGTTCTTTACGTGGTTGATTAACCTGTCAGGAATCTCACCAACATACTGAGGGCTCATTTCGTTTAATCCTTGAATTATTTTGGACACCTTATTCATCTGCTACTCCCAATTACTTAGCTGAAACCGCAGCACCGCATAATACAACACTAGGATTGCCCGAAACTCGATATTTCATCAGATTCCGATACACTGGTGTAATATTAGGCATACTGTAATGCTCCTTGATAATACCGTTGAACAGGTACTTACCCATTGTATTAGGGATAGCCACACCGTTCTTGATAGTAGCAGGCTTATTACAATCTACCTCAGCATAAGTGATGACTTTGAGCTCATTGTATTTAGCAGCCAGTTTCTTTGAATAATCCTCTAAGGCCTTCCAACGGCCTGTATTCATCGAATGATTCTGAGGTACAATGTTAGTCATCAAAAAGGACTCACTAACAGTTGATAACTCAGACGAATTGCTACTAGCAGCCATATGTCCACGGTCATAGCCAGTTCTGGTGTAATCTTTCGGTTGAGCTGAATACCAGCCTACACGATAATCGGCGCGGAAATTGTTAGTGCGTGGCGCATGATTCTTCGCTTCATAGCTAGACAGGGATTCATAGGTGACTACAGGAATCTTGAGCTTTTTGTTAAAATAGGACACATATTCCTTATTGCACAACTTCACGACATTTAGGTTATCGGTAATCTTTACATAATTATCCGACTCAACGCATAATTCGGCAGCATTAGCAGACAACGCGAACATCAGCATAGCCATCGGTAACAATTTACATTTCATAGGTCTAACTCCTTTAATTTGGGTGAAAGGTGCTGTTACTGTAATATCGCAGCACCCAATCTTAATATCTACCAGCGCCAGAGGAAGCTCAGAGGGATTACATTGGGATAGCCCAATTCATCTTCACACTTGCACTTAACATACCAAGACAAACACTCGTTGTCGAAGGTAAAGCAAAAGACGGCTTGATAACGGCTGTAGTCAATATCAAACAGGCCTTTTATCTTCTCCCAAGCTTCTGCTTCGTCATAAGCCTCAGGCAATACCGACTTATCAAACAAGTTGCGATATTTCCACAAGTTGATAGCATTCGGCAGCTTCAAGTCCTCAGGGCTTGAGTAGATAACCAGCTGGTCGGAAAACTTAGCCAGAATCTGTACTGTCGTCAAATACAATTCCTGCATCTCGACCGACCGCGTGGAAGCAAAATCGCATAGCTCAATCAACTCCTCAGGAGGAATCCGAATGCCATTGGGCGTTCTACTCAAGAATGTATAAGCATACATGTCATGCTGATTGTCTCCGTACATCCGCCCATGAATCCGCTTCACGGCCATCTTGGACTTCTTGTGAAGCTTGAACTGCTTGCCGACCAATTCAATCGGGATAAACAGCTTAGTCTCGCTTTCGGACAATACGCCCCTATTGTTGACTACAATATTGCTGAAGTAGTCGGTGCTATTGTACTGAGTTACCCCTCGACACAAAATCTTGTTTTCCAGACAACGATAATGGATCAATCCCATTTATACTTCCTTTCTGTCGCAATCATGAATTAATTTGCCCATCATCAGTTTCTCAACTGGTAGATGTTGATAGCCGTCTGCATTCTTCACGCTGTTCTCAAGTGCTTGTCTAGCCCAACCAAAGCCTAATCGTTTCAAGATAGACGGATTTTGGGCGATTGAGTCAACAACTGTCCTGAACTTAGGATTAGGGTCATTAAATCCCCTGCTCCTCAGGAAGCTCTGGCCGTTGCTTAATACAGATACGTCACTCAAGCCCCTGACGATAACCTCAAGCAAGGTTGTATAGATATCAATGCCCGATTCGTCAAAGATTCTATGCAATTCCGTCAATACCGCTTTTGCTGACTGGTCGTAAGGCAGGTCATTAAAGCTCGTAGCAGGCTTGGCCTCAGACGAAGCAATATCAAGAAAGCTCGTTGCTTGCGCGCCTGTGGCCTTGATAAAGTCCGCAACGGCATTGCCCACCGTATATTCCAAATCAGCCAAAGTCACACTGCCTGATGTATGTTTTCCCCTTAGGCCAGCCTGAGACAGTGGTTCCCCTGTACTAGTACCAGCCATTACGCCAATGCCTGTTCCTAGTCGGTAGAAGTCTTGAGTAGCAGGATTCAATCCACAACATACCGCGCAAAGACCGTTATCATGTTCGCACATGATAGGGCTTCGTACAACAACTGTCTTCGGCAAGTCTTTCAACATATGCTTATACAGAATTGTACCACGTTTCAAATCGCCCACGGGCTCGGCCAAGACTTTGCCTTCAGCCTTTGAGGATTCTAGCTCTATGCCTTTCTCAGCCTTACAGTCATGCGTTGTGATATTCAAATCTCTACACAAGTTAACCAATTGACGCTCAAGATAGCCTGAGGCTGGTACCATGAAGCTGTTCATAGCCAAGCCACGTCTTGCTGGTCCGCAAGTCCGAATGTAGCTCAACACCGGCAATCCCTCGCTCAAGGCTTCTGGAATCGGCTCTTCCAAACCACCTTGCATAGACGTTAACAAGCCTTTTGATACAATCATCTGACGGACTTGAACTGGCGTCACCCTAGCTCCTGAGTTAGCCATAGCAATCATGGAACTGTTCCTGTCTGTTGACTCGAACCAGTCTTTTACGGCCTTATTGATGTTCGTGTCCCAAGCCTTAATCCGTTCATCAAAGTCCATATCTTTCGGCAAGGCTTTGACTTCATCAATCAAGGCTTGTTGCTTGGCTGACTTCTTGACGTCATCATATGCTAAGGATAAACCAAACTTGGTTGACGTGCGGAACCAGAGGCGTTGAAGCTTCGTCAGATACTTGTGAGCATCATTACCATACTTGCGACATAACTCCAAGACGTATTTCTTCACGCCTTTCTTGTCTAACACTTGAGTCGGTAGAATATCCGTCAATTCCCAATGGACTAATGCGCCCACGTTAGTCTTGAATCGCTGACCGTCAGTCGTCTTAACAATAATCCAGTCATCAAAAGCCAACAAGCCCTCATCATATCGGGTCAAGGCTTCCTTAGCCAGGCCGATGAATTTGACTTCCTCAGGCTCTTCAGCCAAAGCTCGTGTTAACAACCATGAACCGACAATCTGCTCATGACCAGGTGAAGTTGATACCTTATCCCAAGCGGCAGCTGATAGCAAGTTGCGCTCGAATGCTACGACCTCTTTCAATTCTCGACAGGCTTCATCCGAAATATGGCGGTGAGTACTCATGGTGTCGCCGTCACAGTCTGCATTGAATGGAGCCATAGCAGCTGGCGGCATATGAATAGCCTTGCCTGAAACAGGAATGACTTGAAAGGCCATTACTGAATACATATGCAAGCTCGGTGCACGGTTCAAGATGATATATTCATCCTTAACAACACCCTCAATAGCCTCCATCGTGTCTGGCGCCAATCGTTTGACCTGCGCTTGAGCCTTGCGGAAAGCCTTGATACTGGGTGTACCTTCTTTTCGGTGCTTTTGAGTGAGCCAATGCACGACATCGGGCTTAAACAACTCAAGCAGCATAGCATAAGGAATCCCCGCACTGTTGATAGGCATATCAGGAGCGGACAGAATGACTGAACGGCCTGAAAAGTCAACCGTTTTGCCTAACAATGCGCCACGCGGCAATGAACCCTCTTTGCCCTTCAATTTCTCGATACGCGGAATCAGTTTAGCATTACCAAATTCACCGCCTTCGATAAATTGGATGTTAATCATCTTCTGAACGACACAAGAGGTCATCGACTTAACAACCTGAATCTGCTCAGGGGTCAAGCTATCGGAGGACATCAAAGCAGCCAGTTTACTTGATTCACGGATAAGCCTTGAGTAAATCAAGTTTGTCTCGTCATAAAAGATTTTCTCATCAGCACGGCGCAACGGTCTAGCATCTGGAGGTGTCACGACAATGGTTGAGTTGATAAAAGACAGCAGGTTGTAACCAGCCTTCTGATACTTCTCAGACA
>ERZ773027.248-NODE-248-length-34962-cov-5.223021_pt1 | contig 34962 bp, 21 predicted proteins | sample MGYA00511032_ERZ773027 | MGnify/ENA primary metagenome ERZ773027 (study PRJEB29015, sample SAMEA2738138) | human oral metagenome | biome: human oral; feature: human-associated habitat; material: saliva | place: China | collected 2190 ... | reverse complement strand
TTTGGACTACGTACGTGGCTCTAATATCTACGTACGTGGATATTTGGATTTACGTACCTGGTCTTTAAGACTACGTGCATAGATGGAGGAAAACCACTACGTGAAGGCGCTTTTTTCTTCGCGAGAATGGTACTTTTTCCTCCGCTGGATAAGAGGAGCACTCGCGATAAAGCGAAGGGCTTGTGTATCTCTTCGGAGAGGCATTATCGGGGAGCTGAGTACACGATGTCTTAGCACAATTAGTAGGGGGAAGGACTCTGAGGCAAGAGTCTCATATTGGTTGAGCCTGTGACGAATATAGATTCACGGCCATCATCAATAAAAGAATGCCTAAAACTCTTCTTATAAGGGGATATATCCCTGGATGAATTATCACCCACCTTCTTCTAATCCAGTCAGTTCTTGTACCTTTGCAGACGAATGCACGAGATGACCTCCATCCTTAGCTTAACACACTTAATCCGTAGATGAAACAAAGCCTTCGCCTCGGCCTTCAGGCTCTCGTCCTCACGAGTCTTTCCCTCCTCACTGCACCCGCTATGGGGCAGAATATCCAGCTGCACTATGACTTAGGCCGCTACCTCTACCCCAAGGTACAGGCTGACCGTCCGCGTATGACAATGACCGTAGAGCAGCAGAGCCTTGACCGCTTCGGCGATACGTTCTACTTCGTCGATATGTCTTTCCTCCAGCAGGGTGCAGTGAGTGCCAACTGGAAGTTCATGCGCAACCTACGCTTTTGGCAGGGTCCACTCTCTTGGCACGTGCGCTATGATGGCGGCCTACGCTTCATCAATGCCAATGCTCCCGAACCTCTGGGCTCACGTGCGATCTCGCTCAATGATGCCTTCATGACGGGGGTGACCTACACCTACCTCAGCCCCGAGCGTCGCACGATGCTCAGCCTCACACCACTCTACAAGTATATACGTGGGATTGCCCAGCCACACAACTATGAGCTCTGCGGAGTATGGAAGTTCGCTCCTAGCAATGGTCTCATCACCGCTACGGGCTTCTTCAGCTGGTGGCATCAGAAGGATCCCCGCATCGGTTGGGGCACAGACTTCAAGTTTATGTCGCAGCCACAGGTGTGGTGCAACCTCAACAAGATCCCAGGTGTCGCACCAGACTTCAACCTCAGCATAGGTAGCGAAGTGCGCATATCGAAGAATGTCGATGCCCCTCAGTGGCTCGTAGCACCGACACTCGCCCTCAAATGGAGCTTCGGTAAATAGCCCCGAACGTATCAAATAAGCGAAGCCCTTAGGACTGATCAGTCCTAAGGGCTTCTTCTTATTTCATCGCCTTCAGCACAAGCTGTAGCAACCTCCCGCTCGGGCTTGTACCCAACCATCCAGCTCGAGGTCAAAGAGCTCACTTCGGACGGTCAGCAAGTCCATACCCGATAGACGGGATAGCTCATCGACGGAAAGCATACCCTGCTCTATCAAGATAGCGAGCAAAGGATGAGGTGGGTACTCCCTCGCAAAAGAAGGGGGAACTGGCTTTTCTACAAGAGGGGTAGAGAAGGGATGTGCCTCCACTCCTTCATCCAATGTAGCCCATCCCAGCTCCTTCATTAACGAAGAGGCCCCAAGGTAAAGATGGGCACGCTGCTCCTCGATGAGCTTATGACAGCCGATACTCTCAGGGTCCATCAGGCGACCTGGGCAGGCGAAGACTTCGCGTCCCGATTCCAGAGCATAGCTTGCCGTAGAAAGCGACCCACTATGTTCGCCCGCCTCGATGACGATAGTTGCGGCACTTAGCCCGGCGATAATACGGTTACGTGCAACGAAAGCCTGACGATAGGGCTTTACCCCTGGCGGATATTCGCTTACCCAAGCACCTCCATCCCGCAGGATCTGCTCGGCTACCCGCCAGTGTGCGCTGGGATAGAGCGTATCCAACCCATGGGCGAGCACAGCCACCGTTGGAAGACTCAGATTTAGCGCAGCCTCATGAGCCTGTATATCGACTCCGTAGGCCAGCCCACTGACAATCGTAGATGCAGGGCAAGTAGCCGACAGCTCACTCACCACCTGCTGAGTAAGTACACGGCCATAGTCGGAGATACTTCGCGTACCGACGACACTCACATGCTTACGCTCCGCCCAAGCTACATACTCCCCGCGCACATACAAGACCATGGGTGGAACGGCAATCTCACGAAGGGAAGATGGATAGTCCTCACTAAGAAAGAAGATGGGGCGAATGCCTTCCTTCTGACTGCGCTCCTCGATACGCAGAGCCTCTTCAACCAAAGTAGGCGAAGCCAGCTGCTGCGCTATACGCTGAGGCAGGCGGGGAAGGATACGAGCACGAAGCTCCGCATCAGTGAAGAGGGCCGTAGCAGAGCCGAGGGCTTCAATAAGCTCAATAGCAGAGCGAGGGCCGACGTACTTAGTGAGGGAGAGTGCAATGGTATAGGTCCGCTCGGTCGGAGTAAGGCTGGATGGCATAGATGGTAAGGTGAAAGTAGTAGAGAAGGCTGAGCCCCCGCCCTTCTCCAGCGGAAGGAGAGAGGCGAGGGCTCAGTCGAAGTATTGGAAGAGGTGTGCGAAGCGGCTTAATGTGCCAGCATATCTTCGGTGATGTTGGTGAACTTGTTGTCCTTGATATTGCGATAGGCAACAGCAGCACCATCCCAATAGGTGGGGAAGCCACCACGAACTGCTCCGATGAAGATCAGGCGGATCTTGTGCCAGCCAGCCTTCAGAGCTACGCTCTTGTCTCGACGGCTCGACTTAGCTACTTCACCGCTATTGTCGATGAGGAGCTTGCCATCGATATACATCTGATCGAGGTCCGTAGAGAAGACATAGACACCATCCTTGGGAATCTTCACATAGCCATCACCGATGACAGCCTTAGGCTTGATCTCTGCCATGTGATTCTTAACGACGTCAGGACGAAGGTCTTGAGGACGCTTGGCGATACCCTTAGTCCAGTTCGTCACACCGATAAGATCAGTAGCCTGGTAGTAGTCTCCAATAGAGGTCTTCGTAGCCAGACCTGGCTTGAGGTTAGCAACGGTAGCTGCAGGAGCAAGGGTCTGCTTCTCAAAGGTGATCTCACGTACGGGGCTTGTCTTACCAGAAGGAAGGATAGAAGCTACACGGATGACTTCGCTCTTGGTGACCTTGAGAGGCATGGTGTAGCTCTCAGAGGACAGCGTGGGCGTGCTACCATCACGCGTATAGACGATACGGATAGGACGAGTCGTCTTGAGAGACAGCTCAGCGCTATCAGTGAAGGCTATGAAGTTGAGCGAAGAGACAGTCTTCTCGTAGCTTTCCTTTGGATCTACGTTAGGTAGGGGCTGCTCAGGCTGTGGGATATGATAGTTCGCACCGTGCATATCAAGGCGCACATACGCATTGTCGAGGCGACGGCTGAAGTCCTTGAAGTCACGACCGGAAATGGGTGTCCATACGGCTTCTGCAAGAGCGATCTCACGTGGGAAGGCACGGTACTGCATGATCTCTGGGGTATAGAGATACTCAGCCCAGAGGTTGGTCTGTGCACCCTTGATGTGATGACGCTTATCTGGAGCGATAGCTTCGGGGATCGGATTGTAGTTGTAGACCTTCTCAAGAGGAGCATAGCAGCAGATAGCCACGGGCTCAATCTTGGGGTCACCCTGATAGTGGTCAATATAGAGGCCACCGCTACCAGGGGTCATAATCACGTCGTGACCCATATTAGCAGACTGGATACCACCATCTTCACCACGCCAGCTCATGACGGTAGCCGTAGGAGCAAGGCCACCTTCGAGGATCTCATCCCAGCCGATAAGCTTCTTCCCATGCTTAGCAAGCATCTTCTCAGCACGGCGGATGACGTAGCTCTGGAGCTCGTGCTCATCCTTCAGACCTTCAGCCTTGATGCGCTTCTGGCAGTTGGGACATTCCTTCCAGCGATCCTTAGGACATTCGTCCCCACCAATATGGAAGTATTCACCAGGGAAGAGGGGTACGACTTCGTCGAGTACATTTTGGATGAACTCAAAGGTCGACTCCTTACCAGCGCAATAGACATCATCTTCGATACCCCAAATATTACGTACGATATACTTACGACGGTTGGGGAAGCAGGTAAGCTCAGGGTAAGAGGCGATAGCACCCATACCGTGGCCTGGCATCTCAATCTCAGGGATGATCGTCACAAAGCGATCCTGAGCATAGCGGACGATCTCACGGACCTGATCCTGCGTATAGAAGCCACCATAGCGACTGCCATCTCCTTCGATACGCCAAGCACCGACCTCGGTAAGGCGGGGATACTTCTTGATCTCAATACGCCAGCCCTGGTCCTCAGTGAGGTGCCAATGGAGCTTATTGATCTTAAACATAGAGATAATATCGATGTGTTTCTTCATCTCATCCACCGTGAGGAAGTGGCGGCATACATCGACCATCACACCGCGATACTCGAAGGCAGGCTCATCAGAAATACGAACGGCAGGGATCGTCCAAGCAGTCGTGGGAAGAGTCCCAACCTTACCTGCAGACTCTACCTCTGCAGGGAGCAGCTGCATCAAGCTCTGGAAGCCCCAGAAAAGAGCCTTTGCCGAACGTCCAACGATCTCGACACCGCGAGAAGAAGAGTTCAGCGTATAGCCCTCATCGCCAAGGGCGAGCTTAGGATCAATGCGAACGAAGATAGCCTGCTGAGTAGCCTTAGCACCAGGTACTACACGCAGAGAGAAGCCCGTAGAACGGTTAATCTTTTCGGTGAAGAAGCGAGCGATCGTCACAGCTGAATCACCAGAGGCAATGACAGGTGTAGTCGCTGTCAGGCGAAAAGCAGGGAGCTTGAGCTCCTGGAGTTGCTTAGGACGAGGGATAATGTTGATCCCCTTGTCATACGAAGGCACGGGGGTAGACACTCGAGAGGGAGCGCTGGCAGCCCACGCAGCAGTCCCTCCTACACAGAGAGCCAGCGCACAGGCCATGCTTGTAAATAACTTCTTCATTGAGTCTATTTGAATGATATGATCAGCGCTACTGATAAATCCTCAAGAGAAGGCTCATCGAACGCTGTAATACAAATATATGGAAAAACGAGTAGCCCGAGGCTTGCGCCGGAGTAGCATACACTACTCTAGGCAATAGCCTCGGGTCACTTGTTAACTCAGGTTTGCACCAAATCGGCTAACCTGATCAGTGGGATCTACCAAGCGAAGATAGGATAGTTAGCCATCATTTCATTGACTTCCTTGCGGACAGCAGCGATGACAGCTTCATCTTCGGGAGCAGAGAGGACACGGTCGATGAGGGAGACGATGTACTCCATCTTATCTTCCTTGACACCACGAGTAGTGATAGCAGGCGTACCGACACGGATACCCGAGGTCTGGAAAGCCGAGCGGCTATCGAAGGGAACCATATTCTTGTTCACCGTGATGTCAGCTGCTACAAGAGCCTTTTCAGCCACCTTACCGGTGAGTTCGGGGAACTTACCACGCAGGTCAATGAGCATGCAGTGGTTGTCCGTGCCGCCAGATACGACTCCGTAGCCACGGCGTACGAAGGCTTCAGCCATAGCCTGAGCGTTCTTCTTTACCTGACGACCGTATTCCTTGAATGAGGGCTGGAGAGCTTCGTAGAAGGCTACTGCCTTAGCTGCGATGACGTGCTCCAGAGGACCGCCCTGTACACCTGGGAAGACTGCAGAGTCGAGGAGTGCGGACATCTTCTTGATCTCACCCTTAGGTGTAGTCTTGCCCCAAGGATTATCGAAGTCCTTACCCATAAGGATGATACCACCGCGTGGACCGCGCAGCGTCTTGTGCGTCGTGGAGGTGACGATATGAGCGAACTTGACAGGGTTGTCGAGGAGACCTGCAGCGATCAGCCCAGCTGGATGAGCCATATCGACGAGGAAGATAGCCCCGATCTTATCTGCGATCTCACGGATACGCTTGTAGTCCCATTCGCGAGAGTAAGCTGAGCCCCCTGCGATGATGAGCTTGGGCTTGTGCTCGAGAGCACGCTGCTCCATCTGATCGTAGTCTACGCGACCCGTTTCTTCGCTGACATTGTAGTCGATAGCATGGTAGAGAAGACCTGAGCTATTGACGGCAGAGCCGTGGGAGAGGTGACCACCATGGGCGAGGTTCAGCCCCATAAAGGTATCGCCAGGATTAAGGCAAGCTAGGAGAACGGCCATATTTGCCTGAGCACCTGAGTGAGGCTGCACGTTGGCCCATTCTGCACCGAAGAGCTGCTTGATGCGATCGATAGCGAGCTGCTCAGACTTGTCTACTACTTCGCAACCACCATAGTAGCGCTTACCAGGATAGCCTTCTGCATACTTATTGGTCATGCAGCTACCCATAGCCTTCATGACTTCTTCACTGACAAAGTTCTCAGAGGCAATGAGCTCAATACCCTTGAGTTGTCGTTGACGTTCCTCTTCAATCAGAGTGAAGATAGCGGAGTCGTTCATAGTTTCTTACGTGTTATTGTTTGGATGGATATAGTTGAGTGATGTACTCTTGTGCTTCGTGCTATTGTACTTACTGAGTGTATTCGTATCTCTACAAGGCAAAGATAAGAATTGTATCTATATATCAAAGCTTTCCCAAAGAGTTCTTTTGGGACGCTCCGAAGAAGCTCTTCAAAGGACCTCAAGAGCCATAAAAAAGAGGGATACAATCTACTGAATCATAGCATATAGCACAGTAAGAAGGCTACTCTTATCCCTTCGCTCTCTCCCCCACTCTATACCACATCTATAGGTGCTAACATAGAGGCTGAATATCTAAAATATTTTGAGAAGGGGAAATACTACCAATGATAGAAGCAGCGACCTCCCCTCTATGTAAAAGTAGCAAGCATGAGAGATAGTAGTCGACCAATGTCTAATTCGCAAGCTTACACCTTAAGTTCTGTGCAAAAGAAGCCCCTCCCTTCGTCCCGATAGGACGAAGGGAGGGGCATTACTTACTTATGAGCTTAGTGCTTATTCTTCCGAAGTGGGAGCAATACAAGCACAGAAGGCGGGGATCAGATTGCGGTCGCCGAAGCCATTGTCTACGCGAGCGACATTGATCCAGAACTTATTCTCACGCAGGTAAGGCAGCGGATAAGCAGCCTTCTCACGGGGGTAGCTGTGTGACCAAGAGTCAGAGACCACTTCGTACTCAGGGTGAGGAGCATTCTTCAGCACGTTGTCTTCGGCATCAGCACGGCCTTCCTTGATCTCCTGCATTTCGCCCCAGATGCACTGCATCACTTCGAGGAAGCGATCCAGCTCAGCCTTACTTTCACTTTCGGTGGGCTCGATCATGAGCGTGCCATGTACAGGGAAGGAAAGCGTAGGAGCATGGTAGCCGAAGTCCATGAGACGCTTAGCGATATCGCTCTCGTCGACACCATAGGTTTCCTTGAGCTTGCGACAGTCGAGGATCAGCTCGTGACCGACACGACCCGTTGCCCCCGTGTAGACGATACCATAGGTATCCTTGAGACGGACAGCCATGTAGTTGGCGTTGAGGATTGCCGTGCGAGTAGCACGCTCAAGCCCCTTCGTACCCAGCAGGCGGATGTAAGCGTAGGAGACGACATCGATACCAGCGCTACCAAGAGGAGATGCAGAGACGACGTTCCCTTCGATGGGCTCGTAGTCGACGCCATAGCCATGCGTAGGCTGGTAAGGAGCGAGAGCCTCAGTCATACAGATAGGACCACTACCAGGGCCACCACCACCGTGAGGGATAGCGAAGGTCTTATGCAGGTTGAGGTGACAGACGTCTGCTCCGATGAAGCCTGGGTTAGTAAGACCTACCTGAGCATTCATATTCGCACCATCCATATAGACGAGGGCTCCGCAATCATGGATGCGCTTACAGAGGTCGATGATATTCGTCTCGAAGATCCCGTGCGTACTGGGATAAGTGATCATCATCGCAGCGAGGTCATCCTTATGCTCCTCGGTCTTCTTCATGAAGTCTTCCCAGTCGACATTACCATGCGCATCGCACGCTACGATGACGCACTGGTAGCCACACTGTGAAGCCGAAGCAGGGTTCGTACCGTGAGCAGAAGCGGGCAGCAGGATCTTACTGCGGTGACCACCTCCGTGAGCTTCGTGGTAAGAGCGGATCGTACGCAGACCGGCATATTCACCAGCAGCACCCGAATTAGGCTGAAGCGATACGACGGGCAGCCCTGTGATTGTAGCTAAGAGCCCCTTGAGGTTCTCCAGCAGCTCGAGGGAGCCCTGTACCTGCTCAGCAGGAGCATAGGGGTGGATGTTGCAGAAGGCTGGGTTGCTGAGAGGAATGACTTCCGTGGCAGCATTGAGCTTCATCGTACATGAGCCGAGAGAGATCATCGAGTGCGTCAGGGAGATATCCTTACGCTCAAGACGCTTGATATAGCGCATCATCTCGGTCTCCGTATGGTACTTGTTGAAGACTTCGTAGGAGAGGAAGGGCGAGGTACGTACGAACTTGCGATCAATGTGGATCGTGTGTTCGCCGACTTCGTCATTGAAGTTGCTCTCCTTGCCAAGGGCAGAAGCGAAGATGTAGCAGAGGACGCTGAGGTCTTCGGGCAGGGTCGTTTCGTCAATGCTCAGCAGAGCGACCGTACCACAGGGAGCATAGAAGAGGTTCACACGACACTCCTCTGCGATCTCACGGAGCTTAGCTGCAAAGCCTGCTTCCTCGGGGAGGATGACGCAGAGTGTATCGAAGAAGTTCTCATGCAGGAGGCGATAGCCGAGATCCTGAAGCTTCTTTGCGAGGAAGCCTGTGTAAGAATGGACACGGCGTGCAATATTCTTCAGGCCTTCGGGACCATGGTAGACGGCATAGAAGCCACTCATCGAAGCCAACAGAGCCTGAGCGGTACAGATATTACTCGTAGCACGCTCGCGCTTGATATGCTGCTCGCGAGTCTGCAGTGCGAGGCGATAGGACTCCTTGCCCAGGCGGTCCTTACTCAGACCGATGATACGCCCTGGTAGCGTACGCTTGTACTCCATGCGACAAGCGATGTATCCAGCAGAGGGACCACCGAAGTACATAGGCACACCGAAGCGCTGAGCTGAGCCGAAGACGACGTCAGCACCCCATTCTCCTGGAGGCGTCAGCAGGACAAGACCGAGGAGGTCAGCAGCGACCCCAACCTTGATATCGGCATCGTGAGCCTTAGCTACGAACTCAGAGTAGTCATTGACACCACCGAGTGAGCCTGGGTACTGTACGATTGCTCCGAAGAACTCGTCACCGAAGTCGAACTCGTTCCACTTGCCGAGGACAACCTCGATCCCCTGTGGGATACAGCGCGTGAGGATGACATCACGAGTGGAAGCAAAGACGTCCTTGTCGACGAAGAGCTTGCGTGCACCGAGCTTCACCTTAGCCTTAGAGCGCTCATTGAAGAGGAGGAAGGCGGTTTCAGCCCCAGCCGTTGCTTCATCGAGGAGAGAGCAGTTACTCAAGGGGAGTGCCGTCAGATCCGTGATGACCGACTGGAAGTTGAAGAGCGCCTCAAGACGGCCCTGAGAAATCTCTGCTTGATAAGGAGTATAGGATGTGTACCAGACGGGGTTCTCCAGTACATTACGCTGGACAACGGGGGGGAGTACGGTATCGTACCAGCCTTGGCCGATGTAGGAGGTATAGACTTCGTTCTTAGATGCAAGGTCTGCGATATGCTCAGCAAACTCCCGCTCAGTCATAGGCTCGGGGAGATCCAGAGGCTTGTCCAATCGGATGTTGGAGGGTAGAGTCTGGTTGATGAGCTCATCTAAGGTCTTCACCCCGATGGTACGAAGCATCTCATCGGCATCGTGCTGCCCCACGCCTATGTGGCGGATGGAAAAGTCATTGGTGTTCATTGGCGAACGTTAGCTTAAGTATTGTTATAGTAGTCGTACGCTGATCTATCTACAGCGTACCAAAGGTAGGTATTTTGTAGGCTCGTTGTACCTCAATGACTTACAAAAATATCTTACAAAGTCTACCGCCTTAGTGTTAGCTTGTTATCCCATCAAACGCCACCATCCCACACATCCCTTAGTGTGAATAGGAGGCTACTATATACTTGGAGTAGATGGCATCTAAGGTTATCAAGATGTGATAGGCATCTATACAAAAAGAGAGCACGGCTTTCGCTATGCTCTCTTCTCTGGCGGTATGGACGGGACTCGAACCCGCGACCCCCTGCGTGACAGGCAGGTATTCTAACCAGCTGAACTACCACACCGTGCTTGCTGGTTTGCGTTGCAAAGATAGTATAAGTTTTCCAAGCCTCCAAATATCCCCCCCCATTTTCACCAGCCAACCAGATAAAGAGGTAGGCCTTTGCCTTGCTAGACACCCCATCCCTATCTGTCACTACATCCCCCCTCCAAACCCCTTATAGAATAAACCTTTGCAGGAGAGTAAAATCAACCAGTACTGCTTCGCAAGTTGACCAGTACTGGTCAGAGCGCGAACCAGTACTGGTACATCTGAGGAGTATGAGAAAGCCCCTGAATCCGTCTAAGAAGTAATAGGATGATCATGTGGTGGTCTTCCGCTATTTTTGCAGGCGAAGGAGATGGCAGGAGAGGTCCCTACTTCGACCTCTTATCCCTCCCCCTATACATTATATATAATGGACAAGATCCCTACTCCGCATATAGGACTAACCTCAGAGCAGGCACACAAGAGCCGGCTACAACACGGCTGCAATGAGCTGACACCCCGCCCACGCACCTCGCGCTGGAAGCTTTTCCTCGAGAAATTCGAGGATCCCATCATCATCATCCTGCTCATCGCTATGGTACTCTCCCTCCTCTCGGCCAGCTATGAGTATTTTATCACCAAGACTGATTCCACAGGAGCTGGATTCTTTGAGCCTGTCGGAGTCTTCTTAGCGATACTACTTTCCACAGGCATAGCTTTCTATTTCGAGCTAAAGAGCGAGAAGGAGTTCGAGCTTCTGAGCCAGGTAGGCGACGAGGTGCGCTACAAGGTCATGCGCGATGGTGAGATCATACAGATCCCGAAGCGCGAGATCGTCGTCGGCGACCTGCTCTATTTGGAGACGGGGGAGGAGATCCCAGCCGATGCCGAGCTCCTTGAGTCCGTCACGCTCTCAGTAGATGAGTCAACCCTCACGGGTGAGCCGATGACGACCAAGAGCGTACGCCCTGAAGATCAAGACAGCGAAGCCACTTACCCTACCAATTATATATGTCGTGGCACGACCATCCTCGAGGGACATGCCGTCTGTCGCGTACAGGTCGTCGGAGATGCTACCGAACAGGGGAAGATCTTCGAAGGCATCCAGATAGATGCCTCCGTAGAGACGCCACTGAATCGGCAGCTTGATCACCTCGGCAGTCTCATAGCCCGTGTAAGCTATGTCCTCGCAGCGCTCATCCTCGTAGGCAGCACCTTAATCTATGCTCTCGATGGGGGCTTTGCAGCTCCATGGGATGCTACACTCTCCTACTTCCTCGGCAAGATCATGCTCGCCGTGACAGTCACTGTCGTCGCTGTCCCCGAGGGGCTACCAATGAGTGTGAGTCTCTCACTTGCCTATAGCATGCGTAGCATGATGCGTAGCAACAACCTCGTTCGCCGTATGCACGCCTGCGAGACGATGGGAGCTATCACCGTCATCTGCACCGACAAGACGGGGACGCTCACGGAGAATCGAATGCGCGTTGAGAGCTTCTTCAGCGAAGCCTCGACTGAGGTACAAAGCCTTCTCCCCGAAGCCATAGCAGCCAACACGACGGCCTTCCTCAATACACACGACCGACAGCACCCCGAGGTCATGGGTAATCCTACCGAAGGAGCACTCCTTCTTTGGATACGAGGACAAGCGTACGACTACCTCACCCTTCGTGACTCTGCCCCTATCATCCGACAGCTCCCCTTCTCGACAGAGCGCAAGTACATGGCAACTTTAGTCCTGTCCGCAATGCTCGAAGGGAAGGCCGTACTCTATGTCAAGGGGGCACCAGAGATTCTGCTCAGCCTATGTAATCTTCCTACGGAGGTACGTACCCGCTACGGAGCCCAACTGCATCAGTATCAGTCACGCGCTATGCGAACGCTCGCTCTTGCCTACCGTATAGTCGAGAGTCCGACAGAGCAAGAGAAGCCTCTTGACGAGCTGATCCAAGAAGGACTACAGCTACAAGGCATCTTCGGCATCATGGATCCCGTGCGTAGCGAAGTGCCCGCGGCTATCCAGCAGTGCCGAAAGGCTGGTATCGGCGTGAAGATCATCACGGGGGATACCTCTGGTACGGCTAAGGAGATCGCCCGACAGATCGGTCTCTGGGGAGAAAGCTCTACCGACGATGAGATCATCACAGGAGCAGACTTCGAGGCTCTCACAGACGACGAAGCTAAGGCACGACTTACCCATCTTAAGATCATAGCACGCGCACGTCCCTTGGACAAGGAGCGTCTCGTACGCCTTCTCCAAGAGTTGGGCGAAGTCGTGGCCGTCACCGGAGATGGGACCAACGATGCCCCAGCCCTCAATAGAGCACATGTCGGGCTGTCAATGGGCGACGGTACGGCGGTAGCTAAGGAAGCCAGCGATATCACCATCCTCGACAGCTCGTTTGCCAGCATCGCGCAGGCCGTACTATGGGGGCGCTCACTGTACCTGAATATCCAGCGCTTCATCCTATTCCAGATGACGATCAATGTCGTGGCATGCCTCACCGTCCTTATAGGCGCCTTCCTCGGCAAGGAATCACCCCTCACCGTGACACAGATGCTCTGGGTGAACCTCATCATGGATACCTTCGCGTCGCTGGCGCTCGCCTCCCTACCACCCAGCCCTCATCTCATGAAGGAGCGTCCACGCAAGGCCTCTGCGGGGATCATCACACCGCAGCTTGCACGACAGATATTCGGAGTCGGTGGCCTATTCCTCCTTCTGCTCTTTGCTCTACATTATATACTGGAGCACTTGGACCTCACGACGAGACAGTGGATCGAAGGGAAGGATCAACTTACGGCACTCGACCTATCCGTATTCTTCACCACCTTTATCTTTCTTCAGCTGTGGAATATGTTTAACGCGAAAGCATTCCACTCGGGTCATAGTGCATTCGCTGGCATAGATCGGGCGCGCTACTTCCTGCTGATCGCAGCTGTCATCCTCGTAGGGCAGTTCTTAATTACTACCTTTGCATACGATTTCTTCCAGATAGCTCCCCTCCCATTCAGCTACTGGATCGCACTCCTCATAGCCACTAGCCCAGTACTCTGGATCGGTGAGTTGGGGCGTCTCTTCGCCCGCCTCACTGGACGGCTTCGTGCATAAGTAAGCAGATTGCAGTTCCTACTCCGATGATATGTAGTTCACTCCACCGCCCCCTGTGTACCCTTCTCTTGGGGATAGGGCTTCTCGCCTCCTCTTGTCAGCAGGGCGAGCAGCGGTCTACCCGACTCCAGATAGCCACGACAATAGCACCAGCAGCTCAGGTCATCACGGAGATCGCTGATAGCTTGGTTGTGGTGACGACACTACTCCCCCAGGGGAATAATCCAGAGAATTACGAGCCTACACCACAGGCCATCCAAGCACTCTCCTCCAGCGCAGCCTACTTCTACATGGGTGATCTGGGCTTTGAGCGTAGCTGGGTGGAGCGTATCCATACGATGCAGCCAGCCCTACAGCTCATACGTCTCGATCAGGACTTGGTGGGGGCTGCACATCTCCACAACGGTACCCCCACTCATCTTCACGACCCACACTACTGGACAAGTGTACGCGGGCTTCAGTCTATGGGGAAGAGCATATACAGCTCTCTCTGCCGTATTGACACGACGCACCGAGCACAATATGATGCGGGTTACCAGCGCTTCACACAGCGCCTGGAGCACGTAGATCGTACGATAAAAGAGCAACTCTCCGATATTCCCTCGCGCGCCTTCGTCATCTACCATCCATCCCTCTCTGAGTTCGCAGAGGAGTATGGTCTCAAGCAGCTCGTCATTGAGCAAGATGGCAAGGAGCCCACGCCTCAGCATATACAAGCACTCATCGAAGAAGCTAAGAAGCTGGGGGTACGCGTGGTCTTCATCCAGCAGGAGTTTGACTCCAAGCTCATCGAGAGCATTGCGAAAGAGCTCGGTGCCCGTATGGTCGTCATCAACCCGCTGGGAGGAAACTGGGAGGAGCAACTTCTACTCATCACTTGTGCACTGAGCGATACCACCTCATCTAGCCCTACACGATGACCTCCCCTATGCAACCACTCTTAGAGCTACGTGATGTGACCCTCGGCTATCCCGACAAGGTCGTACTTGAGCACCTTAACTGGTGCGTGCGTCGTGGTGAGCGTTGGGCTATCACGGGACCGAATGGCAGTGGTAAGACCACCCTCATGCGCACCCTGCTAGGGCTCATCCCGCTACAAGCTGGACAGCTCCTCCGCTACGACCGTGAGGGCCATACTACCGACCAGCTGGTCGCCAGCTACCTTCCACAGATCAATCAGATTGATCGCCACTTCCCCATCCACGTCTACGAGGTTATTGACTCTGGCCTTCCCAAAGGCACCACGGGGCGCGGTGTGCGTAGAGAGCAGGTAGAGAAGCTCGCAGAAGCCATCGGGCTCACGCACCTCCTCCAGCAACCCATCAGTAAGCTCAGCGGTGGTCAACTCCAACGAGCTCTGCTCGGTCGTGCGCTGGCATCTAATCCCGAGCTTCTGATCCTCGACGAGCCACTCAGCTTCCTGGACAAGTCTTATAAGGAAAGCTTCGAGTCGCTACTGGAGCAAGTCGTACGCCCCGAGACAACGATGCTCATGGTCACCCACGACCTCCACCAAGCCAAGTCCGAGTACTGGCAAACCCTTACCCTCGGACGCTTCGAATAGACTTATGAATAAAAAAGCCTATCTACTCGCTCTACTATCCCTCCTCACGGCTCTCCCCTCTGAAGCGCAGAGTGTAGCCGATACGCTCAGCTACACGGCGACAGCCGCATATCGCCCCGACACGCTGAGCAATGCACAGAAAACGAATCAACTCCTCCTACAGGGGGCGCTCAGTGCAGCGCCACTCGTAGGTATAGGAGTGATGCAGAATATTCACAACGAGCAGATACGCACGATACGCTACGGGCACTACCCTCACTTCCGCCATCACTACGATGACTACCTCCAGTTCGCCCCATTAGCAGCCCAACTTGGGCTACGCTTTGCGGGTGTGGAGGGTACAAGTAAATCACCCTGGCAGGTGCTCACGGCTGATGCTGCCGCAACGGCTACGATGCTCGCTGTCACCTCGGCGATTAAGTACACCGCCCGTGTAAGACGCCCTGACGGCTCGTCTCGAAACTCCTTCCCCTCTGGGCATACTGCTATGGCCTTTACCTCAGCGACGCTACTGAGCTTGGAGTATGGCGAGCGCTATCCATGGCTTCCTCCCGTAAGCTACGGACTCGCCTCTATCACGGGGCTGGGGCGAATCCTCAATAACCGCCACTGGATAGGTGATGTCGTCACGGGAGCTGGACTTGGCATCCTCTCAGGACACATCGGCTACTGGATAAGCGATCGCCTCTTCGGTAATACGGGACGTCAACTGAAGTACTACAATGAGGAGCCTACTCCTCACCTCCGTCTCTATGCCCCCATTACGCTAAGCGCTACCCCTTCGCAGGGTGAAGGTACATGGAGCCTCCAGGGGCGACATGCTGCGCTGGGCGTCGAGTACACTCCCCCACAGTGGCCTCTATATCTAAAGGGGGATGTGGGGCTATCCACCTTCCGCGCTCAGGAGGGGGGCGATGGTCTGGGACGCAGTGCCCAGGATCGCTACCTATCCCTACGCTTAGGCCTCGGGCGTGACCTACGCCTATGGCGAGGCTTTCACATCTCGGCATCCGCCTCGGCTACACTTCGCAAGCACGTAGGGCGGGCTGCTACATTCCCAGCCTATGAGCCTGCGCTGTATATGCCAGCGAGCTCGGTGGGCATGGGTATCGAACTGGCGCCTCGCTGGCGCTTCACGAAGGAGCTTGGCCTGCGCCTACCGCTTGGGCTGGACTACTACCCTTCATCCTATCACCTGACTACCCCTCAGCGGACCTACGGACTCAGTCCCGTCTCGTTCTATGGGGGCACGGCGCTGGAGGTCTACCTCTGATCCCTCCTCGCCCTTTACTCACTTACAATCCTATTATTCTATGAGTTGGTATTACCTCATGCCCGTGATCTTTGTCTTAGGGATCATCGGTATTGCTCTGGAGGAGCAGATCAAGATCAACAAGACCGCGACGGCACTCCTTACCTCCGTTGTCCTCTGGGCGATCCTCCTCATCGACACGGATATCGCTGCAGTGACTGCAGGCTTCCGTCAGTTCGTTGCCTCCTTCCCTCATGCTCCAGCAGAGGACTTAGGCGTATCGGACTACCTATCCTTTAAGCTCACAGAGCACCTCGGTGACGTCTCGAGCACGCTCTTCTTCGTCCTCAGCTCAATGGTCCTTGTGAATACGATCGATACCTATGGGGGCTTCAAGTCCGTGGCTAAGATCGTCGCTACGACGAATAAGCGCGCGCTGCTGTGGCGTGTAGCTATTGCCTCGTTCTTCTTTTCGGCGTTCCTTGACAACCTCGCTGCTGCGATCGTCATCATCGCTATCCTGCGTCGCCTTGTCCCCGACACCACGGACCGCATGAAGTATGCCTGTATCAGCATCATCGCCTGTAATGCAGGGGGCTCTTGGTCGCCTATCGGTGATGTGACGACCCTCTTGCTGTGGAACAACAGTCGTATCACACCATACTACCAGATCTTCCATCTCGTCATCCCCGCCTTCGTGAACATGGTGGTCCCCACCCTCCTGGCGCACTACTTCCTCTTCAAGAAGAATGCTCAGCTGCGTGCCCTACCAGATGTCCCCGAAGACTCACTGGATGATATCCTTCCTCAGCACGCGCGTATCATCGTCCTCGTCCTGGGAATTGTCTCGCTGATGCTCGTACCTATCTGGCAGACCTTCTTCGATGTACCCGCCTTCATGGGGGTTATCTTTGGTCTGGTCATCGTGTGGATCTACACTGAGCTGATGTTCTTCCGCTTCAAGAAGCGCCTTGAGAATGCAACTGAGCTCCGTGTCACGACCCTCCTTAATCATGCTGACCTCACTACGATCTTCTACTTCCTCGGCATCCTGATGTCCGTGGCAGCACTGATCGAAGGCGGACAACTCGCCGCAGCCTCCACTCGCGTCACAGCCCTCATTCCCAATACGGGTCTGCTCGCTGCTATCATCGGGGTACTCTCCTCCATGTTGGACAACGTTGCCCTTGTGGCCGCTGTCCTCGGTATGTATCCGCTGGAGACATCGGGGGCGATCACACCCTTCGTCGTCAATGGCTCCTTCTGGGTCTTCCTAGCCTACTGTGCCGTCACAGGTGGTAGCCTGCTGATCATCGGTTCGGCGACAGGGGTTACAGTGATGGGGCTCGAAGGAATCAGCTTCGGCTACTACTTCAAGCGCTTCAGTCTGCTTGCTCTTGCTGGTTATATCTCTGGGGCTGTAGTCTACCAGCTCATCTCGCTCATCTTTTAGCTTCAATTTGGCTAAAAAGCATACCATACACAGGGAGCGGGTGACCTTCTTCTCCGAGGGAAGAAGGTCACCCGCTCCCTCTTTTTTCCTATAGCAGCATTATACATAATATACATAGCATCAATAGCTCCATTTACCAATAGGATAACACGGCTAAGCAATTTCACTACCTTTGCCCTTAGATAATTTCTAATCACTCATTACATCTAATCCATTACCAAGAATAATGAAGAAGTTCATCCTCGCTGCAGCGTGTATCTTCACGCTCGGCACCAGCCTCTCCGCCCAAAGCCCCGCCAAGACGGACTCAGTAAAGAAGGAAGCTACAGCCAAATGCTGCTCAGGCAAGAGCAAGCAGTGTGACTGCAAAGCAGGTGCAGCCTGCTCGACACCCGAAGGAGCCAAGGCATGCGAAGCACACCACGCTGCAGTACAAGACTCGACAAAGTCCTGCTGCAAAGCTGAAGGCAAGCACTCGAAGGACAGCAAAAAATCTTGCTGTAAGCGCCAAGATATGACGAAGCAAGACTCCACGAAGTCTTGCTGTAAGAAGAAGTAAATCACTTCCACAGATCTATCTCTTCTAAGAAGAGGACGGCGCCCTACCCACACATCTGTGCGGGCAGGGCGTTTCCTTTTGGAATCGGGCAAGAGCTTGGCATCAGCCCTCTCCTATAGGCTATTCTGAAGCACATCCCTGAAGGGGTAGTATCAACCTATATTGGTCGATGGGCTGACCAATATAGGTCAGCGTGCGAAGCTATATAGCTCACAGCGTCGACCTATATAGGTCGGAGCAGCAGGCAATATAGGTTCACACCTCTACAAGTACAAGGGGAAGAATATCAGATAGGAACGACATTCAGCTTCTTAGGAGACTATCTCACCGAAGTATCTACTTTTTCGTGGTAGAAACAGGCACGATATACCCCTAGCATTTTGATACGGAGCTGCTACACTCTTTACACTACGAAGTGAAATAACAAGAAAAAGGTTAACTTTGTAGCCGAAAATGGTGCCCCATCGGTGGGACGTGGATAGATTTGAGATGCTTGCAACCACCAGAAAAAATGCTAAACCCGTCGTCCAGATAGAGCCAATACCTTAGCTCCCATCCCTTACGACAGACTTAGCGCTTCGACCTTGGTTGCCTCCCCAAAACAACTGAGGTCTTTTCGCATCCACCCAAGGGCACGGGACATATTTAACCAACCCATTCAATCAATATAAGATGAGTTATCTCTTCACCTCTGAGTCCGTCTCAGAAGGACATCCCGACAAAGTAGCCGACCAGATCTCGGACGCCATCCTTGACCACTTCATGGCGCTCGACCCGCACTCCAAGGTAGCGTGCGAGACGCTCGTCACGACGGGACAAGTCGTGCTGGCAGGCGAAGTCAAGAGCGACGCCTATGTAGAGCTGCAGGACATCGCGCGTGACGTCATTCGCGAGATCGGCTACAACAAGAGCGCTTACTGCTTCGATGCTGATAGCTGCGGCGTACTCTCAGCCATCCATGGTCAGAGTGCCGACATCAACCGCGGGGTTGAGCGCACCGCTCCCGAAGAGCAGGGTGCAGGGGACCAGGGTATCATGTTCGGCTATGCTTGCCGTGAGACCCCATCTCTGATGCCTCTTACCCTCGACCTCTCCCACGCGCTGCTTGAGGAACTCGCTCGCATTCGCAAGGAAGAGCTTCACCTTATGCCCTACCTCCGCCCCGACGCTAAGAGCCAGGTGACGGTAGAGTACTCTGAGGAAGGTAAGCCCCTGCGTATTGATACCATCATCATCAGCACCCAGCACGACGACTTCATCCAGCCTGCAGATGCTACTGCCGAAGCACAGGCCATCGCTGATGCTGAGATGCAGGCACGCATCACGGAGGATATCCGTCGCGTACTCCTGCCTCGTGTCTTAGCGCGCTACCCCGAGGATGTACAGCGTGCCTTCGACAGAGAGACGAAGCTCTTAGTCAACCCCACGGGTAAGTTCGTCATCGGTGGGCCCCATGGAGATACCGGACTCACAGGGCGTAAGATCATCGTCGACACCTATGGAGGTAAGGCTGCCCATGGTGGTGGTGCCTTCTCTGGTAAGGACCCCTCTAAGGTAGACCGCTCTGCAGCCTATGCAGCTCGCCACATCGCGAAGAACCTCGTCGCCGCTGGTATCGCTGACGAAGTACTCGTACAGCTCGCTTACGCCATCGGGGTCGCTGAGCCTATCAGCATTTTCGTCAATACGAATGGGACAAGTCACGTCTCCCTCAGCGATGCAGAGATTGCCAAGCTCGTAGACGAGGTCTTCGATCTCCGCCCCTATGCTATCGAGCAGCGCCTCAAGCTCCGTGCTCCTATCTATCGTGAGACAGCCAGCTACGGGCACTTCGGCCGCGAGCCTCGCAAGGTCACGAAGTACTTCTCGACGAATAGCCGTGGCAATGTCGCCCACGAAGTCGAGCTCTTCACCTGGGAGAAGCTGGACTACGTAGACACGCTCCGCCAGCGCTTCGGACTCTAATCATCCCCCTATTGATGCCGCCTCGCCCCTCTCGCTACCACTTTGATCGTGGAGCAAGGAGCGAGGCGGTTCCGCTTTTTTAGCTATCTTTGTGTGCAAAGCAGAGCTAAAGAAGCCCTGCGTAGCATCACTAATCACGTCAATGATACTGAGGTCTTCGCTCCCCACGAGCGACACAAGATATAAGAAAGCCGTATGTCAAGCTCTGCTTGGTAGACGGCTTTTCTCTTTATAAAAGCCTCGAGCAATCCCTTCTACACTCCATTCTCACAAAGTATCCATCCTATGCAAGACTACAAGAGAGCTACCCTAATCCTCGATGACGGCAGCCGCTTCGAGGGGTATTCCTTCGGCTACGAAGCCCCCGTAGCAGGCGAGGTCGTCTTCAACACCGCCATGACGGGCTACACCGAGAGCTTTACGGACCCCAGCTACCGAGGGCAGATCCTCGTGATGACCTACCCTCTGGTGGGTAATTACGGCGTCCCCTCTCCCAAGCACGATGAAAATGGTATAGCCTTCTTCCGCGAGAGTGATGAGATACATCCCTTAGGGATCATCGTCTCCGACTACTCCGAGGAGCATAGCCACTGGAACTCCGAGGGTTCACTCGGTGACTGGCTCCGTCGTGAGAAGGTCTTCGGTCTCACGGGCATTGATACGCGTGAGCTCGCTAAGACCCTTCGCGAAAAGGGCTCGATGAAGGGGAAGATTCTTCTCGAGGGCTGCGAAGATATCCCGTTTGATGACCCCAACGCGCGTAATCTTGTAGCTGAAGCTTCTCCCAAGGAGATCACGATCTATGGTAATGGGCCTAAGAAGGTCGTGCTCGTAGACTGCGGCGCGAAGAACAATATTGTCCGCAACCTCATCCGCCCTGAGATCACGCTCTACCGCGTACCCTGGGACTATGATTTCAATCAGATTGACTTTGATGGGCTCTTCCTCTCGAATGGCCCTGGCGACCCCAATAAGTGTAGCGTCACCGTCGAGCACATCCGCAAGGCCTTCGCTAAGGAGAAGCCCATCTGCGGGATCTGCATGGGCAATCAGCTCCTCGCTGCAGCTGCAGGAGCAAAGATCAGCAAGATGAAGTACGGACACCGTAGCCACAACCAGCCTGTACGCGAGGTAGGTACGAACCGCTGCTTCATCACCAGCCAAAATCACGGCTATGCCGTAGATGCCTCCACTCTCGGTGAGGGCTGGCGTGAGAAGTATGTCAACCTCAATGACGGCACGAACGAAGGGATCTGCCACGAGCGCCTGCCCTTCTTCTCTGCTCAGTTCCACCCCGAGGCCTGCAGTGGCCCGACCGATACGCTCTTCATCTTCGAGGAGTTCCTCAACCTGCTTTAATTACCCCTCCCAATAGCACGAGACTATGATCGATAAGAATAAGATACAGAAGGTACTGCTCCTCGGATCGGGAGCACTGAAGATCGGTGAAGCTGGTGAGTTCGACTACTCCGGCTCACAGGCACTCAAGGCCATGCGCGAAGAGGGGATACGCACCGTACTCGTCAACCCCAACATCGCCACGGTACAGACCTCCGAAGGCATCGCTGACGAGATCTACTTCCTCCCCGTCACCCCCTTCTTCATCGAGAAGGTCATCGAGAAGGAGCGTCCTCAGGGCATTCTCCTTGCCTTCGGGGGACAGACGGCTCTCAACTGCGGTGTAGCGCTCCACCAGAGCGGCGTCCTCGAGAAGTATAACGTCGAGGTACTGGGTACGCCCGTCGAAGCCATTATGAACACGGAAGACCGTGACCTCTTCGCTCGCAAGCTCGATGAGATCAGCGTCAAGACGATCCAGAGCCACGCCGTAGAGACGACCGAAGATGCACGCCGTGCGGCCCAAGAGCTGGGCTATCCCGTCATCATCCGTGCCGCCTACGCTCTCGGTGGCTTGGGTAGCGGCTTCTGCGACAACGAAGCTGAGCTTGACGAGCTATGTAGTAAGGCCTTTGCCTTCTCCCCTCAGGTCCTCGTCGAGAAGAGCCTCAAGGGCTGGAAGGAAGTCGAGTACGAAGTCGTACGTGACTGCTACGACAACTGTATCACCGTCTGTAATATGGAGAACTTCGACCCACTCGGTATCCATACCGGTGAGAGTATCGTCATCGCTCCCTCGCAGACGCTGACTAATAACGAATACCACAAGCTCCGCGAGATTGCCATCCGCATCGTGCGCCACATCGGCATCGTCGGGGAATGTAATGTGCAGTACGCCCTTGACCCCGAGAGCGAAGACTATCGCGTCATCGAGGTCAATGCACGCCTATCACGCTCCTCGGCCTTGGCCTCTAAGGCTACGGGCTATCCGCTGGCCTTCGTCGCTGCTAAGCTTGGCTTAGGCTACGGACTCTTTGAGCTGAAGAACTCCGTGACGCGCACCACCCCTGCCTTCTTCGAGCCCGCACTGGACTATGTCGTGTGCAAGATCCCTCGCTGGGACTTAGGGAAGTTCCACGGCGTATCTCGCGAGCTCGGCAGTAGTATGAAGTCCGTCGGGGAAGTCATGGCTATCGGCCGCACCTTCGAGGAAGCGATGCAGAAGGGCCTGCGTATGATCGGCCAAGGTATGCATGGCTTCGTAGGCAACAACACGAAGGAGATCCCCGCAGACGAGCTGGATAAGGCACTCAAGGCACCCACCGACACGCGTGTCTTCGCCATCAGTCAGGCACTGCACGCAGGATATACTATCGAGCAAATCCATGCGCTGACGAAGATCGACTGCTGGTTCCTCGACAAGCTCCAGAGCATCGTCCGCACCTCCCAGCGCCTCGGCGAAGTAGCCGCTATCGATAAGCTCCCTTACGAACTCCTGCTTCGTGCCAAACGTCAGGGCTTCTCCGACTTCCAGATCGCACGTTTCGTCCTCGCAGAGAAGGGAGTGAAGGCTGGGGACAAGGAAGCCCTTGCCGTGCGCTCCCAGCGCAAGCAGCTGAATATCGTCCCCGTCGTCAAGCAGATTGATACGCTTGCAGCCGAATATCCCGCAGAGACGAACTACCTCTACCTTACCTATAGCGGTACGCACAGCGATATCAACTATGAAGGAGACGGACGCTCCGTCGTCGTCCTCGGCTCAGGTGCTTACCGCATCGGTAGCTCGGTAGAATTCGACTGGTGTGGCGTCAACGCCCTGCAGACGATCCGCGAGCAAGGCTACCGCTCGGTGATGATCAACTATAACCCCGAGACCGTCAGCACGGACTACGATATCACCGACCGTCTATACTTCGATGAGCTGACCTTCGAGCGCGTACTTGACATCCTCGATCTGGAGACGCCACGCGGTGTCATCCTCTCTACGGGCGGACAGATCCCCAATAACCTCGCTCTCAAGCTCCACTCGCAGCGCATCCCCATCCTCGGGACGCAGGCTGAGGACATCGATAATGCAGAGGACCGCCACAAATTCTCCGCCATGCTTGACGAGCTCGGCATCGACCAGCCCCGCTGGCAGGAGCTGACAAGCCTCTCAGATATCGATCAGTTCATCGCCGAGGTTGGCTTCCCCGTGCTGGTGCGTCCCAGCTACGTCCTCTCGGGAGCAGCGATGAATGTCTGCTCCAACCAAGAAGAGCTCTACCGCTTCCTCGAGCTGGCAGCCGATGTCTCTAAGGAGCACCCCGTCGTGGTGAGCCAATTCATCGAGCACGCTAAGGAAGTCGAGATCGACGCCGTAGCCCAGCGCGGCGAGATCGTCGCCTACGCCATCAGCGAGCATATCGAGTTTGCTGGGGTGCATTCGGGCGACGCGACGATTCAGTTCCCAGGTCAGAAGCTCTACGTCGAGACGGTACGCCGCATCAAGCGCATCAGCCGCCAGATCGCCGAAGCACTGCACATCTCAGGGCCATTCAATATCCAGTTCCTCGCTAAGGGCAACGAGATCAAGGTCATCGAATGTAACCTCCGCGCCTCACGCAGCTTCCCCTTCGTGAGCAAGGTGCTGAAGATTAACTTCATCGAGCTGGCCACGCGCATCATGCTCGGGCAGCGAGTCGAGAAGCCCAATAAGAGCGCCTTCGACCTTGACTATGTAGGGATAAAGGCATCGCAGTTCTCCTTCGCTCGCCTGCAGAAGGCCGACCCTGTGCTCGGCGTCGACATGATGAGTACGGGTGAAGTCGGTTGCCTCGGTGACGACACCAACGAGGCCGTACTGAAGTCAATGCTCTCCGTCGGCTACCGCATCCCCCAGCGCTCCGTCCTCCTCTCCACAGGTGGCTACAAGCAGAAGGTCGACATGCTCGATGCTGCACAGCTCCTGCACAACAAGGGCTATGCGCTCTACGCTACGCAGGGCACGCACGACATGCTGGCAGAGAACGGTATCCCCTCCACGCTGGTCTTCTGGCCTACCGACGAAGGGAAGCAGCCCCAAGCCCTCGACCTCCTGCATGAGCGCAAGATCGATATGGTGGTGAACATCAATAAGAACCTCACCGCTGGCGAGCTCACCAACGGATACCGTCTGCGTCGCGCGGCCATTGATCTCAACATCCCGCTGCTGACCAACGCTCGTCTGGCTTCGGCCTTCATCACCGCCTTCTGCACGCTCCCCATCGAGGATCTGCAGATCAAGAGCTGGGCCGAGTACAAGTAAGCGCAAAGCTCACCCTAATAGCTCATCCCCCTGGAGGCTCCTCGGAGCGCTTCAGGGGGATGGTCTTTCTGACTGGGAAGAGGAAGGCAAAAAAGGTGCAGTCATACCCGCAGAGAAGGCGCTGAATATGCGGCGATAAATCTCTGTGCGCACGGCGATAAAATTTCGCATATACGGAAATATTTTTTCGTATATACGGAAATTTCCCTGCGTATATGCGCAAATTTATCAGCGCATATACAGAAGTTTTTTGCCTGCATATAGAGCAGAGTTCTCCCAAGCCTTGCCCGCCCCTTCACAGCTTCCATATCTCGGTAAGTCGATCGGCATCAGCTCGCTTCGCACAGGCCTCGCCGTGACATCCGCACGCAAAGCCAGATGCTCCACGAATGGTAGTATCTTTGCACTGTGAGTCCGCAGAGGCTTCACCGACTACAAGACAATCAAGCAACTTCAAGCTATGCGCATCCTGACCATCATACCCGCCCGCTACGCCTCGACCCGATTCCCTGGTAAGCCCCTCGTAGATATCGGGGGTAAGCCTATGATCATCCGTGTCGTAGAGCGCGCCCTCGCAGTGTGCCCCGATGTCATCGTCGCCACCGACGATGAGCGGATCTTCTCCACGGTCACCGAGCGAGGCTACCGCGCCGTGATGACTTCGCCCGACCACCAGTCGGGCACCGAGCGCTGCCTCGAGGCCTACCAGCTCCTCGGAGAGCCCGCAGATGTCTTGATCAACCTGCAGGGAGATGAGCCCTTCATCGCCGACGAGCAGATCCGACTCCTTATCTCGGCCTTCGACGACCCCTCGGTAGATCTGGCGACCTTAGCCCAGCCCTTCCCCTCCACGGCGACCAACGAAGAGCTGGCTAACCCGAACGCCGTCAAGCTCGTGCGTAGCACCTCCACGGGCTATGCACTCTACTTCAGTCGCTCCGTCATCCCCTATCTCCGCTCAGTCGAAGGGCCTTGGGCGAAGGAACATACCTTCCTCAAGCACATCGGGCTCTACGCCTTCCGCACCCACGTCCTCCCGACAATACAGAGCCTTCCCGCCTCCCCGCTGGAGGAGAACGAGCGCCTCGAGCAGCTCCGTTGGCTCGAGGCTGGGCTGCGCATCCGTGTCATGCTCTCTGACCAAGAGTCCATCGGTATCGATACGCCCGAAGACCTCAAGCGCCTTCCTCTCTAATCCCTCCCCATAGCCTCCTCCCGACCGTGATCGATCAGCAGACCCGACAGCGCATCCTCGACTCCGCACAGATCCTCGATGTCGTCAGCGACTTCATCAGCCTACGCCGCCAAGGTGTGAGCTACGTCGGGCTGTGCCCCTTCCATAGCGATAGGAATCCCTCCTTCTACGTCAATCCAGCTAAGAATATCTGCAAGTGCTTCTCCTGTGGCGAAGGCGGTACGCCGCTGAACTTCATCATGAAGCACGAGCAGCTCTCCTATACGGATGCGCTCAAGTACCTGGCGAAGAAGTACAATATCGAGGTCGTCGAGCGCGAGGAGAGCGAAGAGGAGAAGCAGCGCAATAGCGAGCGTGAGAGCCTCTTCATCATCAATGACTACGCAGCGAAGTACTTCCAGACGCAGCTTACCGAGACCGAGGAAGGGCGTACAGTGGGTCTTGCCTACTTCCGCGAGCGGGGCATCCGCCCTGAGACCATCGAGCGCTTCGGCCTCGGCTATGCCCCCGAGTCAAAGACTGCCTTCACGGAGCAAGCCATCAAGTCGGGCTATCCGCTGAAGCGCCTCGCCGAAGTCGGGCTATCCATCGAATATGAAGACCACCCCGGCAAAGCTATCGACCGCTTCCGTGGGCGCGTCATCTTCCCTGTGCGCAACCTCAGCGGGCGCTATGTAGCCTTTGGTGGGCGCGTGATGAGTAAGACGGCTAAGACAGCCAAGTACGTCAACTCTCCCGAGAGCCTCATCTACTCAAAGAGCCGTGAGCTCTACGGCCTCTATTGGGCAAAGAGCGCGATCTCCAAGCTCGGCAAGTGCTACCTCGTCGAAGGCTACACCGACGTCCTATCCATGTATCAGGCGGGGATTGAGAACGTCGTATCCTCTTCGGGGACAGCTCTCACGATCGATCAGATACGCCTTATCCGTCGCTTCACCACGACCATCACCGTGCTCTACGACGGCGATGCCGCGGGGATCAAGGCTGCCCTGCGCGGTATTGACCTCCTACTGGAGGAAGGCTTCCGCATCAAGGTCGTGCTCCTACCCGATGGCGAAGACCCCGACTCCTTCGCACGTAGCCACAGCAATACCGAGCTACAAGCCTATTTGGATGAGCACGAGACGGACTTCATTCACTTCAAGATCGACCTCTATCACGAGGAGATGGAGCGGGATCCCCTGCGCCGAGCTGAGCTGATATCCGACATTATGCGCAGTATCGCACTCATCCCCGACACCATACAGCGTGCTGTACTGATACAAAGCTCTTCGACAGCTCTGAGGATGAGCGAAGAGCTCCTGCAGTCCGAGGTCAATAAGCTCCGACGTCAAGGTGTGACAGCTCAGGGCTTCACCTCCCCGCAACGTACAGCACCAGTCGCCCCCCCTACTCCATCTGCACCTGTCCCTCCGCCCTTCACGGAGCCGACACCCTCCGAGCCAGCTCCGTCATCCGACGAATATCTCAGCCCGCTGGTCGTCGAGGAAAGCATCAAGCCCTTTGAGCGTGAACTCATGCAGCTGCTCCTACTCTACAGCGATCGTGAGATCATCATCCCCCAGGGCTTAGGCACTCCAGAGTTTGAAGACGAGATTTATCCTGAGCAGGACTCTACTTTTGTCCTGAGCTACTTCATCGAGCGCGAGCTCATTATGGTCGGCGCAGACCAAGAGTATTCTCCACTCTTTGCTCGCTTCATGACTGAGCTTCGCAGTGAGTGCCTCGAGAAGCAGATCTCCCCTGCGACCTACTTTGCCAACCATCCAGAAGCGCCACTCCGAGAGATCACGACAGCCCTCCTTGCAGAGAGTGATCTCTTGGAATATCGCCCCGATCAAGATCTCCAGATCGGTGGTGCTGGTAGCTCCTTCTCCTCCCATATCCTCAGCGAAGAGGAAGAGCGCGAAGAAGAAGCACGCAAGGAAGCCCGCTACTTGGGCTCACTTGCCCTACGCGCTTGCAACAGCTATAAGATGGCGCTCTTAGTGCGATTCATTGACGGGCTACATCAGGAGATCAAGCAAGCCCAGCGAGCAGGAGACAGCACAAAGATCCTCGAATGCATGACCGAGATCACGCGCCTCAATGTCCAAAAGCGTCGCCTCTCCGATCTCCTCGGTGAGCGCACAATCATAGGCTAACTAACCCACATCGAAGCAACAAGGGCGAAGGCTTATCATAAGCCTTCGCCCTTATTGTATAGGAGCGCTTCGCGAGGAAGTTAGAGGGGATCTACATCGAAGAAGATTTGCAGGCGCTTGCTCTCAGGCATGGAGAGCCGTAGCTGCTGTAGTGCCGATGCAAAGGCAGCACGCTCCTCACGGTACGACTGCTGGAAGGGCCGACGTATGACGATCTGCCTCTGGTAGTAGCCTTCCAAGCGAGCTAAATCGGGAATCTGTGGATCCGTCACGCGCTCTTGAGGGAGAAGCCCCTTGAGATACTGTGAGAGGACTAAGGCCGCTGAGGCTAGTAAGCGCTCATCCTTTCCTCTTAGCCAAAGGTGCGTTAGGCGAGTGAATGGCGGGAAGTTCGTCGCTTCACGTTCTGCGAGAACCTCGTTGATGAAGATATCGTAGTCACCTACTTGCAGCGCCTTGATGAAGGCTTGCTCCGTACTACTCGTTTGGATCAGGTAGCGAGGGCAATCTTCCCGAGGAGCACGGGAGCGAAGTCTAAGCTGATGGAGCAGCTGATAGGCACGCTCTTCCGAGCGAAAGTCAGGAACACCTAAGACGGCATCAAGCTGTACGACGGCAATTAAGCCAATACCCTCCCATATCGGTTGGTTGCGTATAAGCTGGGTCCCCAAAAGAATCTCAGCACTTCCCGACTCGATCTGCTCGAGTAGCTCCATACGCTTCTTCTGCGAGGAAAAGGTATCACTATCGATGCGTAGCACTTCATAGGCGGGGAGCTTCTCCTTGAGTTCCTCTTCCACACGCTCGATACCATAGCCTACTTGACGCAGTGCAGGACGAAGACCAGACTTTGTCGTGACTTCAATGGCTCCACAGCTCGGACAAGCCTCGGGTAGCGCAGCTGCGTAACCACAGTAATGGCAGAGTAGAGCTGCGCGAGTACGGTGATAAGTAAGACTCACGTCACAGTTCGGGCACAGCAGGCGGGTTTGACAGGCATCGCACGTCACATAAGGAGCGTAGCCACGACGATTCTGCAGGAGTAGTACCTTCTTTCCTCGAGCTATCGTGGAGCGAATCTCTTCAAGGAGGTAGGGCGTCAGCGTATGTCCCCACTCGACCTCACGAAGCTGCCGTAGGCGCTTAAGATCAATAGACTCGATGGTGGGTAACACCCGCTGAGATTGCAAAGTAGTCTCCGCAAGGAAAGGCTCGGGACGTAGTAGCTGGTACTTCCCACGCAGAGCGTGAAAGAGGACCTCTGCCGAAGGAGTAAGGGAAGTAAGGAGCACTTGAGCTCCTGATTGGTGTGCTCGCCAAAGAGCTACATCGCGAGCATGATAGCGTGGAGCTACGAGCTGTTGCTTATAAAGATATTCCTGCTCCTCGTCAATGATAACCAACGACAGGCGAGAAAGCGGGACATATATAGCCGAACGCGTCCCCACGACAAGAGCTGGGCTGTCAAGTTTAGAGAGACGAAGGTACGTCTCCACTCGCACCGCCTCACCGATGAGACTATGATAGGGATAGTAATTGGCTCCTGCGATCTCGGCAAGTCGCTGCATAAAGCCAGCTGCCGAAGGAACCGAATGCACCGAAGAGGTTAGATAGAGCACCTGACCACCACGAGCCAGCGTCGCAGCGATCTGCCCCAAGATATAGCGTTCTTTATCCTCTGCCGTATACCCATAATAGAGTGTCACGGGATGGGTCAATGGCTCTACATCAGCAATAGAGGATTCTCTGCTTGAAGGCTCCACTGCTCGCAGCCTACTTATAGGCTCTAAGACCTGCTCCAAGATACCTTTCTCAATGAGAGCACGTAATTGTGCTTCGCTCTTTGGCACGGCTTCGAGCAAGACGGAGCGGTGTAAGGCTCCTGAATGATCTTGTCCCGTCTCGCGAAGTGCCTCAAGGAAGGCCATCAATAGCTCTACTTGCCGTGGCGCACGAGAGAGTCCATCGAAGAGAGTTGATAGAGCTCCCTCATCTTCTTGATATTCGGGGGCAAGACGGAGATAGCGGGCGAGCTTCGGACGATAGCGTGGCTGGAGCGCTTCCTCAGTATGTACCGCTCCCAACTCTATGAGACGGAGGAGCGAGCGAGTAAGTCTTCGCCCGACAAGTCGCTCCAGTTGCTCCGTCGTCATCTGCCCCTTCTCGGCAAGTGTATCTAAGATCAGTAGCTCCGCATGAGGAAGTGCGTCTTCCGCCTCAAAGCCTTCCACAAGTGAAAGCATCGTCTTGCTCTCGGGAAGTAGTCCTGAGGGGAGCGCATCTCGAAGGATGGAGCCCAGCGGACAGGCATAATAGTATGCCATCCATTCCCATTGCTTCAGCGTAGCTTCGGGGATGATCGGAGCAGAATCAAGGATTTGCTCTACTTCCTTACAAGCTGCTACCTCTGCCTCCTTATCCATAGAGAAGACCACCCCCGTATAGTATCGCTTGCCACCAAAGGGTACAACGACACGACAACCCACGCTGAATCCAGGCGCTTCACTAATAAGCGCCTCGGGAACAGCATAGCTAAAGAGCCCATCTAAGGCTAAGGGGATGATGACCTCTACTCGGATCATAAAGTAAGCTTAAGTGAAGAGGAGAGCTCGGTGAGTGCTGCGATGAGAAGATCATTCTCCTCGGGGCGCTGTGCTGCAATACGTATCGTGGGAGAAGAGTAGCCAAAGTTTGTCGCATCACGAACCAAAAGCCCGTAGCGCTGCGCTAAGATCTCTTTCAGCTCGGCGCCACTTCCTATCGCTGGATGAGTACAACGCACGAGGAAGAAGTGCGTATCCGTCGGCTGAGGATCGAAGTATGGGAGCGACTTGATAGCATTCCAGAGACGCTCACTCTCTACAAAGAGCTGACGCCGGTCCAGTAGGTGTGGGAAGTCATTACGGACGATCCATTCCCCTGCTGAGATGGCGAGCGATCCTACCGACCACGGCGCAGCATATTCACTTAGTCGGTCGATGACTTCACTATGCGCCATCACGTATCCCAAGCGCAATCCCGGCATAGCATAGCGCTTAGTCAGTGAAGCGACAAAGATGACGTTAGGGAAACGCCGTATTGTTTCTTGGGGATCAGGAAGAGTAGCCTCCGTAAAGTAGCTGTACGAGCTGTCGATGACAAAGTAGATCTGCGGGTAGCGACTCCAAAGTGACTCTAAGAAGTCCTGCGAATAGACCTGCCCCGTGGGATTATTCGGCGAGCAAAGCCAATAGACTCCCGCAGGAGCATCTTGACCGGGCTCAAAAGTCTCCAGCTCACGCTGCTCACGTGCAAAGAGTCTTCCCGCATCTCTATATTCACTGAAGGTCGGATCAGGGCTATAATAATGTACAAGCTCTCGATAAGCCTGTGCGATGAGGTAGATCCCCTCGGTCGCACCACTTGTGACGAGCACCTCACCATCAGCTAAGCCGTGATGCTTCGCAAGGGATTTCCCAAGCGAAGCTGCTGTAGGCTCAGGGTACGAACCAATACGATCAATCTCTCCTCTGAGGTGTTCCCGCAGCGAAGTGGGGTCCGTGAGACTCGTTACATTCGAGCTGAAGTTCGCACGTATCCGCTCATAGCGGTGGAGGTCATCGCCGTGTCCGTCTCTCATCGCCCAAGTAGCTGATAGATTCGCTCCAGATCAACGTGCTGGCGGAGATGCTCGGCGAGCTTGTCGTACTGAGTTTCCTTGAAGGTAGCATAGTCTTGCCCCGCAGCTTGCTCATGAAGGCGCTCAGCGAAGGGCGCAAGTAGCCGCTCGATAAAGATCTCATTGTCGAGAATGCCATGCAGGTAGGTACCCATGCAATGATCTCCGACGCAGTAGCCCTCGAGACGACCATCAGACATCGTGACTAAGGGCGAGGCATCAAAGCCATCTACGACGCGACTTCTCCCCATATGGATCTCATAGCCACTGCAGGGGACGTCGCTACCTATAAGAGTGAAGGTTGCTTGTGTAGTTACCTTCTCGGCAGCCATCTCCGTTGCGATCGGGAGCAAGCCTAAGCCTGGCAGACGAGTTAAGTCACCCTCTACCCCATCTGGATCATAAACCTCTTGGCCTAAGATCTGATACCCACCACAAATACCGAGGATCGTCTTCCCCGCATGGTGAGCGCGGATGATAGCTTGAGCTACTCCATTGCGGCGCAGCTCGTAGAGGTCCGAGAGCGTACTCTTGCTCCCAGGCACAATGATGATATCTGCCTGCTGCAGCTCCTCTACATTGTTCGTATAGAAGAGATGAACGCGCTCATCTTGCTCGAGGCGCGCGAAGTCGGTGTAGTTGGATATGTAGCGAAGTAGCACGACAGCCACATTGACCTTCCCCTGCTGAGCGGAGAAAGCACGCTTGGAGAGCGCGACAGAGTCCTCTTCTTCGATGTGCACGTCATTCATGTACGGGACGACTCCAAGTACAGGCACGCCACAAAGTGACTCCAGAAGCTGGCGCCCTTCGTCGAAGAGACGCAGATCACCGCGGAACTTATTGATGATGACTCCTACGATCAGCTCCCGCCACTCAGGCTTCTGTAGCATGATCGAGCCATAGACTGAGGCGAAGACTCCTCCACGATCGATGTCGGCAACAAGGATTACCCGAGCGCCAGCATACGCAGCCATCGGCATATTCACAATGTCCGAGTCCTGGAGGTTCAGCTCCGAGATGCTCCCTGCACCTTCGAGTACGATGGGGTTGTAGCGAGAAGCCAAGCGATCAAAGGCAGCATGCACTTCGCCACGAAGCTCACCGCGCCCTACGGTACGGAAGTATTGGTACGCATCTTTATTGCCGATGGGCCGCCCATGCAGGATGACTTGGGACGTCTTATCCGAGCTGGGCTTGAGAAGCACAGGATTCATATCCGTGTGGCAAGGGATACCTGCGGCCTCAGCTTGCACAGCTTGCGCGCGGCCCAACTCTAACCCCTCGGGCGTAACGAAGGAGTTTAGAGCCATGTTCTGTGCTTTGAACGGCGCAGGTCTGTAGCCATCTTGCTTGAAGATGCGGCAAAATCCCGCCGTGAGGATGCTCTTCCCCACGTCACTTCCTGTGCCGACGAGCATCAGCGGTGCCAGTCGTTTGCCCTCGATCTTATTCATTATTCTGCGGGGGTTGGCTGCTTTTTCTTGCGCTTATAGCTGAAGGCCTGCCAACGATCTTCTGGCCAGCCCTGCTGGTGCATCTCCCATTTGGCCGAGACAAAGAGCCAGTCGCTCATTCGATTGACCCAAGGGATCAGCCCCTCGGGAAGTGGATCCAGTCGCTCCAAGGTCCATAAGCGGCGCTCGGCACGTCGTGCGACGGTGCGCGCCAGCTGCATTTCGGCCGAGAGGATCGTGCCACCAGGGAGGATGAAGAAGCCATTCTCTGGGATCTCAGCCATCAGACGCGCCGTCTCAGCTTCCAACTCCTCGACCCACTGCAGGTCGAAGTGGTTGGGATTCTCTTCGCGGCGCTCGCTACGTGTAGCGATAAGGCTCATGGCTTGCATGATGCGCATCTGCACTTCGCCGAAGAAGCGGTGACGGGGATCTTCCGTAGGGATGTGGGCTCTTATCAATCCAAGGTGGGCATTGAGTTCGTCCATCGCACCGTTAGCTTCGATACGTGGATCATCTTTGGGGACTCGCTCGCCACCGAATATTCCGGTGGTTCCCTTGTCTCCGGTTTTGGTCATTATTCTTGCCATTACTTATAGTGTAAGCTTGAGGTTGGGCGGATATCGCCCCGACAAAAATAGCGCAATTCCACCGTATAGCACGTGTGCAAAGGCATTCACCAAGCGAGCAGAAGAAACACTACTCACGCCCGCTCCTCGAAGCACCTTCGGAGCGAAGCAAAAGCCGTTCGTTCGCCCTTCAATTGCCCCGTCTCTATCCTCTTCAATGACCTGCCCCCAAAAACACCTCTACTTTCTCTCTGAAATACCTCTACTTTTCAATGAAAATACCTCTACTTTCTGGAGGAAGTAGAGTAACATTCGGAGAGAAGTAATATAACTTCCGTCGGAAAGTAATATAACATTCGACTGAAAGTAATATAACATTCAGTGAGAAGTAATATAACATTTGGAAGGAGGGTATGTACCCTTGGGAAGCATACACCTTATCGCACTCGGAGAAGCAGCTTGGAGGGGCTTTGCTTTCCCCTACTCTTCCACCCCCTTTCTCCTCCCTCCAAAAAGAATCCGCCCCTCGAAGGGCGGACCTTCGAGGGGCGGATCATAAGGGAAATATTACCGAAGAGGCTTACTCCGTGACGGGGAAGCGGAAGGGCTTACCTGCATTGTCGACGAAGGTTGCACCCTGGAGGCTGGGGAAGTGGTGTGCACCAGCAGACCAGTCCCAGATCTGAGTCTCATCCTCCGTAACCTTACCTGTAGCAGGATCATACTTCTTACCGTTCATAGGATAGTATGCTACGAGGTTCGTATCCTTAGGATCAACCGTCTTCCAGACGTTAGCAGCGATCTGAGCTGGGGTACGTGCGACCTTGTAGAATCGCAGTTCGCGCATCAGCCCAGGAGTCGTGCTGAGCCAGAAACCACCGAGCTTGTAGTCGCCTTCGCGTACAGGCTGGTTGAGCACAAGACGGCCATTGCAGTAGACGGAGACATTAGCCCCATCATATACGAAGGAGAACATATACCACTTCTTACCCTCCAGAGGCATAATATCCTTAGAGAGCGTGAGGTCAGTACCACCCGTACGTAGGAAGGAGCCATCGGCACCTACCACAGGGTAGATCTCACTCTTGTCATCTGATGGGCCGACGAACTTCGTACCAGCAAGGGCTCCATTGATATTATCGCGGTAAACCATCACCTCCATCGTCCACTGGGGAACAAGGATGTCCTCAGGGAAGTAGGTAGCGATCTCTCTGTTGGTATTAA